>Ga0137383_10002382_pt1 | contig 11485 bp, 7 predicted proteins | sample SagtaG_19_FD_104817 | JGI IMG/M metagenome (GOLD analysis project Ga0137383, IMG submission 104817) | Vadose zone soil microbial communities from Sagehorn Ranch, Mendocino, California, USA - Sage2_R_40_16 metaG | ecosystem: Environmental > Terrestrial > Soil > Vadose zone | place: USA... | reverse complement strand
TTCCTTCAGCAGCGCCTTGCCCTTGCGGAACCACGGCCGCTCGCGCCTCTGCATATACCGCGGCAATGTCCGCTTCTTTGCGAGCAACTTCTGCGCCCACTCGCGCGACTCTTCCCGTCGGTTGGCCGTTTTCAGAAAACCCGCGTAGTTATAAAGCGTCTCCGGAGTCGTCGAAATCTGCGTGACCTCCGCAAAAAGTTGATCGGCGCGTTCCAGTTGACCCGTTTGTGCATACGCGTTCGCTAGCAGTCCCGCCGCTCGGTAATAATCGAACTTGCGGTCGCCCCCGACCACTCGCTCCAGGTCCGGAATCGCCGCCGCTACGTCTTTCATTCCGAGCGATGATTGCGCCCGCGAATAGAACGTATAGATCGAATCGCTTCGCCCGGTGATCGCATGATTGAACGCATCGCGCGCCTTTTCAAATTGCCCTTGATCTTTGTAAAGCTCCCCCAGTTCTTCGTAATTTGCCGGCGACGGATTATCCAGAATCGCGGTCTCCACCTTCTGGATGCGCGACCTTCGTCCAAACCCCTGAAACACGGCCCGCAACAACCCCAAGTCCGGCAGCACTTCCGCGACGATATACACACTCGCTCCCAGGAACCCGCCGAAGAAAATAATGTAGAACCAATAGTTCTCTGGCCGTCGCCGCACGAAGTGCACGATCGCCAGTCCTTGCACGATGAAGCCCCACGGATAGAAAAGGTAGCTCAACCCAAACATGGACGACCATCCCGTCAACAGAATCGCTTGCCTTTACAGGCGGGTCAAACGGAAACTCCGCTCACTACAGGGGGAAGTTACTGCCTGTTTGGACGATTTCCCGGCTGCTATGATGGTCCTGCATGAATCTCATCGAAACGCTGGGCCTTGCCCTGGGTGCCGGATTTTCCTCCGGGTTGAATCTCTATGCCACCATCGCCACGCTGGGGCTTCTCCAGCGCTTCGGCGTGCTCCATCTGCCGCCGAAATTGCAAGTTCTTTCTCATCCCTGGGTACTCGGAATTGCCCTCGCGCTCTACCTGCTGGAATTCTTCGCGGACAAGATTCCGTACCTTGACACCGCCTGGGACGCCATCCACACCTTCATTCGCCCGCCCGCCGCCGCGCTTCTTGCTTATGCCGCTGCGGGAGGAGCCGCACCCGAATGGCGCTGGGGCGCCGCCTTAATGGCCGGCGGAATTGCCCTCACCGCCCATGGCACGAAAGCCAGCGCCCGCGCCGCCGTTAACGCCAGTCCCGAACCGCTCAGTAATTGGGCATTAAGCTCTGGCGAAGACGTTCTCGCCGTTTGGCTCACCTGGATGGCGACGGCCCATCCGCTCGCGACAACCATCATCGTGGCCGCACTCGTCGCTCTTTCCGCTTTGTTGCTCTACCATCTTTTCCGTTTTGCGCGCCGCGCCTTTCAGCGCCTGCTCGCTTCTTAATCTCTTTGTAGGGGCGCAGCATGCTGCGCCCCTACTGGCAAGAGCTGACCCGTTATTTCACATAGGCCGCCAGCCAATTCAAGAACGTCTTGTACCAAAACTGGCTGTTCTGCGGTTTCAGCACCCAATGCCCTTCGTCCGGAAAAACCACCAGCTTCGACGGCACCCCCTGCCGCTGCAGCGCGCTGAAAAATTCCAGCGATTGCGTGTACGGCACGCGATAATCTCTTTCGCCCGCAATCACCAGCGTAGGCGTCTTGAATTTTCCCAGCTCGCCCGCGTACGTCACTGGCGCCCACTTCTTGTAACTTTCCGGATTTGTCCACGGCGTGCCTTGCATGTCGTGCTCTTCAAACCACAGTTCTTCGGTCGCCCACATCGCCGTCCCGTCGTACACACTTGCATGGCTCACGATCGCCTTGAACCGTCCGGTGTGCGTCGCGATCCAGTCCGCCATGTACCCGCCATAAGATCCGCCCGCCGCGGCCATGCGTGTCCCATCGATGAAAGGATATTTTTTCAGCGAGTAGTCCACGCCATTCATCACGTCGGTGTACGCTTTTCCACCCCAGTCATTCGTGATTTCATCCGTGAATTTTTGCCCATAGCCGGTCGATCCGCGCCGATTGATCATCAGCGTCACATATCCTGCTGCGGAAAAAACTTGCGCGTTCCACCGGTAGCCCCACGCATTCGACCACATCGTCTGCGGCCCCCCGTGCAGCAGCACCAGCAGTGGATATTTCTTCGTCGCGGCAAATTTCGGCGGCCGGATCAGCATCGCCTGCACTTTCGTTCCTGCATCGCCGTCGAACCAGAATGTCTCCGGCGCATTCATCTCCAGCGCCGCCAGGATCGCTTCATTCTGATGCGTCAGTTGCCGCACCGTCGAGCCGTCGCTCAATGACGCGAAAATTTCGGCCGGCGTTGTCAGGCTCGTCCGCTCGAAGATCAGCGTCTTGCCATCAGCGCTGAGTGAAATCGCCGTGTTGAATCCTTCTGTGATTACTTTTATCGGCAAGCCGCAGCTACATGCCGGAATCGAATAGACTGGCTGCAGCGTTTCGTTCTCTGCTGTGAAGTAAATCGTCTTGCTGTCCGCCGACCACGCTAGCCCGTCCGCGCTCCGGTCAAACGTCTCGGACAGGTTTTCGATTTTCCCCGTTTGCCGGTCGTAGAGCATCACTCGCCACCGGTCAGCTTCATATTCGGCGGTGAGCTGCGCGTGATACGCGATGTATTTCCCATCTGGCGAATACACCGGATTCCCGTCGAATCCCGGTTGCGTGGTGATGCGCTTGGCCTCGCCGCCGGCAACCGGAACGATGAACAAATCACCGTTCGTACTAATCGCTTCCATCTTGTCCGTAACCGCCGTGAAGCACATCTCTTTTCCGTCGGGCGAAAAATTAATATCTCCGGGTGCGCTGCGCTCATCCGGCGGAACGTCGTAGTTCGCGCCCGGCGTCAGATCCCGTGGCGCGGCGCTTCCATCCGCCGGAACCACAAACAAATGGCTTCGCTTCCCGTCATTCCAGTGCGTCCAGTGCCGGTACAGAAGTTGCTCCGCCACGTGCGCTTTCACCTTGCTCTTTTCCTTTTCCGCGTCGCGCTTGCTGTTGCAATCGTCGTCTTTGCAATCCGGATACACGGAAGAAGTAAACGCAATCATTTTTCCGTCCGGCGACCACTTCACCATGTCCACGCCGGTTGAGAGTTTCGTCAGCGCGTGCGCTTCGCCGCCTTCCATCGAAAGCAAATACACTTGCGACTCGCCGCCGCGCGAGGAGAGAAACGCGACCGTCTTCCCGTCCGGCGACCACACCGGCGAAGAATCATGCCCGCTCTGCGTCAATTGCATCGCGGAACCGCCCGTCGTTGGCACCATCCAGATGTTGCTCGCATTGCGGTTGGCTTCCATGTCGGGCGTCGCCACCGTGTACGCCACCCACTTTCCATCCGGCGACACCTGCGGTTCCGCGATGCGCTGCAACTTGATCATGTCCTCAAAGGTGATGGGATGTTTTGCCGCTTCTTGTGCGGAAACGGCCAGCTCGGCTCCGAGCAGCAACGCGCTCAAGAAACCGCACCGCAGAATGATGCCCTTCATCTCGATTCTTCTCCTGTGAATCACTGTGAGTCGCAAAGTTTCTTGCAGAATCAGGCCTTGCAGAATCACGCTTTGCAGAATCACGAATGATGTCACGTTTCCCTGCCGAATCCAATAGCCCGGCCCGCGGCTCGCCGCTCACGTGGATGGATTAGCGCGCAGCTTGCGTGGGAGTTGCCCGCTTCCGCGCACCTTGCTGCGCGCAGTTGCGACTCTGCTACAATCCTTTCCCGGGCATGTCATGCCGACGAGCAGCAGACTTTTTCCCCGCAATTTTAAGAAGACCTTTCCTGTTGCGTCTCGCGGAGAAGGTTGCTGGATCATCGCTGCCGATGGCCGCCGATTTCTCGACGCGTCCGGGCAGGCCGCGGTCGTCAGCATCGGTCACGGTGTTCCGGAAATCGGCCGCGCCATGGCAGAGCAATCATCGCAGATCGCCTTCGCACACACCTCGCAATTTCACACCGCTCCAGCGGAAAAACTTGCCGAGCGATTGCTCGCGATGGCGCCGCCGAATTTTCGTAACGGCGGCCGAGTCTATTTCACTTCCGGTGGCTCTGAATCCACCGAAACCGCCATAAAACTCGCGCGCCAGTTTCATCTCGAAAGCAGCCAGAGGGATCGCTACCGCGTTCTCTCCCGCCGCCAGAGCTATCACGGCAGCACTCTCGGAGCGATGTCCGTTAGCGGAAACGTCGCGCGCCGCGCGCCCTACGAACCGCTTATCGCGGAGTGGGGGCACATCGCTCCATGTTTCTGCTACCACTGTCCGTTTGAAAAACTTTTTCCGCAATGCGAACTCGCGTGCGCCGACGATCTCGAAGTTTACCTTCTTGAGCATGCACCCGAGAAAGCAGCAGCCTTCATCTTTGAGCCGGTCGTCGGTGCCACTCTCGGCGCCGCAGTGCCCCCCGAAGGCTACGCCGCGCGCATCGCGGAAATCTGCCACAAAAACGGAATTCTCCTCATCGTGGACGAAGTTATGACCGGCATGGGCCGTACCGGAAAATCTTTTGCTGCGCAGCACTGGAACATCGAACCGGACATGATTCTCGTGGGAAAAGGAATCGCCAGCGGTTACGCGCCGCTCGGCGCGGTTCTCGTTTCCGCCCGCGTCGTCGCGGCATTCGAGCGAGGCTCCGGCGCCTTCATGCACGGCTTCACTTATCAGGCCCATCCTGTTTGCACCGCCGCAGGCAACGCCGTTCTCGACTACCTCGAATCGCACAAGCTGTTTGACCGCGTCGTACCCGCAGGAAAAAATCTGCGCGACGCTCTTTCTTTGCTTCAATCGCACTCGAACGTCGGCGATGTTCGCGGCCTGGGCCTTCTCTGCGGCGTCGAATTCGTCAAAGACAAAACTACTCACGAACCTTTCCCGAGAGAACGAAACATCGCCGAGAGAATTCGCCAGGCCTGTCTCGACGAAAGTGTGCTTACCTATCCGACGCAAGGCTGCGTCGATGGCCTCCGCGGCGATCACATCCTTCTCGCGCCGCCTTTCACGGTTTCCCCGGAAGAATCCGCGCTGATCGCTCGCGCGCTCCAGTCCGCTTTGGCAAAAGCGTTTCCATGTTGATACGCTGTCTGGCCGTTCTGTTTCGTCGCTGTCTGCGCGATCGTTTGTTTTGGAGGGCAAAATAGCGATGCCACTTCGTTCTCGCCGCAATCTTTACGCCTGCTTCTGTTACTTTCTCGTTTTTACTTTCTCGCTTTTCGCTCAGCAGAAACGGCCCGAACCGCTCGCCACTCCGATTCTAGGTTTTTCCCCGTCGCACGCCGCCGCAGAGCACCAACTCGAATCCACGTTTCAGTCGATTCCGTCTCTCGAACAAGCACGCGAATGGCACCGTACCTTCACCGCCGAACCTCACCCCGCCGCTTCCGATCGCAACAATCAGCTCGCGGACTTCGTCGCGGACGAATGGCGCAAGCAGGGTTGGGAAGACGTCACCCTTCGCCGCTACGATGTCTTGCACTCGCGCCCGCGCAGCATCTCTCTTGAGATGACGGGGCCGGTCCACTTCACGGCGTCTCTGCACGAAGATGCTTGCGACGCCGATCCGGACACGAAAATCCCCGCCGTCTCCGGCTCCTACTTTGGCTATTCAGCTTCCGGCGACGTGACCGCCGAAGTGATCTACGCACACAGCGGCAATCCTGAAGATTACGATCTCCTACGGAAAAATGGCATCAGCGTGAAAGGCAAGATCGTTCTCGTCCGCTATTCGAATCCTTACAGCTATCGCGGCTTCAAGGCGCTCACCGCCGAGCGTGAAGGCGCGGCCGCTCTGCTCATTTATTCCGACCCAGCGGAAGATGGCTACACGAAAGGAAAGGTTTTCCCCGATGGCCCGTGGGGTCCGGAAAGTCACATTCAGCGCGGCGCGATCACTTACGATTACATCGTTCCCGGCGATCCCACCACACCCGGCTGGGCCTCGGTCCCCGGGGCAAAACACATCGCGCCCGAAGAAGCGCGTTCGCTCCCGAAAATTCCCGCGCTCCCTCTCTCGTGGCGCGACGCCAAGCCTCTTCTCGAAAACATGAACGGCCCTGAAGCGCCGAAGGATTGGCAGGGCGCTTTGCCCATCACCTATCGCTTCACCGGCGCTGTAAGAGTTCACGTGAAAGTGGACATGGACACCAGCATGCAGCCTTACACTGTCGTCGAAGCGCGCATTCGCGGCAGTGAACTTCCCGACGAATGGGTTTTGCTCGGCAATCATCGCGACGCTTGGGTCTTCGGCGGCGTGGATCCTTCAAGCGGCACCGCCTCCATGATGGAGCTCACGCGTTCTTTTGGCGAACTCAAGCGGCGTGGCATCCGCCCGCGCCGCACCATCGTGGTCTGCAGTTGGGATGGCGAAGAATACGCGCTCACCGGCTCGACGGAATGGGGCGAGCAATTCGCCGATGAACTCAAGAGAAAACTCGTCGCCTATCTCAACGTCGATGAATCCGTCGCCGGAGCCGCCACCACGGCAGGCCCCGAGGGTCTAAGCTTTTCGCCCTCCGCAGCAGCTTCTCTCGCCCCTATGCTCGTGGAAGCCTCCAAAGACGTTCGCGCGCCTTCCGGGAAATCTCTCTACGAAGCCTGGCGCGCCACCGCGATGCGCGATTCGAAGGCGAGCACTCCGCCGCTCGACAGCGCTCTCGTCGAAACGCGCATTGGCAGCGGCTCCGATCACACCGTGTTTCTAAATCATCTCGGCCGGCCGGTGATCAATCTCGGATTTGACGGCGACTACGGCGTCTATCACTCGATGTACGACGATCATTACTGGATGTCGCACATCGGCGATCCCGCGTTCGAATACCACGTCGCCCTCACTCGCATCTGGGGACTTGTGGCGCTGCGTCTCGCCAATTCCGACATTCTGCCTTTCGACTTCGGCTTCAATGGCTCTGCTCTCAAGCAATTTCTCCATGAGCTCGAACAAGAAAACAAAGCCGAGCAACGGCTTCTTCAATTGAAACGGCTTCACGTTCGAATCGCCCAATTCGAAAAAGCGGGCAACCTCCTGTGTGATGCCGTCGCTCGCGATCTTCTGTCAGGCTCAGCCTCGCCGGAGAAGATTCAGCATCTCAACGAACAAATGCTGCAGGTCGAATCCAACTGGCTCGATCCCGCGGGCATTCCCGGCCGCCCGTGGTTTCAGCATCTTCTTTATTCTTCGCGCTACACCTACGCGCACTTGGAATTCCCCGGGCTCACCGAAGCCGTGGAAAAGCACGATTGGAAATTGGCACGCGAACAAGCTGCACTGCTTGAAAAGGCCGTGGAGAAAAACACCAAATTGCTGCGCTCCGCGCAATCCTCCTGGGAGAAAAGCAACCCATGATTCGTCCAAATTATTTTCGCGCTCTCGCCATTTTTCTTTGCTCGCTCTCGGCAATTTCTTCGGCCGCGGCTCAAGAAACTCCGCCTGCCAAGCCCCGCGCGCGCGATCTGGGTGTCCCGTTTGACGGCACGCCCGGCCCGCTCAACGCCATCACCGACGTTTCCGGCGTCACCGTCGGCCATACCACACTCATTTCCGGCGAAGGAAAACTTCAAGTAGGCAAGGGACCGGTTCGAACGGGAGTGACGGCAGTGCTTCCGCGCGGAAAAGATTCGATGCACAATCCCGTTTTCGCTGGCTGGTGGTCGCTGAACGGCAATGGCGAAATGACCGGTACCACGTGGGCCGAAGAATCCGGCTTTCTCGAAGGTCCCGTGATGATCACCAACACGCACAGCGTGGGCGTTGTTCGCGATGCCGTCATCCAATGGCGCGTCGCGCACGGCCAGCCCGATCCCACCGGTTATTGGTGGTCGCTGCCCGTCGTCGCGGAAACATGGGATGGCTGGCTCAATGACATCAATGGATTTCACGTCAAACCTGAACACGCGTTCCACGCCATCGATTCCGCACACAGCGGCGCCGTCGAAGAAGGTGGCGTCGGCGGCGGTACCGGAATGGTATGCAACGAATTCAAGGGCGGCATCGGCACGTCTTCGCGAAAAGTCGAATCGAAAATCGGCGCCTATACAGTCGGTGTCCTGGTGCAATGCAACTATGGCTCGCGCAAAAATCTCCGCATCGCGGGGGTCCCTGTCGGCCAGGAGATTCCCGACGAGCGTGCCTACGCCTCCACTTCATTCAGCAATTTGGACCGTGGCTCGATCATCGTTGTCGTCGCCACCGACGCGCCGCTCGTTGCGCATCAACTCAAGCGCCTCGCCCGCCGCGTTTCTCTCGGGCTCGGCCGAAACGGCAGCATCTCCGGCAACGGCTCCGGCGACATTTTCATCGCCTTCTCCACGGCCAATCCCGGCGCGGCCGCTGCCGACCATGTCGTCGATTTGAAAATATTTCCGAACGATCTTCTGGACCCCGTTTTTGCCGCAACGGTGCAGGCCACCGAAGAGGCCGTGATCAACGCCATGGTCGCCGCCGAAACCATGACCGGAATCGAAAATCACAAAGTCATCGCCCTACCGCACGACCGCCTTCGCGAAGTTCTAAAAAAATACAACCGCCTGGCCCAAGGAGGATCAACGCCCGTTCGGAATGGCATTGCGATTGAATTGCAATGAAAACGCGGTCGAGTGCGCGTCAAATCACGGGCACAGCCGTTTTTCTAGGCGGATTGAAAAACGGCATGGCTACTACCTTTGCGGAAACCGTGTGGCGCGCCGCTTCCACCGTCATTTCCATGCTGAGCGTGGTCCCGATTGCAGCATGCTCGCGGTTCACGCACGCCAGCGCGATCATTGTTTTCAGCGTCGGCGACCACGTCGTCGACGTGGCCTTGCCCACTTGCCGCCCGCCGCGATACACCGGTACTGCGGTGCGCGACGCCATGCTGGGCACCTGCGGTGCCATGTTCAACTTGTCATAGAGCGCCTCGACTTCGTTCCAGTTGATCTCCAGTCCTACGAGTGCCCGTTCCGCGCCTTTCTTCGCTTCCAGCGCCAGCGCCTCGCGCCCTACAAAAGTTTCCTTCTTCAAATCCACCAGCTTCCCCAGCCCAATTTCCGCTGGAGAAAACTTCTGCGATTCGATCAGTGCCTTTTTGCTCGAGGTGTAATCCACTTCGATCAGAATAAGCCCCGCCTCGATTCGCGCGATGTCCAGCGCGATCATTCCCGCCGGATGAATATCAAACGCCTTGCCCTTCGCGATCAGCGCGTCCCACACTTTGACCGCATCTTTCCAGGGCATCCACACTTCGAATCCCAAATCGCCCGTGTACCCCGTACGCGAAATGTCCACGGGCACGCCCGCAATCTTCCCTCGCGTCACCCGAAAATATTTCAGGTTCGTGATGTTCGCGTCCGCCGCCGCGTGCAACAGCTTTCCCGACGTCGGCCCCTGCAGCGCCAGCGCCGCGGTCTGCTCCGAAATATCTTCAATAGCTACCTCCAGCCCCAGCGCATTCTGCTGAAACCATCGCAGACTCGGATCTGCCGCCGTCCAGCGATACTCGTTCTCCCCCAGCCGTGTGATCGTTCCGTCATCGATCACTTTTCCTTCCGGATCGCACCAGCAGCAGTAAATCACCTGATCCACTGCAACCTTATTAATGTCGCGCGAAATCACGCGGTTCACGAACTTCGTGGTGTCCCGCCCCGTCACCCGATATTTGAAGAGCGGTGAAATATCGATCAGCGCGGCCGAATTGCGGATGGCGTTGTACTCGTGCTCGTGGTGCATCTCGTAAACGCTGACCGTGTAATAGCCCGACCATTCGCGGTAATTCAAGCTCTCGCACAGCGCCAGCGTTCTTTCGTGAAACGCAGTTCCTACCGGCACGGATCCTCCCAATGCGCACGCGGCTGACGCCGCCGCAAAGACACAGGATTATAGGTGCGAACTCAGCACCCTCGCAAGGTTCGCTTGATGGAAGGTGATGGAAGGAGAAGGCTGACACCGCTTTACAGATGGTCGAAGCTGGCCCTATAGTCATTTGGCGACGACTTCGAACCCTGCATGCGAAAAACCCACCGCTATCGAACCGCAATGCTTCACTGCCTGCTTTTGTTCAGCGCGAGCTTCTGCGCAGCGGAAGACGTCAAGAAGATTCATCCCAGCGGTTATGTAAGTGACTTGGCCGGGGTTATTGCCCCGGAAGCCAGAACACGGCTCGAAGCGTTGTGCGCGGAGGTTGAGCAAAAGACCGGCGCGCAGATGGCAATTGTGACCGTCCAGTCGCTCGATGGAGAAGGCGTCGAGAATTATGCCGTGGACCTCTTCAAACAGCTTGGAGTCGGAAGTAAGAAAGACAATCGCGGAGTGTTATTGCTTGTAGCTCCCCACGAGCATAAATATCGCATCGAAGTGGGCTACGGGCTTGAGCCGGTGATCAATGATGCGCGGGCCGGAGATGCGGGCCGCGCGATGGTGCCCTTTTTGCGCCGGGGCGACTACGGCAAAGCGGCCGAGGTCGCCGCCTGGCAGTTGGCCAAGCACATTGCGGACGATTCGGGAGTAACGCTAAGCGGTCAGCCTCCCGCGGGACAGATTCGAAACACCGGGGCTCGCGCCGGGAATCTGGGACTTTGGCTCGTGCTCGGTTTGATCGTGCTCTTTTTGGTGATCGCCAGCCTGTCTTCCCGCGGCGGTGGTCGGCGCGGAGGCGGATCGGACGGAAGCGGCTTGCTCTGGTTTCTGCTGGGAATGCTCGCGGACAGCGCTGGAAGGCGTTCGGGAGGCGGCTCGGGAGGTTGGGGCGGAGGAGGTTTCGGCGGAGGCGGTGATGGCGGCGGATTTGGGGGATTTGGCGGCGGCAGCAGCGGAGGCGGAGGCGCTTCAGGAGACTGGTAGCGCGGGATGAAAGGAACGGATGTGAAATGCTCTCCACAGAAACAAAACTGACGGAGCTGGTCAACAGGCTAAAGGAATTCGCGGGGGCAAATCTCGAATGCATCATTTTGTTCGGATCGGCTGCGCGCGGTGACTTTCGCGAAGAACACTCAGACCTCAATGTGGTTTGCATCCTTCATTCGTTGAGTGTCGAGGAGTTGGGACGCCTCGCACACGTAGTGAAATGGTGGTGCGTCGAGCAGAAAGAGCCTGCGCCTCTTTTCTTCACGAAAGATGAGCTGAGGGATGCCGCGAATGTCTTCGCTATCGAGATTTTCGATATGAAACACAGGCGGCGAATACTTTACGGAGCGGACGTCGTCACGGAAATTGAAGTGCCGATGAACCTGCATCGCGTGCAGATTGAGCATGCCTTGCGCACGATCCTGCTGAAGTTGAGGCAGCATTATCTGCGCGCGCCGGGGAGCGCAAAAGAACTGGCGCCGATTCTGAGAAAATCGTTTTCGGGAGTGCTGACGCTGCTGCGCCATCTGGTGATCGCTTTCGGAGAAGAGCCGCCGGTGGCCGCGTATGATATTGTTGCGCGAGCGGCGGCGCTGACGGGCTCAAGCATGGCGGCATTCGGCCCC
>Ga0137383_10002376_pt1 | contig 11504 bp, 8 predicted proteins | sample SagtaG_19_FD_104817 | JGI IMG/M metagenome (GOLD analysis project Ga0137383, IMG submission 104817) | Vadose zone soil microbial communities from Sagehorn Ranch, Mendocino, California, USA - Sage2_R_40_16 metaG | ecosystem: Environmental > Terrestrial > Soil > Vadose zone | place: USA... | reverse complement strand
TCGGGATAGCCGTTCACCCCCATTGTTCCGCCCATCGCCTGGGCGATCATGTCGAAGGCGAGATAGTTCGCGTGCTCGCTCTCCGGCGCGATGCCCTTGACCTGGGCGAAGATCAATCGCGGATTGAGCGCGCTGAGCCGCGGATAGTCGAAGCCCAGGCGTGCGAAGGTGCCCGGCGCCATGTTCTCGATCAGGACGTCGGCCTTGCCGATCATCCGCCTCAGCAGCGCCTTGCCCCCGTCGCTCTTGAGATCGCAGGTAACGCTGCGCTTGTTGAGGTTGTAGTAGATGAAATAGTGAGAATCGGCGTCGGGGCGATCGCTGAATCCCCAGCGCCCCGGCTCGCCGCGATGGGGCTCCTCCACCTTGACGACGTCAGCCCCAAGCCAGGCCAGCGCCTCGGTGCAGGACGGTCCCGCCTCGAACTGGGTGAGGTCGAGCACCTTGACCCCCTCGAGCGCCGGCTGGATCCCGCTCGCGATCTCTGGCTGCACTACCCGTTCCCGCATGGCGACCCTCCCAATAAGGAGCTGCGCCGGGAATGGCGCGGCCCTTTGACGTGTCACTCGATCAGCTATGCCAGCCGAACTCCTGCGCCTTGCGGGCGGAGCCCTGCGAGATCACGACGTTGACCAGGGCGGGACCGCGGAAGTTCATCGCCTCGTCGAGGGCAGCGCGCAGGTCCTTCGGGTCCTCGACCAGGAAGCCCTTGCCGCCGAAGGCCTCCATCACCCGGTCATAGCGCGCGCCCCAGATCAGCGCGTTGGGCTTCAGGTTGAACATCGGGTTTTCCGGGATTTGCGGCATGCCGGGGCCGATGCCGCCATTGTTCAAGACGACGATCTTGGCCGGGAGGTTGTAGCGGACCAGCGTCTCCATCTCCATGCCGGAAAAGCCGATCGCGGAGTCGCCCGAGAGGTGGATGACCGGCCGGTCGGGATGCGCCACGCAGGCGGCAATGGCCTGGCCGAGGCCGACCCCCATCGTGCCGTAGGTGCCGGCGTTGAGGCAGGAACGGGCGTTGAAGCTCGGCAATTGCGTGAGGCCGATATCCATGGTGCTGGCACCCTCGGCGCTAAGGATCGCGTCCCGCGGCATCCAGGCGGCGACGTCGCGCAACGCCCGATAGTAGCCGGCCGGCGCCTGATCGTCATCGATCTGCGGCCGGAGCTGCGCCGTATTATCGGCCGTCTTCTTGGCAATCGCCTGCCGCCACGGCGTGTCCTTGCAATGGAACCACTGGCGGTTGTCGAGCGCCTTGTTGAGCTGCCCGACGATGGCCTTGCCGTCACCGACCAGCGCCACTTCCGTCGCCTTGTTGTGGCCGATCTCCTCGGGCGCGATGTCGAGCTGGATGATCTTGACGTCCTTCGCATAGCGCGGCGCTTGGCCGAAGTGAAAGATCCAGTTCAGCCGCGCGCCCATCAGGAAGATGACGTCGGCCTGCTGCAGCGCCAACGTGCGCGCCGCCGCGGCCGACAGCGGATGGTCGTCCGGCATCACGCCCTTGCCCATCGGCGAGCGCAGGAACGGCAGTTGCGTGCGCTCAATGAAGGCGCGGACTTCGTCCTCGGCGCGCGACCACGCCATGCCCTTGCCGAGGAGAATGAGCGGCCGCTCGGCCCGTTCGAGCAGGTTCAGCGCCGCCTCGACGTTCTCCGTCGGCGCCACCATGCGCGGCGGTTCGGGCACGCGCTCGACCTCAACGACTTTGTCGAGGTCGCATTTGCCCTTGATGATGTCGTCGGGCACGTCGAGATAGGTCGCGCCGGGGCGACCATAGATCGCGTGCCGGGTTGCGATCTCGACATAGTAGGGGATGCGCTGCACGCTCTCGATGCCGTGCGCGAACTTGCAGAACGGCGAGGCGACCAGCACCTGCCGCTCTTCCTGGAACGCGCCCATGCCGCCGCGATAGGTCTCTGAGGCACCGCCGATCAAGATCATGGGCCAGCAATTCTGCTGGGCGTTGGCGAGGCCCGCGAGACCGTGCACCACGCCTGGGCCGGTAACGACGATGCAGGCGCCGGGGCGGCCGGTGAGATAGCCGTAGGCCTGCGCCGCGTAGGAGGCGCTCTGCTCGTTGCGCATGCCGAGATAGGCGACGCCTTCCCTCTGCGCGGCCAAGGCGATCGGGGTGACCGGAAACCCGACGATCCCGAACAGGTGATCGATGCCCTGCTGTTTGAGGCTCCTCGCGATCAGTGTAGCGCCATCGACTTCGCTCATGGTTTGCCCTTCGTGACCGATTGAACTTCAGTCGCGAGATTATGCCTAGATGGCAGGGTCGCGAAAGGGCTCTACTTATGTGCGATGCAGCCGAGCCATGCGGTTCCGCGCGTTCGGGCGCTATTGGGCCCGAGCCGAAGAAGGCCGAAGTCGCCCGTACGTCCATTGTCATGGGTAGACCGGACCTTCGTCGCGCCGGCCTCTACCGCTTCTCGTGACCCAAGGCGGTCAAAATAAGAACGGACGGGCTCACTTCCGTTCCACCGCAGCGAATACCCAGGTTCGGCCTTTCCCGCGCGCCGGGTTGGCGATGTCCGCTTTCGAGGGGATTGTGTTGCAAAACTCCTAAAATGCCGTGCGCCTAATTTCCCGCCAAAACAGGAAACAAGCGCCAATCGCGGTCCAATGTGGTCTCAGATTCGTTACCGACCTCGCCCATGAGTGCGTCGCTCGATCATGTGGTCCCTCACATAATTGTCTGATCGTCGCACCAGCGGTCCGGAAAATTTGTGCCCAGTGATGCAAAAAGAGTTTTGCAACACCATCGAGGGGCGAAGCGGACATCACACTGACGCTCCGCAATGTCTGCAAATCACCCAAGCCGACAATCGCAATTGTTCAAATCCGCAAACGGGGTAACTTGGTCTAGCTTTGCTTTTTCTTCGCCGGACGTGGTGTGATAGGCTTACGCTCTGTAGCTTCATTCCCGTGCAGAAGTTCCTCTGCATCATGCGCAGTCCGCCGCGCCAGGGACCTACGTTCAAACGTAATTAGCCTGGCTCGCCCATCGCAAACGATCCAGCTTTTGTCGACGTGAATGATTTTGTACATCGCCATGATCCATACTATTTGACGCGATCATTTGGCTATAGCTCGACAGTTTTAGTTCACGCGGGTTAACACAAGCTGCGACCAATCAAATAAATCCGGTTTCACAATTATTAATAGGATCACAAAAAGTTAGGTGCGCGTGCCCGCTTTTTATAGTCCCGGCGTTAGCGACGGTAGTCCTTACATGATGGCCGCTAGCCTTTTCAAATTCTGGAATGAGTGCTCGCATCGACGGAGGCAGCGCATCCGTGAAGAAAAACAATGATTTCCGCGGCGCCCAAAGTGCTCGTCGCTTGCGCCAGCAGAGAAATCGTCAGGACTGCTCTGAAGGTTACCATGAGCCACCCTCCCGTTACCAATCCTAGAAGACGCCACTGCGGGCCAGCAAGTTACCGGCAAACACTCTGACCATGGATCCGCGGACGCGTGCTGCTGGCACATCTCAGACATGCCGGTCGCCGTGGGCGATGTCTGCTCCTAAGGGTCGAACAGACATGACCTGTTCCTGCCGCGACTTCCGGGTTTGACCCGGAGCGGATATCCCGATTGTGCCAAATGGCGCACTTCCGGTCTGTTCACAGACTGGTCGCGCCTAGCCGAAACCGGCAGGCCGATCTTATGGGGTCAATCCCGCCGCTCTAACCATCGGCGCCCCCGCGGTCGCCCGTCGAGGCGAAAGCCGAACTCACATAATGTGTTAGCTCATAATTCGACTCAGACACCCCCTGCCTGGCATCGCAATTATTGACCTAGATCAAGTCATCGACGTCAGTTTTTTCTGAACACTGTCGTCCATGCGAATTGCTCTTGCGCTCCAATCGATCGGATTGGCATGGTTGCCGAGAATTGGAGGCTTCAAGTTGCTTCAAAGGGGCTGCAGCTCATGATCGCTCAACTTACAAAGAATGAGCGGCAACTTGCGCTCATCATTCTGCTGGCACTTTCCTTGTGCGGATTTGCCATGGCGGTCGCCGGACGAGGCGATCCCCTGGGCGTTCACGGGGCGATTGTGTTGTTGGCTGGGATTGCCGGAGCCTTCGGCGTTATCTCCGGTTACTACTCACCGGAGCCAGGCGAAGACCGCCTCGATCGATACTTCGACGATCCCAGCCGAATGGGGATTATCCTGGCGATGGCCTGGGTCGTCGCTGGACTTTTCGTCGGCGACTGGATCGCCTGGCAGCTCGTCAATCCAGACCTGACTTTTGACGCCGCCTGGTCAAGCTTCGGGCGCCTCCGTCCGGTGCACACGTCCGGCGTCATCTTCGGCTTCGGCGGCAATGCGCTGATCGCGACGTCATTCTATGTCCTGCAGCGCACATCTCGCGCGCGTCTGCCCGACCAGTTGAGCCCGTGGTTCGTTCTCCTCGGCTACAACCTGTTCTGCGTCATCGCCGCGACCGGCTATCTGATGGGTGTAACGCAGTCGAAGGAGTATGCCGAACCGGAATGGTATGCGGACATCTGGCTGGTGATCGTATGGGTGACCTACTTCATCATCTATCTACGTACGCTGGCTCGCCGCAAGGAGCCGCATATCTACGTGTCGAACTGGTACTACATGGCCTTTATTCTGGTCGTGGCGATCCTTCACATCGTGAACAACCTGGCGATTCCCGTATCGCTCGGACATGCAAAGAGCTATTCGGCTTTTTCGGGCGTACAGGATGCGATGACGCAGTGGTGGTACGGGCATAACGCGGTCGCGTTCTTCCTGACCGCCGGCTTCCTCGGCATGATGTACTACTACCTTCCGGTGCGTGCCGGCCGCCCGATCTTCTCCTATCGGCTGTCGATCATCAGCTTCTGGGGCATCACTTTCATGTACATGTGGGCGGGTTCGCATCACCTGCACTACACCGCGCTGCCGCATTGGGTCCAGACTCTCGGCATGACGTTTTCGGTCATGCTGCTGGTTCCATCATGGGCGTCGGCCGGCAACGCGCTGCTGACGCTGAATGGTGCCTGGCACAAGGTGCGCGACGACGCGACCCTGCGCTTCATGATGGCCGCGGCCGCGTTCTACGGCCTGGTGACTTTCGAAGGCTCGTTCATGGCCATTCGCACCGTCAACTCGCTGTCGCACTATACCGACTGGACCGTCGGCCACGTGCACGTTGGCGCGCTCGGCTGGGTCGCAATGATCACTTTCGGCGCGATCTATGCATCAGTGCCGTGGCTTTGGAAGCGCGAGCGGATGTATTCGGGCAGGCTGGTGGAAGTGCACTTCTGGCTCGCACTTGCTGGAACGGTCATCTACGTCTTCGCGATGTGGAATTCCGGCATCATCCAGGGGCTGATGTGGCGGACCTACAATGAAAGCGGAACGCTTGCGTATTCCTTTGTCGACACCCTGGTTGCGATGCGTCCCTATTATATCGCTCGCGCTATCGGCGGCCTGCTGTTCCTGATCGGCGCTTTGGTCGCCTGCTACAACATCTGGATGACGATACGGACGGCCGATCAGCCGGCCGACGAACGGCTTGCCGATCGTCCCGTTCCCGCGCTCGCAGGCGTTTCCGCGCCTCAACCGGCGGAGTGACCCGGCATGTTCAACCTGCATTACCGGCTCGAGCGCAAGACCATCGGCTTTATGCTCGCCATCATCGGCGTTGCCAGCATCGGCGGTGCTGTCGAGATCATACCGTTGTTCACGATCCATCAGACCGTCGAAGACGCGCCGGGCATGCGGGTCTACACGCCGCTTGAGATCGCAGGCCGCAACATCTACATCCGCGAAGGCTGCTACGCCTGCCATTCGCAGATGATCCGGACGTTGCGCGACGAAGTGGAACGCTACGGCCCTTATTCGCTCGCCGTTGAATCCAAATACGATCATCCCATGCTGTGGGGATCGAAGCGGACCGGGCCCGACCTCGCGCGCATGGGCAACAAGTATTCGGACGAATGGCATGTGCGGCACCTCAACAACCCTCGGGACGTGGTCCCGGAATCAGTGATGCCGCATTATTCGTGGCTCGGTCGCACTGAACTGCGCCATGACGACCTCGGCGTGCATCTGGCTGCGCTTCGCAAAGTCGGCGTGCCCTACACCGATGACATGATTGCCAACGCGAAGTCCGATGCCTACGGACAGGCGGCGCCCGATACGCCCTACGCCGAAGGGGTTACCAAGCGTTACGGCGCGGCGACGAATGTGCGCGCCTTCGACGGCAAGCCGGGCGAGCTGACCGAACTCGATGCTCTGGTCGCTTACCTGCAAATTCTCGGCAAGCTGACTGACGCTGCGCACAAACCGGTCGCCGCGGCGGGAGGTTGATCATGGACAATGATTTTGTGGTCTGGTTCTCGAAGTCATTCGGTCTGTTCTATCTGATCGCGCTTTCGATCATCATCGTCGCCTACGCGTACTGGCCGTCGAACAAGAAGCAGTTCGACGAGGCGGCGCAATCGATTCTCGGGCACGAGGACAAGCCGCATAGGGATCAGCCATGGCGGTAGACGAACGCGATCCCCATACCGGCTATATGACCACCGGTCACGAATGGAACGGCATCAAGGAATTGAATTCGCCGGTACCCCGGCCGGTCTATTTCTTCCTGATTGTAACGGCCTTGTTCTCCGTCGTTTACTGGGTGCTGATGCCAGCATGGCCGCTCGGGGTGACCTATACGAAGGGCCTGCTCGGCATCGATCAGCGTACCACCGTCAGCGAAAGCCTGGCGCAGGCAGCACTTGAGCGTGGCGCCTGGTCCAAACGCATCGAGGCTGAGAGCTTCAAGGAAATCCAGGCCGACCCCCGTTTGATGGAAAACGTGCGGCAAACCGGTCGGACGCTGTTCGGTGACAACTGTGCGGCATGTCATGGATCGAACGCACAGGGTGGCAAGGGCTTCCCGAACCTGACGACGCCGTCATGGCTGTGGGGCGGCGATCCCGAAAGCATCGCCGAAACGATCCGCGTCGGCATCAATTCGGCCCACCCGCAAAGCCGGACCTCGCAAATGATGGCATTCGGGCGCGATCAGATGCTCAAAAAGGGCGAGGTCGACGACGTTGTGACTTACGTGCGCAGCCTTTCCGACCCCGCTGTCGCGAAAGATGTGCCCGCGGCGAAAATCGAGGCCGGCAAGGCCGTTTTCGCCGCCAATTGCGTCACCTGCCATGGCGACGACGCCAAGGGCAAAACCGATCTCGGCGGACCGGACCTGACGGACCGATCCTGGATTTACGGTGGCGACCCAGAGTCGATCTACGAGACTGTGTGGGGCGGCCGGCAAGGCCACATGCCAAGTTGGGACGGAAGACTCTCGCCGCTCGACCGCAAAATTCTTGCGCTCTATCTGTTCGACCTTCGCCGGGGGGAACGATGAACTGGGCCAGCGCGGCGACGAGGCACGTCAGAACAAAGGCCGTTCTTTGGGTCGCGATCGGCGCCGGGCTGTTGCTGCTAACCATCGCAAATTCACACCTCGTCTACGTTGCCATCATGTCGCGACCGGAATGCGTCGCGCATGTGCGTCAGGGTGAGGGGAGGCCGGAACAAGGAAAGTTCAGCGCGGCGCGATCGTCATGCACGCCGCGATAAGGCACGGAGACAGATGATGACAACGATACCCGCCGTTGTTCCACCTCTGCCGCGTCAGCACAGCTGGAAGCGGGACATCCCTCGCGGGGCCGCATTCGGGTGGCTCTCGGCCGGTTGGCGTGACTTCACGATACACCCGGCAAGCAGCATCAGCTACGGGCTGCTCGTATTTCTGGTGTCGGTCGTCACCGTCATCGGCCTGTTTGCCCTTCATCGCGACTATATCCTGTTGCCGGCTTTTGCCGGCTTCATGGTGGTTGGACCAGTGATCGGAATTGGCTTGTACGAGAAGAGCCGGCGCATCGCAGAAGGCAGACCCGTCAGCCTGTGGCAGATGATCTTCGTCAGGCCGGAGTCTGGCGGCCAGATTCTATTTGCAGGCGTGCTGCTTTTTCTGCTGACGCTGTTGTGGATGCGCGCCGCGGTCATCCAGTATGCGCTGTTTTTTGGCCTGCGGCCTTTTCCCGGTCTCGATCACATCATTCCCATGCTGTTCACGACGGCGACGGGCTGGGCGATGTTGCTGATAGGCAGCGCCATCGGGGGCCTGTTTGCGGCGTTTGCATTTGCCATAAGTGCCTTCTCCATCCCGATGCTGCTGACCGAGCGGACGGATGCCTTGACCGCCATGGGTACCAGCATGGCGCTGGTGTGGAACAATTTGCCCGTCATGTTGACCTGGGCAGCAATCATGCTGGTACTGATTGTTATCGGTATCGCGACCGGACTCCTGGGAATGATCGTAATTTTTCCGGTGCTGGGACATGGAAGCTGGCACGCGTACCGGACGATGCGACCTCAGTCTTAGCGCGAGGCGCCTGGAGTTCTCTGCGATGGGTTGTTGCGGTTCGGGATCGGAATTAGCGGAGCTGCTGCCGGATGCGCGCGCAGCCGGCGAGGAAATGCTGCTCGCCAGCCACATCGTCGCCGACGGCGTGCGCCAAACCGATCTGTCCGTGCCCGCAATTCACTGCGGAGCGTGTATTCGAACGATCGAAAAGGCGCTTGGCGAGCTGCCCGACGTCGAATGCGCTCGCGTCAATCTTTCGACCAGGCGCGTAACCGTCAAATGGCGAGCCGACGGAGCTCCGCCACCGCTCATAGAGACGCTCGAACGGGCTGGCTTCCAGTCGCATCTGTTCGATTTCGAACCCGATCGCAAGGATGGCGAGCGATCCGAACTTGTCCGTGCGCTCGCTGTCGCGGGCTTCGCTGCAAGCAACATTATGCTGCTTTCAGTGTCGATCTGGGCAGGCGCCGAAGCCGAGACCCGCAACCTGTTTCATTGGCTGTCCGCAATTATCGCGCTGCCCGCGCTGGCATATTCCGGTCGGATATTCTTCCGGTCGGCCTGGCGAGCCGTGAAGCACGGACGCACCAATATGGATGTGCCCATCTCCCTTGGTGTCCTGCTGGCCTTCGGCATGAGTTTCTACGAAACGGTGATGCATGGCCCGCACGCCTATTTCGACGCAGCCATTTCGCTGCTGTTCGTTCTGCTGGTGGGACGCACGCTCGATCACATGGTGCGCGAACGCGCCCGGCTTGCGGTAAAGGGGCTGGCTCGGCTTTCTGCGCGTGGCGCATTCGTACTGCGGAAGGACGGCTCGCGACTTTATCTCCCGACGAACGAGATTCAGACGGGAATGACGATACTACTCGCGGCCGGCGAACGCGTGCCCGTCGATGCGGCCGTGACGAGGGGGACGTCGGAAATGGACGTCTCGCTGGTGTCGGGAGAGCACGTGCCGGTCCCGGTGGCCGCCGGCTCGGTCCTGCGGGCAGGAACGCTGAATCTGACGGGGCCTCTGACGATTATCGCGACCGCGACGGCCGGCGATTCGTTCCTCGGTGAGATGATGCGGATGATGGAAGCCGCCGAGCAGGGGCGCTCCAGCTACCGCCGTATTGCGGACCGCGCCGCGAGCGTCTACGCGCCGGCGGTCCACCTGACGGCACTTGTGACGTTTGCCGGCTGGCTTATCGCAACCGCAGACGTGCACCACGCGATGACAATCGCCATTGCCGTGCTGATCATCACATGTCCTTGCGCGCTCGGTCTCGCGGTGCCGATGGTTCAGGTAGTTGCGGCCCGCAGGCTGTTCGAAGCGGGTATCATGGTGAAGGACGGTGGTGCGCTTGAGCGCCTCGCCGAAGCCGACACGGTAGTGTTCGACAAGACCGGAACGCTGACAGTCGGCATCCCACGTCTGGTCGGATCGCGTGATGCAAACCGCGAGACAACCGCGATCGCGGTTGGACTGGCTTCGCATTCGCGGCACCCTTATTCGCGTGCGCTGGTCGAGGCCGGCGCCGGCCTTTCCGCCCCTCATATCGCGTTCGATGATATCTCCGAGCATCCTGGATACGGACTTGAGGCGCGCGCCGGCGCGGCAGTCTACCGGCTGGGCCGGCCGGAGTGGGCGCTCGCCGGTGCGGCCGAAGCAGGCGCGATGTCAGGCAACGAATCCGTCGTGCTCGCAAAGGACGGCAGCCGTCTGTCGGATTTTCGCTTCGAGGACCGGCTGCGAGCGGACGCCGCGACGGCGGTCGCCGAGCTAAAGGATATGGGATTTCGGGTTCAAGTGACTTCCGGCGATAGCGAAATCGCGGTACGGCCGATCGCAGCGGAGCTCGACGTTCCCTATCTTGCTGCCGCGTTGCCTTGCAACAAAACCGCGCATATTGCGGCGCTTGAAGCATCGGGCCGCAAGGTCCTGATGGTCGGCGACGGATTGAACGACGCGCCGGCGCTGGCGGCCGCGCATGCATCGATGGCGCCGGCTTCGGCGGCTGATGTTGGGCGCAACGCCGCAGACATGGTGTTTCTGCATGAGAGCCTCACAGCGCTGCCTCTGGCGATCTCCATCGCACGAAGAGCCGGCCGGCTCGTTCGCCAAAACCTCGCCCTTGCGACCGCGTACAATGTCGTCGCCGTGCCGATCGCAATCCTGGGCCAGGTGACGCCGCTGGTTGCGGCGGTGGCGATGTCGGGATCGTCCCTTCTGGTCGTCGCAAACGCGCTTCGCCTCGAGAGCAGACGAAGGACTGCGCCAGGCACTGCCCGCGTTGCGCAGATTCCGACCAAAGCCGCGATGAAGGCTGCCGAATGAAGGACTATTTTTACCTGATACCTATCGCGCTCGGGCTGGGCCTCGCCGCCCTCGTCGCCTTCATGTGGTCGCTCAAAGCCCGACAGTATGACGATCTCGAAGGGGCGGCAGTGCGAATTCTGGAGGAGAATAACGACGTTCCGATCCGAACCAAGTCTGAGCGATGTCGCGTCGAGGCCAACGGCGGCGAAAGCGGGAGTGGACTTGAACGGACTTCGCCGCGCCACCCGACTGATCAGTTTGGGGTGCCACCCCTAAGAGACCGGCAGGGGATCTAATCTGCCTTCCGGCGAGAACCAAACCGGGGGCGCCGGAAGAATTCGGCTGGCTCTACCTCTAGCCCGGTGGCCCAGCTTCTCGATGTTCTCTAGGCCGACGTATGTCACCGCCCGCTCGAATTACATGTATCCGCGAAGTCCAGCAGATCGCTCGCGCCACTAGACTTGATGGGGCGGCTCGAAGGCGTCGTCCTGATTGAATTTCCCGATGTGGCGGCAGCCAAGGCTTGGTACGAAAGTCCAGCATATCAAAAGGCAAAGCAGCACAGGGACGGCGCGGCGGATGCCGAGTTTTTCATCATTGATGGCGGTTTGGTCCCCCTTGAAGATCGTCTGCCGCACATCAAGAACCGGCAGGCTTAGTCCATTTCCGCATCTGACCCAGACTGTGTAAAAACGTTTTTCCTCACCCAAAAACTGCATGCAACCGGGGACGATCCGCGTCGACACGACGGTCTGAGGATATTTTTGCTTTATCGAGTCCGGAGTCAACCCGGGCGCAAG
>Ga0137383_10002375_pt1 | contig 11505 bp, 9 predicted proteins | sample SagtaG_19_FD_104817 | JGI IMG/M metagenome (GOLD analysis project Ga0137383, IMG submission 104817) | Vadose zone soil microbial communities from Sagehorn Ranch, Mendocino, California, USA - Sage2_R_40_16 metaG | ecosystem: Environmental > Terrestrial > Soil > Vadose zone | place: USA... | reverse complement strand
GCTGCCGTGCAGCGCACGGGGGCCGGATCGGGGCCGGCGCGCCCGGCGGCGACCGCGGCACGTTGAACGACTGGCCTGGGCACTCGCCCGGCGCCATCTTTCGCGTCTCGTGACACGCATTGGGGCGGTGGGGCGGGCGGCGCCGGCGTGGCTGCTCCGGGCGGCCGTGCTCGCCGCCGTTTACGTCGTCGTCGCGAAGCTGGGCCTACGCTACGCGTCGATCGGGCAGTCCATCTCCCCCGTCTGGCCGCCCACGGGAGTCGCGCTCGCCGGGCTCGTCATCCTTGGCCCGCGCTACTGGCCCACGATCTTCCTCGGCGCCTTCGTTGCCAACGTCACCACACCCATCCCGCTCGGCGCCGCACTCGGCATCGCCTGCGGCAACACCGTCGAAGCCGCGCTCGGCGCGTATCTGCTGCGCGGCCACGCTCCGGGTGCGGCGGCATTCGTGCTCGACAACTTGGACAGCGTGCGCCGCTTGGTGGTCGTCGCGGCGCCTCTGGCGGCTGTGGCGAGCGCCACGACCGGAGTGACCTCGCTGGTCGCGAGCCACGCGCTCAGCGGCCAGCCGTTTGGGCCGGCGCTCCTGACCTGGTGGGCGGGCGACTATGTCGGCGCACTCGTCGTGACCCCGGTGCTGCTGGCGTGGCAGCATCGGGCGAGCGCTCCGCTCGACGGTCGTGAGGCGCTCGAGATCCTGATCGTCATGGGTGCGACCCTCGTCGCGGCCGGGTTCGTGCTCGGAGGGCTCGTGCCGCCCGCGTTCCTCCGGCCGAGCGACTACCCCTACTTGCTGTTCCCCTTCGTCATCGCGGCGGCGCTCCGGTTCGGACCGCGCGGCGCCTCGGCCACGACGCTCGCCGTGGCGGGCGTCGCCGTCGGCTACGCGGTGCGTGGCGGCGGACCCTTCGTGATGCAGACGGTGCCGAGCACGGATGCGTCGCTGCTCCTCTACATCGCCATCCTCGCGGTCACGGGGCTGACCCTGGGTGCGGTCGCGGTGCAGCATCAGCGCGCCCAAAGCGCCCTGCAGGACGCGAACGAAAATCTCCGCGCGGCGGTTCACGCCTCTCCGCTCGCGATCTACGCGGTCGACCGAGACGCCATCGTACGCGCCTGGAATCCGGCGGCGGAAACCCTGTACGGGTGGCGCGCCGACGAGGTCATCGGGCGGTCGCTGCCCATTGTCGCCAGCGACGCCACCGACTACGGGCGACTGCGCGAGCGCGTGCTGCGGGGTGAGGTCATCCGCGGCGCCGAGATCACCCGCCGTAAGAAGGATGGATCGCCCCTGACCGTCAGCCTGTCCATCGGCCCCCTCCACGACACGGCCGGACGGGTCACGGGCATGCTGTCCGTCGCCGCCGACCTCACCGAGGTGCGGCAGCTCGAGGTGCAGTACCGGCAGGCGCAGAAGATGGAAGTCGTGGGTCGCCTCGCTGGCGGGATCGCGCACGATTTCAACAACCTGCTCACGGCGATCCTCGGGACGACGACCCTCTTGATGGAGAGCCTCGACCCGGGCTCGCCGGCGTCGCTCGACGCCGCGGAGATCGTCAAGACGGCCAGGCGCGCGGCCGGTCTCACCCAGCAGCTGCTGGCCTTCAGCCGGCGGCAGATGCTCGCCCCACGGGTGCTCGACGTGAACGCGCTGGTGGCCAACCTGGAAGTCATGCTGCGCCGGCTGATCGGCGCAGACGTCGCCCTGCACACCCGCCTCGCTCCCGAGCCGGCGGTGGTGCGCGCCGATCCCGGCCAGCTCGAGCAGGCCATCGTCAACCTGGTGGTGAACGCGCGCGACGCGATGCCGTCCGGCGGCACGGTGACCGTCGAAACAGCGACTGTCGAGCTCGATCCGAGCTATGTCGAAATGCACGCGCCCGCGCAGCCGGGTTCCTATGTGCGGCTGGGCGTCTCGGATACCGGCGTGGGCATGGACGCGGCGACGCGGGCGCACCTGTTCGAGCCGTTCTTCACGACCAAGGAGCCGGGCCGCGGCACCGGCCTCGGCCTCGCCACGGTGTATGGGATCGTGAAGCAGAGCGGCGGATACATCTGGGCCTACAGCGAGCCGGGACACGGCACGACGTTCAAGATCTATCTGCCCCACGTCGGCGCGGCGCCGGACACCCTGGCGGCGGGCGGAGCGGCGACACCGGCGTCGGCGCTCCGTGGATCGGAGACGATCCTGGTCGTCGAGGATGAGGAGAACGTGCGTCGCTACACCCAGCGCGCGCTGGAAGGCCTGGGCTACACGGTGCTCACCGCTGCCAACGGCCCGGAGGCGCTCCGCCTCGCGGCGGCGCACGCGCGCCCGATTCACCTGCTGCTGGCGGACGTCGTGATGCCGGGGATGAACGGGCGCGAGGTGGGGCGGCACCTGTCCGCCCGTCGCCCGGAGATGCGGGTGCTCTACATGTCGGGATATGCCGCGGACGTCGTCCTGCAGCAAGGGCTGCTCGAGCCGGCCCTCGTCATCCTCCAAAAACCCTTTACGCCCGACCTGCTCGCGTTGAAAGTGCGCGAAGTGCTGGACGCAAGCTCTATGGCCGGCCCGCCCGCTCGCCAGCCGACGCAAACAGTGTCCGGTACTGGCCGTAGCCTTCCGCTTCGAGACGCTCCACCGGAATGAACCGCAGCGCGGCGGAGTTGATGCAGTAGCGCAAGCCCGTGGGGGCAGGCCCGTCGTCGAACAGGTGGCCGAGGTGCGATTCGGCGTGCGCCGAGCGCACCTCCGTGCGCACCATGAACAGGCTGTGGTCCGTCTTCTGCGTGACGTTGGCCGGCTCGAGCGGCCGTGTGAAGCTGGGCCAGCCGGTCCCGGAGTCGAACTTGTCGAGGGAGCTGAACAGGGGCTCGCCCGAAACGACGTCCACGTAGATGCCCGCCTGGTGATTGTCCCAATACTCGTTGCTGAAGGGCCGCTCGGTGGCTTCGTGCTGGGTCACGGCATACTGCTCCGAGGTGAGCGAGCGCTTGAGCTCGGCGTCCGCCGGCTTGTGGAAGTGCATCGCGTCCCATCCTTTCCGTGTCGTGGCGTCCGGCTGTTGAGCCCCGAGCCCGGCAGCCAGCGCACCGACGAGGACCACGCTCGAGACCAGGACCTTCGCGATCATAACGCCGCTCCGGCTCACGATGACGTACGCTGGTGACGCACGGAATGTGGCGAGGTGCGACGCCTTAGTGAAGGCCGCGCCGCATTAGAAAGGTCTCATGCCAGCGGCCGCTCGTTGCCGCGGCGCGGCGGCTGGCCGTAGCTTAGCGGCGTGCAGATCCTCGTGGTTGAAGACGATCGTGACCTGCGGCGCTTCCTGAGCAAGGCCTTCCGCGAGGAGGGCTACGGGGTTGCCGAAACCGAGTCGGGCGACCGAGCGCTGGATCGGGCGTTGGACGGTACCTATCACTGCATCATCCTCGACGTCATGCTGCCGGGGCGGGACGGATTCAGCGTCGTCGAGGAGCTGCGCCGGCGCGGCGTGTTCACGCCCGTGCTGTTGCTCACCGCCAAGGACGAGCTCGAGGCGCGGGTGCGCGGGCTCGAGGGCGGTGCGGACGACTACCTCACGAAGCCATTCGACCTCCCCGAGCTGATCGCGCGGGTCCACGCGCTGATCCGCCGGGCCGAGCTGCGCCACAAGGATGCGACCCTCAAGGTGGGCAACATCCTGCTCGACCCGCTCACGCGGCGGGTCACGCAGGACGAACGCATCGTGGACTTGAGCCCGCGGGAGTTTTCGCTGCTCGAGTTCCTGATGCGTAACGCCGGCCGGACCGTCTCCCGCTCCCGCATCGCCGAGGCGGTGTGGAACTACAAGTTCGATCCCGAGACCAACGTCGTGGACGTCTACGTCAATTACCTCCGGAAGAAGCTCAGCTTCGCGGGACAGTCCGCGCCGATCCGCACAGTGCGCGGCAGCGGCTATCGGCTGGAAGCATCGTGAGCGAGCGCCGCCTCGCCACGGTCCTCACGACCCGCTTCCGGCACGTCTCCTGGACGGCGCTCGCGGGGTACGCCGGGCTGGTCGTGGCGATGTTCGCCATGGCGGGGGAAGCCGTGCTGCGTCGTTCCCTCGAGCACTCCGCTGCGGTGATCCAATCGCTGCTCGGCGCCTACACCGACTCCGCAGGCGGGCCGGGGAGCGTGATGCCGGCGACCCTCGCCGAACAGCTCGTCGGGATGGGCGGCCAGGTGGTGATCACCCGCACGACGACCAACGCCGGCGGGATGCACGAGGTCTACTTCTTGTCGCCCGGTATGCCCGCCAAGCGGCTCGAGGGCATCCCTGCGACGGCCTCGCCCGACGACGTGCGTCAGGTGCTCCTCGCCGCCATCGCCGCGCGGGCGCGCTGGCGCTACCGCGCCCTGCACCGCTCAGCGGGCCCCTTCGACATCTATGTCGTAGCGAGCCGGGAGCCCTATCTCGTGGCTCTCGCCGCCGTCGCGGGAGCAGCCGCCCTCCTGTTCCCGCTCGCCGCCTTGGGCGCGGGGCGCGCTGCGCGTCAGGCGGTCGCGGCGGCGCTGGGTCCCCTCGAGCGCGTGGCCGCAGAAACGCGCGCCATTGGGCCGGCGGAGCTCGGCCAGCGGCTCTCGAGCCCCACCGGACAGGTCGAGGTGACGGCCCTCGCCGAGAGCGTGAACCGCATGCTCGAGCGGGTGGACCGCGCGCACCGGGCGCTCGAGGCCTTCACCGCGGACGCCAGCCATGAGCTGCGGACGCCCCTGACGTTGCTGCGCGCGCAGGTGCAGTGGGCGCTCGTCGAGGGGCGCGCGGAGGCCGATGTGCGCGACGCGCTGATAGCGATGGAGCGTGAGCTCGAGCGCACGACCAAGATGGTGGAAGAATTGCTGCTCATCGCCCGCGGCGAGAACCGCCGGCTGGCCTTGGCGCACGCTCCGTTCGATTTGAGCGCGGTCGTGGAGGAGGTGAAGGAAATTACGGACGCCATGGCGGTCGGGAGGGACCTCGTCGTACGGGCCGACGCCCTCGAGCCGAGCCAAGCCATGGGCGACGCCGACCGCACGCGTCACATCTTGCTGAACCTGGCCTCCAACGCCGTGCGCTACACGCCCGGCGGCGAGATCGCCTTCTCGGTCCGGCGCAACGCCGGCCGCGTGGGGGCGAGCGTGCGGGACACCGGGCCCGGGGTCGCACCCGAGCACATCGACCGGATCTTCGATCGGTTTTTCCGAATCGATCAATCGCGCAGCCGCGAGTTGGGGGGCACTGGGTTGGGGCTCGCCATCGCGCGCCTGCTGGCCGAGCTGCAGGGGGGCGAGATCACGGTCGAAAGCGCTCTCGGCGCGGGAAGTACGTTCACCGTCTGGCTGCCAGCCCTCACCCCCGCACCACCACCCTAAACGCAGAACGTGGAACGCGGAAGGCGGAACAGAGGGCACAGTTCCGCGTTCCTCGTTCCGCGTTGGGGAGGTCGGGATGGGCAGGAGGATTACCGCGCCGCCAGGCCTGCGACGGAGCCGGGCATATTGCCGACTACGCCGACCGCCTTCAGTTGGCCGTCGGACTCCACCCGCAGGGCCACGATGGGCCCGCTGCTGCGCAGCTGGTACAAGTATCGGCCGTTCGCGCTCAGAGCCAGATCGAGATTCCCCGCCCCCACCATGGCCGTCACGCCGCCGGCGTCGAGCAGAGTCAGCGCGCCGTCCGTGCCCACCGCGAACCCGGAGATCGTGCCGCTGTGCGCGTTCGCGGTGTACGCAAACCGGCCGTCTTTCGTGACCACGAGCCAGCAGGGTGCGTCTTGGTGCGTCGACACGGCGCCGCTCGCAACGCTCAGGCCACCGTTGGCACCGAGCACGTACGATGAGGCCGTGCCCGCGGCTTCGGAGACGAACACCTCATCCCGCAGGCCGAAGAAGAACCCGAACGGCGTGCCGCCCGCGGAAGCCGTGGAGGTCGGGCCGCTCGCCACGCCATCGGCGCCGACGGCGTAGACATCGACCTTGTTGGTGTTCTTCTCCGTGACGATCAGCCAGCGGCCGTTGGGACTGAACGCCACCTGCGCCGGCCCCACGCCCGGACCGGAAAGCGCCTGCGTCGAGCCCGCAATGGGCGTCGCCCCGCCGGCGTTGTCGAGCACGAATCCGGTGATGGTACCGTTCCCGCCCGCGTTCAGGACATAGAGCAGCTGGTTGTGAACGGTCACGCTAATGGGCAGCGTCCCGCCGGAGGAAACCCGGCTGGTCAGGGAAAGTCCTTCCGGGCTGACGCGGAGGATCGAGACATCGTTGCTGCCGGCGTTGACGGCGAACAACCAGCGCCCGTCGTCACTCAAGGCGAGCGCGCCCTGTGAACCCAGGCCGCTGCCCGTGCCGGTCCCACCCGTCCCGACCGTTCCCGCTGCCGTGAGTGTGCCGTCTGCGGCGCGTTGAAAGATCGCGACGGCGTTCCCCGCGACTTGGTTCATCAGCGTGTACACGGCGCCCGGCGCGTCGGCCGCATCGGCCGCACTCGCGCGTAGCGCCTCGACCCGCGAGGCAGCAGGTCCCATGATGCGATCCTGGGAGCAAGCAGTGACAGCGGCCAACGCGAGCGCGATGGTTGCGATTCTGTGAGTCATATGCGAACCCCCCGAGAGAGTGTGATGTGTGTCTGTTACGGTGTTCGGAAGGTTCACTCGCGGCCTGCATTGCGGACCTACCCGGCGCGCCATATGAGAGGCTTCTCATGGTCCTCTCACACATGTCCGAAACGCAAAACGAGGGCGCGGCGTTGTTCCGCCGCGCCTCGTTCCCTCGGGCGCACACTCAGCCCGTCCCTTAGGGTCGGTGACTACCCGACTGGCCGGGGTTGGTCGGCTTCTTTGAAGGAGAAGCGGGCACGGCTGGTGTCGCCGGCTTCGCCGGGCTAACCGGTGTGGCGGGCGTCGCCCGCGTGGCCGGACCAGCGGGCGTCGCTGGGGTCACCGGCCGGTTATCGAGCCCCACCGCCTCACCGCGAAAATGCGTGGCGCTGTGCGCCGCGACCATCGCCTTGGCGGTATCGGACGCGTGAGCGTTCGGAATATCCTGCGCGGCGAGCAGCGCCGGAACGGCCAGGGGCACCGCCAGCAGCATCAACCTGCGAATCATGTCCTACCTCCAGCATGGGGGTGCATCAGCCCGACAGGCGGGCTGCCCTGAAGAGTCCCCGAAGCCCCCCCAGGTCACACCCCGACGCCCCAACCTATTCCCCTGAGGCCGGATAGCCGACGGCTACAGATTGCCGAGGAACTTAAGGAGAATGCCGCGCTCCCGGTCGGATAGTGCGAGGAACCGGTCGCGGGCAGGGGCCGCCTCTCCGGCGTGTAGCGTCACCGCCTGCTCGATCGTCGTCGCGCGCCCGTCGTGCAAGAAGGCGCTCACGAAGCGCAGTCCCATCAACGGCTCGGTGCGAAACTCCGCGGTATCCGCCAGACCGAGGCAGATATCGGCGAGGTCCGGGCCCATGTCGTGCAGCAGGAGGTCCGTGAAAGCGGGCACGATCCGGTTGCTGAGCGCGTGCACCGGATTGGCACCGGTCGTGAGCGCCGGCACGTGACAGGTCGCGCACCCCACCTGCGTGAAGATGCGCTGGCCTCGCGCCTGGCCGAGCGCGGACCCGACCGGCGACGGCGCAGCGAGGAACCGTACGAATGCATCCGCGGCATCGAGGTCTGCCGCAGAGAGCTCCGGCTCGGGCGTCGGATCGACGCCCGCGGGCAGCGGATTGCCTCCGACGGTCTGCTCGGTTGGCGACTCGGGATTCGTAATCCCCATTTCCATGACGAACGCCCCCGCGGTGAATGCGCGCAGGTTGGAGACCTGCGCCTTACGACCGAAGCGACCCACGTGCCCGTCGGCGTCCCGGTTGGGCCGTCCCGAGATGCCGTCGCTGCCGCTCGCCTGCGCATCGGCCAGCGCCAGGATCTCGGCCTCGGGCACGGCGTCGAGCAGCCCGAATCCCAGGATGGAAGGCGTGGTGCGATGCCCCGTGGCAGTCGCCGCGGCCGGCACCGGCTCCGAGTCGATGCCCAGGGCGGCCTGCAGCGCGGGAGTGACGTGCTGTTGAATGACGAAGCCCCCGGTGGCGCTCAAGTCGTCGCACGCCGGGCTCGCGCCGCTATGGTACGCCGTCGCGTGAAGCTCTACCTCGTCCCCTACCGCGCCGACGACGGGATCCTCATGGCACTCCGCGCACCCGGTGGAGTTGAAGAGCGGCCCCAGCCCCGTCTCGGGTGTGAAGGTCGTGGCGAAGACCGCCTTCCCCCGCAGGAACAGCGAGTGCTCGTTGGCACTCAGGAGCGACACCGGACTGCCCGGCGCGGACCCCGTGGCGAGCATGGCCCGGTCGAACAGCAAGCCGGTGCCGGTGGGTGCGTCTACGGCGCAGGCTGCAGTAACGGCGATCAAGAGTGCGAGGGAAGCCCCCGCGCGGCTGCGGTGGGACATGACGTCCTCCCATTGGTGGCAGCCGTGCACCACGATGGTCGCGGTCTCGAGTCGGGCAGGAAACGGACCCTAGGGCGGCGAGCGTGGGTCACGTGTATTGGCCCATTTCGCCGAGCTGTTGCGGGGCGCTTCGTAAATCGACGAGACTATGGCTCACGCAGGGGCCGCGTGGCCGTGACCGAGACCACGGAGCCTCGGGCCGCCCCCAACCTCGGTCACACGTCTTCGGGCCGCGCGCCCGCCGCGTCGCAATCCGCTACTTGCGCAGCGGGCTAGAGACCCTGCCGCCACACGGTGCGCGGGAGGTACTGCCACCACGTGTCGAGCATCTCCCGGTCGAGCCCCAGGATGCCGTCCCGCGTGACGTCGGCCGGGGGTGGCACGAGCTGCGCGAGCCGGTCGAAGACCGCGCCGCGCGCGGCCGCATCCACTCTCGACACGAGGTGCCACAGCGAGAGACCGTCGTCCGCGCGCGCCGCAGCCAGCGCCGCCGTGAGCGCGACGCGATCACCCGGCGTCGCATCGAGGCGCTCGAGCGCGCGCCGCAGCGCCAGGCCCGCGTCGTTCACGTAGGGTACGCCGGGCCCGCGACCGGCGTAGGTCGGCACCGCGGCGCCGAGCGGCACGAAGGCTACGCGGCCCGGCGACCCGAACTCCACGATCCCAGCCGTGACGCGGAGCAAGCCGTTCCCCGCGGAGTCCACGGCGAGCGTGTAGGCGCACCCCAAATCCGTTGCCACCGCGGAGGGCGTCTCCACGACAAACACGCGCGGCGGCGCGCTCACGCGGGCCGTGATCGCGCCGCGCTCGAGCGCAAAGCGCTGCTCGTGCCGCCGCATCGCGAGCACCCGCAGGCGCGTTCCAGGCTCCACATCCATATCACCGATGCTCAGCCGCAGATGGGCTCGCGATGAGTCATCGGTGCTGAGTGCGTCGCCTGCGACCAGCGTGGTCGGGCGCGTGATCGCGGCACCCCGGGCCTGGGGCCGTCCAGCGAGCGCCGAGGCTTCGAGCCCCGGTCCGCGAGCTCGCCCGACCAATAGCAGGACAAGGCCTGCCGCGGCGGCGAGCGCCGGCACCCAGGCGAGCGAGCGCCAGGCGCGCCGCGGGCCCGCAGTCGCGAGGCGCGCGGCGATTCCGGGCCACAGGTCGCGCGGCGGCTCGATGCTCTTGGGAAGCCGCTCCACGTCCCGGAGGAGGTCTCCGAACTCGTCCCGCTCGTGATCGGTCATCGTCCCAGCATCTCCCGCAGCAGGCGCCGCGCGCGGAACAGCTGCGCCTTCGACGTCCCTTCCGCCACACCGCAGTGCCGTGCGATCTCCGCGTGGGTGTAGCCCTCTACGTCATACAGCACGAAGACCTCGCGCGCCCCATCCGGCAGGGCGGCGATGGCCCGCTCCAGGTCCAGCCCCAGCCCGGCCGTGGATGCGCGTCCGGGCCGCTCGAGCGCCGCAGGATCCGGCACGCTCTCCACCCGCAGCCGTCGCCTCAGGGCGCCCCGCCGCTCGGAGAGCACCACGTTCACCGCCAGCCGGTGCAGCCAGGTGGAGAAGGCGCTCTCGCCGCGAAACGAGCCGAGCTTCCGCCAAACCCGGACGAACACGTCCTGCACGCGCTCCTCGGCCTCGTCACGCCGGCCCGTGAGGCGGAGACAGAGGGCGTAGATGCGCCCCACGTGCTCCCGGTAGAGGTCGTGGAACGCTTCCTCGTCGCCCGCCTGGGCCCGGCGGATGAGATCGGTCACGCGTGGCGGCTTGCTCCTGTACAGTGGTTCGACGCCCGTCGCTCGGACCAGGTTTGAGGGCGTGTAACACGGCGCCAGCAGCTTTGCCTTCGAACCGACACAGGTCGCTTCTCCGGCGCGGTGCGCAGGCTCCCAAGTACATGGGGCACAACACGTTGAATGGGAGCCCGGGTGGCACTCGCCTTGCGACCGGAGGAAGCGGCAGATCAGACGGCGTCCCGAGGGGATGCCCTAGACACCTACCTCGGACGGACGACGGATCATGAACGTGCGCTTCGCCGGACTCGCCCTGGCGGCTCGGGGCCTCGGGCTGCTCCTGCTCGCGACCTGTATCGAGGACGTCCCTACCTCCTCGTCACCGCAGCCAGCCCCTCCCCTTCCCATTCCTATCAGTGCCGCCACGCCTTCGGGGTCCGCCTCGCTCCTCATCGGTGCCGGCGATATCGCGCGCTGCGACCGAACCAACGACCAGGCCACGGCGCTGCTGCTCAACGCCTACCCCAGCGCCGCTGTGTTCACCACCGGTGACAACATCAACGGCAACGGATCGCTGACCGACTTCACCAACTGCTACGACCCGTCGTGGGGCCAGGCTAAGGCGCGAACGCGACCCTCGGTAGGAGAAAAGGACTATAAGACGGCGGGCGCGGCGGGATTCTTCAACTATTTCGGCACTGCTGCGGGCGACTCGGCGAAGTACTACTATAGCTACAATCTGGGCGCCTGGCACGTCATGGTGTTGAACGACAACATTGCGATGGCCGCGGGCTCGGCGCAGGAGCAGTGGCTGCGCGCGGAACTGGCGGCGAACACCAGGCAGTGCACGCTCGCCTACTGGCACCATCCGCGGTTCAGCTCGACCGGCACGAACAACCTCGCCTCCGTGAAGCCGCTGTGGGACGCGTTGTACGCCTACCACGCCGACGTCGTGCTGAACGCGCACTACAACAATTACGAGCGGTTCGCACCCCAAAGCCCGACGGCAGTCGCCGATCCCAGCGGCATGCGCGAGTTCATCGTCGGCACGGGCGGCCAGGACCTGCAGAAGCCGGGGGGGGCGAAACCCAACAGTCAAGTGCGCAACGGCACGACCTACGGCGTCCTGCTGCTCACGCTGGACACGCTCAGCTACTCGTGGCAGTTCGTGCCAATCGCCGGGCAGACGTTCACGGACACCGGCTCCACCGACTGCCATACACGGGTCCCGGTGGCGTCGGTGGATGTGAGCCCGGCGTCGGCGAGTGTGCAGGTCGGCGCGACGGTCCAGCTCACGGCGACGCCGAAAGACGCCAACGGCTCTCCCCTCACCGGCCGCACGATCACCTGGACGAGC
>Ga0137383_10002370_pt1 | contig 11511 bp, 5 predicted proteins | sample SagtaG_19_FD_104817 | JGI IMG/M metagenome (GOLD analysis project Ga0137383, IMG submission 104817) | Vadose zone soil microbial communities from Sagehorn Ranch, Mendocino, California, USA - Sage2_R_40_16 metaG | ecosystem: Environmental > Terrestrial > Soil > Vadose zone | place: USA... | reverse complement strand
GTTTTGAGCGCGTTGAGGACAGGCGTTGTCAATACGAGGTCACCGAGATGATCAGGACGGATGAGGAGGATACGTGGTGACTGAGGTGCGGGTTGTTGGGCTTGCCGCGCTCCTGCTATGCCAAATACACGGATGGCGAACAAAATCAGGGTGCGTAGAATGTTTTTCAATCTTTCGTCTATTTCCGTTTGCGTGAACTTAGTGGTGCATTCGCTAAATCCTGGGAAAACCGTAGGTGCCGATTATGAGTTTTCATAAAATACATCGGAGAGCGGAACATCCCCGCAGGGCCGATCAATCGGCGGTGTGCGCGATCAATCGGCACCTACAGTGTGTCCGGATTAATTTATTAAAGTTCATTATCGGCCCTGGTTCTCCTCCACGCCTTTCCCGAATGCCCCACTTAGGATTCTTCTCTTTTATTGGTTTGTTGTTTCCATTATTATAGATAGTAGGCAGGGGGTCGTCAACTTGCGTTGAGCAGGTACTTCTATTTGGACATAGCGCTTCCTTGAGAGCATTGTGAGTGCATCGTAAAAATCGTCCTCAGGGATATCGACTTTATCACTGATCTGCAGTATATCTACTCCAGTGGATACATATGAACAACCGAGCCAAAGGCCATCTCAGGGGTCTGGACATAAGCAGAACCCACTTTTAGTTGCTCTATGCGTGTGGCAAGGTCCTGGCCTGGGCGGCCTCGGATAAAACCTGCCACTTTTTTGGAGTCTGGGTGGTTTACGCGGAAAATGACTTTTGTGCCTGCATTGCCAAGGATATCCTGGTGAAAGTCATTGATACCCTGGCTGGCTACAATGACGGCTATACCGAACTTGCGGCCCTCTTTCATCAGTTTGGGCAGCGTTACGTCTTTAGCAAGGCGGTGCGCTTCATCCAGTACGATGGCGAGACGTAAACGGTCGGCATTTCCCCAGTGGAACATATCTTTGTAGAGTTTGCGAAGTACAAAGGCTCCAGCTGCCATCTGTAATTCTTCAGCATAAAGATTGTGAAGATCAATGATCAATCCTTGACGAATTGTCGTAAGCATATCCGGCGCATTTTTTATGGGCCGGAACAGGTTCATCTCTAGCAGGGGGCGACAACGGGCTGCGACGTTGTTAATGTGGCGCTCCTGTTCCTTCTTCTCTATACGTTTGAGAACCTCTTCGGGTGTTGGATAATCCAGGTCTATCGCCTCCTCATCTGAAAACCCATGCAATTTATAGGCGTCTTGTAGGGCAGTAAATATGATATCGCGTTGCATTGGTCCCAACCCGGTGACATAGGCAAAGATCTCTGCCAGTGCATAACTATTTGCCTTCCATCCACCAAAGCCGTTATCTAGCGTGCATTCAAATGGGGAAAACGGCAAGCCATTCGCCGCATCAAACACTGAAGGGCAAATCGTCTGCATAAATGAGCCATGAGGGTCCGCAAATTGACCATGAAAATCCAATACTAATGTTGGCACCTGTTGTTTGCCTAGTTCATTGAGTATACGGGTAGTCGTCCACGATTTTCCCTGCCCTGGAATGCCAAGAATAAATAGATGTGGGCTACCCTTCGTGCTAGGCATCCACTCCACGAGCTCACTAGATGATTCTCCTAATGGAATCTTGACCTCATCCACCAGTAAAAGAGCTTGTTCATCTGTATGCCCGGTAGATGTATTTTCAACAGGATACTCCGATGATATATCCTCTACTCTATTGTCAGTAGAAGCTGAGCCATCAGATAGATCATCATCCTTGTCGCTATCAATCTTGTTCTCATCCTCGACAGGCGTTAGCGACGCTTCGTCGCTGTAAGCGGAGCGACTCAAAAGTGACGAAAATTCGCCAGCGTCAGCATCTTGAAAATCCCTTGCGGTGAGTACCGTGATTTTCGCCTTCTCTGTCTGTGTGTCAATCGTTAGCGGTTTTCGCTGTGTGCCTTCCAGATTTACGATGTAGCCTTCATAGCTGGGGCGGAACTCGAGGCCAGTTTTTTCAAGGCGAGCAAGCTGCTCCATAAAGGCTCTTTCGTAGTCAGCCTCGAACAGTTTGTAGCGTCGAGCTCGCTCAAAGTAGAATCTGAGGACATTGGCGAGATACGAGCGTTGTAGTATACTATCCACCCTCCCCTCACTGAAGAAACGATTGCGCATAGCCTGGGCGGAGCCTTCCATCTGGAGGGCCATATCCATTGCCAGTTCCTGGAGAGGAGCTTGCCCACGTCGCCATTTGACCTCGATGAAGGTTGCATCAACAATATTGCGTCGAAGCGAGACAAGAACCAGATCACAGCGCCGTTCCCCTTGTTGGGGTTTGCCGGAACCATCCAATGAGAAAATACGCGGATAAATATCTACGGGGACAAGAATAGCGTCTTTCAATCGTCCCTTCTTTTGCAACCACGCGGTTACGACACCAAGTCCCACGGCTGCGGCGGCACTGGTTGGAGATTCGAGCGCCTGTAATGCCAATCTACCGGAGACGGTTTTCAGGTAGTGAAGTAGTTGACTCACGCTCTGATCAACACTATTGAAACCTAGCTCTGCCATTGCTTGGGCGAGCAGTGCCTCGATCTCTTCATGCCAGGCAGTTGTCACTATCATACGATGACCAAAGCCTTCGAGCGATTCGGGTGAATAGTCAAGCACATACTTTTGGGCCAGTGTACGTAATTCCGGCGCGTGGGGCGAGTCATAATAATCAAGCGCAAAGAACCTGTCCATGGTAATGACCCAATTGGTATTCGAATGCAGATGCTCCAGGAGGGTACTGCGCTCCTTTTCGATGCGCACTTCTAGCATGGGATAGACATTGTTGCGCTTGCTGGCAAGATAGCCTTCCGCATCCAACAGGCTTTGATGGAGTTCTACCAACGTCTCGCTATAGCGGGGGCTTACGGGATGCACTTCAGGCTTTTTCACTCCTTCCGGTACGATTCGATGATACCATAGTAAACCCTGATCATCGGTTGTAAACTGCGAAATAAAGTGCGTAATAAGACCATAAAGGGAAAAGCTGCTCATCTCAGCCCGCATTTCTATCCCACTTTGCGCCAGTGAACTCACTACAACCGATGGTTGAGTCAGGTCAGTCACTACAGCAAGGTGTGCTTCAGGAGCCTTTTTTCCCAATTGACTAATCGGGCGGACAGTCGTTGAAAGACCAGGCAAAAAGAAATCCGTGACATAATCACGGCGTTGATCAACTCTTTGCAGCGTCTGCTTTAGCGCCTCGAGTGATCTTTTATGTTCGTCTGGCATAAACGCGGTAATTTGGAAGGAAGGTGCAGAGTAAGGTTCTTCCTGCTCATCTGAAGGCACCTCGTCAACCAAAAACTTCCTTACTGCTTCAGCGAAGAAATCACCACGATCAGGGTTGACCAATGTCGTCACAAGCGTACCCGCATACGGATGCGACATGTAGAATCGCTCAAGATGTTCCTTCAAATGCTCTGGCTGAATTTCACCTATACCTATATGCTCATATACGTTTCCTAGAATGAGCGCAACATCCCCATAGCGGCGACGCGGGTCTGCGACATCGGCTGGTAATGCAACTCCATGATACAATCGGATATTCTGGAAGAAGAGAAAAGCTTGTTTCGATGCCGCATGGTAGGCAAAGGCAGGAACATTTGTTGGATTTAATAATCGCAATGCTTGCATATCAATACTGCGCTTGCGTTCGCGTTTCGGAAGCTCAAGCAAGCGATCTTCCCAATTGCGCAACAACTGGGTATAGCCAGCGAACCATGCGACGCGCAAAGGATGTGTGGGCAAGGTAACGATAGCCTCCTCCTGAGTATTCCCTTTGCCCGCGACTTGTACAAGCAAGGAATCAACAGAAAGTGCCTCGCGCATTTCGTCGCGCTCACATCGGTTTCTGATAAGTTCATCAAGCAACTCCCGATATGACTGCGCATAGCGTAACGCGACATTGGCAAGTTCCGGCGTCCATTCTGCGGTTTCTATGGTATCACGCAATGGCTGCTTTTTGAGACGATTGAAGAATGTTTCGCGCATTTTCCAGAATGCGGCCCAGTTGCCCTGGTTACTGATTTGTAGAGGATATGGTGAGATTGCCTCTTTACTGACGGAGTGTACCTCGTCCACGAAAAGCGTAAAGCACCCACCACTACGTGGGTTGTCTCTGACCTGTCTCTCAAGTTCTAGCAGGGTCTCGCTCAGTCCAATATTGAGGATCCTGTGGTTGGGAAACGTCAGACTAAAATACGCAAGGTCTTTGGATAACCATTGTGGCTGCGTTCCTTCGTCTAACGTCCGACCCTCTTGTATTCCCAGCGCAACCTCTAGCCGACCATAGGAGAGCGTTGGAACGGTGCTTCGACTTTCACGCACATCCGTGAACAATTTTGTCTGAATATCTTTCACCAGGAAAAACTCGGTACTTCTATCAGCAATAACTTCCCCTGTTTCCTCATTACTAATCTCGTTCCCTGTTGCATCAAGAGGGGCAACTTTTACACAGACCGGACAATTTGGAATTTCGTCTTCCTCAATATCAAGCTTGATAGTAACACTTCGCCTGTGGCCAGGTACTCTCGGTATCTTCGGCTCAATATAGTCGCTATCCTCAGCAAATTCGTATTCGCTATCGGACGGAACAATTCTCACGCTCCAGCCACTCAAGTTCTGCGGCGCAGCAGGTTCACATGACCATTTCACAACCATCGTTCCTTTGGGACCGCAAATCGCTTGAAGACTGCCATTTACTTCGTCAGGTTGTGTGAGACGACAGAATCGTTCAACAATGCCTCTCGCATTGATAAATGGAGTTACTTTCACAGAACGAATATCGCTATGATCTGTTTTGGGAAATTTCCAGCAGTCAAACGTCAATGTTTCCTCTTTTGCGAGATCAAGCGACCAGATTGGTACCTCATTCATCTGTCGGCCTCGGAAAAACCGACCAAGTGCATTGGCGGTGTCTTTATCAACTTTCAAGCTCTGGATTCGTTCACGCGCTGTCGCATCCGGCCGCATTGGATGAGATAATCCAAGAGTGCAATTGCGATTACTTGTCAAATATACAGCAAAGTCGGAACGTGCATCCGCAATCAAACCTACACGCCAGAGTTCGAGGCCCAAATTATCGCTGGCCTCTCTTTGAGCCCAAGCAGTTACAGCAAAATCAAGACGTTGCTCATAGCTTGCCTTCAATGTTCCATGTGAGACAAAACGCAAAACCTTTTGAGCATCCTGGGGAAGAAGCTTTGTAACTCGTTTCAATACCGTCTCATAAAGGGTGCGTCCATCAATGGGAGCAAAAGAGTTGGCAAGAGAACTATAGGCGGCATCTACCAGGTCTGACGGTACAAAAAGACACAGGCGTACCTGTTTGCGATTGCGTATCTCGACGGCCTCATCTGTCGTAATATACAGAGGGTTATGCAGCGTATCGCCACCACGAGGTGTAAGCACATGGATTACAAGATCTGGCTCTCTTGAACTGTGGATCATGAACTGACAGATACTGATAGCCTCAGCGCGTTCAAGAAAATCTATGCGGACACAGTGTCCCTCTGTTGTACCCTTCAAGCAGGCGAAGATCTCATCGGCAAGCAGTTGCGTTCGTAAATCGCTCATTGTGCTCAAGCCTCCATTGTTTTTAGCATCGCATAAGGGGGATGTAAACGTTGGATGGTAAAATCGTCCGACAGGTCACGGAAAATGCCCATCTGTCGTAGGCGATTTTGCATTGCCCGCAAATTATCATGCGCAGCCGCAATATATTCAGCTCCCTTAAATATATCGGGAGGGCGGTCTATCAAGATGCCAAAACGCTTCTCTATAAATTGTAGAAACTCTTGTAGACGGATAGATTGGATACCTTGCGATGAAAGTCGCGCAGCCGTCACTTGAACAAGTACCGCCAATAAGTCATTGGAAGGGGCATAGCGCCATGATGTACGACTCCTCACCGAACCAGCAAGTAAGCCATGCGTTTTTTTCATTCCCCCCACGCTCCAGTACCAACTCACAATGTGTTTCAGCGCACTGTCTCTCTGCCCCTCCACCACAAGATTCACAACCCGCTCAATATCCGTGTCTGCTACATCGGTAATGTCATCCAACCAACTTAATTCCTCTTCCTCTACCACATTTCCCGCATCATCCGGCAATTCGTTTTCTTCACGGATACGTTCCTCATCAATGCGGGCTTGTGCATCAAGATAAACTGACAAAGTTGGATCATCTCGTAAAAAAAGCAGACCCTGCAAGTAGAATGGACCAGATTCACTTCCTTCAAGAATCGAATCAATTTTCACTCGCCTCTGAGCATTGCGACGTAGTGAAACCACATAAGAATCAAGCAGTCTGAGGTGCAAGTTTGAATACAAGAATTGCTGATAAGCTTCGATATCGCGTCGCACACAAGCTTTCGCCATTTCATGGCTACGCCCTCGCACATCCTGTGTGAAATCCAGGTAGAGTTGCGGAGAGGATGATTCTAGTGGATCACGCATCGCGGGTGGCAATGTTTCGGGGATTTGCACCAGTTCATTGATTGCATACACGAGTTTAAGTGTGTAATTGAACAGCTCAAAGTTAATGAGAGCGAGTAGGTTATAGGTGAATGCCTGCGAAGGCATATGTTCATAGTACTCAAAGAGATAACGCAACAAGTCTGTCGCCAGTTCGTTCGCCAATTTTGGGCAAGCAGGTGTAACACTCTGTTCGCGGCTCAATCCCGTGCGTGTATTTTGAAACCCATCTAGAAAGGCGATTGAAAGTCGTGTTAAAGTATCAAGTTCTGTTTGGCCATCATAGCTGCCACCCAGATCAGGCATATCGCCAATGTTGACACCGCGTCCAAAGATAAGTTTTGCCGCATTTAGGAGTTCTCTATCTGCTCTATTCATATTTTCGCGCAAAGCCTGATAAATGAACGTATCTGCCCCCCGATGACGGCTACTTTCTGTGGGAAAACCTGGCTTATGGGCCAGCAACGTATAGGGTACGATATAGGTAATTTGTTCTCCGCGATTAGAACGGCCTACGCCGCCAGTCGTAATCAGTGTGGTACGCACCAAGCGTTCCAATACCTTGCGCCCTACTTGGTCATCAAAACCTTCCAGTATCGAATTATGAGCCAACGTATCAATGTACCGCTGAATATCTTTCGGATCATTGGTTCGCCTTGCTTTCCCGCGCCCCTGCGACAGAATGGTGTAGAAAAGGGTGGGTAAGAACAAATCTATGTCGAAATTGTTCATATCGATAGTGAGAACTTTCGGGAATTTCACACCTTTGAGTTCCTTTGGCAACTTGACTTTCATACATCTAACCCTTTCTACTTTACAATGCGAATAATTTTACCTGCGTCCTGGGTGACACGATGCACACGATAATGGTTTTCGATAAGAATGAGGTCGCGTGTCTCCCCTAAGATTAAAGCATCTTTGAAGAGCTTGAGATCTTCAAGCAGTGGTTGGAACCCCTCGGCGTTCGGTAGAAGACCGTTTGCCATACGCATCAACAACTCGAACAGGTCGAGGGTAATCTCAAGCCGAGGGATACCCCGTTTATGTTCGAGAATCACAATTTCCGGTAATCGTTCTATGATATCTCTATCAGAGAGCCGCTCGGGATAGAGCTTGAAGTCTTCCAGTGGGAACTGTTTGAGAACAATCAATTGTTGATCTTCTGAGGAGCGTACCTGTACGCTTAATGTACTCGTTGGAACATCTTCGATGATGCCGTCAGAACGCAGGATACCGAGCGCAATTTCTTCACGTAACAGGCTTACCTCTTCGTCGTCGAAATTGTTGTCCAGGAGACCAATAAAGTCCCTGGCATATCTGTAGGGCAGTAATGAGAGTGCACGCACTTTTGGTAATGTTTGTGCAGCAGCCTCGAGCGACTTCGCCGACTTTGCCTCAAAATACAAACGACGTTTGACGGCTGCGATCCACTCCACTTCATCTTTGAAACGTTGCGCTGGCAGATCAACATCATCAGCAAAGAGAGCGCGGCGCGTTTCCGCATCGGATAAAGATTGATGAAAATGAAGATAGCGATCAAGATGGGGATGTGGGAAACGCCCAGGATCAAGCGATGTCATATCTTTAAGCAGTTCATCGTGCATCTCCAGCGGCGCGAAAGACGCCCTCCAATAGTTGAGATTCACTAACGATGCTCCCGTCTCTTCATTATCTCTTGCTGAATGAATATGTTCGCAACTTGCATTTCCTGTGATAAGGTAAGCGAGCGCGGAGCGCAGATCTCGCATGGTCATATGCCGTTGGCGACGTAAGTGTGTAAGCAACAGCAGGTATTCAAGCCCCTGCTGTACTCTCTTTTTACGTAAGGTGACCGCATTATTGCGTATGGGGCAAATTGTTTTTGCCGCACAGCCATCACAAATCGTCCATTGCTCAGTAGCCACAAGGCGTTGTAGCACTTGAACGAAAATGGATTTGTCTTCAATATTGGGGAAATTTACAAATGAGCGCCGTTTTAGATCCACCACCCAAACGGATGAGGTCTCCAACGACATTTCGCTTCTTGATTGTTTTACTTGTTTCGCTAGCAAAGGGAAACGCTCTTTGTGACGATCGAAGAAATCCACCAGTCGACCATCGTTGATTGCTACCAGTACTGTGAGAGGTCCTTCAGGTGCCTGCTTCCCTTCCAGACCTTGTAGCTTTTGTATGAGTTGCTCATCTGCGCTCTGTCCCTCGTGCGACTCAGAGGCGTCATAACAGCTACGGAAGATATGGCCCGCATCGTCCCATTCCCAACCACTGGCATCTGACTCACCTTGTCTATGTACTTGTCTTGCTCTTAATTCGCGCTGCACCTGTTCCAGAAACGCCGTTTTGCCATCACCTGGGTTGCCTGTGAGAAAAACAGCGTTAGGACGATGCGCAAAAATCATGGGTAACAGTATTTCATCCAAAGCTGTTGATACATAGGTATCGCGCACAAACTCAGTATCTAATCCTCTGTTATCAGCGTTGCCAGTATTGCTATTGCGATACAGACCGCGAATATTTTCCACCCAGGAGTTTATCTGTGGTAACAATTGCTGATCTACCACAGGTTCTTCGATAGCCAGCAAAGCATTTTGTAGCTCTTGCCGCATCTGTGCTGCTACAGCATTCAGCAAATCTTGCGCGAATGCCCACCAACGATCCAGGGGCCAGGGAAAATCTTGTTCGATATCCTGTAAAGTTGGCCCTGGAATATATTCCCATTTTGATATGTACGTCATCCTGAGGCCGAAATATATCCATGATGCTCGGCAAATATTTGCTCTTGAATTTTCTGAGTGCATTATATTCTTCAAAGGCTTGTTCAAAGACTTCGTCCGGCCTATAAAATTGTTTGAGGACGCAGAGTCCGAGACCTGCATCGGCATAATCGGCGTAACTGGCAAGATACGTTTGCGCCATTGCTCCCCGCCCCAGGATGCGCTCGACCTTATAGCGTTTATCCATGAAATAGAGTTCTTCCTGCTGCTCCGAACGCATACGCCGGGCAAGGTCTGTCAGCCTCGCCGCGATCTCTTTTGCTGTTGGGGGTGTCGCCTGCTTCTCTGGAATTACAATCTGCTGAAAGAGCGTGGTCAGTTCGCTTGTGATGTCAGTGGGGACAGATAACCAGCGATGCCGAATATCAGGGAACATGACATCGCTCTCGACATTGGCACGTATCGTGGAGATAGGGACGCCAGCGATACGCTCAAGAAAGACGAGCGCGAGACTGAAAATATCGGTTACCGTCGTAGCATATTCGTAGCCCACGGCAAGATCAATAGAGGCATAGGGGTCTTCAGCCACCAGGGCGAGTTTTTCAAGTGAAGCGGCAATGGAATTCGCTCCTATACGAGCGGCAAAGAAGTTGGTAAAGGCAATCTTAGGGTTTTGTCCACCTTGCAAAACATAGACGGTGTCTGGACCAATAGCGCGATGAATGATGCCGCGACTATGAATGGCGTCCAACCCCTTGAAGCAAGCTGAAGCTAGCATGAGTTCCTGAGAGAGTTCATCGTCAGTCTCCGGCAAAGGATATGTACTTAGTGGTTTGCCTTTAAGCGGCACAATAGGCACTATAAAAAAGTTATCAGACCATATGAAAGGGGTCTCGACTTCGCTAACAAGACCAGTATTATGTAGTTCCTTGAGAACTTTAAATTCTCGCTGGTAAAAATCGCGCAATTCAGTAGGAGAGATAGGATCTCTTGTAAGATCATAGACCATCAACTGCCGTGGATCACCGCCATCCATTTTGGCACGGAAGAGACGTACTCCAGGGCGAATAGTGGTGGCTTCTTCGACCGTCAAGACATCATTGATGTGCTGCGGTACCACGAGTCGGTTGGAGAGATCCACCAGCGATTTTTTGATCGCGTCACGAAACTCCCCAACCTGTGGATTACCACCCTGACTATCGAGAACACGAAGACGCTGGCAGACATCTTGCAGTAAAAAGATGCCATTGGCGGCGCGTGGGTCACGAATGATAGGAAGTTCATCGGCAACAGAAAGTAGGACGCCACTGCGCACAAAATGCCCGCCGCTTTTCAGTGGTGGAACAATCCAGCCAATTCGCCCTGCCAGCACCTTCGCCACATAGTCCACTTTAGCTAGTGGACTTCGCTCAGAGGAGCCATCTGCACGCACCCACTGCTCATCATTGCCGACAATCTTCCCTCGCCACGACTTCTCATCCAACAGAAAGACCCAGCGTTTTCCGACAACGATGAAATCCATCTCGTAGGAACGCTCATTGTGCGTTGGCAGCGACTTGTTGCAGATAACCATCCAACCCGCCGGAAGTTTTGCTAACTCTTCCGCCGCTCTGCGCTCTCCCTCCGTCGCAAACGACAATGCTGTACTGATCAATTCAGCCATCACTCAAGGCTCCTTCTCTCTTGCCCTTGACAACCGGGAACGCTTCCATGATATAGTTCACATCCTCGTTCCCAATGCCATAAAGATGAAAATAGCTGTGTTATGCTCACAGTACAATAGATATTATTCAGACTAGAGGTAAGGGACTTTTCTGGCCGCGGAGGAGACGACACAGCTCGAAATGGTCGAGTTCGCTAACCAGCCAGTTATTTTCAGGAGTGAGTTCATCAATGACTGCAACATAACGTGCTGACTTATGCTTCTGCTGCTTATTTATCTCGCCGTTCAGCACTATTTCCATGGCTTGCAGCATCATCTTTTAGTAGTACATGAATCCCCTAAAATCTAAGAAGCGTCTATTGTGCTATCAGCATACAGGACAATGAATAGACTGTCAAGCTTTTAATATAGAGAACTGGTGTTTTAATATAGAGAACTGATGTTTTTGATACAGACCAGGCTAGGATCAACATGAAGATCATTCTCAGCAGAAAAGGTTTTGACTCAAGCGCTGGCAGGGTAGCCAGTCCTATTTTCCCGTCGGGCGAAATGTGCTCGTTACCTATACCCGAACCCGCATCCACCGTCACAAACCAGTCGAAGCGCTATGCAGAGATTTCGTTCGGTAACTGCTCT
>Ga0137383_10002352_pt1 | contig 11532 bp, 10 predicted proteins | sample SagtaG_19_FD_104817 | JGI IMG/M metagenome (GOLD analysis project Ga0137383, IMG submission 104817) | Vadose zone soil microbial communities from Sagehorn Ranch, Mendocino, California, USA - Sage2_R_40_16 metaG | ecosystem: Environmental > Terrestrial > Soil > Vadose zone | place: USA... | reverse complement strand
TTTGCCCTCCTCGATAACAAGCTCCTGATCCGCGGTTTGGGGACCTAACTTATCCACGGTGCCGGATGGCCAGCGAATAACGATTGAATCCACCTCGGTCGCCCGTCCCAGGCCGAAATGGAGCCGGGGATCACTTGCCGATTCAAAGCTTGAGTTCGCACGGACCTCAGAGCTTTGTGTGACGCCGGCCTTGACCTGCACTCGAGTTCCAAAGCCGTCGCGATTGGAAGTGGCGCCCACAGTTTTGATCCGCAGCCAATGTCCCAGCTGGCGACTTTCGTTGCGCAGGAGAACGGGCGCGCCGTCCAGAACACTGATCAGCACGTCCTCGCGGCCATCGTTAAAAAAATCAGCCGTGGCGGCGGCCCGCCCCACATAACGGCGGGTCATGGGTGCTCCGGCGCTCATCCCGATCTCCTCAAATTTGCCGTTACCAAGATTGCGAAACAGCAGCGGCCGTTCGGCATACGTCACACCGAAAGAATGTTGGTCCACCTGCGGATTCACGTGGCCGTTGGCTACGAAAATGTCTTTCCAGCCGTCGCTGTCGAGATCAAGGAATTTGAGCCCGAAGCCAAGAAAAGGAATGCTTATAGGCCCAAAGTTCACAGAACCCGCGAGGTCTGTAAACTCGCCATTGTGATCGTTGTGGTACAGGTTGTTACTATCGTCGGAAAAATTCGCTTTCGCGATATCCGGCCAAGCGTCGTTGTCGTAGTCGGCGGAATCGATGCCCATCCCAGCCTGTTCTCGGCCATCGGCGCTGTATGCCACGCCGGCTGGTACGCCTACTTCGGTGAAGCCTCCCTTGCAGTCACCGTGATACAGCATGCTGGGTGACGAATCGTCGGCGACGTAGAGGTCGAGGCAACCGTCCAAGTCGTAATCCAGCCACAGGACGCCGAGACCATAGTAGGCTTTAGGATCAATATTCAATTTCTCGGTCACGTCGGTGAAAGTGCCGTCGCCATTGTTGCGATACAGGCGGTCGCGTCCGCCCTTCAATCCACGTGGCCCGCAAGAGACTGGAATCCCGCGGTACTGACAAAAAGGACCTTGCCCAAATTCCGGCAGGTGATCGAGATCGATGTCCACGTAATTCGCGACGTAGAGGTAGAGTTTCCCATCATTGTTGTAGTCGCCGAAGGCGGCGCTAGTCCCCCAATGCCCCAGATTGCCGACGCCCGCTTTAGCCGTTACATCCGTGAACGTGCCGTCGTGGTTGTTGTGATAGAGCACGGCACCATCGAGATAAGTTATGTAGAGATCTTCCCAGCCGTCATTGTCATAGTCGCCTACGGCCGCGCCAAATCCCCAGCCGCAATGGGTCAAGCCCGCCTTGGTGGTCACATCGGTGAAGGTGCCGTCGTGATGGTTGCGGTAAAGCTTGCTGGGATGACATTTTCCCGCCTTCAAATCTTCCAGCGTCGAACCATTCACGAGTAAAATGTCCATCCAGCCGTCATTGTCGTAGTCGAAAACGGCAATGCCGCCGCACATCGACTCCATGATGTAGCGCTTTTCCGGGCCACCACAGGTAAGGTAGAAGTCGATACCAGCGGCCCGCGTTACATCCGCGAAAGACACTGGGCGTGAATGCGCATTCTTATTACCGGACTTCGGGGCTGCGACCACGTGATGCGTTCGCGGTTGCGACGGATTCGATTGTCGCGCGGCTTGAGGCAACGCAATCGCCGCCAGACACAGGATTACTGTCGCAAACCATCGACCGGAAAATCTAAGCCGCAACGACTGATGACCGCGCATCACTGGGTCGGCCCGGCTGCCATTCCTCCGGTTACAGGTTGGGCCTTCTTCAGCGCCGCGAACGTCTGGAATTCTTGTTGTGCTTCTTCTTTTCGACCCATCTTTTCGAGCGCTCGTGCCAATTGGTAATGCGGGCCGGGATCTGCCGGCTTCAACTCTGCCGCGTGGCGCAGAGCCGGCACTGCGGCTTCGGCTTCCCCGTCGAGAAGTAAGGCCTTACCCAAATCGTAGGAGGCATCTGAATTTTGCGGATCAATTTCCACTGCTGTTTTCAAGTGCACGGCTGCTGACTTCCATTCTCCCGCTTCCAGCAGGCAATGACCCAGCTGATAACGAACTGACGGATTGTCGGGCGAATGCGTCATTTCCTTTTGGTATTCGGCGATGGCTTGGTGGTTGCGGCCCAGACTTGCATAAGCGAAACCGAGGTGATAGTGGCCAAGCGGTATGTTGGGCTCAAGTCGCAGCGCGGTCTGAAATTGCTCAATCGCTTGCAAGGTGCGGTTAGTATTCTGATAGCAACGGCCCAGCAACACATGAGCCATCGCGGCTTTCGGGTCGAGCTTTATAGCTTTTTGCAATTCATCGGCAGCTGCCGGATACTGATCCTCGGAGAGCACTACCAAGGCTGCATCGAAGTGAACGTCGAACCGCGTACTGTCCAGGCGCTCGGCACTGCGCAGCTGCTCTAAGGCCTTCGCGTTCTGACCCTCTTTGAAATAAACCAGCCCCAGCCAATGTTGTAGCTGCGCATCCTTCGGCCAACGGGCAATCGCAGACTGACCTGCGTTCTCTGCATCGCGCAGACGCTTTGCCTGCAAGTAACTGAGCAAGAGTCCTCGATTGACTTCTCGATTGTCCGGTGCCATCTGCGCTGCCCGCTCAAAGTTACTGGCGGCTCGGGCGAACTCGCCCGCGTCCAAAGCGCTTTGCCCCTCGCGTATGAGAGATTCCAACTGCCGGTTTTGCGATTGTGCGCTCGTTCCGAACCCAAATGCGATCGCTAACAGACCGCACCAAAGGTGTCGCTTGCCCCAACCTAAACGCACGTTCTCTAGCAATTGCATATCTCTCGCCCGATCCAATTGGGCGGTTGGCCTGCCAGAAGCTTCATGAAATTGATCGGCGGCATCTCAGTTTCCAATGCCAGCGGTTGTCTCCTCGAATCGCAGCCGTCAACGACCGTCCCGCGGTTCCTCGGACTGAGTATATCAATGCCAAGTGCATACTTCAGTTCCACTCCGGGGACCCACCGGAAGGAATGCGAATGCAAATTGAAAAGATGGTGAGCACGGGCTGCTTAGTCTGCGCGGACTGATCCTCTCCAGGAGAGCAGTCGGAACGGCTCGAAATATTATGATGCGGATTTACGATGGCTACACCGAAGGTACGCGTTATGTACGCAGCCGAAAACTGCCGGTCCGCACGAGTCAGCGGTAGGCAGAGATCGGCTGCATTTTTCACCGATACGACTCTCACGCTGTCCCAGATGATTTGGTAGAAAATATCGCAGGGGTCGGGACGCTTGTTCAAGAAGTCGTAAAATAGCTCGCGCGGCTAGAGGAGAAACTGCGGGATGGCATCGGCAGTCGCGCGAGCAGCTTCTTCCTATTGGTGGAATTTCTTGCCCGTCGACTGCATTGTTCAATTGTTCCAGAGGCCGATTCTAAGGCCCGCCTTCTGCGCCAGTTCCAGCCGGTTGTCTTGTCAAAGGAGTTGAAGATAGAGGATCTACAGTGAATCGATTTGTTGATTAGGCCGACGAGGGTTTTTCGGGAGTTGGTTTCGCACCAGCTTCGGCGTAGGGTTAACCTACGATTCCCCCTGGGACTCATCCGCGAAGGAGGTAGTATGAAACACAAGCTGTTGTTCCTTTTTGTCAGTGTCTTCACATTCACAGCCTGGGGCATTGCGGGAAGCGTTTCGGCGGCGCCCGCACAGCGCGAACAGACCTCGCCCCGAGCTCAGGAACGTATCGCACGGGAGGTTCGTCATGAACTGCTCATGCTTCCGTGGTATGGGGTCTTTGACAACATTACTTACAAGGTCGACGGATCTAACGTCGCGCTCTATGGTCAGGTGGTTCGTCCTTCGCTCAAGTCTGACGCCGAGAATGCGGTAAGCATATTGAAGGCGTAGAGCATGTCGATAATCAGATTGAAGTGTTGCCGCCGTCCCCGATGGACGATCGCCTCAGGATTCAACTATTCCATGCCATCTACGACTACGAGCCTTTGCAGAAGTACGCTTTGGGCGTGCAAAAGCCTATCCGGATCATTGTCAAAAATGGCCATGTCACTTTAGAAGGGGTCGTCGACAGCGAAGCTGATAAAAACTTGGTCGGTCTCCGCGCCAATAGTGTTCCTGGGATTTTTTCGGTGGCCAACAATCTCCAGGTTGTGCCGCCAAAGTAAGCATGGGCGATGAAGAAGCTACACAAACTGGCAAAGGCCTATCGCATAGACCATGGCAAACGTTTTCGACCTGTCCTGGAACCATTCCACCATCGGGAAAGTCCCGCACCGAGAATCCGTTCCGGAAATCACGTTTTGAAGCGCCTTTCGCTTCCGCCATACGTCATCGCCTGGGCGGTAGTTGTGACATATCCGAAATTGCATTGCGGCGGGTGATCCCCCGGGGCGGCAGGGCCTTTGCATTGGTTCGCGCGAGTCTCCGGAAAAGCAAGCCCGAGAAGTAGTGAACCAGTCTGGTTGCGGATGCCATTGAATACGCCGCCATACAACAATTCATCGTGAGAGTGAATTATGATTGCGAGAGGATAGTTACAGCAGTCTCCGCCCGGGTCAGAGACACGGGTACGACTTTGGGAGTACGAACAACCTTGCGCGATACTGTCACATCCCAAAGGCGAACCAGGGTCACCTGACCGCGCTGGCGGCGACGTGAACTGCGTGAGGGGCTATGCCCGTAATTCGAACCTGCAAGGCTTGTGGACGGAAGAACCGTATTCCAGTGGCACACCTCGCCGATACGGGAAGGTGTGGAGTGTGCAAAACGCCTTTGCCGCCAGTGGATGAGCCGCTGGAAGTTAACTCCCAGCTGTTCGACGAAATTGTTCAAAATGCACGAGTCCCCGTGCTGGTAGATTTCTGGGCTTCATGGTGCGGACCTTGCCGGATGGCAGCACCGGAAGTTGCGCGTACCGCTGCTGATATGGCGGGACGAGCTGTAGTCGTAAAACTCGACACTGAACGCTACCCGGAGGTTGCTACACGGTTCGACGTGCGCGGCATCCCAAATTTCATTGTCTTCTACGGGGGCCGTCCGGTGATGCAGCAGGCGGGGTTGGTGCAGCATGAGCGGATGGAGGATTGGTTGAAATCCGCGACACCCGCGCCTGCCGCTTAGTTGATGCGAATTCTGCATCGACCCGGCTCGCCTCAAGCCTAGCGTCTATTCCAAAGTCGTAGAAGTCTTTCTGACGGAAGGCGAACCAAGTCCTACCCTTAATATCTGAATCGCGGTTCATGCACCCTTACGGAGGTTCGCTTGCTCTGAAGAAAAAAGCAGGAGAGTCGGGGCTATCCGGACTAGTCCTTGTCTAGATATTCTCCGGGCACATCGTCCTCTGGTACCTCATGGGTGTGAACTTCCTTCTCATCCGCGTCCCTAGCGTCTTCCACGCCAGCCACAACGTCGGCCTCGAACGCGTTCCCTTCCTCGATGAGCTCGTCCACACTCTCCGAATCCGCACCTTCGACGTTGGATAATCCCTGCAAATCTCCCGATTGCCCCGCCGACCGCGATCCCATTCCCTGGGTTCGAAATGCGTCCGCATCCAAATTCTGATTTCTTCCCGGGGCGCGCTTCCTGGCGGCGCCCAGGGTCTTAGCACCGGCTTTCTTCTTGCCGAGGACCTCCGTTTTCACCGCTGCCTTTTTCAGTGCGGGCCCCTTTTCCGCCACCTTCTTCGGGGCTGCCTTCTTTTTAGCCAAGCGCTTTCTGGCCGCCTTCTTAACCGGCCTCGCCTTCTTCGCGGTAGTTTTCTTCAGCTTTGTGTGCTTCTTCTTGGTTCTCTTTTGAGTGGCCATAGGCGCAGTCTACCACCCTCACATCCGTGCTCCAAACCGTTGTCAGCAGCCGACCGAACCATGTCGACCTGCGGCGGATACGCGCGCTGAGAATCTTTTCACCTCCGTGGGGAATCTTGTATCAAAGGGTGTGGAGGGGAACAAGAGATGACGCTGATCCTGACGGCCATTTGCATCGTCGTGCTGTGCCTGTTGACCGTAATTTGGATCAAGCATACAAGAGATCGACGCGAGCTGGAGCTGCACAGCATCACACCAGAGGCCCTGCATGCATTGCTCACTTCAAAGCAAGAGATACTTCTTTTCGATGTTCGCCTGCCGCTCGACTTGTTAGCGAATTCTGAGATCATCCCTGGCGCAACGAGGATTCCCCCAAGGGAACTGCTGGAGAATCCGTTGCTCATCCCGAAAGAGAAAGACTCGGTCGTTTACTGTACCTGTCCCAGTGATAAAACGAGCCGAGTCATCTTGCGTCGAGCTCAAGGCCTGCAATTCTTGCGAATAAAATTCCTCCGAGGTGGACTGGCGGGGTGGAAAGCGAAGGGTTATCCGGTCGAGCGATACGAAAAATTCTTTCACCTCGACACTAGAAATTAGTTCCACATCTCAACCCCACCCAACCTCCTGCAGCCTTTGTTCGAAATACGCCTTCCAACTCTGGGGCAGAGCCTTGACTCGCGAGGCACGCTGGATCAAACTCACCTCGTCATTGCCATACCTTTTCGCGATGTACAGGCGGGTTACTTCCGAAACAGGGACACGATTCGGGTCTCGAGCAATGACCGTGATCTCGTCGCCAGCACCAACTTCTCCCTCGTGGGTGACGGCAAAGTAAAAACCGGTCCGCCCGCTCGCAAGAAATCGCCTCACCATGTGGTCGGACTGAAATCTCACCCCGAGTTTGTAGCAGGGAAGCCGAGGCTGTGTGACGATCACCTCCGCGGAACCGATGGAGAACTGGTCTCCGAGATGGATCGAGTCCTCCAGCAAGCCTTCCGTGGTGAAGTTTTCGCCGAAAATCGCTGTGGGCAACTCCCGGCCCGGCAACTCCTTCTTCCAATAGTCGTAGTGTTCGATCGGATAGCAGTAGACGGCCTTATACTCGCCCCCGTGAACCGTAAGGTCTGCCTGGCGGTCTCCGTCCAAATTGAGCTTACGCAAAGCGACGCGGCCATCGACCGGTTGCTTAAAGATTCCCGTGGTCACGTTTCTCCCGTGCCATGTCGTTTCTCGCGGGAGCCCGGTGCTCACCGAGATCAACTTCATCTCCCCTCGTCCTTTCCGTCGCGGTCTGTTTCGAATCTCCTGGAGAATTGCCCGTACGACCCTGCTCTCGACACAGCACGAAGAAACATCCTTTTTGGATGAGACGCTCGCTAAGACGATTCATGTTCCCGGTAACCGGAATCTGCGCGACCAAATTCAAGTTCCTGTATCTAATGGGGTCATGCACACGAGGCAGAAATCTGTAATCATGCCTTTGCCCAAAACCGAGACCGAGCATGGCTAAACCCATATTACTGAGCGTGGATGACGATTCCGATGTTCTGCGGGCGATAGAACGCGATCTCCGTTCGCAGTACGGCGCAGAATATCGTGTGATCGGAAGCGATTCTCCTGAAGGCGCACTCGATCTGTTGAAGCAGTTGAAGGTGCGCAACGACAGTGTGGCCTTGCTCCTTGCCGACCAACGCATGCCGCGCATGGACGGAGTGGAATTCTTGCAACAAGCCATGGGGCTTTATCCCGGTGCCAAGCGGGCATTGCTCACGGCGTACGCCGACACCAACGCCGCGATCAGCGCAATCAATCATGCCAGCATCAACTACTTTTTCTTGAAGCCGTGGGATCCTCCCGCAGAGCATTTGTATCCGCAATTAGATGACCTGCTTGATGACTGGCAAGCTTCCTTCCGTCCCACCTTTCAAGGAATCCGGGTGCTGGGTACTCGCTGGTCGCCTCGATCGTACGAGTTGCGGGACTTCCTGGCGCGCAACCACGTCCCCTATCAGTGGATCGACGTCGAGCTTTCGGCGAATGATCCAGAGACCAAGCGCCTTCTGGAAGCTCTGGGTCCGGAGTCGGCCAATCTCCCCGTGGTGCTGTTCCCAGACGGGACGAAGCTTCTTGAGAGTGTACCCGCCGACGTCGCGCAAAAGGTCGGGCTGCGGACGCGCGCCCAAACCAGTTTTTACGACCTTGCCATCGTGGGAGGAGGGCCGGCCGGTTTGGCCGCTGCCGTTTATGGCGCCTCGGAAGGCCTGCATACAGTGATGGTGGAGCGGGAGGCGCCCGGCGGTCAGGCTGGTATGAGTTCCCGCATTGAGAACTATCTTGGATTTCCGACCGGGTTAAGCGGCGGCGATCTGGCTCGGCGTGCGGTGGTGCAAGCGCAGCGTTTTGGAGTGGAAATCCTTTCGCCTCAGGAAGCCGTGGGCGTCCGAACCGAAGCGTCTTACCGAATCATCAAGCTGGCTGATGGGAACGAGATCTCCTGTCACGCCTTGATGATCGCTACCGGCGTCCAGTGGCGGAGGCTGGAAGCTCCGGGAATCGACAGGCTGCAAGGTGCGGGGATCTATTATGGGGGCGGCGCTACCGAGGCGCTATCCTGTCAGGGCGAGATCGTCTATGTGGTGGGCGGCGCAAACTCGGTGGGTCAGGCGGCCATGAACTTCGCGCGATACGCAGAGCGCGTCATCATTCTTGTGCGCGGCGAATCGCTTTCCAGCACCATGTCGCAATATTTGATTGACCAGGTTCAACAGACGCCCAACATTCAGCTCTGGAAACATGCCAGCGTGGCCGAGGCACACGGCGAGACACATCTGGAAGAGATTTCGGTGCTGTGCTCCGACACCAACAAGGTTGAGCGCGTGCCGGCGAGCGCGATGTTCATCTTTATTGGAGCATTGCCGCGGACGGATTGGCTGGCGAATGTCGTCGAGCGGGACGAGCGCGGTTTCCTGTTGACTGGGCCTGACCTTATACGTGACGGGCAACGCCCAAAGGGATGGACGCTCGACCGCGATCCGTTCTTGCTCGAAACCAATGTTCCCGGGATTTTCGCGGTGGGCGATGTGCGGCACGGTTCCATAAAACGGGTGGCTTCCGGAGTTGGCGAAGGATCGGTTGCGGTGCAGTTCATTCATCAATATTTGAGCAAAGTGTAAATGATCGCAAAATCAGAGCTGCTGCGCGTTCCCGCATTCGCTGATTTGCCCGATGATCAGATCACCTGGTTCCTTAGCCAGTCGCAGGAGATGCATCTCAAAGCAGGCGAGACCTACGTCCGGCAAGGCGACCCGGCGGATGCGATGTTCGTCATCCTCGAGGGGCAGTTTCAGTGGCGAGGCGAATTTGGTGGCGAAACCGTCGTGCTTTCAGGCAAGCCTGGGGACGTGACCGGGGTGTTGCCCTTCTCCCGGATGAAGCAGTTCACGGTGAGCGGTCGAGCCATGACTGACGGCCGAGTATTGAAATTCCCAACTTCGCTATTCTCCGAACTTGTGCAGAAGATGCCGGAGCTGACGACGCGTCTGGTGGGTCTGATGTCCGACCGGATTCGCGAAACCACTCGCTTCGAACAACAGCGTGATCGCCTAGCGTCTCTTGGAAAACTATCCGCGGGACTTGCGCATGAACTCAACAATCCGGCTTCCGCCGCGAAACGCGCCACCAGCCAATTGCGCGACATCCTAAAGAAGATCAGGGACGCGAGTCTCGAGCTGGGAAGGCGTGATCTCACGTCTGTCCAGAAATCAGAGATCGAAAGACTGGAAGCTTCGTTTACGCAACAGGATGCCGTTCCACCGGATGCCCTGACCACCAGCGACCTGGAAGATCAGATTGATTCTTTGTTGCGGAGTCATGGACAAAACGATTTGTGGCAACTGGCGGCCGATCTTGCGCGGAGGAACATCAAGCCGGAAGTCCTTGAATCGTTGTTCGCCAACCTGGACGGAGACACCGCCCGAGCTGCTCTGGTCAGGATCGCCGCTTCGGCGGAGGTCGCGAGTCTGTTGCACGAAATCGAGAGCAGCACCTCGCGGATATCGGATTTGGTCGGCGCAATCAAGGAATACACCTACATGGACCAGGCGCCGGTGCAAAACGTAGACATTGTAAAGAGTCTGGAGACCACGCTTACAATCTTGCATCACAAACTCAAACACGGAGTGGTGGTCGAGCGCGACTATCAGCGCGTTCCTTTTCTGGTGAATTCGTTTGGCAGCGAGCTCAACCAGGTCTGGACCAACATTATTGACAACGCCATCGACGCGATGCAGGGAAAAGGCGAGCTTCGAGTCCGAACCTATCGCGAGGATACTTGTGTTGTGGTCGAGATCGGCGATAACGGCCCGGGAATTTCGCCCGAGGTAAAGCCCCACATCTTTGAGCCTTTTTTCACAACCAAAGGAGTTGGGGAAGGCACGGGCCTCGGCCTGGATACGGTCCAGCGAGTTGTGAGGAAGCACCGGGGAAATATTCAGGTTAGTTCCAAACCCGGTGACACGCGTTTTCAAGTCTGGCTCCCGTTAGCAGAGGTCCCGTCCTAAGAAGCGCCTAACAAAACTCATATTGACGAGGACTGCGCCCGCCTCGACCCCATCGAGAGCCTGCGCTGCGAATCAGCCAGTCTCAGGGAGAGAAGCGTGGTTGCCTGTTCCCTTTGTGGGCAGATCCATCACCTGCAGCTCCTTACGCCGACCCCAACCTGTACCTCGACAAAATGCAAACCGCAGTGAATCAGTAACAGGTCTGATATATTGGCCTCTCTGAGGTGCTTCCATGTCCCGCGTCGTGCGCTGTGGGCTTATCCAGGCCAGGAATGAACTCGGTACCAACCACGGACTGCCAAGGATCAAAAGAGCCATGATCGACAAGCATCTTAAGCTTATCGACCAGGCGGCGCACAAGAAAGTCAAGATACTTTGCCTGCAGGAGTTATTTTACGGGCCATATTTCTGCGCGGAGCAGGACATTCGCTGGTACGAGCTCACGGAGCATGTGCCGGAGGGTCCCACCATCAAGCTCATGCAGAAGATTGCTGCCAAGCATCGCATGGTGATTGTGGTTCCGGTCTATGAAGAAGAAATGCCTGGGCTGTATTTCAATACGGCAGCAGTGATCGATGCGGACGGCAAGTATCTGGGCAAGTATCGTAAGCACCACATCCCGCACGTGCATCCGGGATTCTGGGAAAAGTTCTACTTCACACCTGGAGACCTCGGCTACCCGGTTTTTCAGACCAAGTACGCTCGCGTCGGCGTGTACATCTGCTACGACCGGCACTTTCCGGAAGGCGCGCGCATTCTGGGATTGAACGGCGCAGAGATCGTGTTCAATCCGTCCGCTACGGTAGCGGGACTCTCCGAATATTTGTGGGAACTGGAGCAGCCCGCGCATGCGGTCGCGAATGGCTACTTCGTTGGTGCAATTAATCGTGTGGGCCGGGAGAAGCCCTGGAACATCGGTGAGTTCTACGGCAAGAGCTACTTCTGCAACCCGCGCGGCAAGATCATCGCCCAGGGCAGTCGCCACAGGGACGAAGTGGTGGTTGCCGACCTCGATCTCGAAATGATTGAAGAAGTCAGACGGATCTGGCAGTTTTTCCGCGATCGCCGCCCCGAAACTTACAAGCCCCTCACGGCGCAGACCGGACGCGCCGCAGCCGCCGACTAAGCTTCGATCCGCAAGGGCCCAATGACCA
>Ga0137383_10002346_pt1 | contig 11540 bp, 15 predicted proteins | sample SagtaG_19_FD_104817 | JGI IMG/M metagenome (GOLD analysis project Ga0137383, IMG submission 104817) | Vadose zone soil microbial communities from Sagehorn Ranch, Mendocino, California, USA - Sage2_R_40_16 metaG | ecosystem: Environmental > Terrestrial > Soil > Vadose zone | place: USA... | reverse complement strand
GATCCTGCAGCACCTGCCCCATGAGCCGGTCTATTTCCTTTTCCGTTTCTCGACGAAATTCCTCCGCAGTTTTTTTTTCAACTGCTCCAGTTCGTTTTCATCCTCGATGGTTCGGGCCGGACGCAATTGACAGATCTGGTCGTTGGCCGCTATCAACTCTTGGGACAGGCGCACAAACGACTGGTAGCGTTCCACTTCCTCCTTCACCTTCTCCAGTTCCGGTCCCAGGGGCAGATTCCGAGCTTGGGTCTTACCGCCGACGCTGACGTTCCACAGATATTGGGGACCGTGCCCTGGGTGGCCCTTACGGGCGCAGGCGCAGCTGCTCTTACCGCATTTGCGATAATTCACGGAAATGGTGCCCCGGCGAAAATCGCCGAGACTCTCGATCTGACGGAACAGGTCTTTCCGGCGCAACTCCAGATCGTGCAGGGATTGGTTCACGGAGCCTCCTATCTGAATGTCTATACTCATTCAGATTATCAGCCCAAAAAAAGAAAAACACAACATCCACCTACAAATTTGTCGCACACCCCAGGACCTTGCGGGGACCTTGCGGACCTTGCCCTCCCCCAGTATCTGGGCGCTCTCGCGGAGTATTCATGCGACCACCAGTTTCGATGCGGCGGCCCTATCGAGCTTGATCGCAGTTGCTTCGCTAAGCAGGGCAACTCGAATCATCGTCTCAGTAGGAAACACGGAGCCGGAAATTCGGCAACGTGGGTACGTATACCAGAAAGGACGGAAGCAGTCCGACCCGTGGCTTCCCACGCAACGGGCCTACGGTTTCTTCCGCAAGGATGTACCCGGCCAATCCACGCAAGTCGAAGTTCGTCCTGCGCTTGGATTCTGCCGGGACAGAATGGGCGCAATGCTTAGACTTCATCAAGCCATGGAAGAGGCAGGCGTGCTCGACGTGGGGAAGATTCGGGAGCGCATCACACCAGTCACCACATTCGAATCGCAAGCCGCTTGGTGGCTCGCAGAAATCAAAGCAGGGCGAATCGTCAACAAGAAAACCCGCAAGCTAATTCGCCCCCGCACCATTGACGCCTACTCGACCGCAGTCGGCTATCTTAAATGGCATGGTCCGCGAAAAGCCCCTCGCCTCGCTCGACAATCCCGAAGCGAAAGAACTGGTCGTCCGGATGAAAGCCGAGACCGCGGACAGGGAGCCGCGATTCTCCGACAAGCCCATCTGCAATTACTTCAAGGTGTTCACCCAAGTCATCGCTTCGGCGAAAGACGACAAAGCGAAGCAAGTCTTTCCTCGGGAGTGGGATTTGGCATATATCGCCCTGCCAATGGTTTGCCAGCGGGAACAGCACCGTCCGACCTTGGAGCCGGAAGAAGTCGAGTGCATTCTCTCCAAGTGCAAGCGTTCCATTCACCGGATGGTCGCCGCTCTTCTGGCCGGAACGGGAATCCGAATCAGCGAACTGCTCGCGCTCGAAATCGGGAAGCACATCTCCGCGGACTGCTCGATAATCAGTATCCGCCAGCAACGCGGCAAGTGGGGCGGCATCGAATCAACCCCGAAAACCGACGCCGGTTTCCGGGACATTGACCTTTGCCCTCACCTCGCCAAGATGCTGCGGAGCTACATCGGCGACCGCGAGTCAAGCTTCCTGTTCGAGACCGAAACCGGCAAGATGCTCAGTCCCGCAGACCTTTGGCGGGATGGCTTCGCCACAATAGTCCGGAAGATGGGGCGGGAAGGCGTCCGTTTTCATGCGTTCCGGCGATTCCGCGAGGCGGTCTTGCTGTCGAGCGAATGCAGGGAACTCCTCATTGACTACTGGATGGGTCATTCCAACACGGAGATGGGGAGCCGGTACGGCAAGCAGTTGGTGAAGAACCGGAAGTTCCTCGCAGGATGGGCGGAGAAGTTGGGACTCGGCTTCGAGATTCCCATGGCTGACATTGCGGAGCCGGGCTTAATTGCGCTACGTGCGCTACAAAATCAGGAGAGCATAGTTGCAGCTTAGCGTCGCATCTCGGTATAGTAGAGGGACTTACGGAACGCGCCCGTAGCTCAGTTGGATAGAGCGTCTGGCTACGAACCAGCCGCAAATTCAATCCAAGTCGTTGCTCCGGTTGCGCTTACGAGTTCTGGGCCATCCTTGGCCTGCTCCAAAGTTGCTCCAAAAAAAGGGTCGCGACAACATCTCGGAAACTGAAATATCGTAAGCGGTAAGCGGGTACACCTTGCGGAAGGTAAATGCCGGTGCAAAGCTAGCGGCATGGAACCCACTGGTATCGAAAAGCATCGCTATTGCAACCGAAACGAACGCGCGGAGTGGATTACCCGGTGTCGCTCCAGCGGAATGGAAATCGAGCTACCGTCTGCTACGTTCGTTCACGCCTTTCACAACGCCAAGAATTAGGTTGTACGCTGCTTGCCGGGAAATCCCGGTTTTGTCCTGTTCGTCGAACGGCATCGCAGCCACGCCGAACGCCGCCATTTTCTGGTACTTGAAAATCTCAGTGAGCGCCGCCGCCAGCTCTGCACTGCTTGGGCCGTTCGGTACGGGAAGTGCGACCCCGGGCACTTCGCTGGGATCGAGCCCGTCCATATCCACATGCACGTAAATTAAGTCGGTTAGTTCCGAGAGCCGCTCCATCTCCCGGTGCAGGTTCGCCGAGCGCGTGCGCACATCCTCCAGCGTCAGTTGTTGAATCTCCGAGCGGTCCAGCAATTCCTGTTCGAGCGGATCCGTATCCCGCACGCACATTTCCACGATGTGTCGCGTCGGTACGGCAGGTTCCAGACCCGCTTTCATCCGCATGCGCGTCAGGCATTGGCCGGCCGCGATCGCCACAGGCATTCCGCCGAGCATACCGCTCAGCGTCGTCTCTGGTGTATTGAAATCGCCATGCGCATCGATGAACACCATTCCCACGCGCAGCGGTTTCGCGCCCGTCCCCGAATGTTGCAGCCCACTGAGCATTCCCAAAAGCCCGTTGCAGTTCGCCAGAAATCCGATCGGCAAGTATCCCGCGCGCCGTTCCTCCGCTACCAGCTTGGACATATCGCCCGCCGCCAGCGCCAGGCGGTTCCAGGAGCCGTAAGCCTTCGCTTCCTCCGTAGTGAGCGCCACTGTATCGGTGGCCTTGACCTGCACGCCTTGCTGCTCAAGCAGCTTTCGGATGCCCCCTTCCTCCAGGTAGTCCGGCCCGCGCGACGTATCCGGCACATTTCGTTCGCCGACGTACGGCATCTTCACAAGTGCGACGCGCACCGCAGTTCCAGCGCCACCTTGGCCCTGCGCCAAGCAAACCGTGAGCAGCTCCACAAACAGCAACCCCATCCAACGTTTCATCCTGTCTCTCCGCGCGCTCTGCGTCTGCCTGCCGCAGACAGGTCTCTGCGTTTAGCTATTTTCGTCTTTCCCGGCACTCGCCACTTTGCATCCTTTATTTCCATTACTCCCTCTACCTGTTGTCTGTTCTCTGTGTTAAGTCTTCTCTTAGCCGGTTTCTCTCCGACAGGCTCCTAGGAGCGCATGTGACTGTAAGTGTTGGGCGAGTCGGAGGTCGATGTTTCCAGATTGGCCGACATAGATCTTTCCAGTGCGTCCCACGAACTCATATATTCCCTCGACTCCTTTTGCGGCTTCAAGCCCCCCTTCACCCAATTGTGCGGCTCTGCCGAATGTTCCGACAAGCGGTATTGCAAATGCCGCGTCCAGTGCGGCTTGCCCATAGTTTCCACGATAGAGAGAGATACCAGCGTTGATCAGGTTGGCTCCGCTACCTATGAAGCCGGGTATGGTACCTGCGAGACCAAGGCCGAGCTGCGTGGCGTCTAGACCCGGATTGCTAAAACCGACGCCCGCGTTTCCGGAAGGGAGAGTCGATGAATTAGGGAGATCGCCACTTTGTGATTGGGAGGGTGTGGGATAAGGAGTGACGGATCAGGTACGGTGAGGGGGAGGGGGTCGTCGCACACAGTCCCCCACCGATTACCATCTGCGTCGGTCATGCTAAGGCAGGTGCCAGCCCGAAAGTCCTGGAGCCCAAATGGGTCTACCAGGTTCAGAGGGTTGAGAACATAAGTATACCGATTCAGTGACTGGGGGTTGGATAGATGACCACCGAGCGGGTCGGGAGAAGTGAAACGTCCAATCCCCGAAAGCGCGAACAAAAACCTACCACACGGTATGTACGTTGAGGTTGCGCGGAATTCTAAGGGATGGTTTGTAATGACAATCTTCGAAATCAACTTTGTCCACGTAAACGAGCAGCCGTAGGTAGTCGTCTTTGGCACTTCCATTGCCACGAGCACCACAAGACTCGATTTCGACTGATTGCCCAGGAGGTACGGTTGACGAGCTGGGTGTTCCCATGCCTCCGCCCGCACCAGCGATCGTGGAAAGCATAAGCATGATTTCGAATTGCTGAACGGTCCGATCGCTCCGGTTCCGAATCCTGTACTTGGCGCAGTATCGTTCAGTATGTTGCTCGTGGGAAACGGAAAGCCACATTCCGGTCAGGTCCGCGGAAACCACCTCGATTGGAGAGTCAGGCTGCTCGACGACGTACACCAGTGGCACGATGTCGTCTGGCCCCGTAACTGTGCGCTGCGCTGGCTCGCCTTGAACAGCAAAACCACATGAATTACTGCTCTGTTGTGGTTGTCGAGATAGGCCGAAGCCGAAACTCACGACCAGCAGAAGCAACACCAAGAACGTTAATCTCGTTTTCATGTTGTGCCTCCCTGGCGTGTAATCATACAGTACTGTACTCGTCCCTTATACACTTTCAACTTCAAAGTCCCATCTGGTTAGTTCGCGTACTCGTACAATCAAGTGCCGGTTACTGGCCAGAAACAGCATTTTACGAAGTTTGGGGAGTTTGCGGTGGCGGATCCCCGTATCCTCGGGCACACACATTCGCGGATTCAACTTACATTTCATCAATTGGATTTGCCGACCCCCTGTTGGCGGGCTCTACCTGTATTTCTATGACAGGACGTGATTCTGTGCGGATACAGAATCGAGTTCAGTTCACGTAGCAATTGGAACGATAGAAGAAAGTGGAAAAAAAGCCATAGTCTCGCCATCCCGATCATTTGTCCGCCCGCACCGATGTCTTTTCTCGCGTCGTAGACCTCGTAGCTCTTTAGAACGGAAACGGACGCATTGGGCAACCACGGACTAATGTCCGTTAGGAAATCCTGCAACTCATCCCACCGTTCGGGACCCAGCCATCTGCCTTGCGTCTCCATTTTGTAGAATTGCTCAACGACTTCCTTGGGCGATTTTTGTGCTTCTGCGGGCGCATGCGCGCACGCGACAAATATCCCCAGGTACAGAACAGTGGCGAAGAGGAGCAACCTGTGCATTCGCGTTTCAGTCCTTACCGTCGAAATCGTAGCGGTCTACCTCCAGCGCGGTGCACTTGCCGGGGGCTCTGACGCGGCGGTTAACTCCATTTTATTGCGAACAGATTTCGGCAGGTCGGCTATTCCTTTTCGTGGCGCGCTTTAGTTGAATGACGGCTTAACTTGGATCAGTTTTCAGAGCGAATTCCGCGAGAGCAACAACTGCAAAGATCCCCTCTACCCCAGAAGGCTCCACCCTATACACCAGCTGAGATTTCACATTTCAGGCGAAATCGTCATTCTTGCGATTAAAGGGCAGTGGGGATCGAAAATTACACTACCTCACAAAAGCCCCGTAAACCGCGGCGTTGCAGCCGCTGCTCTTGAGACAATCGTTAGAAACATTACAGCCATCAACATACGCCGCATCCCCTGTTTCTTTGCGTGACGAAGACGCTCGAACTTCATCGCGAACATAAGGTCTCGCTGGAACGGGCCGCTGAGCTGTGCCAGACACCGCTGGCGGCTTTCATGTATTTCTCGGCGAAGCACAGTGTCCCACCGCTGCGATACAACTACGAGGATCTGAAAGAAGAACGCTGGTCCGCTGGCCGTCGCGGAGCGTGACTTCGTGCTGGACAGGGATATACATTTAATTGTATATTTGGATGTACCTTCCTGCTATAGTCGCTCTCGTGAGCGACCAAGCCGAAAGGCCCAAGTATGCGACCGTCGTTTGGGAGGGCGACTCCAGGGAGGTTCTCCAAGCCTTCCCAGAGGACGTAAGACAGAATTTTGGATTCGAGCTTTGGCAACTGCAACAAGGTGAGAGACCAAGAGATTATAGACCGTTGCCTTCGATTGGCACGGGCGTTCTTGAACTGCGAGATCAAGATGAGAGAGCCTGGTATCGGGTCATTTACCTCTCGCGGATAAATGACGTGATCTACGTTCTTCACTGCTTCGAGAAAAAGAGCCGGGAGATGCCAAGAAAAGACTTTGAGAAGGCGAAGCAGCGGCTCAAAGCACTGAAAGCGCGTTTGGCAGAGGAGAAGAGACATGAAAAGCGCAGCTAGCAAGCCAACACATGTAACGTATGGGAACGTGCTTGATGCTCTTGGCTTTTCACCGGAGCATGCAACGGCGCTAAAGTTCAAGGCCGAGTTGTATCAGGCAATCCTGAAGTGCGCTAAGAAATATTCACAAAAGAAACTGCAAATAATCCTCGGAGAACCTCAACCGCGTGTGAGCGAACTGCTCAACGGGAAGATCGCCAACAAGACCGTTGACAAGCTGCTTCACTACGCTGGACGATTGGGCATCGAGGCGAAGGCCAAATTTTCGCAGACTCACAAAGAAGTCGTTGAGAAAGAGCTTGCGATAGCCGACTAAGGACCCCTCAGGAAGTCGAAACTGCCGGTGATTCGCTCGCACGTTTAGCCTTCCAGGGGGGGAGTGAGAGGCTATGTAAACGTAAGCTCCGTCACTTCCTGTTTTGGATTCTAGGCCTGGGTCAAATGTTCTTTTTAAGCAAGCAAATTCTGATTGGTCCAGGGGGACCGTTGGCCGATATTCTGGCTGCTATCTGGTTCATCTTGATCATCCTGGCTCTTTTTCTGATTCCCCGGTCTACAAGAATCCGCTTTGCCCAGATAGTCGGACTCGGAATCCTACTGAGGTTCTGGAACCAAGCTAAGAACAGAGCGCGAACGGTTGGCAACTACATACCCGTCGTCTGCGGAGGACTCCACTGATCTTACGCATGGACAACCTCCTGGTTGGCACGCTGTCTCTCAAAGGGTCGAGAGGTTGGAGTCTTTCATCCCAACTTCCCTGGCCAGAGGGGAAGCTCCGATCGATCCGCGCTCGACCACGGCGCGCAGTATCCGTTCAGCAGGCGCATTCCGCGTCACCAGCTCCACCGCGTCTTTCGGCAACCGCCGTTGACGTACTCTCTCGTCGATCTCGGAGATGCCGTGGAGCTGGCCCAGGTAGAAGTTGGCCTGCTCGCGAAAGTCTCCTTCAGCGAGTCGAACTACCTGTCCGAAGGCCAAGCGAAGGACCTTTAACAGACTTTCCGCCGCATCGCGAAACGGTTCGAAGTTCGCGGTGAGGGCGTCGATCTCGCCCTGCAGTCGTTCGAGATCCTTGTGACGGCAAAGTACGATTTTTCCATGGCACGTGGGGACTAGCGGCTCGATTTATTTGCGGCGCCACTCGGATTTGATTGCGCAGGCCTTGTTCTAACAATAAAGACGATCTCCCTAGAAGCAGTCGAATCGCCGTCGTTCGCCGTGACCTTTGCAGTATATTTCCCGGATTTCAGGTTGCGAACTTCAACCTCGGAGCCGATCCCCACCTTTACGCCGTCCACGGACCAAATCAAGTGTTCGGCAGCAAGGGGTGTGAATTGGTCCCGAAATGCGGCAGCCTCTAATCTGATTGGCGATGCATGTGGGAACGAGGTACCAGTCTGGGGTGCAATAATTTCAAGCAGAATCCCGGCGGCTGAAACCTTAATGTGTTCGACAGTTTCTGTAGTTTCGTTGAAACCATCATTTGCGGTGATTCTTAGCGCGCCATTGGTAGAGGCGCCAAAAAGAAATCCCGGTACGGTCCACTCACCGCGGTTAGGACCGATGAACAGAACTCGGAATGGCTTATCCGGACCGGATGAGTATGCAATTTTCACTTCCAGGCTATCTCCGTCTGCATCCTTTGCACCCCACGCGACTTTCAGCGAGCCATCTCCGGAAACGGAAGTGCCTGCTTCCGGTGAACTTACCTTCAGCACGGGCGCGGAAGGGCTGCGCTTCATTTCGCCAATGATGCGGCCATCGTGCTCGACCTCGATACTTTCCGCATCCTTAGCCGGAACATGCGCTGTCAACGTCGTGCCCGCGCTGGTATGCCCTCGGGGCGGAATCACCAATGCTGGAACACGAGCGAGGACATTTCTTCGAGCGTCCCGCACAGTAAATACATATTTGCTCTTGGGAGGATCAACCAGAATCCACCCTTCGGCTCGATCGACGCGGAAGGTGCTCAGCCCACCTTTTTGATTAACAATCGCGGATAGCCGTAGACTTCCCCCCTCAACCTTTTTCGCATTTCCTGGCTTTCCATGTTCGCCTTGGCTGATAGTCGCAGTCGAATTTCCAAGAAAAATGCTATCCGGAATCAAACCGTTAGGAAAGGCTCCTCCAAAAGAGTTCCAATTCTCGACGCTGATCCACGCAGTATTTTCAGAGGCGCAGTAAGACATCAAATCGTAGTACTGAATTGTGTTGCCGCCTGCATCGAGCGTGCTGGGCGCGAAAATCTTATATTGACCATTCCAAAATCCGTTGGAATCGCGAAGCTTTCTACGGTCCAAGCCAAAACCGTGAATGTAACCCAGTTGGTCGGGAGGCCAGAGATTGAAGAAATCCACTGGCGGACAGCCAGGGCTGGCATGATAGTAGCCGAGTTCGTGATAGAACTCGTGTCCAGCCGCTGTGAGCAAAGAGCGCGTATCCGCGACAGCTATCGCCTCGGAAATAATTTGCGGGAACCGATAGTAAACAACGGGCTTTTCCAAACCGACATCAATCGGGCCGACCCCGATCTTGAAGCCGGGAGTACCGGATGTGTCAAAGGCGGCAACGCGACCAAAGACGGCATCTTCGCAAGTGGTGTTGACGTTGCGGCATCCGCCCGCCGTGTTGACTAAATCGCTGACATCTATCGTCCCCGCATACGGCAGAACGGTAGCGGAGGCCGGCGGGACGGGGGAAATATTCCGGACAGGGCCAAAAACCAAGACAGGTGAAGGCGCCCGGACCATTGCTCCGGTGGAGTTTGTGAACGTCAACTCGATCGGATTGATCGTAATACTGACCGGTTGCTCGAAATTAATTCCAAAGACCGAAAATGAATTGTTTCCTCCGCAGGTGGGGCACTCTTGCAGCGGCAGCTGAGGTTGCAAAACCGCCTTCAATCGCAGCCCATTCTGCAGCGTCCAGCCCGTAGGCAAAGTAAATATGTACGCGCTGGCCGAATCGGCCCGCACGGCCAAGGGAACATCTATGTTGCCGTTAAAGAGGGCAGTAGGGGTGAAGTCGGGCAAGATGGTCCCGAGGGCCTTCTCGCCAAGTTGCGGATCGGGCACAAACCCGCTCAGCTGCATCGTAGCGCAGCAATAGGTTCCGACATTGGGTGAGTTAGCGAAAACTCTGACGACGGTAGGCACGCGACTGCGGAGACGAACGCCCAAATATTGCGCCGAACCCAAAATGTTCAAAGGCAGCTCAGGTTTTTGAATTCCTTGAGAGATCTCCATGGCCACGACGCGAAAATCGGTGGGCAGGTTAACCGAGACTTCAGCGCTGCCCATCTGGCCCCAGCGATCATAGGAAAATACAGAGATTTTGTTTGCGCCCGAACGGAATTGACCCTGAGCTATCTGTAGCCCAAAACTTAACGGCTCAAATCCATAGTATACGGCAGACGCGAGGTTCTGTTGGCAGTTTGGCTCGGTGGGAACTGACCCAGCGTTCACCACGACGCAAAATCCTGCCAGAGCCCCCACTGTATAAACCGATCCCGAGATGTAGGAGGCATTGCCGGCGCTTAGCCATTCGAAATCCGTCGGTTGCCATATCGAAACTCTTGGAGGATAGGGCGGCCTTGTGTTGAACGATACGGATTGCGTGCCGCGCTGACCCCACAAGTCGAAGACTGTTGCGGAGAGTGTATTCATGCCAGGTTTCAATTGCGCGTCGTCAATTAAGATGTCGAAGGTATTGTTTGCACTCAAGCGTTGACCTTCCCGGCAGTCCACCGCAAGAGTCGGCACCGGTTGATTAAGTTCGAAGCAGAATCCACTGGGCTTGCCTGAAAGATTCATCGAACCTTGGAGCTGGACTTGATAGGGCTGAAACAGGCTTGCACCATCGGCCGGAGCGGAAATTTGAACAGTCGGGGCTGCCGGCACCTGTGTTTGCGCTGGAGGATTGTCTGGAAAGATGACGACTAGATGATCGATTTGAGGTTCGCCCGGATAAGGAATGGCTGGGTCATGAGAAAAAGTGTCCTTGCCGTAAACGAGGACCACCCGGACGATGCGAGCTGCGGGATCATCCAAGCTGATTTCTTTGTCGATATTCGTCATGAAACCCGTTGCGAACGCCGCGCTGTAAAGCAACACGTCGTCCGACCGGGCAACGATCGCCGCATGATCGTCGAGCCCGACTAGATATGCGTACATCGAGCAATCCGTTCCTTCGGGGAAGCAGCCGGTAGCGACCGTGTCGGCGCCAATACGCATGGAGACACTCTGCGCACGCCGCCACAACCATCCGTTATTCGTATTCGGCAGGGGCGTCCCGAAACGAATGTCCATTCGGAAGGAACCGTTGGTGCAAGCGCTGTCGGCACAGTTTGCAGGTGGGCGGAGTGACTGATTGCCGGAAAACGTCATCACATGAGTTGGTTGGAACACTTTGGCGCCATGAAAGAAAGTGATGTCCCCAACAGTTTGAATGGACGAACCATTCTGAAATTCAGGCTCGTCAAAATCGAGAGTCACGGTCGTCGTTTGCGACTTTAGGGAGGGCACGGCGAATGCTGAAAGCACCAACATGAAGACGATTCTAAAGACTCTGATGTTGGCTGCGCTCGTTGCATTCAGGAGAGTCGAAACTAATTTAGACGGGGCCGCGGAAATGCCAATTTCGCAGAAAGTCCTCTGAACACCATCAACCTTCCATGCGCGCACGTTCATTGCGAACCACCTTTCTCTTAACTTGAATAGTGCAGCGCGGGTTCCAATCGTATCATGTCGAAATAGGCGTTGAGGTCGTCGAAATTCGGAAGGCCGCTAGGCCGGTGTTTCGCGTGCGTGTGAAGCACGCCAAGGAAAGCCGTCAAATTGTCAAGAGGAGCAGCGTGGCGGAAGCGTGTGGGAGTCGAATTGTTATTTAACTTTACTAAGTCCCGCGTTTTCACGGTGCTAACCCGGGGGCCTCCCAGTCGTTCTCGACACCGCACTGCTCCCATGTTTCCCCCCCGCCTCTGGCCGCGAAGGAAACAAAATCCGACCACCATGCCATCGCGAAGCAACTTGTGATTAACGGTGACAAGCTACTTACTCCTTTTTCATCACCTTTAAGCAGACCTTTTGCCGCAATTTGTCACGATTAGTATTACATTTTTATGACAGAGAAAATCGTGG
>Ga0137383_10002343_pt1 | contig 11547 bp, 7 predicted proteins | sample SagtaG_19_FD_104817 | JGI IMG/M metagenome (GOLD analysis project Ga0137383, IMG submission 104817) | Vadose zone soil microbial communities from Sagehorn Ranch, Mendocino, California, USA - Sage2_R_40_16 metaG | ecosystem: Environmental > Terrestrial > Soil > Vadose zone | place: USA... | reverse complement strand
GGAACCTTCGAGGGCCATGTCGCGGCGGAACCAGCCGGCAAAGAGCCCAGTCGCGGTCAGCACGGCCGCCGCCACGAGGAAACTCAGGATGCGCTTGCGGTTCATGAAACTAGTCTCCTGAGGCGAAGAAAGGGACCGGCAACGGCGGCGTCGAGTTCCCGCGAGGCGCCAAGCCGGACCACAGCAGGTTGAATGCGGTCTCCATCCGGGAGTGCAGAGTGGCGTCGCCGTAAAGCGACCAGATCAGAAGTGTGCCAAAAATAGTCTGACGAAAAACGTGGGCGATCTCCGCGGCCGGAAGGTCGTTGCGGATTTCGCCGCGATCCTGACCGAGCTGAATCATCTGGCTATGGAGGGCATGGACGCGTTTTTGGAGGTCCATCATGGCCTCGCGAACCGGAGTCGTTGAAAGATAGGCCTGCAGAAGCGCACGGATGATGGCGGGATTGCGAGTCGGTTCCTGGGTCATGCGCACACCGAGCGAACGCAAGAAGTCGGGCATGGGCTCGCCCGTGAGGCCGGCCAATTCGATGGCTGCTTCCAGCTTGCCGAGCTGCATTTCTCCGAACGCCAGCAGGATGTGGTCTTTGCTCGGGAAATAATTGAAAAAGGTGCCTTTACCGACGTCGGCGGCCTCCGTGATGTCCTCGACAGTCGTTTCGGCGAACCCCTTTTGAGCGAAAAGTTCCAGCGAGGCGCGGAAGAGACGCTCGCGAATAGCGGCGCTGCGGCGCCGGCGCCGGTCGGAGGTGGAGGCTGAGAGATCAGCGCGGGGAGCGGGTTTTGAATGGGGGGCCATAATGACCAATCCTCATAAATGACTCTAGGTCATATTGTCCTCGGCGTCAAGCAGAAACCTTTGGGAAGCCGGAGGGAGTCGAAGAGCGCCAGGGGGGACATAGAAATTCGAACACCCCGGGTTGAGCCGGGGTGTGTCGAGAAAAGCCCTGGTGTTCGAGCTACTATTTGAGGGACTCGGGATCCGAGGTATTCTTCGCTGACTTCTGGTTTAGATACGCAATCATTTTTTGGGCGGCGGGGGGAACGGCGACAGTACCCTTAAAAACGATGGATTCTGCCTCGACTTTCTTGCCATAGATGCGCTCATTGGCGTCATGGTCCGGGCGAACCGTCGAGCCTTCTAGTGACAGGCCGGCGAAAAGGCCGCGGGCGCGGGAATAGCTCAAGACTTCGGCGCGCATCGTTACATCGGTGGATGCATTTGCCGTGCGCCCCTTGGGACCAGCGGCTGCCGAGGCGTCAGCGCCAAGCTTTACCTTGCTGCTCAAGATGGCGCGAGCGCCACGCGGATTCATGACCAGCAAGACGAAATCCGTGGCCTGGCCTCCGAGTTGCAAGCCAATGCTGCCGCCTTCCAGCGCCATCATCGTGGGGGCGCTCCACGGGCCGGTGAAATGCTCACCGGTGCGGCATGTCATCGCACCGCGACCGTAGCTGCCGCCGATAACAAACGCAGCCTTGAGCACCGACGGAAAGACGATGAGGCATTCGGCCTTATCGATCAGGTCTTGAGGAATGTCATCGGGGATGTCCATGACTTCTTTGATCACCTCCCCGCAATTCTCCAGACGTTCGGTTTCCTTCTTATCGCCCGCGGCCAAGAGCGGCAGCGCAGCGAGCGCCAACGCCATCAGGGAAGAAATCATGCGCTTAATCACTGTTCACCTCGTCGTAGTCTTCTGGGCTAGAGCCATCATAGGGTGCCCGCAGGCTGGGCGCAACCTGGGGACTTGGAAGCGGGCCTCGAAGTGGGGTTTGTTCCGTGAATGAGACGCGCCGGCGACAGATTGCGTTGCCTTTCGATTATACTTTTTGAGAGCACGACTTACGCGCGAGTGAAACATGAGCATCGAGAAAATCCTGCAGCGATGTGCGGCCGTGACAGTGGCCAGCGCCTGGTGGGCCCTCGGAACCGGCGTGCCACCCCTGGGTGCACAATCGAAAGCAAGGGCCGCGTCGGCCTGCTGTGGCGCGAAGAAACAGAGTGTGGCTTCGAGGAAGGCCCTGGCCAGATTCGCGGCGCGCGTGGATGCGTTGCTGGGAGCAACGCCCGCGAGCAAGGGGGAGTGGGGACTGCTCATCGTGGATGCCGAGAGCGGCGAGACGCTGTACGAGCTGAACGCGGATAAGTATTTCGTCCCCGCTTCGAATATGAAGCTGTTCACCACGGCGCTGGCCCTGGCGAAACTAGGGCCGGAATACCGCTTCCACACCACGGTGGAGACGCGTGGTGCGATTTCGAGCGAGGGAGTGCTGCGGGGAGATCTCACGCTCGTGGGGCGTGGCGACCCGAATCTATCGAACAGAAAATTCCCCTATGAGCTGAAGGAGGAATTCGATGGTCTGCCGGAGAAGGCGCTCCTGGAGCTTGCCGACGCGGTGGTGGCCAAGGGGGTCAAGGAAATTTCGGGAGATGTGATCGGTGACGACGCCTATTTCCCGCGGGAGCGCTATCCGAATGGCTGGGAGATCGACGACATGGTGTGGGAGTACGGCGCGGCCATCTCCGCAATCGTCGTGGACGACAACACCGTGGCGCTGACGCTCACGCCCGGCGAACAAGCGGGGAATCCCGTGCAGGCGGCGGTGACTCCCGCGACGCCGGATTTCACGGTCGAGAATGATGTAACCACTTCGGCCGCGGAGATGAAATCGGATTTGACGCTTACGCGCGAGCCGGGATCGAATCTGGTCGTCGTGAAAGGCACTCTGCCAGCGAAGAGCGCGCCTCGGAGACTGGTTCTGGCAATCGAAGAGCCGGCGCAGCATGCCGCGACGCTATTGAAGCGGCTGCTGGAGGAGCGAGGAATCAAGGTGGGTGGCGTAGCCAGGGGACGCCACCAGCAGGAAGAAGTGGCCGGGGATCCGCTTGTTCTCGCCGAACACGTTTCCGCGCCACTAGGTGACACCGTGAAACTGATCAACAAGATCAGCCAGAACCTGCACACGGAAATGCTGCTGCGGACGGTAGCGCGACAAAACGGAGTGTGGGCCACGGTGGACGAACTGATGAAAGTTCCATCGGATTTCTACCTGGCGGCGGGAATCGCGCCGGGCGACGTGATTCAAACGGACGCCTCCGGATTGTCGCGGCACGATTTGGTAACCCCGCGGGCCATTGTGACCCTGTTGAGCTTTGCGCAGAAGCAACCCTGGTTCGGGCCGTATGCTGCGTCGCTGCCGGTGGCGGGAGTAGACGGCACGCTGGAAGACCGCATGAAAAATACACCGGCGGCGGGACGGATTCACGCCAAGACGGGCTCGGTGGAACACGTGAGGACGCTTTCAGGATTTGCAGACACGCCGGGCGGGCGGCGGGTGATCTTTTCATTCTTGAGCAACAATCAGGGCGGGACGAGTCACGAAGCGGCGGACGCTTTGACCGAGCTGTGCGTGGCGATGCTTGAGGAGTTCAACGTGACGCCGCCGAAGCGCGGGTTGAAACACCAACACCCGCAGTGAGACCGAGGATTGCAAATGGGCGGCGCATTGGTGGTCACCGTGTTTGGCAGTTCGCGTCCGCACGAAGGGGACGCTGATTATGAAGAGGCGCGGATCCTTGGGCGGTGCTTGGCGGAACACGGTTTCTTTGTTTGCAGCGGCGGTTACGGAGGCGTGATGGAAGCGGTGTCCCGCGGCGCGAAGGAAGCCGGCGGGAAAACACTCGGGGTGACCGCGGAATTCTTCAAAGCCGCGAAGATCAATGCCTGGATTGACGTCGAAGTGCGCAGGGAGTCATGGGAGGAGCGACTGTTTGAGCTAATCCGGCGTGCGGATGGTTTTGTGGCCTGTAAAGGCGGGACGGGAACGATGGTGGAGCTTGCGGTGGTGTGGGAGATGCTGAACAAGGCGGTGATGAGCGAGAAACCGTGCGCCGTGCTCGGAGATTTCTGGCAGCCGGTTTTGGATCGCGTGCGGGAAGTAGAATTGGGACACCCGGCGTCATGGGGCGAGGCCAACGGGCGGCTGGTGTATAGGGCGACGTCACCGGGCGACGTGGCAAATCATTTAGCCATGAAGTTAAAGCAAACATAACGATGTCACGGACGGCACAAGACGTACTGGAGTTCGACAGACTGCGCGAATTGCTGCGACTGAGGGCGACGTGCGCGTCGGGGCGGCGAGCTGTGAATGCACTCGAGCCAGGGATGGAGCGCGCGACGCTGGAATCGGCGTTCGCGCTGATTCGCGAAGCAGCCGAGTGGCTGCGCGCGGGACGCGAGCTAGGATTTGGCGCGCTGTCCGATCCGCAAGGCTGGCTCGAACGGATCGAGGGGCTGGGCGCGGCGCTGGAGCCAGGCGAATTCCTGGATGTAGTGTCGTTGCTGGAAACGGCGGGATGGCTGCGGCAGCAGTTTCGCGAAGAAGCGATCAAGTTTCCCTTATTGGCGGCGCGGGCCGCTGCGCTTGGTGATTTTCGAGAGGCCCACGCAGCGATCCGGCGTTGCGTGCTGCCGAATGGCGAGATCAGCGACGCTGCGTCAGCGGCGCTGCGGCGAATCCGGGTGAGCATCACGGAGACGCGCGATACCATCCAGAAGAGCCTGAAGCAGATTTTGCGCGCTCGCAATGCGGAAGCGGGGGAAGACTACGTCACCCTGCGGAACGATCGTTTCGTGATTCCGGTGCGGGCCGAGCATCGGCGGGGCATTCCCGGCGTGGTGCACGGAGCGAGCGCGACAGGGCAGACGGTCTTCATGGAACCGTTTGAGACCGTGGAGGCCAACAATCAGCTCGTGCAGCTCGCCGATGACGAAGCCGCGGAAATCGCGCGGATTTTGCGGGAACTCACCGGGCAGCTGCAAATCATCCAAAGGCCGCTCCGGGCGGCGGCTGAGACCATTGCGGAACTCGACGGCGTGTTTGCGCGGGCGCGGTTCGCGCGGGATTTTGATGCCGCGATGCCGGAATTCTCCGCGACAAATGAACTGCGTTTGGAAGGCGCGCGTCATCCGGGCCTGGAGGACAAACTCCGCAAAGAAAACCGCTCCATTGTTCCCATGACCTTGACTCTGGGGGGAGAAGAACGCGTGCTGGTGATCAGCGGACCAAACACCGGCGGCAAGACGGTGGTGCTGAAAACGACGGGAATAGCCGCGCTATCGGCGCAGTCCGGAATTCCGGTGGCCGCCGAGCGGGCGGTCCTGCCGCTGTTCGACGGGGTGCTGGTGGACATCGGCGACGAGCAATCGATCGCCGCGGATTTGTCCACGTTCTCGGCGCATATGTTGAACTTGAAGACCATGCTCCAAGCCGCGACGGCGAATTCTCTCGTGCTGGCGGATGAAATGGGCACGGGAACTGCGCCGGAGGAAGGCGCCGCCCTGGCGGTGGCGCTGTTGGACGAATTTCGCGCCAAGAACTGCATCGTACTGGCAACCACGCATCACGACCGATTGAAGACGTACGCATCGACCACGCTGGGCGTGGTAAACGCTGCGGTGGAATTTGACGAGGTCCATCTGCGGCCGACATATCGCTTGATGGTGGGTGTGCCGGGCGGCTCGAGCGGGATCGCCATCGCGAAGCGACTGGGGATCGCCACAGGAATCATCGAGCGCGCACAGTCACTGCTGACGCCCGAATCACGCGAAGCCGCCGACCTAGTCGCTTATTTGCATCGCAGCCGCGACGAGCTGGATCGCCTGCAGCGGCAGATGACCTCCGAGCGCCACGCACTGGACGAAGAACGCAAAAAGCTGCGAACCGAGTGGGTCGAACGGCAGCACAAGCGCATTAAGGAGCTGGAAGCGCAGTTTGCGGAGATGCACAAGCGCTTTGACGAGAATGTTGCGCGCGTCGTCGAAGCGGTGAAAGACCGGGAGCTGCGCGCGCAGGTGGAGAAAACCACGCGGCGGAAAATGCAGGATATCCGCAGCGAGGCGCGCGAAGAACTGCACGCCGCGGTCGTCGAGACCATCTCGGAATCGCAAGCGGATCTCGGCGTCCATGCTGCTTCGCCGGATGCTGTCAGCGCGGACCGGCTGCAGCCCGGAGCGAAGATTCGCGTCCGCGGGTTCAGCAAGCCGGTGTTGTTGCGGCGCATTGACGGATCGTCCGCGGAAATCGAAGCCGGACCGCTACGCATGAAGGTGGCCCTGGATGAAATCTCCGGCGTGGAAGAGGCCGTCCCGGCGTTGAAATCGAGTTCGCCGGCGGCTAAGCTGCAGGGCGTGACGGTGACTTCGCAGCGCGGGGAGGTCAGCAGCTATGACGAAATCAACGTGATCGGCATGACCGTGGAAGAAGCCACCGATCGCCTGGACAAATTTCTGGACGATGCCGCGTTGGCGCGCAAGGCGCGCATCAGGGTTATTCACGGGCACGGAACAGGCGCACTCCGCAAGGGGATTGGCGAGTTCCTGGCCGCGCATCCGCTGGTTGAGAAATATTCGTTTGAAACCGAGGAGCACGGAGGAAAGGCCATCACCATTGTGGAGTTGCAAGGATAGAAGAGGAAAATCAGAAAATAGAAATCAGCATGTAGAAAATAGAAGGTGCTCCGGGCTCCGCCTCTGTGGATGTGCAGGTATCACTGCTTTGCTATACTCGCCGCGTTCCGACAAGCAATTGACCATGAGGTGTTTTGATGGAAGCTTTGAAGGATTCAATTTCGCAAGCCAGAGAGTGGTGTCGAATCAGCCGACCGGGAGTGGTCGCCGCGGCGGTGCTAGCCACGCTGGCTGGTATGGCGATCACCGCCGGCGCGCAGGCGCCGAAGAGGATGGTGATTCGCGCGGGGCGGGTGCTCAACGTGCGCACCGGAGAGTTGCGCGCCAACCAGGCCATGGTGATTGAAGGCGACAAAATTACGCAAATTGCTCCGTCCGGCGAAGTCCCTGCCGCTCCGGGAGACACCACCATCGATCTTCCGGACGCCACGTTGTTGCCGGGCTTGATCGACATGCACACACATTTGACGTTTGATCTGAACTCCCTGGGGTACCAAGGGCTGTCGATTTCAACGGCGCGCGAAGCGCTGCATGGCGCGAGGAACGCGCGGCGGACGCTGGAGGCAGGTTTTACAACGGTGCGAAACCTGGGGGCGAAAGATTATGCAGATATCGCGCTGCGCGATGCGATTAATGATGGTGACGTCATCGGACCGCGCATGGTCGCTTCGGGCCCTGCGCTGGGAATCACCGGCGGCCACTGCGACGAAAACCTGCTTCCGCCTGCGTTTCATTTTCAGGGAGCCGGAGTGGCCGATGGCGTCGAGGGCGTGCAGCACAAGGTTCGCGAAGTCATAAAATATGGCGCGGACGTGATCAAGATTTGTGCCACCGGGGGAGTACTTTCAAAGGGAGACGACCCGAATGCCTCGCAGTACACGCTTGAGGAGATGAAAGCGATTGTGGCAGACGCACACCGGCTCGGCCGACGTGTGGCCGCGCATGCCCACGGGGCAGAAGGGGTGCGCTGGGCTTCGGAGGCCGGTGTCGATTCGGTCGAGCATGGTCATCTGATGGATGACGCGGCGATCATCACGCTGAAGAAAAACGGAACATATCTGGTGCCGACGCTTTTCCTCGGTGAATACATGGAAAAGAACATGGAGCGCAGCGACGTGCCGGAGTTTTCGAAGCAAAAGATGCGCGATGTCATCGCCGCCATGCGTAAGAATATCGGGAAAGCATTTGCCGCCGGCGTGAAGGTGGCGTTCGGAACGGACGCGGCAGTCTATCCGCACGGGCTGAACGCCGGTGAGTTCCATGTTTACGTGAACCTGGGGATGACGCCGCTGGCGGCGATTCAGACAGCAACCATCAACGCTTCCGACTTGCTTGGACCGAAGTATCTGGTCGGTTCGCTGGAGCCAGGTCGGTGGGCTGACGTGATTGCCGTCGATGGCGATCCGACGAAAGACGTCACAATTCTAGAACGCGTGAAATTTGTTATGAAGGGCGGCGCCGTCTACAAAAACGATTATGCCAAGCGCTGACCTTCGCTAGAGAACGGAATGGCGGAAGCGGGATCATTTGCCGATCGGGTAAAGCAGCAGGCGGACATCGTTCGCGTGGTGGGGGAATACGTCCGCCTGAAAAAGAGCGGGCAGAATTTTACCGGACTGTGCCCATTTCACGCGGAAAAGTCGCCGTCGTTTGCGGTGCATCCGACAAAGCAGATTTATCACTGTTTTGGATGCGGCGTGGGCGGAGATGTGTTCAAGTTTGTAATGGAGATGGAGAAGTGCGCGTTTCCCGAGGCCATTCGAATCGTTGCGGAGAAATGCGGGATCGCCGTCCCGCGACAGAAGGAGCGTTCTCCGGAGGAGCGGAAAGAGAATCAGCAGCGAGCCCTCCTCGTGGAAATGCACCGCGAGGCACAAACCTTTTTCGTAAAGCAACTCGAAGCCACGCTCGAGGGAAAAGCCGCGCAGGCGTATTTGGAGGATCGCGGGCTAGATAAGGAGGCGATGACGCGTTTCGGAATCGGGTACGCGCCGAGCGGCGGGGATGCGCTGCTGCGCCATTTGAAACCCAAAGGCAACGAAAAGCTGCTGGTCGAATCCGGGCTGGTGTCCCTTGATCAAAGCGGCGGTCGGCTCTTTGACCGGTTTCGGCGGCGCATCACCTTTCCTATTGCCAATGAATCGGGAAAGATCGTGGCCTTCGGAGCTCGTGCGCTGGGCGATGACATGCCGAAATATCTCAACTCGCCCGAGACACCGATTTATTCCAAAAGCAACGTGCTCTATCATATGGACCGTGCGAAGGAAGGAATCCGCCGCCAGGATTTCGCTATTCTAGTCGAAGGGTACCTGGATGCGATCGCGGTAGCACGCGCGGGAATCAGCAATGTCGTGGCGAGTTGCGGCACGAGCTTGGCGGAGCCGCAGATCAAGTTGCTCGGGCGCTTCACGCGGCGCGTCATTGTGAACTACGACCCGGACGCGGCGGGACAGATCGCTACGGAGAGATCGCTCTCGCTGCTCCTCGAGCAGGACTTCGAAGTGCGCGTGCTCGCGTTGCCGCCAATAGGCAATAAAAAGGCCGACCCCGATTTATTTATCCGCGAAAAGGGGGCGGAAGAGTACCTCAAGCAGTTGAAAGAGGCACTACCTTACGTGGATTACCTAATTGCGCGAGCCAGACAGATGGACTTGACCAGCGGGGAAGGGAAACGACAAGCTGTGAATTTCCTGTTGCCTTACGTTCAGAAAATTCCCAATCGCATCCTGCGCTCCGAATGGGCAACCCGCATCGCCCAACAACTGCGACTGGATGAGCCGGTACTGCGGGCCGCACTTAGCAAAGCGGCGGCGGAGCGCCGCAGCGAGCTGAAAATTCAGCCGGAACTCGTGGCCCGCGCGGCCAAGCCCGTGGAGCGGCGGCTGATTCGCATGCTTGCCGAGGCGCAGGGCTTCCGGCAGGAACTTGCCAAGCAACTGCAAAATACCCGGTTGTATCACGGCCTGGAGACGGAGAAGATATTTGAAGCTTTGGTGATTGCCAGCCTCTCTGGGCAGCCTGTACAGGCCACCGAAGTAGGGGCGGCGTTGGAAGACCGCGACCGGCGGCTGCTTTTTGAGATTTTGTTCGAAGAGGCCAACGAGCCAACCTGGGAAGAGGCCATGAGTTGCATCGAGACGCTGCAGCACCGGCGGGCGGAGCGGGAGCTGGCTGACGTGCAACGCAGCATCGAGGCAAACCCGCCCGGACAAGAGTTGCGAGGTCTCCTGGAAAAAAAGCAGGAATTGATGCGGCGGCTGGCCGCGGCACGGTGACAACTTCTTCTGCGCAAGCGCCGGTGGGAGAGCCACGTGGTCAAAAGAAGCAGTCCGAAACGGCTCGCATCCTGCAGGCGACCAAATCCAGAGGAGCTCACCGTGGAGCATGGCGAGACCGCGATCCGTGTAAAATCGCCCGACACCGATCGCTGACACCCGATTGCGAGTCCGAGGAAAACCACAACGGTGCTTGTCGAGCGTAGTCAAACGGGGCGACTCCTAGACCGCCGTCCGACCGAAACTCGCTGGGGAGGTCTCTGGGCGGTGGAAACATGCTCGAGTGCCCGGGGCCGCTAGGCGGATGCCTCGTGCGTCTCTCCGTTCCAATCGGGAAAGGAGATCAAACCCTGACGGCCAGGTCTTCCACAGATTTCCACGAATTAAAACATTGACGGGACCAGACTTAAACGTGTAGCGTAAAAGGGTTTCGCGAGTAACGGTTTTGCCGTTAAACGCATCTATATTTAGGTGTACTTGGCGGCGGGGGCCGGGCCCCAAAAGTGCGGGAACCGGGCAACGCACGGGCGGGCGGCGGGCAAGCGGCGCGGTGCAGAGTCATTCAAACAAAAATAGCGAGCGATCTTCTGGGGAAATTCCCTCATGGTTTGCGCCAGCGCGTTCCGGCCTGCGCGTGTCTCTGCGAATGAAGATGGTCACCGATGTCCCGGAGTGCTTGGGAATGGCAGTACAATAGCGGGAGGAATTTGTGGCAGCAGTAGGCCTTGAAGAGAAATATGATGCGGTACGCCAGCTCATCGCGGTGGGCAAAGAGCGCGGCTACTTGCTCTACGACGAAGTAAACGACTCGCTTCCGGCGGAGGTCCATTCCTCCGAGGAAATCGATGATCTCCTCACAACCTTTGAGCGCAACGGCATCGAGATTTATGAGGATCAGGCCTCGGCCAAGGCCGCGCGTGCGGTGGAAGTTTCCGCCGAGGCCGGCGAGCACGAAGTCGCAGCCAAGGACGATGTTCACTCCGACGAAGGCAGCAGCGACCTCGACTTGACACCGGGTTCGCTGGAAAAGACAAACGATCCCGTCCGCATGTACCTACGCGAGATGGGCACCGTGCCGCTGCTGACGCGCGAAGGTGAAGTCACCATCGCCAAGCGCATCGAGCGCGGGCAACTTGTGGTGATGAAGTCGATCACACGTTCGCCGATCGTCATCAAGGAGCTGATTGCCGTTGGCGACGATTTGCGCAAGGGTGTGCGCTCCATTAAAGAGATCGTGCAGTTCGACGATGAAGAACTGACCGAAGAGAAGATCGCCAACAAAACCAAACAGACCCTGAAATACATCGACAAGATTGCCAAACTGTACGAGACCGCTCTGAAGCAGGCCGCGAAGCTCGATAAAACACTGAAGTCGAAGAAAAGGTCGTACATCCGCGCGAAGTGGGACGTGGCGCGGACGCGCGTGGAGATTTCCGTCGCTATTCGCGACATCGATTTCAATCCGTTTGAGAAAAAGCGACTGATCGACAAAATGCGCGGCACGGTCGAACGGCTGCAATCGCTGGAACGCGAAGCCGGGCGGCTGGAGCGCCGCGCAGACGTAGCCAAAGGCGACGTCGCGGCGGAAGCCCGCAAAGAGCTCCGCACGCGGCGCACGGAGCTGAAAGATATCGAGGAAGCCAGCGAGGTCGGGCTCACCGAACTGAAGCGCACGCTGACGTTCATTCACCGCGGCGAGGCGGAAGCCGAACAAGCCAAGAAGGAACTGATCGAAGCCAACCTTCGACTGGTTGTTTCGATCGCCAAGAAATACACCAACCGCGGATTGCAATTCCTCG
>Ga0137383_10002342_pt1 | contig 11548 bp, 8 predicted proteins | sample SagtaG_19_FD_104817 | JGI IMG/M metagenome (GOLD analysis project Ga0137383, IMG submission 104817) | Vadose zone soil microbial communities from Sagehorn Ranch, Mendocino, California, USA - Sage2_R_40_16 metaG | ecosystem: Environmental > Terrestrial > Soil > Vadose zone | place: USA... | reverse complement strand
GTACGGGCTTCCTCGACACAGCGTTCCAGCACGGGCAAAGCGCTTACACCCGGGGGGAGTGGTCTTTGAGTTGGCTCAATACTCCCCTCGCGGTAAATGTTGCGCCGCCGCATCTCGACTGGGTCGATAGCAAAGCGTCCCAGTGCCTGCGCCAGGCGCGTCACCATCACCTCGCTGGCAAACTGTGCCTGCGGTGCCCCGAAGCCGCGGAAGGCGCCGCATGGGATGTTGTTGGTATAGACTGCATAGCCATCGACAGCGATATTGGCAATCTCGTAACATCCGCTGGCAAACAACGTGGCAACCTTAGTCACTTCCGCACTGGTCGAAGCATAGGCTCCTCCATCAGCGATCACTTCAGCCTCGACTGCGCTGATCCGGCCATCCTTCTGAGCTCCCCAGCGGCAATGTATGGTTATAGGGTGCCGTTTGTGATGGGCAATCATCGACTCTTCGCGGCTCCAGACAAGCGCGGTCGGGCGCTTGAGCTTCCAAGTCGCCAGCGCCAGGAGATGCTGTATGGACAGGTCTTCGCGCCCGCCAAAAGCCCCACCGATGGCGGCATAGCGCACGATTACCTGCTCCTCCTGCAGTTGTAGTATCTCTGCGATCTGGCGGCGGTCTTCGTGCAGCCACTGGCCGGCCGTCTCGATCACCACACGCCCCTGCTCATCAAGAAATGCAATACCTGCTTCTGGCTGCAGATAAGCATGTTCTTGCCAGGAAGTCGTAAATGTATCCTCGAGCACCACGTCGGCTTCGGTGAATGCCTGGGCAACGTCCCCCTTGCGAATTGGTATGTGCAGGAGCAGGTTGCTGCCAAGATGCTCGTGTACCAGTGGAGCTCCGGCTGCCAGCGCCGCGCGCGCATCAGTGACAGCAGGCAAATCATCGTATGCGACGGTCACTAGAGTGGCGCCTGCCACTGCGGCCTCTTTGCTTTCGGCCACGACCAGCGCCACTTTATCGCCTTCAAAACGTACCACGTCATCGCAAAGAACGGGCTGGTCGGCGTCGATTAGCCCATAAGGATTGTAGGGCACGTCGGCCGCAGTGAGCACGGTCACCACGCCAGCATGCTGTAATGCGCGACTCGCATCAATCGAACGGATGCGAGCGTGCGGACGATGAGCGAACACTACCTGGAGATGTAACATACCCGGTCGCACCAGGTCAGCCGGATAGACAGCTGCCCCTGTCACTTTACCCAGTGCGTCCGGGCGGGGCAGCGATGCCCCGATCAAAGTTTCCATACTGGATCTGCCTTTTCTATGCTGCTGGTTCACTCCACCGTCACCTGCAGCAATCCTGGATTGCCCACCTGCTCCTCTTTGAACATATTGCGCACAATCACAGCCCAGTGCTGAGCATTGGCCTGAGAGTCTTTCTTACCGGCGCCTGATCCACGCGGCAGGATCATCGAGCCTACTGCGGCCAGCGGCACGTGCAGCACGTTTTTCTCACAAAAATCCAGGCTGAAACGCTTGACCTGGCCGCCGCCAACAACGCGTGCCAGCGCGTCCGGCAGGCATACATGGGCGATCAGGCCCGGCTCGTAGTGTGGTACCGTAATCACCAGGTCAAGCTCATCTCCAACCTTGAAGCGCTGTTGAGATCGTCCCTTGCGTTCAAGGCGAACTTCAACAGGCAACTGGCTCTTGAAGGCCCTCCAGTCCTCAATTACCTCAGAAGTCACCTGGACAGCAACGACCCCTTCAAGGCTGCGCAGTATTTCGACCTTGCCAGCATAAGCCAGCGCGTCGGACAGGCGCATCTCCTGTCCGTTGAGCAATACGCGTCCTGCCTCGGCGTTAGTGACGACTCCAGAATCGCGCAGCCCGATCATAAGGGCCAGGCATGCCGCTGTATCGACGGTGCTGTAGAGGCGGCCCTCTTCATTCAACTGGCCGGTCAGGTAGTTCGTTGCTGCGATAGCCCTGGGAAGATCACCCGGCTCTTTCGTTGCCAGCAGTGCGGCGGCCGCGTAGGCAGTCTCCTCTCGCGTGGATACTGCCATACCCCACAAACGGTATGATGGTTGATGCTCCGCTACCTCGACGTACGTCTTCCCGTTTCGCTCAACCAGCCGCGAGCGCACGTAAGCCGCTGCCCTGTCCTTGTCCTTCTGTGAAGCGCCATTAGCCAGCGCCCGGTAGGCCGCGTGACAATCTTTGATCTCCTCCGGTGGAGAGTCGATCTTGTAGTAGGTGGCAGCGTCCTTCACCATAGCACGAATGTCGTCCAGCACCTCCAGCAGGGCCTTCTGCTTCACTCCTGAGCGTTCGCTGGCGGGCAGGTTGAGGAGATGCTGGACACCCAGCGGCGCGCAATAAGTATCGGGCTTTTTGGTGCCCCCTTCCTCGGGTGGGTAGAGGCAGAAACCCTGCTTTGGCAAAAACATGCTCTTGAGCCGCTTGTACCACACGAGAATAGCTGCTTCATAGTCGCTCGCTACTTCTGCGTGATCCTGGTTGGTGATGTAGCCGGTGTACATGGCCAAGACCTTGGCCGATGTCTGCTGTATTCAGCCATAGGGATACTTAGCCGCGCCTTCGACGAAGAACTGGAAGGGTCGCTCCAGGCCGGGCATCGGCTTGAGTTCTTGTATGTGCGCCTCTTGCAGCGTCACTTCATCACCGGGAGTCAGCAGGCGCAGGCGGCGCATGATATGGCGCAGCTTTCCCGGCTCTGTGATATAGCGCTCGCTGGCGTCCGCCTCACCTGTAAGGGCATCTCTCACGGTAGCCGTGATCGCGCCTGGCCGCACAGGAAAACGTACGACCGAACCGGAGGCCACCGGAAGGTCAGGGGTGATTGCACTGCCATCGGCGAGGAACAGCGGCAGGACTTCGCCATCATGGCGTACCTCGACGAAAGCCTTGCCAGAGGAGGCTCCGACGTCGAGTCGTCCCATCACGGGATCGCCAGGGAACACGAAAGGCGATACGGTCAACTCACTGTAGACCTGCTGTACTGCTTCAAGCGTTGTTTCCATGCGCTGCCAGTCCAGGGTTTCGGGGGAGAGCGCAAATGCTTCGATGCTGTAGCGCGTCATACTATCACCCAGCGTGATCTCCACCTTTGCTTCTCCCTGCACGCGCACAATGTTGTTGTAAATGATCTCTGGAAATTGCAGGCGTACCCTGGTCAATGCTGCAGGTTTGATCTCGCTGTTGCGCTCCCTTCCCCCCATCACCCTCTCGTCCGTTGCTATTATTCCACGAACCTCCTCCTCTCGTGCCATCAGCGGCATTCCACCGGTCGGTACGGCTGCTGCACTCGCTTGTGTAAAAGCGCTGCTCTGGAATACGGGCCCAGGTGGAGCAATAGATGCAGGAAAGGCAGTCATTACGGCAGAGGATCCAATTGCACGGCCATAGACCACATGCGGCTGGCTCAGTTCGGCCAGTTGTTGATCGACTTCGCCTGTGTACGATTGTTCATACCAGGTGCCAAGGTTCTTCTTGATGCAAGCTGCCAGTTCGACCTGTGGATCGCTCGGCGCTATCAAACGCTGATCCTTTACAATCAACTGCACCGGCACAACGCGATCAGTCGCGCTCGTTTTGAGCAACACAGTGATGCGGGCGCCTGGTTTTGCCATTTGCGGGGCCTCGCACTGAAGCTGGAGATCCGCTGGATGCAGGACGGCACACCAGCCCTCCCAGGCCTTATCTTCGATGAACGCGCCCAGCAGGACGATGCCGTAGGGCTGCGGAACGGGCAGGCGGATACTCTTATTCGCGCTCACCTGCTCGTGCAGGCTCTCCTCACTCGTTGCGCGCGCCGGGTCAACGACTACCGCGCGCAGCATCTTGACCTCGACGCGCGCAGTGATCTCGACCTCACCGCCAATGACTCGCTGGACCAGGAAAGGCGCCGTGTTGGAGGCACCTGCCATGATGTACATACCCCGGCACTCTTCCGCCTGCTGCAGCGGCAAGAGGCTCAACTCCTGTACCTTGCCCAGTTCACTGATCGTTAGCGTCTCGCGTCGCTCCTGTTCCGAGCCCTTCAAGGCTACCGTGGCTGTGCGCTCTCCGGCGAAGACGCTCAGGGTATAGGGACCCTCGCCCGCGAGTTTCACCTTGCCATGACACTCTCCCTCGCGATTGCAGGTGAGGCGCTCACGTTTGCCAACACGTTGCCCGCGCTCCTGCAGCTCCACTTCGACGGGGCCTTGATATGGCTGCCCGAAGGCCGTCACCGCGAGGGTATAGTGCAGCATCTCACCGCGCAATTGCTGTTCGACCAGTTCAGCGTTGAGAGCGGCCAGGCGATACTCCGCGACTTCGAAACGACAGGCATCGATGTCGATCCCATCCAGTGTTGCTTCGTACTCGCCTTCTGGCAGTCCTTGCATAGACCACAGGCACAACCCGTACTCATCTAGTGTAAGAGGATAGTCGGCATAGGGATTACCGCTCAGGCGCAATTTGAGCTTCATTTCTGTACTGACAGATTGAGGGGCAGCGATCAAGAGGCGAACCGTGTCGCGATTGGCGCGATAGAGTGCCTTGTCGCAGGTGAGCGAAACCAGTTGAGGCCTTGGCAGGGCCGCCGGTTTGATGTGCGCTCCGGGCAGCGCTATTTCTTTGTCTTGACCACGGAACAGGATGGTAGGTTTAGGAGCTCCCGAGATACCAGAGGTCGCCAGGAGAGCATCCATGCCTGAACGCTGCAGCCAGTGAGCCTTGAGAAAGATGAACCATTTCCCTACGAGTGCGGCGTCTCCTAACGTATTGACAAGAGTAGCATCTGAAATGCTAATAGCCGGGTCATAAGCAGTTGGAGGGAGCCACCGCCCACAGCTAGGGCAATATGTGGCCTCCGGTCGTCTCTGGCTGCCACAATAAGGACATTTCGCCAGTCGTCCTCGTTGTACCATAACAGTCCTTTCATTTGTATCATGCCTGGGTTACCGTACGTTGGATATAAGACTTCACTAGCTAGCTGGCGCCTCCTGCGCTCAGCACGGCATCGAGGATCTTGCGATACCCCGTGCAGCGGCAGATATTGCCACTGAGAGCAGCCTGTACCTGCTCAATATTGGGATGTGGTTGTTCTTGTAGCAGTTTAGCGCCCGCCATGAGCATGCCCGGAATGCAATAGCCGCACTGTACAGCGGCGTGATCGATGAAAGCCTGCTGTAGTGGGTGTAGTGTACTCCCGTTCGCGAGTCCTTCGATGGTAGTAATCGCAGCGTTATGAGCTTGTGGCGCGGGCACCAGGCAAGACATAACAGCCTGTCCATTCAGCCACACCGTGCAGGCGCCGCACTCTCCCTCGGCGCACCCCTCCTTGGTACCCGTCAACCCGGCATCCTCGCGCAAGGCATTCAGTAGCGTCTTGTGTTGTGCGCTGGCAAGCTGGTAGGGCTTACCGTTGATGGCGGTAATGATGGTACCCTCAAACCTGCTGGATGTAGCTGTGCCGCCTTGTGTTTCTAACAGTACTGGCTGAGATACCCATCCTTCGGCTTCTTTGCCTGCCGCAATGCGCTGCAGCCCTTGCGTGACGAGAGCAGCCAGTGTGGCTCGCCGGTACCTGGCCGAGCCGCGTATATCGTCGATAGGGGTGACATCTTCATTGGCAAGCTGCCCGGCTTCGTCGCAGACTGCTGTATCAAGTGTTTTTCCCTTGAGATAGGCTTCAGCGGTGCTGGCATGCACAATCGTTGGTGCCAGGCAGCCCAGGGTGATGCGTGCGTCACTGATCTGCTCCCCGTCGAACGCCAGCACCAGTGCTATATTGATCACTGAGATAGCCTGTGCTCGCCGCAGCCCAAGTTTAAGAAACAGGCCGCGCCGGTTGCCGGTCATGGCGGGAACGCGAATCTCACGCAGCAGCTCATCGGGTTTAAGCAGCGTGCGCCGCACACCAGGGTAAAAGTCATGCAGCGGTACGACCCGTTCGCCTTCTATGCTGACCAGTACTACTTCTGCGTTCAGGGCCATCAACGGTGTAATTGTGTCGTTAGCGGGCGATGCAGTAACCACGTTGCCCGCCAGGGTGGCGCGGGTACGAATCTGCGGTGCGCCGACCTCCCAGCAGGCTTGCGCCAGGGGCAGGGCATGTTCTACGCATGCCTCTGATGCTACCACGTCGTTGTGGGTGGCAAGTGCGCCGAGATACAAGTACTCGCCTTCATAGCGTATATATTTTAGATCGTGTATTGCACTGATATCGATAAGCGTCCTGGTTGCTTTCACACCCCGCTGCAGCTCTACCAGCACATCGGTGCTGCCGGCGACGAGCCGCGCTTGCCCGTTAAGTTGATGTAGCAGTTCCAGTGCCTCTTCGAGGCTGCCTGGTTGCAGATAGCTTTGCCACATAGACACTTGCCTTTCCAGAAGTGTTGAACATCGTTGTTCCGCTTTCCCACAGCTCGGGTAGAATAGTTCAGTAGAACGCTCCACGTCTGGTAACCTTGTAAAAGCTATCCTATTATACACCTTGCGCTAGTAACTGGGATTTTTTTCCTAGCCCTCCTCTTTGGTGCGTCTTTCTATCTCAGCGCTTCTCTGCTATACTGGTGCTGCATCTACTCGACCTGAAAGTAAATGTGTCTCTCACGTAGTGGAAAGGATAGCGCCTATGCCCAGTCTCTTTGTGCGCTGTATGTTGTTTGTCAGCTCGTACTTCCCGCTGGCACTCATCTTCAGCATTTTCCTTTTTGACAGGCAACGTTTCTGGGCAGTCATCATCTTGCTCGTCGGTTTATCGGGTCTGGTGATTATGTTGCTCTACTTTCTGTTAATTGCGCCCAGGCGGGCTGTCCTTCATGAGAAGGTAGTCGAACTACAGAAACGTGATGGCGATGTTATGAGCTACATCGCCAGTTATCTCATCCCTTTTGTTGCTTTTCCTTTGAGCAGTTGGGAACAAATCGCGGCAATTATAGTTTTTATGGTTGCCCTGCTGCTCGTCTATGTAAACTCCAATATGATTTACATCAACCCCATGCTCAACCTGATTGGCTATCATCTCTACGAAGTTACTCTGGAGCATAGTGAGTTATCACACTATCTCATCATACGCGATCGTATTGTGCGCGGAGAAAGGTTACACCTGGTGAAAATAGGCGAAAGTATTTTTCTAGGGAGGAGAGCGTGATCACATTGGCAGAAATGCAAGTCCAATACAAAGATATCCTTGAAGGTATCATGGCACTGCTCGCGGAAGACTGGAAGACATGCAGCATGGCCGTCTGTCTTGCTTCTGTGCAGCCGGATGAAGACGTGCCGGCGTTTAGAGTGGTAGAACTGTCCCCGCGCTTAACAGAAAAATTCCGTGATGACATAGTCATTCCCTTCCTTGCGGATCTCCACAAGAAGTGGCTCAGCGCCGGCCTTATATTGTACAACTACGATGCCGCGAGCAAGCCCCTCGTAGACGAGATCGAGCACCTGGATTTCTCCATGCCTGAATACGAGCCTATTAAGAAACAAATCGAGCCATTACAGTCGCTTCCAGACATGGGAACGTTTCAGGAAGATGAGAGGCAGTTCGTTTTGGGGCTGCGCTTCTATGCCATCAGGATTCAGTTCAGTGAGGATCATGAACCGGTGTACTTCTTCCGTTCCTATGCTGCCAAGAATTTGTTGAGCAAGTCGCGCTTTCTCGCCGCCATGTGGCGTGACCAGGATGAATATGATGTTGTAAGCCAGCCGGTGCTCCTTTTCGATAAACACATCGATTGCATGAGCCGGGGCAGCAGTATGTTCATCTTCCACAAGGAAAACTTCCACTACCTCTTCCACTTTCTGGAAGCGGTGATGAAGACCGCGAAACATACATTGAACGTTATCAAAGTAAGGGTGCCGATCAAGAACTTTGACAAATTTGCCCACCACTGTGAAAGACATCCGCAGAAGATGGCGAAACTGAAGAATATCTCGCAAAAGCCCTACTTGAAAGACCTCACGATCGACAGAATCCAGAGGGTTATCAACAGGATGAACAAAGAAGACCTGGGTGAGGAGTTCATTAAGGCGATTAATGAAGAGCGGGTATTGCTTTACGACGAGAAGAAACCTTGGATGTTGCTCAAGCTGCTCGACGATGATTACCTCTGGTCCGAGATGACAGAAATAGGCTACCAGGTCGACGGCAAACGAGAACTTTTATGAGAGTAGTTGTCGCAAATTGAGCCCTGGTCGTTTTTCCGGGTAGCAGCTAGTCGAATGGGTGATGTTGGTTGTCGCTCCATGGCATATAGTGAAGTACAGCTATTGGACTACGCAGTTCAACTATCAAGAAGGACGAACCATGGAGCAAACAACAACCGATACGCATGTTTTGAGAATACTGTCAAATCAGATGGCCGACGCCGTCGAACGCGTCAGTCCATCCCTCGTACAGGTCAACGGTCGACAACGACAGCCAGCGAGTGGCCTTGTGTACGCACAGGACCTGGTCCTGACGGCGGATCACGTGCTTGAGCGCGAAGAAGATTTAACCATTCAAACCCACGATGCGCGTACGCTTCCGGCCCAGTTTGTCGGTCGCGACCCGGCAACCGACCTGGCCGTGCTGCGCGTAGCCGACCTCAAGCTGGATGCAGCGGCGGCTGCCACAGAGGCTGCCCGCGTCGGTCAACTGGTATTGGCGGTCGGCCGGTCTTCAAGTGAAGGGTCGATGGCAAGCGCAGGCATTGTGAGCGCCATCGGTGGTCCACTGCGCACCGGGCGAGGCGCGACGCTTGAACGCTATATCCGCACCGATGCAACCCCCTATCCTGGCTTCTCAGGCGGGCCATTGATCGACGCGCAGGGTGCCGTCCTTGGCATCATCACAACGGGCCTGGTGAGTGGCGTCGCACTGGTGGTGCCCACGTCCATTGCCTGGAGCATCGCGGAAACACTCCTGCAGCAGGGTTATATCAAGCGAGGCTACCTTGGCATTAGCAGCCAGGTTGTACACCTGCCTGCAGGGCAGCGCGCGGGACGCACGCAGGAGCAGGGCTTGCTGATCCTCAAAGTGGATGAAGGCAGCCCGGCCCAGAACGGCGGGCTAATGCTCGGAGACATCCTGGTGGGTATCGATGGCCAGGCCATCATCGATAGCGAGGAACTTCAGGCTTTGCTCACCAATAACCGCGTCGGCAAGACAATCCCGCTTGAGGTGATTCGCGGCAATACCCTCCAGACCTTGCAGGTAACCGTGGGGCAGCGCAAATAGAAACGGTAAACAGGTAAAACAATGGCACAAGAAACAATTTCCTCTCCACTACCATCGTCACTATCGTCGCTGCTGCCTGATGCCTTCTCGCACGCGCTTGTACAGATCGTCAACCGGCTGCAGCCAAGCATTGTCCAGGTGCGCAACGGTGGGCGCGGCGCCGGTACGGGCATCATCTGGAGCACGGATGGCTATATCATCACCAACCACCACGTCGTTCCCGGCGATAAGGCGACCATCCAGGTACACCTGTCGGATGGCCGCGTACTTGAAGCCAGAATAGTAGACCGCCATCCAAAACAGGACCTGGCAATGCTGCAAATCTCCGCAGATGACTTGCAAGCGGCCTCGGCGGGCGACTCATCAAAGTTGCGCGTCGGCGAGTGGGTGTTCGCCATAGGCAACCCGTGGGGCCAGCGCGGAGTCGTCACAGCGGGTATCGTAAGCGGTTTCGGCTCGGCCAGGCATAATGATGATGATGAACAGCCAACGCACTACATCAAGTCGGATGTGCACCTGGCGCCCGGCAATTCTGGCGGGCCACTGCTCGATGCTGAAGGCAGGGTCGTTGGCATCAACGCCATGATCTTTGGCGGTGACCTGGCTGTCGCCATCCCAAGTAATGTGGTAAGCTCCTGGTTGGAGGCAATGCCTGGACGCCGGGTCGCACTCTCAATAGAGCTACAGCCGGTAGAGGTGCCTGACGATATACGTCAGAGAGCAGGCTTGGAGGCCGGACGAACCTCGGGGCTGCTGGTAGTCGCGTCGCAGGCTGTTGAATCCGGCGGACTGAACGGCAGTCAGCAGCCCGCTGCCACGGGCGTGTTCATCGGCGACGTGCTGCTTGACGCGGCAGGCAAACCGCTGTCTGGTGCAGCATCGCTGCTGGACATTATCGCACGGCGCGGGCCTCAAGACACGATCCAGCTACGTGTGCTGCGGGGAGGTAACCTTCTGACCTTCGATGTAGCAATAGAAACGTTGGAGTTGAAATGATACGTGTGTTCGTTGTAGCGCCCACACCTATGATGCAGGCAGGGCTGCGCGCAATGCTCGCAGCTCCCGAGATGCAGGTGGTAGGCGCGACCTCAACTGCTGGCGAGGTCGTCGCAGAGCTGCCAGGCATCGATGTCATCGTCGTAGACGAGACGCTGCTGGAAGACGTGGAACGTGCTATGGCGAACAACGCGAATGGAACCGTAGCGCTGGTGGTGCTCACGAACAACGATGAGCGCTCGCTGGCAGGGCTGCGGGCCCTCTCACTGCGGGGCTGGAGCGTTGTGCCCCTGGATGCTACCACTGCACAGCTCCAGGCATCCGTGGTGGCGGCGGCGCAGGGGCTCATCACACTGCCTGTAGCATTCGCTGATCGCCTCTACGAACAGCGCCCTGTTGTTGGCGCCGTCAGTCTCGGCACGCTCGAAGAGCCATTGACGGCCCGTGAGCGCGAGGTGCTGGAACTGGTCAGCCAGGGATTATCGAACAAACTGATCGCTCGCAGGCTTCTAATCAGCGAACATACAGTCAAGTTTCACATCTCGTCGATCTCTACCAAACTGGGCGCTTCGAGTCGCACCGATGCGGTCAGTCGCGGGGTGCGGCGCGGCCTGATTACGCTTTGATAGTGCTTCGCATCCCCAGTGTCGTTGCTACTGCCAGCACAACAAGGCAGCCGTACTAACTCGTACTCCTACGTTGGTTGCTTGAAGGATTCATTGTGCAACGAATGGCCAGTTTTGTGAGCAAAGACCATTCTTAACTAAGAGAATCGTTCGGAAGGCAGCTCCTCACGCCGCTTGTCGTCTTTGCCACGTGAGGCTACCCAGAGCGAGATATGAGCTGGCAGCATGGTCTCCTGCACTACCTCCAGCAAGTGGTCGCACAACGTGTTGAGATCAACTTCACTACGCAACGTCGCGCTGAAATCTGCCAATGTACGAGCCGCATCATACTTGCGACGGTAGAAGCGGCGGTCGATCACCCGTTGGATGCGAGCACGTAAGGGCTGGAACAGAGCGGCAATGGCCAACGTTGAGATCACAATGGCCACCCCATTATTCGAGTGGATAATTCCACCTAACAAGTTTTGCGAGGCAAAGACCAGACCAAAGTAGACCAGCGCGAGCAGGACGGTCAATATGCCATAGACCAGGGTGCGATTGATGAGCACATCGATATCGTAGAGCCGGTAGCGCAGGACCGAGAAGCCGATCGAGAGCGGGATCAGCAGTTCGATGCCAGAGATGGCAGTATGAGCAAAAAGGGCTGGAAATAGTGCGGGTCTGGTGAAGAAAACCGGCCCAAGCGAAACTATGCCTGTGAAGAGGATGACGGCTGCCACTACGCCGTAAACCACCCACTTGGT
>Ga0137383_10002338_pt1 | contig 11560 bp, 13 predicted proteins | sample SagtaG_19_FD_104817 | JGI IMG/M metagenome (GOLD analysis project Ga0137383, IMG submission 104817) | Vadose zone soil microbial communities from Sagehorn Ranch, Mendocino, California, USA - Sage2_R_40_16 metaG | ecosystem: Environmental > Terrestrial > Soil > Vadose zone | place: USA... | reverse complement strand
CGCGGCGTGGAGATCTTCTTCGGGACCCTGGAGCGGCCCAAGGCGGAACTGGTCGAGGTGAGTTTGCGTGATCCTCAGGCGAGCCAATACATCAAGGGCGTCGCCTTCCAGTGGGCCGGGAAGGGGGCGATCGCAGACGTTCGCCGCGCCCACCCGAACCTGCGGCTCTACCAGAGCGAGCAGGAGTGCGGCTTCGGCGGGAATGACTGGCGGTACTGCCGCTATAGCTGGTCACTGATGAAGCACTATTTCGGCAACGGGGTGTCGGCCTACTTGTACTGGAACATTGCGATGCCCAAGAACCAGCTGAGCACCTGGGGCTGGCCGCAGAACTCGCTGGTGACGGTCGACACCGCGGCGAAGACCTCCGTCTACAACCACGAGTACTACCTGATGAAGCACCTGAGCCACTTCGTCAGGCCCGGGGCCAAGTACCTCGAGACGGGAAGCTTTACGGGCTACGAAAACCAGCTCGCCTTCGCCAACCCAGATGGGAGCATCGTGGTCGTTGTGCAGAACGACCTCTGCGAGGAGATGCCGGTGCGCCTGGGGATCGGCAACAGGATGATCGCGCCTACGCTGCCGGCCGACTCGTTCAATACCTTCGTCATGCCGGAAGCTTCGCCAGCACCATAGCGGGGCCATTGTGCCACGACGCAAACCGCACAAGGCCTGTGCTGGCTCCTTGGTGCATCCGGTTCGCTCATGAGATGTTCCAGACAGGTAGCAGTGTCTATCTTTATTTTAAGCAATCAACCGATGATAAAGGAAACGAACGAGATTGTGGTAAGAAGTGTAAAACTTTCATATGACATTGCGCTAGCAATTTCGTGCTTAATTTTGTGCGGATTTTGTAAGACTTTATTTTACGTCTACAATTCTTTCTTCTCAAGCACACGTTGTAACACAGTTGGCCATTCTAAAGCGGATAGACCATCTGCCGGGTTTTTTGGGCCTGGCCACCGATGCTGGAGAAGAGGAGGAGTGCTTCTCTGCGCTTGTTTATCTTCAGCCAGAAGGTCTTGGAGCCTCTGGTACAGTTTTCCCGATGGCTCAAGGAAGAGGGCAAAAATTGGTGACAGAGGAACCGAAACCCGTCGGTTCCGGTCATATTATTTATGCATCTTTCTCGTATTATTTGATCTTTTGCTCTTTCACTCCGGCGTCTCCTGCCTACGCTGGCTCTCGTGTCTCTGCTTTCTCACACACTCCCTTCAGTGATGCCTTGCTGATTCCTCCTCTGCCTCCGAACTCAGCACTCATGGGCTTTCAGTTCGTCCTTTTCTCTCATCCTCCTCTAACAGAGAGACCACGTCGCCTGCACAGGGAAGGAAGTGGAGATTGAATGGCGTTTGCTCCCTCACTCAAAAGGGGAAACTGAACTCAAGAGAGATGAAAGCGCCTTTTTCCGGCGTGGCCGGAGAGATGATCCAGGCGGCCATGAGACCATCTCGCATGCGCGCTTCCCACAGGACGCAATGGGGGAGACTTTCGACCTCAGGAGAAACATGGGAACTGGAGGTATGTCCTAGCACGATGACCGTTTCTTGTTGTTCGTAGAGGTCCTCGACATACATGGGGTAGGTGGGGTATGCAGCAAAGGAGCCTGCCCATGCCTGGCGCATCGCATCTGTGCCAGAGAGAGTGGCTCTCCTTCGACATAAAAAAACATGATCTGGGGTCATCAGTGCTAGCAGACCCTCTCAATTCCCCTCATTGATGGGCTGGATAGACTCTTTAACGATTGCTCCATGTGCTTGCTTCATCTTGCCAAATCCTTCGGGAGGGCTTCCTTACCCTTTTCATGCTTCTCTCGCTGTCTCTCTTCCCATAGCACCGATCTCTGATGATTTGACCAAACCCTTTGGGTCATCTTCTAAAAGCGCTCCACTCAGCTTCAACTGACAGCAAGCCAGCAAGAGTGTGTAAAACGGCTTCACAAGCATGTTCGGTTCTCTCGTTGTCTTGCAAGCGATGGCAACGAAGGACGTTCGAGAGCCACTTCAGTCGCGTGTCCAGCTCGGTGCGCATCCCGTGGGCAAGACACGTCCTCCTTCTGACTCTCTTCTGGCTGAACGTTGCAGCATGGTCACTGAGTCTGATAAGCACATGAGCCAGTTCCTGCAGGAGAAGAGGACGTTTCATGATGGCTTCACTTTCCAAAGCGAGACAAGACCGAATGCCGTACTGGAGAGGAGCAGATGCGAGCCATCAGGTGACCACCGCAGGGCCACTGCCTCGGCAGAAGGAGCAGCATCTTGGCTCTGTAGGCTCAATGAAGTCAGTTTGTGCCCAGTGGGACACTCATAGAGATCAACGCCGTTTCCAGCGCCGTAGTCAGCCAGCACACGCCCATTGGGACTCCAAGCAAAGGCCAGATGATGCTGGGCAAGTGTGGCCCGTTCCCACGACGGGAAAGAATCGTCTGAAACCTGAGAAAACGTCTGGGAAGATCGCCTCTCGTTCAGGATTGCAGGAACGCTTGCATTTGGCTCGAATCTCACGGTCGTAGGAGCTAAACCAGAACAAGTGACTCTCAGCTGGTGAAAGGAAGAGTTCGGCATTGGCAATCTGGTCTCTCGCATACGTCGCATGGCAGGGGTCCTTCGACCCATCATATGTGCTCTCAAGAATCAAGGTCGGAGCGGTAATCCGGCGGAGATCTCCGCACTGATGGTGGATATCATGCAGAAAGCCCGAACCTGAGCGAGAAGTGAGCAAGAAAGCGAGAGCAGCTTGCTGTTGATCTCGACTCATCGTGGCGATGACCTGGTTAGGGTCCAGGCAGGTCAGGCTTGCCATCATCCCTCTGAATGCGGCCCGTGGCGCGACCCGTGCGAAGGCACGAAAAGCCGCCCAGGTTCCAGCCTCGATGAAAGGATTGAAGAGCAGATACGCCATCACGCGTGTCAGCCCGGTGGGAAATCGACCTCCAGTCACGGCGTTTTGTAAGATCAGTTTGCTCACCCGCGAAGGCGCACGACCAGCCAGTTGTAAGGCTGTTCGCCCAGCAGCAGAAATCCCGACAACGATCACAGAATCGAGGTGGAGCAGATCCAGCAAACTGACGAGGGCATCGGCAAATGCCTCAGCCGTTCTTCCAGTGGAAGAGGGGGTTTTCCCGTACCCCGGTCGTGAGGGAATGAGCAGGTGATATCCCTGATCCAGAAAGAACTTCTCATGTCCCAGCGGAGAGTCACAGTTCGTGTGTCACCGTTGAGCACAAGGAGCGTTGGTCCTGGACCTACGGTCCTGTACTCGATAAATCCTCGCGTGGTCTGCGCGACATGGTTCATGAGATGGCATCCTTTCGTGTGGAATGACGCTTTCGCTCGGCGTATGCTGCCGCCTCAATCGTTCCGAGATTCTCAGCCTGTTGCAAGGTTTCTGGTAAAAAGCACGAAGAGCGAGCAGGTTTTAAGGTAGAGAGTGAGCACTCAGCGCGAAGCATGAGCAGCACAACCATTGAGCGCCTGAGATACCGCTCTAGAGGTGACTTCCAATGCTCGAAGGTTGTAAATTCGGATGGTCAGCGCGCATAAATGCTTCGTTTTACCTCTGCTTCGAGATCTGGATAGAGCCAATCTTCATACAGTCTCTTCCTTTTGTGTCAGTTACTCATCTCATCCCCGGAAAAATGATATTTTGATTTTGACACCTTTTTTGAGACAGGTCAAACCTCTGCATCACGCTCGCGGACCTGATGCGTTGCGATAGAGGAAAAGCAGAGCCATACGGCGCAAAAAATGGCCGTTATCGCGCACACACGCGAGATGACCGTTCACACGCTCCTCTCTCAATGGACGCACAATAGGTCTGATATGCGAAAAATTAGACCGGCACCTGTCCCAAATCAGACAGCTCAACCCTCTTTCTGTATGACGATCATGTGATGGTCATCACGACACTGTCTCTACGGAGACAAAAGAACATTCAAACTAGTGACATTCAACCATCGTAGAGTTCTCTCTACCGAGAAAGGAGCTTACTATGATCTTGGTTACCGGAGCAACAGGAAACGTCGGACGTGAGGTGGTGAACCTGCTGCTCTCAGGCGGCGAGAAGGTGGTGGCGCTCACCCGCCATCCCGAGAAGGCCGCGCTGCCCGAAGGCGCTGTGGTGGTGGGTGGCGACCCCTCCCACCCACAGACGTTGACAAAGGCTTTGCGCGACGTCGAGGCGATCCTCATCAGCCCACGTGCCCTCGGAGATGCCACCGCCGGGGCAGCCACCGCGGAGTTGCTGAAACTGGTGGCCGAGCAGGGCGCACCGCGGGTCGTCGTCCTGTCGGCAGTGACGGTGGAGTACGGCGGCGGGTATCAGCGGTTTGCCGACGGCTTCAGGGCGGTCGAGGACGCGGCCCGCGCCTCTGGCTTGCCGTGGACCATCCTGCGCAGCACGGACTATGCCTCCAACAGCCTGGCCTGGGTGCCGCAGATCCGCGCGAACGGCAAGGTAAAGGGCGCCTACGGCGACGGGGCCACCCCGACGATCCACGAGCGGGACGTCGCCGCGGTCAGCGCCCGGGCGCTCCTCGACGCCGCACACACCGGACACATCTACGTGCTTACCGGCCCACAGTCCCTCAGCCAACGCGACAAGGTCCGCCTGATCGGTGAGGCCATTGGTCGGGAGGTGCTCTGGGAGGAGATCTCCCCGAAGCTTGTCAGAGAGGCCATGCTCGCCCAGGGCCTTCCCGAGGACGTCCCCGACAGGCTGCTTGGATACTGGTCCCGCCTCGAGCAGGAGCCAGCGCCGGGACCGTCTACGACCGCTATGGAACAGATTCTGGGGCGTCCCGCCCTCACCTTCGCCCAGTGGGCAGCCGAACACGCTGCCGCCTTCCGAAACTGAGAGGAAAGCTGTCCCAAATCCGACAGCTCAACCCTCTTTCTTTCTAGAATAGAATGATCACAGGTGGTGGTCATCATGACAACGTCTCTCTGAAAGAGAAGGAGAAGGAAACAATGGCAAAAACATATCAAGCCCCGCTGTTTGTGCGGGCAGCAAATGTGCTGACCATGACCCTGCTGCGAGCGGGCGTCAAGCTCAAAGGAGCTGGGAATTACCCCATGTACCTGTTCACGGTGCGTGGGCGCAAAAGCGGGCAGCCGCGTACGGTCCCGATAGCGATTTGGGAGCACAATGGGAAGCGCTATGTGGGCTCCGTGTTTGGCATCGTGGCTTGGGTGCGCAATCTGCGAACAGCGGGAGAGGCCACCCTCACACGTGGGCGTCGTGCTGAAACAGTCACCGCAAGAGAACTGCCTCAAGGTGAGGCGGCCCTCGTGTTGCGAGAAGATATCAAGGGTGGCAACCCCTTCGCTCGCTACTATGGCGTCACTGCAGGCTCTTCACTTGAGGAATTTGAGCGTGCGGTGCTCACCCATCCGGTGTTTTTATTGCAGAGCGTCGTATAACTGGAGCCAAAGCCATCTGATCATTGTGAGATTTCACTGAGGCCTATTAGGCCCGCGATCGAAATTTACAACGTTAGCGAATGAGCAAGAGTGCATCTATCATCACGATCAATGGAGCCAAGGAGTGTTCCTCTTTTCAGACTTTTCGGGCCTGCTCATCCCTCCTCCAGGGCGCACCCGGACGCAGAGCGAGGCTATCCACGCGAACCGCACGCAAAAGCTGGCTGCCGAGCGTGGTGACAGAGAGCATCGAGTGCTGCCAGGCAGGAACATGCTGCTCAAAGTCGCACATTTCAGCAGGCTTCCTGCCATTTCAGATAAGAGCGTACGAAGAATGAGAGTCCTCCCAAGAACGAACTTGCCTTGGGAGCCTTTTCTCACTTTTGATGCGCTTGCTCGACAAATGGCGCATTTCCTGCTTCCCAGAAGATGCCTATCATTCTTCATGCGTCCTTGTTTCAAATGCCTGTGCTGGCTACTTGGCACATCCGTTCGAAAAACTCGTCGTTTTCTTAGAACGGATATGCCAAGTAGCCAGCACAGCAGTCATCTTGCCAGATGGCAGACGATTGGTGGTGGCAATAGGGAAGCGGCTTCAGACTTGTCTCCACGCGGGGCCGCTGGCCAATACAGGCTGAGTCTCACTCTAGATATGCACTTCTGCAAAAGGCAAACTCCCTGTTCACTCCCTGAGGTCATGTCAGTTATCCCAATCTAGATGGGCACCTTTGGCAATTGCCAAAGGCCTGACAGGGACCGTGAGAAAGATGCCTCTGGAATGGCACCACATCAGACAGGTGGCCGTTGATGCATCGGCGAGGATGACCCGTAGGCATGGGCTGCACGCAGGACCAGTGAATCCCTGTACTTCGCGCCAACCAATTGCAGGCCGATGGGCAGGCCCGACGTCGTCATGCCGCACGGCACAGAAATAGCCGGTTGCTGAGTCAGGTTAAAGGGGTACGTGAACGGCGTCCAGGTCTGCCATCCGCGCCTTGGCCAACCCTGCGGTACCTCATGCCCCGCTTCAAATGCAGGGAGAGGGAGGGTAGGTGTCAGCAACAAGTCGAAGCGCTCATGGAACTGGGACAGCTTCACGCCCAGGTTTGCCTGCTGCATGCTGGCCTCCAGATACGACTTGAGACTGTATGAGCTGCCTTCCGCCGCTATTTCCAGCAGACCGGGATCCATTTTGGCGCGTGCCTCCGGCTCGTAACTGGATACAGCCTGAGCCGCGCCTGCATACCAGAGCACCGTAAAGAGATCGAGGGGATCGTCGAACGGAGCACCCAACTCCTCGACCTGCGCACCGAGATCCTCAAACACTTTCGCCGCCCGCCTCACGGCTACCGCTACCTCAGGATCGACCTGTACACTGCCGAACTGTGGGATATAGGCAAGGCGCAGCCCTTTCACCCCTCCTGCCAGTGCCTGGCTATAGTTCATGCCATCGTCCGGCAGTGCCGACCAATCGCGGGAATCGGGCTTGGCGATCACGTCCATCATCAGCGCCGTATCCGCTACCGTGCGCGTCATGGGGCCAGTATGCGCCAGGCTGCCGAATGGACTTACCGGCCATGTGGGCACCCTGCCAAATGTCGGCTTCAGGCCGACACAACCGCAAAAGCCGGCCGGGATTCGGATGGAGCCGCCGCCGTCGGTTCCCACAGCGAGGGTAGCCATTCCAAGGACGACGGCCGCAGCACTTCCTCCACTCGACCCCCCACAGGTGCGGCTCTCATCCCATGGATTGCGCGTGATCCCGGTCAGCGGACTGTCGGTCACCCCCTTCCAGCCAAGTTCAGGGGTCGTGGTCTTGCCCACCAGTACGGCGCCACTTTGCCGGAGCCGTTCTACAACCGGCGCGTCATCGCGCCAGTCTTGATCCGGGTTGATAGCAAGCGAGCCACGCAGCGTGGGCCAGCCCCGCGTCAGGATCAGATCCTTGATCGCGGTGGGCACGCCGTCCAGCACACCGAGTGGCTCACCGCGGAACCAACGCTCCTCTGAAGCCTTGGCCTGAGCGATGGCTGACTCGGCATCGACAAGGCAATATGTGTTATAGCGCTGATTGTGCTGGTCAATCCGTTCCAGCACAGCCTTTGTGAGCTCGACCGGTGATAGACGTTTGGATCGGAAGGCCTCTCTCACTTCGACAGCGGTAAGAAAGGCTATCTCTGGTGTTCGGCTCATGATCGTCCTCCATGACCGCGGCAAGTCTGCGTTTGCCGCCGTGACGCAACCTGCCGGTACCGCAGGTTGCTCTGCAACGTTCGAAGCTCAGATGGGTGGGCGAAGTTACCCCTGCGATCTTCTCCCGTGTCGGTCCTGTATCAGACTGCGCTGATTCATGCTCCAGGAAGGGATCGTCATGTCCCTATCAGCCTGATCGCATGAGCGAGCCCAAACCGGGGTAGCGGCGCGTATCACCAGCTAGCCGCAGTGCTTTCCAAAACGAGACCTGGTTAGCCGTGAGCACGGGCTTGCCAGCCACTTCTTCCAGGCGTTCCAACCAGGCAGCCGAGTGAAGGGCGGTGTCGGGCAGGAGGATCGCCTCGGCTGAGGGATGGTCGTCACGCCGTATCATCTCCTCGACTTGCGCTCGTCCAAGTGTTCCCACTTCCTCGGCAGTCAGGATGCCGTGATAGCCCATGTGGACCACCTCTATCCCCCCTGCGGCCAGAAAAGCTCGGAAATAGTTCGAGACATCTTCCGGATAGGTCGCCGAAACAGCGACCTTGCTGATGCCGAGCGCCCTGGTGGCATCGACAAAGGCAAACGGCGTACTCGAGGCGGGCACCCCAGTTGCCTGAGCGATGGCTTCTACCTGCTGGCGGGCACCCTCCCAACCAAAGACGAAACTGCCGCTGGTACATGCCCAGACCACCGCGTCTACGACCTGGTCGCGCAGGATCTTCGCCCCTTCTAACAGGCGAGAGAGCGATCCCAGGTCCAAGAGTGCGTCTACGCGGTGGGCGTCCTCATCCTGAGAGGTATGGACAACATGGACGATGATCTCCTGCCCAGCGTTCATCGCTAACAGCGGGTAGTCATCCTCGGCCGCGTACCCAGGATAGAGAAATCCGAGCCGAATCTGCTTCGTTTCTCGCTGCATCATGGATCTTCTCCTTCGAGCCACGTCATCAGACGGTAAAGAGGCGCTGGCCTGGTACCTCGCCCTTGGCGCCAACCGCCCTCAAGGCAGCCCAGACCGTTACCTGATTGGCCGAGAGCACTGCCTTGCCGAGTTCGTGTTCCAGTGCGGAAATGACTTCTCTGGTCCAGAGATTCGTACAGCTGATAAAGATGGCCTCAGCATCTCCACCGTCTGCAGCCCTGACAAGGCGATCAACTGTGCCGGGACTGACGCGAAAGATATCGTCTTTCAGGCCAAGGAAGGCGCAGGACGTGGTCCTAAAACCGGCTTCGCCCAGAAACTCGATGAGGCGCATGGTGGTTGCGGCATCGTAAGGAGTAACCACAGCAAGACGCTTGATCGCTAACGCGGTGAGCGCCTCCACCAGAGCACCGCTCGTCGTCAAGGCTCGTCTCGCTCCTCCGGCAAGGATGGCTTGCCGACAACGCCTCTCCCCAGCGAGACCATGGACAAAACTCCCCGATGTGCAGGCGAAGACGGTCACAGCCGGATTGGCGATGGTCAATGCTTGTGCCGCCGTCGTCAAGACCTCGTCCTCGCTGACCTGCTCAGCCATAGCAACACCGACCTGCTGATCGAGAAACGGGCTGCGAGTGACGTGCAAAGAGACGTTGGCCGGTATCCACTCCCAATACTCGCGGTCCAGCACGAAGTCGAAGGGAGCAATGAGCCCGATGCCGGTCAACCTGCTGCCGGTCTTGAACTCGACCTGGTCTGACAGATCGATCAACGCTGATGGGGGCAAGCGGCTCATCTTGCACGCGATTCCTGGTCTTCATACCGCGAGAACGTCAGGCGCTCATCGATCGATCCGGCACGCCAGATATCGTTGCCCGCCCTCGCCATGTCCTCGAGGCCTTCGATCACCGTTGCGAAGACGTTGCCGACGACCCATCCGACGTCGGCGTTGAGCAAGAGGTTGTTGCGTCCGTAAAACAGGGCGAGGTCGATCACGCCCGGTAGTTGCTGTATCCCCTTCTCCTCCTTGAATTGGCGATCGAGCATGCCTGACGGGAAGGAGAAGTAGCAAATATCCCCCGGGATCGGCGTCACCGTCGGGTTTTCGAGGCCGGGTTCGGTCTGTGCGAACCGTGGAACTATGCTATAGATCTCGTTGCGTGCATACTTCGCATGGTAAACGGGACCCCCCTGGGGCAGCGCCTCCCAGAGCGCAGCACACGTCCTGGGAGCATCCTCTTCCAGCAACCGTGCGATGCACGAGATGCCACGTTTTTCCAAGGCGATCTTCATGTACTTGGGCATTGGTTCTTCTCCTGCTTTCTGATGTGACTGGGGTGGAGGCGGCTGCGCGCTGTCGCACGCCCCCCCCATGTGCAGCCCAGCCACCAGCTATCCCGATCAGCCCCGTTCCAGCACCGCTTTCAGGAATCCTCTTGTTCTCTCATGCGCCGGATTGGTGAAGATGAGTTCGGGAGGTCCTGCCTCGATGATCTTGCCGTGGTCAAACATGACGACGCGGTCAGAGGACTCTCTGGCAAAGCGCATCTCGTGGGTGACCATGAGCATGGTCATGTCCCTGCTGTGCGTGAGCTCGCGCACGACCTGGAGCACCTCACCAACCAGCTCGGGGTCGAGGGCCGACGTTACCTCGTCAAACAGCATCACCTTTGGTTTCAAGGCGAGCGCACGTGCAATGGCGACCCGCTGCTGCTGTCCACCTGAGAGCTGCGCAGGGTAGGCATCGAGCTTGTGGCTCAAACCGACCATGTCCAGGAGCCTCTTTGCCTGAGCCTCTGCCTGGTCTCGCGGCACTCCCAGCACCTGCACCGGAGCCTCCATGACATTGCGTAACACCTTCATGTGCGGGAACAGGTTGAACTGTTGGAACACCATCCCGATCTTGGTGCGCAGGCGCCGCAGGTGCTGCTCGCTGGCAGGGACGAGCTGGTCGCCCTTGTACTCATGCCATAAGGGTTCTCCATCCACCTCGATGATCCCTGCATTAGGCCGCTCCAGCGTCATGAGCAGCCGCAAGATCGTCGTCTTCCCAGAGCCACTGGGCCCGATGACGGCCAGCTTTTCCCCTGGCGGTACTTCCAGCTCCAATTCGTTCAGGACTTTTGTCATGCCAAAGGACTTGGAGACTTGATCAAACCGGACCATCGGAGCAGTCTTCGTGGTGGCCTCCTGGCCACCCAGGTTATCTAACTTGACCATAGCGTACCTCCAACCGTCGAACCAGAAGCGTAGCAGGATAACTCACGAGGATGAACAGCAGCCCTACCAACGTCATGGGTTCAAGGTAGCGGAAGTTCTCCGACCCAACGATCTGGGCCTGCTCCAGCATCTCGAGGACGCTAATGGAGGCGAGAATCGGCGTGTCCTTGAACATGGCGATCAAGTAGTTTCCGAGGGCCGGGATGACCTTGCGGACCGCCTGAGGCAAGATGATTCGGACCCACGTCTGTCCGTGCGAAAAGTTCAAGGCTCGCGCCGCTTCCCACTGCCCACGCGGAACCCCTTCGATGCCGGCCCGATAGACCTCAGCGGTGTAGGCACTGTAGTTGAGACCGATGCCAATGATGCCGGTCACCAGGGCCGATAGGGAGATCCCGAAGACAGGAAGCCCAAAGTACAAGAAGAAGAGCTGGACGAGCAGAGGGGTGGCGCGCACAAACTCGACGAAGGCCTCAGCAGGCAGGGAGATCCATTTTGCCCGCGCCCGTCGCATGATGGCAAGCACCAGCCCTATACACAACGCGATGGCGGTGCCAGTGAACGTAATGAGCACCGTGATTGCGAGCCCCTGGGCGATCACTGGGAGCACGCTCAGGGCGAAAGAGTTGTCCCAGATCATGTGACTGTCACCTCTCTAGCAATGCGACCGATCCCTTGTCCATACGAGACCCGCCGCTCTAACAGCCTCACGAGGCGGGTGAGGCCAAAATTGATCACGAAATAGACCAGCAGGACGAGGGCGAAAATCTCGAGAGGATGGCCGAGGGTGCCCTGCAGGATCTTG
>Ga0137383_10002331_pt1 | contig 11571 bp, 9 predicted proteins | sample SagtaG_19_FD_104817 | JGI IMG/M metagenome (GOLD analysis project Ga0137383, IMG submission 104817) | Vadose zone soil microbial communities from Sagehorn Ranch, Mendocino, California, USA - Sage2_R_40_16 metaG | ecosystem: Environmental > Terrestrial > Soil > Vadose zone | place: USA... | reverse complement strand
TAAATACCGTATAGAGTTGAGAGCGTAGCGGCTAGGAGCACGCGAATCATAAACGCGGGCCGGCCGCCATCCTGAAGCACGAATGGTAAAATATCCGGCGTGTTTGGCCAAAGATTAGCGCGAAAATATTCGCTCATCTCCGTCTGCGTCAATTCCGTGAAATATTCGATGAGCTCGCGTTTCGAATTTCGCCACGTGAAATAGGTGTAGCTCTGGTTGAAGCCCGCTTTGGCCAGCACCTTCATCATTTTTGGTCTGGTGAACGCTTCGGAGAGGAAGATTACGTCCGGATATTTCTCCCGCACGCCGCTCACCAAATATTCCCAGAAGGCAACCGGTTTGGTATGCGGATTATCGACGCGGAAGATGCGCACCCCGCGCCGGGCCCAAAAAAGGACTATGCTTTTCATCTCTGCCCAGAGCTCGCGCCAGTCGTGGCAGCGGAAGTTGAGCGGATAGATGTCTTCGTATTTTTTCGGCGGGTTCTCGGCGTATTTAATGGTGCCATCCGGACGCTTGTAGAACCAATCGGGATGCTCTTTGACATAAGGATGATCAGGTGAGCAATTGATCGCGAAATCGAGGGCAATTTCCATTCCGCGTTTTAGTACCTGTTTGTGAAGCCAGTCAAAATCGGCGAGTGTGCCGAGTGAAGGCTCGACGGCCTTGTGCCCGCCGGCTTCGCTGCCGATTGCCCAGGGCACACCCGGGTCGCCAGGTTCACAGGTGATTGAATTATTACGACCTTTGCGATTCGTATGACCGATCGGATGGATGGGCGGAAAATAAATGACATCGAACCCCATTGCCTTGGCGTCGCCGACCCGTGGCAAACAATCGCGAAATGTTGATCCACGATCGCCGCGGCCTTCTGCTGAACGCGGGAAAAATTCGTACCATGCCCCGATTTGCGCCGCCGGACGATCTACAATAACGCGCGGAGCTGGTGCATAATGGGTCGCGTTGCCGCGGTCCGCGTAAGTCGCCATCAACACCTCGAGCTCTCTCGAGTGTGCGATCTCGTTGATCTCGGCGGTACCGGCTTTGCAGATTCGCCGGGAGAACTCGAGCAGCCGCGCAGAATCCGTGCGATCACGCGCTCGCCGAGAGGCAGCCTTGAGCAAGGCGGCGCCTTCTAGTGCTTCGCTTCGCAGCTCAGAGATGCCAGCGCCGAATTTCGCAGTGAACTCCAGTTGCCACCCGCGAAACGTATCGGTCCATGCCTCAACTGTGTATTCGTAAATCGCGATATCGTAGAGCGGGCAAACGCCACGCCAGCGGTCATTGTCGATGTACGCCATGGGCGTTTCCCGCCATCGTCTTTCCCCGAGAACGCGCCACTTCAGGACAGCCGCAACCACATCATGCCCGTCTTTAAAAATATCCGCTTCGACGACGAGATCTTCGCCGACAATGCGTTTTGCCGGGTAGCGACCGCCGTCAACCAGCGGCTGTAGGTTCTCTATGACCGCCGAAGGAAAGGCCCGAGACATGGGCCTTGAATCAACCGAAATTCTCTGCCTGGGAAAGGAGAAATCTCGATGGCCGGACCCAGGATACGCTCTGGTGTTACGCTGCGAAGTAAAACGCGCACTCGTACAGCCCGGAGTTGCGAAGCATCTCCCTGCGGACGCGGGTGCCGAGAAGAGTTTCGAACATATCCTGCTCGAGTCGGGCGATGATAGGATACTGCTCGATCAAATTCATGACCGGCGAGTGACATTCGAGAATCTGCGGACCACCTTCTTCTGAGGTGGTGAACTGGGCCATGTAGCCCTCGCCATCGCGGACGCGGGCGAGCCATTTAGCGCGTTCGGCCACAGTTTCTCCTTTCACCTTTGCCTTGAGGGCCGCAGTCTTCTTCTCGAACACATTGTAAAGAAGCTTCTCCGGCGCGTTTGGCCCGTAAATTTCCTGAATCGATTTCAGCAGCTCGAGCGTGAATTGATTGCTATCGGTCGGAAACAGATCGTGGGTGCGGCGGGTGAGCCGGTAAACCATTTCGGGTCGCCCCATTTTCTGCGGTCGACGCCAGGTGTCCAAATAGCCATCGCGGTGCAGAGTGAGACAGTGCTGCTTGATGCCCATGTAGCTCATCTTCATTTTTCCGACCAGCTCGTTAACGGACATGCCTCTGGTCCTCTTGAGTGAGTTAAGTATTTCCAGCCGCTGGGTGCGGCCAATTTCTGCGATTAAACGTTGATTCATGGCTGATAAAATTGAAGTGAGGACTTTACACGTTGCGATCTTTAAAATGCAAGTGATTAAAAATTACACAATTACCGAAAGGGAAAGAGATTACAAACCAGATATGCGGCGGCAGGGATTGAGCCAAGTAGCTTCCCCTTAGAACGGATCGCGCTGCTTTAGCGAAAGGGAAGCGGAACCAGTTCCACTGGAGTTGTCACCACTGCACCAGAATCCTTCGAGGCAAAGGCATCGAGATTAGCGCCGGGCGTATTGAAGCCGCGTTTGACATACCCCAGCGCGATTTCTTTCCCAAGTCGCTCACTGCGCGCTGCGCTTGTGACCCAGCCGGCCTCTTTACCCTTCTCGGATGCGCGGGCGAGTTTCATTCCGGGCAGAAGCGGCGCATCGTCCAGCGAAATCAAGCCGCACAATCGCTTGTTCGTTTGGCCGGACATCTTGATTCGTGAGATCACTTCCTGGCCAATGTAACAACCCTTCTCGTAATCGACGGTGCGCTCTTCCAGGTTCGCCTCGATTGGAATGATCGCTTCCGTCATCTCGCGGCCCCAGCGAGGAATGCCGTATTCAATGCGAAAAATCTCGGCCGACGAGGCATCGAAAAAGCGAAGCATTGACGATAACCGTTGCGAAACAGCAGCATGGGACGTTGAATCGGTCCATATGTCCCAGCCCGCCTCAGCAAAACGGCGCGTGGACACGATGCGCTGGCTGTCGTTCACGTCCGGCGCTGCGGGCGATAAGACGTGAAAGATAGATAATCGATCAGTGACGTCCTCAATCTGAACATCATCGGCGATGACATAGCGCTCGAGCCTGGCGTGGAGTGCTTCGCGAAGGTCGGGATCGGCATCGATCCAAAAGCAGTCGGACGCTGCCGAAAGAAAAAGATGGGCGTTCATTTTGCCCTTCGCGTTGAGCACGCACGCTTCAATCGCAGTTGATTCAGTAGCCTTGCGCACATCATTCGTAATCTGTCCATTCAGGAAACGGACACGGTCGCTCCCCGTAATCCGAAGTTTTGTGCGCCCGGAGAAATCAAAGAACGCAGCGTCGCAGGTCGGAAGCGAGACCATCATTCTTCTTTGGATACAGGCTGCTTTAGTAGTTGCCGACCACGGCGCAATAGCTGGCTGAGAAAGCCGCGACGCAGTTGCGCTTTTTCTTTTAGCTCTCTGCTTGGCGAAGTCGACACCGCAACATCTACAGTTGCACTGTCTCCACTCTCCTGCTTGGGCTTCGGCTCTTCCAAACCAGCTAAAGAAGTCGTGGGCTCCAAAGCCGGGGCGACTGAACCCGCATCGGCTTGTGCGTCCGGCATGGCTGTTTGGGTTTCTTCCTGAGCGATCGAAGGAGTGTCGGGAAGATATTTCCGCGCAACTGCAGAGTAGTCGTCGTCGCCGTGTCCCCACTGCATTTGGTCAAATAGTTGATCGCGCGCAGCGGCGGTCACTCCCAGGTCAAGATTGTGGGACACGCCAAGTTGATTGGCGATCTTCATGTCTTTCAGCATGTGTTTTACGGAAAAGTGCGGTTCAAAATTGTGCTCGACCATTTTGGGTACTTTCATTGCCAGAGTTGCGGAATAGCTGGCATTGTCTTGCATGGCTTCCACGAACCTGTCGAATGGCAAACCCAAAGCTCGGACCAATGCGAGGGCTTCCGCCGCTGCTTGGACGCTCGCAGCCGTGACCATGTTGGTTGCAATTTTGACCGCAGTTGCCTGGCCGATCTCGCCGATCTTAGTTATCTGTTTACCACTCGCCTCGAGGACCGGACGCGCGTCCCGCAGTGCCGCATCACTTCCGCCGACGTAATAAACTAATTCACCTTTTTCCGCCGCGATCTTACTGCCGGTGAATGGCGCTTCGACAAAGCGCGCACTGCGGCGTTCGACAATTTTCGCAGCAGCACGCATTGAATCGGGAGCGACAGTGGAATGCGCAATTACGATGTGCCGCGATCCAAGCTTTGCACTCAAACGCTGTACTGTCGCTAGCAAAGCCTCGTCATCAGAAACAAAAACCTGCAAGAAATCACAAAGCTCGGCCAGTTCCGCCGGCGAACCGACAAAATTTGGAACAGGACGCGGCGTGCGGTTCCACACGAAAACCTGAAATCCTTTTTGGCGCAGATTCGCGCTCACCGCGCGGCCGATAATTCCGAGGCCGATTACTCCAATAATTTTTCGAGTTGAGCCGAACATACGAGGTCAAACGTCTGGGCGCTAGTCGATACTTCCGCGAAGGTCAAACTGCTGGCAAAAACCCCCGGAGGCAACGCAGAAGTTTGCGAGTTTCAGAGGAGGTCTAGAGCAACCGTACAATTTTCGCTCGACGCAAGAGATCTGCAGTCAAAGCCTGTAATGCTGCTCGGCGCTTTTTATTTTTAATCGTAAGCCTGATTTCGGGTTGCACCTCTTCGAAATTCAGCTGTCGAGCCGGCATGAAATCGGTCAGTTGGACAATGTGAAAACCGAGGCGAGTGCGAATTGGTTGACTGATGTCTCCGACGCGCATTGTGGCGATCGCGGAAAGAAAATCCGGCGGCATCCGAGAATTAGAGAAAAACCCTAGATCGCCACCGCGGGTCTTTGTTGCTTCATCTTCCGATGCCGCCGCAGCAAGTTCACCTAATTTTTCGCCGTGCCTTATTCGGTCAGCCAGGGCTTCGATCAGTTTCTGCTTCGACTCGACTACCTCCGGTGGCGTTTCGGGCGGCGCAGCCTGAAAAAGATGACTGGCGCGAAACCGCGCGCGTTGCATGAAGTCTTGCGGGTGCATGTCGTAAAAGTTTCGGCATTCATCCTCCGTGACATCGCGCTGCGATATCATCTGCTGCTCAATCCACTCTCGCGTGCGCAGATCGTCCACTATGTTCCGTCGAAGCGATCTGACACTAAAACCACTCGCCTGTAAGACCGCTCTCCAGGTTTTTTCATCACGAAATTGCTCGCGCAGCAACTTTAGCTCGCTGTCGACCTCAACTTTCGAGATTTTTTCATCCGCTGCGAGAGATTGGGCCGCTGAATTCGAAATTAAGCGCGTCAGGACATGCTGCTCATTTTCTTGTAACGTTGTAACCGTTGTAACTTTTTTAACGCTCCCTGCATCTTCTTCCTGTCGGTCTTTCTCATCGATGCCGTTTGCGTATCGCCATTCAGCGAGAGCGCGCCGCAAGTCTGCCTCATAAATTCCCTGACCCTGCGCAAGCGCAAGTAGATGGCCGCGCTTGAACAGGTTTCCAGTCGCATTGCGAAAAGCAGGCGAACGAAGGAGCAATTCGCCACAGACAATGCCTGCAACACAAGCTCCTGTGATCGACAGCGTAATTAAAAGTCTGCGTTTCACTTCAGCGCAAATTCAGAAAGGTAATATGCAGCCACCGAACCAACGATCTGCAGACTTCGCGCGCTCAGTTTGTCGATTGTGTCATCAGCCGTGTGCCACCAGGCGAAATCAAAATCGATCACATCTAGCGTTGGAACCCCGATCGCATTCAGCGGCGTGTGATCGTCAATAAGTTCGCGATCCAAATAGGTGAAGTAGCTTCGCAATTTCAGCGCCTCGGCGGAGGCAAAAATATCTCGCGCCATTTCCGCCGGCGAATCCGCCGGCAAAGTAACATCAAGAGACCGATCACCCACCATGTCGAACAAGAGACCGCCGCGAAATTGTTTAGGTCCACCGCGCCCAAGCTGCTTGGCAAAGTAGCGGCTTCCATACAGGCCGTCGGTTTCGGAGAATTTTTCGTACGCCTCTTCGCCATCGAAGAACACCAGCTCGATCTTCGCGGCGAGATTTGTGTGCTGTCCAAGCACGCGCGCCAATTCCAACAATAAGCCGGTGCTTGAACCACTGTCGTTCGCCCCGACAAAACGGATGGCGTCGAATGTCTTGGTATCGTAGTGAGAGCATAATAAAAAAGAGGGTGCGGTTTTCGCTTGCGCGGGAAATCGCGCGATAAGGTTGACGAACCTGACCTTCCCTCGCGGCGTGTCGTCCGTGAATGCCTGGCGGGTTACCTCCCAACCTGCCAGCCGGAGTTGATTGTCGATGTAATCCCTGGATATTTCGAGCGCATCCGATCCGGGCGGACGCGGCCCAAGGTCAACGAGCCGCTGGACGTGAGCCAGAGCTTTCTCACCAGAAAACTCTTCCCAAAGCTTGGTTTGCGAGGGCTCCGATGACTGAGCAGGAAGAGTTGAAACGAAGGCGAAGACCAAACAGAAACTAAAAAGCGGATGCAATTGCTTGAGGAAAGAAAGTGCGCTCCGCATCCTGCGTTTCGGCTCCGTGGCTGGCCGAGTCAGCTCGCGCTTGGCGGCAATCCCAATGCGGCAATGATCCGGTGAAGATCGTCATTTCCGTAATATTCGATCTCGATCCGTCCACGTTTTTCGCCGTGATGAACAGTCACGTGTGTCGCGAGATGCTCTTGCAGCCGGTTTTGTAAATCCTCGATTGCAGCGGACGCAACGGCCTGCTCAGCAACGCGCTGCCTTCGTCGGGAACGGCCAATTCCGAGCTGGCGGGCCACGAGCCGTTCCGTGGAACGAACGGTCGCGTTGCGACGTAACACGGTTTCCGCTGCTAAGAGTTGTTCCTCCGGGGCTTTCAACGCGAGCAGGACTTTCGCATGACCGACCGAAAGTAAATCCTGCGCCAGCCAGATTTGCACCTGCGGATGCAGATCCAGGAGGCGCATCGCGTTGGCCACTGCCGCGCGACTACGCCCAACTTTTAGGGCGATGTCCTCCTGTCGCATTCCAAATTCGTTGGCTAACCTGGCGTAGCCTTGAGCCTCTTCGATCGGGTTCAGATCGGCCCGCTGCAGGTTTTCGATCAATGAAAGCTCAAGCACTTCCATGTCACTCGCGCTTCGAATGATGACCGGCACCTGAGTAAGGCCCGCCTCCTGGGCCGCGCGCCACCGGCGCTCGCCCGCGATCAGCTCAAATCGCGCGCCAACCTGTCGGACGATTAGCGGTTGAATGATGCCATGTTGCCGGATTGAATCGATCAGTTCCTGCAACGCGTCGCGTCCAAAATCTTTGCGCGGCTGCAGCGCGCTCGGGACGATGTTTACCAGACTGATCTGGTGAACTCTCTCGCCCCACTCGACGACATCTGCTCGTGGGTCGGCCGCGGGAGTGCCAATGAGTGCGCCGAGACCTTTGCCAAGACCGGACCTCGCCATGCGCCTGAGGCTACCGGAACAGCCCAGCCAACGCAAATCGCAACGATTTATTTTGCTTGCTCAGTGCCCAATTCTCATTCCGAGCAAAGGCCTGTCATGTTTGGAATGGCTGCGCGACAGACGCGAGTTCCCGAATGCGAGCATCGCTCCAGGTGAATCCGTTTGCCATGGCTGCACGAGAAGCCAGCGCGCGTGAAAAGCAGACGGAGATCCTCTAGCTAGTTCAGCGCGCAATTCTAATGATTGGCCACTTCACCGCCCTCCTTCACAATGCTCGTGAATTTTGCCAACTGGATTATCGCGGCGAGATAGAAATGATCCACCGTTTAGCAAAATATGGACCTTGCGAGACTGTACGACTTCAACATGATCCCGCTATCCGGGAACGTTTTCGGAGCCACGCTCACTCCGTTGCAATGCCGGTATGATAAGACGGCTGGCGAGCAATCCCCTACCTTCCGCGGCCAGCTTACCTTGGCGATGGAGCGGCAGTGGCTGCCGCCGCAGGCGCGTCCTGCGTTGTCGAGATTTTGCTTCCAATTCTTTTTGAGCGCTTGCGCACCTTCGCGCCTTTTTTACGTTGGACGTTTGGCATTACGATCATCCTCTCAGTGATGGTCTGTTCATATGGGGTCGAGAGCGGATCCGGACCTGTTCCAGTCATGACGCCGGCGCTTCCTTCGCCTCGGCCACTGCCAGCGGTGCTACCCGTAGTTCCTGTGCCAGTGATTTGTCCGTTTGCGTCGCCGCAGATGAAAGATCCGGCACAAATAGCGACAAAAATAATCTGCGAAAGTTTAGATAAGTTCATCGTGGTTTCGGTTGAGTAGGCCGCCTTACACGGGGCGACGCGTCACCTGCATTTCTTTATCGGTCGTGACACCGTGTACGCGCGGGTCATTTAGTGGGGAGCGGCTTTCTTGCTTAATAGTTTTAATTTCCAACAAACTTGGACAAGCGTGTTGTACTTGCGCGAATCGGTTCTAATACGGAAGGAAAAAGGGGGCAAATCTAAAGATTTTGACATTAATTAGGCTCAAAAGAACCCACAACCGCTTCGTTGCGCTGACCGTGCGAAGCGGATAGCGTCCGGCCATGGCGGCCGAGCGCGGTGTTTTTACATTGGGTCATTCGCCGGATCCCGATGACGCATTCATGTTCTATGCGATCGCGGAAAATAAAATTGATCTCCGCGATTATCGATTTCAACATCAATTGGAAGATATTCAGACTCTGAACGAACGGGCACTTCGGGGCGAATTGCACATTTCGGCGATCTCAATCCACGCCTACGCGTACGCGAGCAATCGCTATGCGCTGCTGCCCTGTGGAGCGAGCATGGGTGATGGCTACGGGCCAATTCTTGTTAGAAAAATCCCAACGCCCAACGCCGAAATCCCAAATCCAAATCAGCATGTCGATCTTCGCGATTCATTGCGCGGCTGTGTGATCGCTGTTCCGGGACGCATGACTAGTGCGTTTCTGGCGCTCCAACTTTATCTCGGCAACGTCAAACACATCGTCGTGCCATTCGATCAAATTTTCCAGGCAGTTAAAGAGGATCGCGCGGACGCCGGTCTGATCATTCATGAAGGGCAACTGACGTACGCGCGTTCAGGTTTTCAGAAAGTGATCGACCTCGGGGAATGGTGGAAGCGTGAAACAGGATTGCCGCTTCCCCTCGGCGGCAATGTCTTGCGCAAAGATATCCCACACGCCGTGCAACACGATCTTCTCGATATTATCCGCGAAAGTATCGATTACGGTCTGGCCCATCGCGACGAGGCTGTGCGGCATTCCCTTCCGTACGCGCGCGACATGGACGCAGACCTCGCGGGCAAATTCATCGGGATGTATGTGAACGAATTTACTCGCGATTACGGCGAAACTGGGCGCGCCGCTATCCGCAAATTCCTAGGCGACGCGCACGCCAAAGACTACATCAACGTTCCAATCGAAGTGGAATTTGTCGAATAAATTAGCGCTGTTTCTTCGGCTTCTCGACTTTCTCTGTTTGCTTCACGACAAACGATTTTACACGCGCAAACTCCTTCTTAGAACCGTTCGCGAAATCGCGTGGTCCGTATTCGAATAAGACGACAAAGCAAAAAGCCAGAACGAGAAAGAGGACGAGCCAAAGTAGTCCGCGCAGTAATCCCATGGCCGACAGGCTACCTTGCTCGAAGGGGATGGTCAACGCTGCGGGACCGTGTTCGACAAGCAAGATGTTTGTCGGCCGAGATAGGCCGGAAGTCTATCTTCCGGCGCAAACTTCGGATTGAACCTGAGACCGGAACTGCCATGCTTTTCGCGCCATGCGCGTCCCGCTGCTCGATTTAAGAGAACAATACCGCACCCTGGCTGAACCAATCCGCGAGGCAATCGACGCCGTCCTGGCTAGCCAGCGTTTCATTCTTGGGCCGCAAGTGGAGGCTTTCGAGAAAGCGATCCGTGCTTATTGCGACGCGCCGTATGCGATCGGTGTTTCCTCCGGGACAGACGCTCTTCTGGCCATTTTGATGGCGCTCGGCATCGGAAGCGACGATGCCGTCATCACCACGCCTTACACATTTTTCGCAACCGCCGGCTGCATCGCGCGCGTTGGCGCCAAGCCGCTTTTCGTCGATATCGATCCGGAAACGTACAACATCTCTCCATCCGCGATTCAGGAATACATTGAGAAAAACTGCCAAACCGACTCGAATGGTGAATTAAAAACCAGGAGTGGAGAAAAGGTTCGCGCGATTATTCCTGTTCACTTGTTCGGTTTGTGTTGTGAGATGGACTCAATCCATGAGATTTCGGAACATTACCAGCTCGACGTCATTGAAGATGCAGCGCAAGCAATTGGCGCCGAGTATTGCTTTGCCGGCAGAACAGCGAAAGGGGGAACGATGGGTGAAGTGGGTTTTTTCAGTTTTTATCCGTCGAAAAATCTTGGAGCCGCTGGTGATGCAGGAATGACTATTTGCCGGGACGCTGAGCTGGCGAAGAAATTGCGCATTGTCCGCGATCACGGAATGGACCCGCGCTATTTCCACAGCGTCATCGGAGGCAATTTTCGCCTGGATGAAATCCAGGCGGCAATTCTCGCGGTCAAGCTTCCCCACTTGGAAAGTTGGTCGGCGGCACGACGTGACGCAGCGGATTTTTACCGAACAGAATTCGAGCGCACAGGTCTAGTGAAAAAGGTTGTCTTGCCAGCCGAACCTTATCGCGATCGCGGCTTGACGAATCATCATATTTATCATCAATACGTCATCCGCACGCCAACGCGCGATGCTCTGCGGGAGCATCTTGCAAAGCGAGAGATCGATACCGCGATCTATTATCCGCTCGGGTTGCACGGGCAAAAAGCTTTTTCGTATCTCGGCTACGAGAAGGGCGATTTTCCGGAAACGGAACGCGCCGCGCACGAGACGCTCGCGTTACCGATATATCCTGAGATTACTCGCGAAGCGCAACGCTACCTGATCAACGCCATCGTTGAATTTTTTGGATAAGGATTGACAATAAGTGCTCGCGTTGAGAACAGCCCGAAAAGGTTCAGGGTCGGCAGCACATGAGAATGCCTGTGTTCCTGCGCACGAAAGGGGTAGGTTCCGGAGTGGCCAAACGGGGCAGACTGTAAATCTGCTGGCTTTACGCCTTCGCTGGTTCGAATCCAGCCCTGCCCAATTTTTACCCGCGTCGAACGCTAGTGTCGTCTCTTCCGGCTGCTACGGGGTTTTTGCCGGGCACGACGTGGCGATGTCGATCTTCGCCGAGTTTTCGTTGTCTTGCGCGATCTAGCTGCCATCGCTCGCGGCAATTTTCTTACTTTGGCGGCTCTGCCACGCGGGCGCGCCTTGCTTTTGCGTGACTTGGCAGGCTTTGCCACCCGCCGCCGTTTGGGCGCTCTTTTCGAAATTGCCTTGGCACTTCTAGCTGACTTTCGGGCGGTTCTCTTCGCGGCTGGAGCAATGGGCCGCTTAGCAGCCGCAGCTTTCCCGACAAGAGCGCCCGCCACGCCACCGACAACAGCCCCGATCGGACCCATTATGCTGCCCACTGCGGCGCCGGCCACTGCGCCGGCGGTTTCTTTTGGAATCGGCGGAATTTCAATCTTCTCAGGTTCGTCTCGGTCTTCTCTTTTTTGTGCGTCTGAATCGTCAGGCATAAAAT
>Ga0137383_10002321_pt1 | contig 11585 bp, 7 predicted proteins | sample SagtaG_19_FD_104817 | JGI IMG/M metagenome (GOLD analysis project Ga0137383, IMG submission 104817) | Vadose zone soil microbial communities from Sagehorn Ranch, Mendocino, California, USA - Sage2_R_40_16 metaG | ecosystem: Environmental > Terrestrial > Soil > Vadose zone | place: USA... | reverse complement strand
GCGCGACTTCACCGTGCCGACGGGCACTTCGAGAATGACGGCGATGTCCTTGTAGGAGCAGTCCTCCAGATAGAAGAGTGCCACGGCGGCCTGAAAAATTTCGTCCACCCTGGCCAGCGCGGACAGCACTTCTGGAGCGTCCGCATAATCGGCCGGGGCGGGAGTGCAGGCCGTCAACTGCTCGGCAACCTCCTCCAATTCGTAATGCGGAAATCTGCCCTGCCTTCGCTGCGCCATGAGGAATTCGCGGTGCAGCGTTGTGAACAGCCACGTCTTTACCTTCGAGATGTCGCGCAGTTGATGGCCTTTGGTCGCCCAGATGTAAAAAGTTTGCTGAGTCAGATCCCGCGCGTCGGGTTCGGCCCGCGTGAGACTCATCGCGAACCGGTAAAGCGGCTCGTAGTGTTCGCTCACAATCGTTTCAAATTGATCGGCTGCATTCATGTTTCATTGGATTTGCGATGTCAAAAACTGTGGCGGCGATTCATTCCACAGGAAGCGAAACGGCACAATGGGACTTAGGAGCAGGTCGAGGATGTAACGATGGGACGAAAGAGCAGTGGCATGAGTGCAGACATTTCGCCAAGCTGAACGCATCACGACTCCACCAGCATTGTTGTCCGAGGTTTACAACTTCCGCGCCATTGGTGAGCGGCTTGGCACTGCGGGCCAACCCACGGCGAGTCAGCTTCGCGCGGTTCGCGAGGCTGGGTTTGAGGTCGTCATCAATCCTGCGCTGCCGACCTCCGACAATGCGCTCGCAAACGAGGGCAGCGTTGTGACCCGCTTCGGCATGGCTTACGTGCATATCCCGGTGGATTTCAAAACACCCACGTCACAAGATTTCCACGCCTTCTGCCGGGTGATGGCGGCGTTCGATGGTCGGCGCGTGTTTGTTCACTGTGCCGCCAACAAGCGGGTTTCGGCGTTCGTGTTTCTTTATCGCGTGTTGCATCAGCGCGCCGCCCTCGCCGAGGCCGAGCAGGACTTGCACGCAATCTGGCAGCCGGATGAGGTGTGGGGTCGTTTTGTCCGGAATCAGCTTGAGCGCGGTGGACACGCGGCCGCTTGAGTGCGCAACTACGGGACGAATCGTCCGCGGTAAAATTTCCGTGGAGAGAGATGGGTTGCCGAAGAGCCCGGATTTGTTCAATTTTTCACCGCGACGACTTCCAGATATTCGGCGGCCACCTCCGTTGTGCCGGAAGTTTTGGCAATGTTGTTCGCGGTTTGAAGCTCAACCAGGTCTCGCCGCAGCGCGGCTTGAGCCGGTGCGTCGAGCGAGGCAAACGCCCGGTGTGTCGGCCCGTAGTATCGGCGGAAGAACTCGACTGTTTCGGCGGGCGGAAACGGATAGCGCATCAGCGCGATACGACGGGTTAGGCGCACGTCGGCGAAGCCGTGACACAGCCGTGGGCGCACCGTGGCCTCGTCGCCCCAGCCCAGCGGCGACGGGACGCCGGCGGGTGGTGGCGGCAGGTGCGCTTTGAAAACATTGAACATTTTCCCGATGAACCCTTCGGGTGTCCAGTTGGCCAACGCAACCTGTCCGCAGGGCTTGGTCACGCGTAGCAACTCGTCGGCGGCGACGTCAGGTCGGCGCGCGAACATCACGCCGAACTTGCTCACGACGAGATCGAACTGGCCGTCGGCGAAGGGCAGCGCTTCGGTGTCGCCTTCCTTGAAGTCAATGCGCAAGCCTTCCGCGGCGGCGCGGGCGCGGGCCTGGGCGATGAGGTTGCGCGCGATGTCCACGCCGCAGACCACGCAGCCGCGGCGCGCCGCGATGACGGCGAGATTCCCCGTGCCGCAAGCCACGTCGAGCACGTGCGAGCCGGGATGCAGTGGTCGCCGCGCCATGAATTCTTCAGCGATATTCTCGTTCCGGCGCGCGATTTGCCCGAAATCGCCTGATTCCCACATCGCCTTGTGCCTGGCTTTGACGGCTTCGAGGTTCGGGATGGTTGTGGATTCGAGCGATGCATTCATCCGTTCGGCAGGACAAAGTTGGTGAGGTGATTGTTGAAAAGAACGAGCGTATTCAAATTAGTCAACGCGCTCGCAACAGCGAAGTTCGTGAGGGAGTTGGAATCAAGATCAAGCACGCTCAAATTGCGAGCGACTTCCAGTCCTTGCACGCTGCTGATACCCCGGCCGATCGCGCTCAGGCTGGTCAGACTGAGCATGTCCTGCTCGGTCAACGAGCCGGTGGGTTTGTTCAAGGTCTCGCGGATGGCGGCGTTGAGGCCGGGGTCGGGGATGGCCACTTCCTGGGCCGAGGCCACGATGCTGGTCAGGTGCAGGATCAGGCCGAACAGTGGAATGAGCGTTCTCAAGTTTACTTTTGCAAATGTGGATGGTTTAAAGTGGCGTGTCATAATCAAGGCAAGCGGACGCGATAGAATTTCTGTGGATCGAGATGGGCTGTCACGTCCGTGAAGACGATGCTGCCCAGGTTGTTGGTCTTAAAACCCAACTCGCTCCAGACTGCGAGATCAGTTGAGCCAAGGACGGTGTAAACGCCCGGCGGCCCGGTGATGGCGAACCGAAACGCTCCAATCGGCTCTTGTCGCACCAGGATGAGCCGAACCGTCAGCGGATAAGCGAACACGGTGACGCCTTCGCTCTGCAAAGCCGCCACCGTCTCGGCCAGATTCGTGGCCGCCAACGGTTCGGACAAGACGAGCGTCGTCAGTGGATTACCATTCAGCACGAGCCAGGTCAACTGTGTCATGTCAGGCGGCAGCGTGAGCGTGGTCAGTTGGTTGCCGCTGAGGATCAGGTCCACCAGATTCGTCAAGCCCGCAGGCAAGGTGAGGTTCGCAAGCGGATTGCCGAGGACGTCGAGTGAAGTCAGATGAAACAAGTCAGGCGGCAACGTGAGGTTGGTCAGTTGGTTGAAACGAAGGAAAAGCACGCTCAAATTTGTCAGACCCGCAGGCAAGGTGAGGCTGGTGAGATTTGTATTCTCGGAAAGGCCGAGCGAGGCCAGATGATTCAGCCCCGCGGGCAGCGCGAGATTGCTGAGTTGATTGTTGCGGAGGTCGAGATATGTCAACGCCGTCATGTTGGCCGGCAGGTTGAAGTTGGTGAGTTGGTTGGCATGGAGGTGGAGATCGCTCAAGCGCGTCAGATTCGACGACAGGGTGAAACTCGTGAACCGATTGAAATCGAGATCCAGCTCGGTCAAGTTCCGCAGATCGGAGGGAAAGGTCAGGCTGGTGAGTTGATTGAAGAAAAGATTCAGGTCGAGCAGGTTCGTCAGGCCGGCGGGCAGGACGAGGCCGGCGAGTTCATTCTCCGCGAGGTAGAGATTGGTCAAGGCCGTCAAACCCGGGGGCAAAGTGATGTTGGTGAGAAAATTTCCGCCGACAAAAAACGTGGCCAGATTCGTCAGCCCGCCGGGCACGGAAAAATTCGTGAGCAGATTGAAACCGAAATCGAGCGAGACGAGGCTGGCCAGATTTGGCGGCAGGTTGACGTTGCTGAATTCATTGTTGTCGAGGTCAAGGCTCTTCAGCTTCGTCAGGCCGGCGGGAAACGTGAGATTGGTGAGTCCATTGCCTTCGAGAATGAGCGTGGTCAGATTCAGCGGCGCGCTCGGAAATGAAAACTGCGTCAGCGAATTGGCGCTGAGATCGAGGAACGTCAGGTTCGTGAACTCGCCGGGCAACGCAAAGTTGGTGAGGCGGTTGATCTGGAGATCGAGCGAGACCAGATTCCGCGCCGCTTCCAGCCCGGCGGTGCTGCGCACGCTGCGGCGGCTGGCGTCGAGGTTCGTCAGCGTGAGCAGGTCCTGCTCGCTCAACGGCCCGCTGGGTTTTTGCAGCGCGGCGCGGATCGCGGCGTTCAGGCCGGGATCGGGAATGGAAACTTCCTGTGCGTGGGCCGAGACCATGAAGCCGATCAAAATCAGCGTCGCGATGATGTAAGAGATGGTTCCCATGCGTTCATTCATTTTGCGTGATCGTTGTGAGTGGAAAGGCAGTTTTTGCTTCCCCCGGTCGAAGCCGCCTGGCTTCGACCGGGGTGTTTATCTTGGTTCAGTTGCTCGTCTGCCAGTAGAGTTTATCTGTTGCGATGCTTCTGATTGGAGCGATGAGCTGTCGAAGCTGACCTGTTGGCCCCGCAGTTGGACTGAGCGGCTTGCGCTACGATCTCCTCCGCCTGAGCCTCGCTGACCAAACGCTGTTCCACGAACGCTTCGGCCGCCTGCGCAACTGCCGAGACGTACTGGCCATGATTTTTCCATGTTCCGCCCGAAGCTGGCCCACTGCAGGGCGCGATTTGATCGATGCTGCACCCGTTTGCGTCCACAATGGCGCCAGCGGGAGTGCCCGGGCATAGATCCAAAGAGTCCGCAACTCCATCACCGTCCGCGTCGGTCTCACCGGAGAGCGAAAAAGACGCGTTAAAGGCGCCCGCGCCAACGATGTCAGCTCCGATGCGGAGCCAGTCTGGGGCAAGGTTGTCATTCCGTATCCAGCTTTGCAGGTCGCCCACAAACAGCGGAGGGGCAGTAGGCTTGGGCGCCGACAGCCACAGAAAATCCCCGCTGCTCAACAGCACTTCGGGCCGGAAGAAATAATGTCCCGGTGGAAGGGAGATCGGCGGATTGAACGTCACACTGATCAGAACTTCTTCGCCGGTCATCGGGCCTTCGCCATGGGTAGTTTGGTTGGTAGCGGCATGGATGCCATTTACGACGGAGTTCGACGCCGTGAAGCTGGCGTTCACCAGCGTGACGCTGAAACTCAAGCTGCAATCGAGGCCATCTCGCGTGGCACCGTCAATCTCGACGTCGCCGGGTGAGTTCATCCGCGTCGGTACGTGCAGCGTTCGGTTTGTATCCGAGTCATTCGGAAAAACATGATAGATCTCAATTTCAACATTCAGGGCGCTGCTCAGCGGCGCTCCAGATGGAATCAAGCCCGTGAAGGTCGCCTGACTGATGAGCGTGGTGTTCGAGACGATGATAAAATCGTCGGCGGTCTCGGTCTGGATTTTGCCCGGGCTGGACGGACGCGAGAGGGTGGCGATTTTTCCATCCGGATTGCCGGTCGAAAAAGAAAAGGAAGCCGCCGAGGCTTGGGAGACCAACAGGAGCAATCCCAGCGCGCCGGCGCTCATTTTGGTGACCCCAAGCGCCGCCAAGGCCCGCGACCTCAATGGGTGAGGGGCTGATGTTTCATTTCTCACATTCGTTTTGTTTCGTTCATTCATCATAACATGTTTCATAGTTTGTTTGTTTTTGCGCATCTGACTGGAGCGAGGAGATGTCACTGCTCCAAACGAATCAGATTCGCATCTAGGTGAGTGTGAGGAACACGCAGGAAAGCGGTTCCCCAAGGAGCGTGGAACTAAAGTCCCATTCATCGTAACCGCGTTCAGCGGCTCAGGCCGCCAACCGAGTGTGACAGCGAGGATGGGTAGGCGTGTTTTCGGGCGGCGCAGCAGGTTCGTCCGTACTGGCGGTGGCGGGGATTCCGTCCCGTTTGGAAATGAATCGCCGGCGCTATTCGACAACAGTATTTCCCTGAGCTGCGTGATGCCTCGGGCGATGCGCGATTTGACTGTGCCGATGGGCACATTGAGAGTTGCGGCGATGTTTCTGTAGGAACAGTCTTCCAAGCAGCAGAGCGCCACGGCGGCCTGATAGTTCTCGTCCACCATGGCTAACGCCCGCAGCACCTGGGAACAGTCCGCTTGATTCGCGAATTCCGTGGAAAGAACCGGTAATTGGTCCGCGACCTCCTCCAAACTGTGTTGGGGAAACCAGGTCTGCCTTCGCCGCGCTTCGAGAAACGCGCGGTGCAGCGTGGTGAATAGCCAGGTCTTGGTCTTGGAGATGTCGCGCAGTTGATGTCCTTTCGTCGCCCAGACGTAGAACGTTTGCTGGGTCAGATCGCGCGCGTCGGATTCCACCCGCGTGAGGCTCATCGCGAACTTAAACACCCGTTCGTAATGCGCGTTCACAGTTGCTTCGAATTGCTCTGTTGCATTCATGATTTGCTTTGGTATCTCAAGAATTGAGACTGCCATTCTTCCCATTGGAGGCGGACCCGCACAATGGGACTTCCGTCCCGCGTAGGATTCGGGATGGTGTTTGCTACCTACGGTCCTACAACTGCGCTTCCGACTGTCAGCAAAGACGTCAGCAGAGGTGTAGTGAAAGTGCTGGGTTGGGTGGTGCCAGTATAGTGCTTGACTCATGGACAAAATCGAGCAGTTTTAGGTCAGAAACGACGCTTGAGGCGACCGATTCCGACCTCCGCCTCCAGCTACTCGATAATTGCACCGCCTCTACACCTCAGATGCCCGATGACTGCACTGTTGACAGCCAGCCCTTTTGGGGCTCTGAGGACTGAGTGAAAATGATCGGTCACAATCAATCCTGCCGTTAACTTTTGTCGAACTGATCAACGCTGCTCGCATTATCAACACAATCACAGACGCCGGAGAGCGCAAATGCGTTCTGACATGCGGTCGTTCTCCGCTTTCGGTTGAGGCAAGCTTTACTTAGGGATCGCTTCTCTCAAAATCTTCGGAAGGGAAAACATCACACACGGCAAAGACATTTTCCCTTCCAGCTCGCCTTCCACTCATGCGGAGCGAGCGTTACAAACGAGGCGAGAATCTGTGTTCGCCCCGAAAGCTGTTATCTCATGGCGTGCTGATGCGATAAAATCGTACGGGTGTAGTCGCGGCTCCGTTGTCCGTGAATGAAAAGTTGCCTTCCGGGTCAAACACACTGTTCGTCAACACCGTCAAGGAGGCGCGCGGCGCGGTGATCTCGGTGGAAGCCAGCAACTGGAACGGGCTGCCTGCGAGGCCGGCGCCGGTGATGCGGATGCTCCCGCCAGGCAGTCTGGCGATACCGGTGAACCGCGGTGCCAGAACAATGCGGAAAATCGTGCCGCCGCCGCCGGGTCCGCCGCGCGCGGTCGTGCCGTAGAGGTTCCCGTCGCTGCCCAGCACGAGTGGCGCCGACGGGTTTGAGCCATTTGTGCCCTGAAACAGGACCAGCGAAGTGAAAGCACCATTCGTCGTTATCCGGAACACAGTGCCGAGGCCGCTACTGTCCGAATTGCCACCGGTAGTGCCGCCGAAGCCGGTGGTTCCGTAGAGGCTGCCATCCGGTCCAAAAATCAATTTGCTGGCAGGCTGTGCGCCGTCCGTAAAGTGGAAATCAAATAAGTCCACAATGGCACCGGTGGTCGTGGCCTTGAATATGGTGCCGAAGCCCGAATCGCCACCAAATCCCGTCGTGCCGTAGAGGGCTCCATCGTTGGCCTGAACCACGCCGCCCAGTGGATTGGCTCCGTTGGTGAGACTCGTTGCGATCACGCCGCCGCCGGGCGTGACCCTGAAAACAGTTCCATCGCCGAAATTCCCACCTTCTGAGGCGGTCCCAAAAAAGTCTCCATCAATGCCGGCGGTCAATCCGTCCTCTGGAGCAGCGCCGATAGCGTGGTTGAAATCGACGAGCGTGGTCAGTGCTCCATTCGTCGTTACGCGGAAGACAGTGCCGACAAAGACGGCGCCTCCTGCGGGAGTGGTGCCATAGAAGTTGCCGGCGGCATCCATCGCCAGTTGGCATTGTGGATTTTGGCCGTTGGTCCCTTGGAACGACGCTAGAGTCGTCAACTTCCCATTGGTCGAGAAGCGGAAGACTGTCCCAAAGAAGCTCGAACCACCCCCCGCGGTGGTGCCATAGAAGTTCCCGTCTTTCCCCAGCGTCAGCGCCCCTTGCGGCGCAGCCCCGTTGGTCGTGTTGAAAGAGAACAAAGACGTCAGCACGCCATCTGGCGTAAACCTGAATATGGTCCCCACACTATTGCTGCCGCCGTCGTGGGTCGTCCCGTAAAAGTTTCCATCCGGCCCGAGCGTAAGTCCGGCCAGCGGACGAAAGCCGTTGACCGGAATCAAGGGCACAAGCGTGGTCAGGACACCGCCGGGCGTCATTTTGAAGACGGCGCTCTGGGAGCATCCGTAAAAGTTGCCATCACTGGCCAGGAGCAGACCGGCCAGCGGCAATCCGTTCACGGAACTGTTGAAGGAGACGAGCGTGGTCAGAACGCCGTTGGTGGATACCTTGTACACGGTGCCAAAGTTGGAACTGCCGCCCTGTTGAGTTGTCCCGTAAAGCTGGCCATCAGCGCCCACCGTCAGCTCCGAAAAGGGAACCGCGCCGTTGGTGCCAGTGAACGAAACCAGCGGCGTGAAAACCCCGTTGGTGCTGATTTTGAATATCGTGCCCCTGTTGGCGCTTCCGCCACTCTTCGTCGTGCCATAAAGATTCCCATCCCCGCCCACTGTTAATCGCGCCGGTCCGCCTAATCCGTCCGTGCCTTGAAAGGAGTGAAGCGTGGCCAATGCGCCCGCGGTCGTGATTTTGAAAATGGTCCCGCCACCCGCGCCGCCGCCAACGGTTGTGGTGCCGTAGAGATTGCCGTCCGGCCCTTTGGCCAATCCGGCCACAGGAAAGCCGCCGAGGGAGGAAGCATCGAACGAGACCAGCGTCGTCACGACTCCGTCCGGGGTCACTCGAAACACAGCTCCATCGCCGTTGGTGCCGCCCTCCTGAGAAGCGCCGTAGAAGTTCCCGTCGCCTGCCAGCACCAGTCCGGATTGTGGATTGCCCCCATTCACTCCATCGAGCACGGCGAAGTTGGTCAGGACTCCACTGGTCGTGACCTTGAAGACCGTGCCGAATCCGAACGCGCCGCCCGCTCCGGTCATGCCGTAAAGCAGACCATCATTGCCCACGACCAGGCCCGCCGCTGGATTGGCCTGGTCTGAAACGAGGGTCGTCAGCACTCCAGCCGGCGTGACCCGAAACACGGTTCCGCTTCCTGCCGGCCCGCCGCGCGCGGTGGTCCCGTAAAAGTTTCCATCGGGACCTTGGACGAGGGTTCCGTCGACCGTGCCAGGGCTAACTTGAAAATTGAAGAGCGTTTCCGGCTCGAGAGCCCATCCCGAAACGGACGTTAACAGCGATAGGAGGACAGCCAATCCGGCAGCCGTTAACTTGCCATGTGTTTTTTTCATAAGTTCAATTTTTCTATGTGTTGGTTCTCTTGAGAATTCTTGTCTTGCTGCCACGATCGGTTACACAGGTTGAGAAGCAGAAAGCCCTAAGAAGTTCCTCGAAACACGAACACAACAGTGGGACGAGAGACCCACCAAGGCGAGCGGACGCGATAGAATCGCTGCGGACTGTTCGCCGTTGCATCCGTGAATTGATAAGACCGGGCGAGATCTCGGCGGCGATGCGAGGCTCATTGCGGTCCCGTCACGAGCACCACCCGGAAGCCGAGGTCTGTATCGGTGTCGAACGGGCCGGCGTTGAACAAAGACCGTGAGGCCGACCGGCTGGACTGTTCGAAGTTGTCGAAAGCGCCACCGCGAGTGACTTTCCGTCCGCTCGTACTGGATACAGGGCCTGTCGGATCGGTCTGTACTCCGCCCGGCAGGGAGCCGGCCCAATCCTGACACCATTCCACGGCGTTCCCTTCCATGTCGTACAGTCCCCATGGATTGGGCAGCTTCTGCCCGACCGGGTGCGGCGTGAAACCACTGTTCAAGACGTACCACGCGTGATCCGTCAGGTTTGTGTATCCGGGATCATCGCCGTAGCTGAAGCGCGTCGAAGTGCCAGCGCGCGCGGAGCACTCCCACTCCGCTTCCGTCGGGAGCCGATATTGGCTGCCGGGGGAAATCCGTCCCGCCGCGATTTCCCGCTGCGTCAGCTTCGCGCAGTAATTGGTCGCGTCGGGCCAGCTCACGCTGGAAACCGGACGGCTCAGCTCACCAGGGAACGGGCTTGGGTTAGTGTTCATGACCGACAGGTACTCCCCCTGGGTCACTTCATATTGCCCGATCCAGAAACCGCGACTGAGTATCACTGTCGTTTGCGGACCTTCGTTGATGCTGCGGTCCTGTTCATTGGTCGGACTGCCCATCGTGAAAGTATTGGATGGGATGAACACCATGTTCGCAGGCGGGCTTTGCCGCACCGCGCGGTAAAACTTCTGCGGAGAGACGTTGGCTTGCCCGTCGGTGAAGATCATGCTTCCGAGTGTGTTGGTTGCTGTACCCAGAGCAGTCCAGGCGGCCAGGTTGGTGGAACTTAGGACGGCGTAGCTCCCGGGTGGCCCGGTGAGCGTAAACTCAAATGCCCCAGTCACCGTCTGGTGTGGTAGGACGAGGTGGACCGCCAAGGGGTAAGTGAACACGGAGATGCCTTGATTCCGCAGAAACGCAACTGTGCCGGCCAGATTCGTGGCGGCTAGCGGCTCGGACAACACCAACATGGTGAACGGATTTCTATCCACAGACAACGTGTGCAATTCCGTGAGATCCGGAGGCAGGGTGAGGCTCGTTAGATGATTTCCCGTGAGCCCGACGGAGGACAAATTGGTCAGGCCCGCTGGGAAGGTGAACTGGGTTAATTGATTGTCGTCGAGCCCAAGGAAGCTCAACCTGCCCAGCCCCGGGGGCAGGATGAAGTCGGTGAGTTGGTTATCGCGCAGGAGGAGATCGCCCAGGTTGGTCAGGCCCGAAGGCAGCGTGAGACGGGTGAGCCGATTGCCGTCGAGGTCGAGCGCAATCAGCCGCGTGAGTCCCGAGGGCAAGGTCAGGTTCGTGAGTTGATTGAAGAAGAGTCTGAGGCCGGCGAGGTTCGTCGCGTCGGCGGGCAAAGTGAAGCTGGAGAGGACATTGGCGCCGAGGTCAAGCTCGGTCAACGCGGTCAAGCCCGGCGGCAAGATGAGCTGGGTGAGTGAACCGAATTCGATGGCGAGCGTGTCCAGATGCGCGAGCCCGCTCGGCAGGGAGCAGTTAGTGAGTGGATTGAAGCTGAGTTCCAACTCTGTGAGATTCGTCAAGGTGCCGGGAAGGGCGAAATTGGTCAGGCGATTGGAGTCAAGAAACAGCACGTGCAGATTACGAGCCGCTGCCAGCCCTTCCACGTTGCTGACATTCCGGGAACCGGCGTCCAGGTTGATCAGCCTGAGCAGGTCCTGCTCGGTCAGTGGTCCGTTTGGTATCTGCAGCGCCTCGCGGATGGCGGCGTTGAGGCCGGGGTCGGGAACCTGCACCTCCTGCGCCAGGGTTGTGGTTACAAAGCTGGCCAGGATCAGCAGGACAAGGGTACGGGTGAGAAATATGATGTTTTTCATGCTAACAAATGCTTGTGCAGGATTGGGGGGGTTGAGCGTTGCAAGATATGCAAAGCTGTTGGTTTGTTGAATCTCATAAAGGATCAAGGCGAGCGTACGAGGTAGAAGCGCTGGGGACTATTCGGCGTCACATCCGTGAATTGATAATGACCGGGCGAGATTTCGGCGGCGATGCCAAGACTCGTCCAGTTGTCCACACGAACGGCAAGGTTCTGGTTGCGGGAGGTCTTAACATCGAAGACACGTTTCCGAGACTCGAGGTGTTTGACCCAGCAAGCGTGGTGGCGACCCTGGCCCTTCTGACGCAGCCGACGAAGCTGCAGACCGACGCATTCCAGTTCATTTTTCGAAACACACCCGGCCTCAGCTTCACCGTTTTGAGCGCAGCCAACCTTGCCGTTC
>Ga0137383_10002317_pt1 | contig 11599 bp, 17 predicted proteins | sample SagtaG_19_FD_104817 | JGI IMG/M metagenome (GOLD analysis project Ga0137383, IMG submission 104817) | Vadose zone soil microbial communities from Sagehorn Ranch, Mendocino, California, USA - Sage2_R_40_16 metaG | ecosystem: Environmental > Terrestrial > Soil > Vadose zone | place: USA... | reverse complement strand
TACGGTCAGATCGTGTTCCCATCGGCGAATGTCAAACGCGGTGTTCACGATGACGGAGTGAGTGAACAAATCGGCATTCGGAATGACCACTCTCCTTTGATCGTAGGTCTTGATGATCGTGGCTCTGGCTTGGATCTCTTCGACCGTTCCTTCGTAGGGGTCCAACTTGATTTCATCACCCACACGAAAGGGTTCTGCCCATAACAACAGCAAGCCTGCAAGAAAATTCTGCAGAATGTTTTGAAAAGCGAATCCGATGGCAACGCTGCCGATGCCGAGAACCTTTATAAGGTCACCCGCCTGGAAGGAAGGGGCAACAATTGAGAAAGCGACCAAAAAACCCAGCAGGATGATTCCGGCCCCGATCAACCGCGCGAAAGCCATCCCAAGATTCTGCCGATGCGCGCGTGTTGCGCTGCGAATGATGCGTCCGACAAAGATGCTGAGAATGTAAAAGAGAACAAAAACGGCAATCGCGACCACCAACGAAGGAAGCCGCGCCATGATACTGTCGATCATGTGCTGAGCAGAATCCGAGAGTTTCCCGAAATTTAGGTTCATTCAGTGGAACCTCAACCGCCTCGATCACGGATGGGATGCCCCGGTTAAGAAATAGGTTTGCGAAGCGATCTTGCTGGATCTCCGGGTCGAACTGTTCCCGCAGGATTAAGTTCTGCTCCCCCACTGGGCCCGCGAGCTTGAAGAAGGGAGCCGACGGGCAGACTTGAACCGCTGACCTGCCGATTACACCTCTGAACCCTAAAATGTTTCTTTTGATTCAAGCGGTTTCCCACTTTGAAGATAGGCAAGAAAGAGCACTTTTAAGCGCAGTTGTTACGAAGGATGTTATGAAATTTCGTTCCCATCAGCGATACCATTCTCCGGCGTCGGATTAACCCCAACTTCGCGGGATTGGCGACCGACGCGATTCAAAGGCGTTGGGATCACGAGGACGCCTTATCGGTAGTCACTTTGCAGAGTCCTTGGCTCCGATGGCCTCCACGCGCATGTGGGCAGCTTGCCGAAAATGAATGTCAAACATCTGCCGCAAGTGCGTCTTGTCTGCGAGGGTATTGCCCACGACATTAAATCCGACGCTGGGGGCAAACAGAGCACCGAGCACGCAGAAAGTTGTCCTCTGGCTTGGACTCTATGACCCGTTCAGGCTGTGCCACGTTCTGCAGTGTCCCACAAAGCGGCCCTAGGGGACAAGCCCGTCGATATTCAAACTCCCACACTACCCAACCTGCCGGAAGCGGTTCAGTGAGGTATCCTCATGGTATGGATCATCTAGAAGTGCTTCGGAAAAAGATTGCACGCCTTCGCGCTGAGATCGCGCAGATTCAAGAGTCAAATCAGGAATATCGTCTTCGAGAAATGACGACAACAGAGGCTCAAGTCGCTCACGGCGAGAGACAGGAACGGCTGCTAGCAATTCAGCGTGAACTTGCCCAAGTCGCTGACCTTGGCCGCAGGATTCATTCGGTAGACAAGATGAGAGAAATGACCCGTGCCCGTTTACATCTCGTCAAGCAGGCTCAGGCTTCCTAACCGTCAAGCGTCTACACCTCCGCTCACCTCGCAGGTAGAGAACTCGGTTGCAAAACAAAACGTCCCAAACTCTTTCGAGTCGTGGGACGCTCGTTTGAACAGCCCTCCCCCGAAGTCTGCTCACCATCAGCCTAACGGCGTGGGGTGGGGATGTGAATGGCTCTGACGGGCCACTGTGGAACACGGCAGCATTGGCTGGGGACGCTCGATCACGTTGGCTTTCAGATTCCCGCAGAACGCCACGAGGCATGGCGGTCTTCATTCCGAATAGCCTTCTCCTTCGTCGTCATCCTCTTCGCCTTCTTCTTGGTCGTCCTCTTGTTCTTCTTCTTCTTCTTCTTCTTCTTCTTCGTCTTCGGGGACTCCTCTAACAAAGGCGTCGGCAGCGACGATCCGATCAGCCGGAACCGACAAATGTATTCTGCTCATGCTCAAATGGTACGCTCGATCCATGAAGAGATATTGAGTTCGATGAAGAAGAATGATACAGAAGAATTCCGAGTCAGAATGGCTTTTCTTGCCAAGAAGTACCCGGATGTCATCAGCGACTCGAAAGCTGCTGACCAAGCCGTGCCTTCCGACAGTTCGGGTCTTCGTGCTCCTCAGTTACGGTGTTTCGGTGACTCCTGAGAGCCTTGTTTGCCGTCTAGGAGTTTCGTTGAATTCATTGACGAGCTCCGTAGATTTATCGTGTTCGTGCTCGGCTGCGATTCGAGCCGCGAGTTCCCGCAATCTTTCTGTGTTGTCCCGGCCCCGCTGCACGGAGGTCATTTTCGCTCTGTTGGGTGTCTGAGGTCTTTTCTACCACCTAGCTGCTCAATCAACGTTTTACGTAGGCCTTGGGTGTGTTCGCGGAGAGCCGCCTGGAGTTCTGAAATGGCGTCTTTGAAATCGTCATCGCCTGCTGCTACAGCTCTGGCGCACAGTTGGCGGATTTTATCTTCCATCATCATGCGAGGAGAGGGCATCCGCCCGACTGTTACAGGCTAGAGGCGGTTTTCTATACAGCGTGTAAGGTATCACATCACACAGAGGTTGTGGCGCGAAAGTGCCATGTACTTATAGCGCGAAGGTGCCATCCTAAAAAACAACGATTAGCAGTTTGGGCATACATCCCCCGCTCACACAAACTTGAAGTGAGCTGAAATGAGTGCGTTGGGGAGTTGTGAAGTCTCCACTGGCCTCGGTGCGAATCGCACAGTCCAGCGACTGATCGGCCTTAAAATCCCGTCTCGTTTCTCGCTATCCGCTCTGCGGTCGGGAAGGCCCAGCATCATGACAAGATCCAAAAATCTAATTTCTAGAGAAGATGCATTTGGGATATTGAGAACATGGCACAAGAATAGAGAATTGCTACTGTTAGAAACTTTCTCCGCATCCGACAAGCAACGGCGTGAATTCTTTTGTCACCACTACAGAAATCGAACAACCCCCCAATATTGGTGATCACCACACGGCCACGGTTCGAGGACTTGCAAATTGAAACCCTTGGAGTGAAGTTTTTCTCTACCTGCTACAGATAAATTTCCAGTGCTACGGGAACCGGGGACGGTTGGGCCGGATTTTACGTCAACAACCCTCTTGAGGTGCTGGCAACCCAATCGCTTCATTGACCTTCCCAGCGCTCCCACCTAACATGTCTAACCAGTGTCCACGCCATCCCAACCGGTGGGTCAGACGGTTTCCCATTACCGCCTCCACAGCAAGATCGGCGGCGGGGGCATGGGTGTTGTGTACGAGGCGGAGGACCTCAAGCTCGGTCGCCACGTCGCCCTGAAGTTCCTTCCCGACGTCCTCGCCCACGACGCACAAGCCCTCAGCCGTTTCCAGCGGGAAGCCAAAGCTGCGTCCTCGCTGAACCATCCGAACATCTGCACGATCTACGAGATTGACGAAGCCGATGGCCGAAGCTTCATCGCCATGGAACTGTTGGAAGGGCAGACGCTACGGCATCGGATCGCTGGCAAGCCGATGGAGATCGAGGTGGTGCTCGATCTGGGCATCCAGATCGCCGATGCGCTGGATGCGGCGCACTCGAAGGGCATCGTCCATCGGGACATCAAGCCCGCGAACATCTTCGTAACCAACAGAGGTCAGGCGAAGATTCTCGATTTCGGGCTGGTCAAGGTCTCCCTGAAGCCGGAGACCGTTGGCACGAGCGCCCCAACCATCGAGTTGGAGGAACATCTCACCAGTCCTGGCAGTGCGCTCGGCACCGTCGCATATATGTCGCCGGAGCAGGTTCGAGCGAAGGAACTTGACGCACGCACGGACTTGTTCTCTTTTGGCGCGGTGCTCTACGAGATGGCAACAGGGACGTTGCCGTTTCGCGGAGAAAGTTCAGGTGTGATCTTCAAAGCCATTCTGGATGGGACACCAACATCGGCAGTACGGCTGAATCCCGATCTGCCAGCAGATTTAGAACGGATCATCAACAAGGCTTTGGAGAAAGACAGACAACTACGCTATCAGAGCGCGGCGGAGATGCGAACGGATTTACAGCGACTGAAGCGGGACAGCAGTTCGGTCCGCTTGCATGTACCGTCTTCCGGAGAGTTACCGCCGGTAACATCACCAGCGACACGAAGTCACCCGAGGCGAAAAGGCTATTACTATGTCCCGCTTGTATTTCTTCTGCTGGCGGCTGTCGCATTAGCTTTTCTCCTCTATCGCTCGTCTCGCAGCAGTCCTCCCCTGACCAAGGAGTGGGAGCAGCTCACTTTCTTTACCGACTCCGCCGTGTACCCCGCTCTGTCGGCGGACGGCCGGATGCTCGCGTTCATCCGGGGAAATAATTCGTTCTTCGGTCTGGGACAAATTTGCGTCAAGTTCTTGCCGGACGGCCAACCCCTGCAGCTTACGCATGACTCGAAGGAGAAATTGCGCCCGGTATTCTCTCCCGATGGCTCGCGTGTTGCATACGGCACGCCCGATTGGGACGTGTGGGAAGTGCCAGTTCTCGGTGGCGAGCCCCACATTCTATTGCCCAACGCTTCGTCTTTGACATGGATCGACGGTGGAAAGCGGCTGCTCTTTTCTGAGATCAAAGAAGGCCTGCACATGGTCCTGGTGACCAGCGACGAGGGCCGCGGGCATAGCCGCGATATCTATGCGCCTCCCGGCGAGCGCAGCATGGCCCATCACTCATTTCTTTCCCCGGACGGACGGTGGGTGCTTATTGTTGAGATGGATAATCATGGCCAAATTTTGCCCTGCCGGGTTGTTCCGTTTCAGGGCGCAGGCGACCCACAAGTCGTTGGCCCCCCAAGCGGTTCATGCATTTCCGGCGCCTGGTCTCCGGACGGTAAGTGGGTGTACCTCACCGCAAGAACTGACAAATTTCATCTCTGGCGCCAGCGTTTTCCTGGCGGAGAGCCGGAGCAACTCACCTCCGGCCCAACCTCGCAAGAGGGCATTGCGCTGGCCCCTGACGGCAAGTCGCTCATTACGGCCGTCGGTACCGAGGACAGCACAGTGTGGTTCCACGACAAGGATGGCGATCACCAGGTTTCCTCGGAGGGGAATGCGATCGCGCCAGCCTTTTCCTCAGATGGAAACAGCCTCTACTTCCTGATGACCAAGGACCAAACTCCCAATTACGAGCTGTGGGTCAAAGACTTGAGGGACGGAAAAGTTGAGAGGCTCCTGCCGGGTTATCCCGTGGGAAGCGGCAGCATGTTGCAATATTCCTCGAGTCATCAGTACGCCATCTCCAGGGATGGAAGGCAAGTTGCGTTCGCGATGAAAGACCAGAGCGGCCATAACGGTTTGTGGGTTGCGCCCACCAACCGTCGATCCTCTCCGGTGCGCATCTCCTCAAGCGCGATCGAGGATTCTCCATTTTTTCTGCCGGACGGCAATCTTGTTTTTCGCGCGGCCGAAGGCGGCACGAATTATCTCTATCGCATGAAAAGCGATGGATCCGGTCGCCGCAAGTTAACCTCCAAACGCATCCTGGATGTCGTCGCCGTATCGCCGGACGGCCATTGGATCGTTGCCGCATCCCCAAACCCCGATCAAGAGCACCCGGTTGCGATCAGAGCGTTTGCCGTGGATGGCAGCGAAGCCGTTACCCTGTGCCTTGATTATTGCGTCTTCCATTGGGATACCGCCGGAAAGTTCGTTTACGTCTACATTTCACAATTGCATGAGAGTAGCTACGCGCTACCCGTGCTGCATGACTCCGGCCTTCCGAAAGTGTCCCCCGGAGACATCGCACGAATTGAGCATGAGGCGAACGCGAAAACCATTACGGCAATCCCCCAGGTCGTGCACTCGGCCGTAAGTCCCTCCCTCTACGCCTACACTCGCCAGACCACCCGCCGCAACCTCTATCGCATCCAGCTGCCATAGTGACGTAATTCCCATGCGCGCTCGCCCATCTCCAGTTCGGCAGGGCTTAGGGCTCGCCCTGACAACACCCAAAGCCGTGCCGCAAGGCATAGCGGACAGTACGAAGCACCGTTTGCCCCTCGATACCTTCAGTCCAGCACAGAGCGGAAGCTTATTCGCAGGATGTCTCAGCGGTTAAGGAAATTGCTATGATCAGTCGAGCTCGTCTTGTTCTTGTCATGGTTTAGTCCCTGCTCGCTCAGCGACTCCCGCTGGAAAACTTTCCAACCGTGGATTACCTCGAAAAGCGCAAGCTCGGTCTTGGCTGATAAACCCAGCCGCATGTTGAATCTCGACCATGCTGGCGGTCAATCCGCAAAAACGGCACAGCGTTTCCAGATTTCGCACCGGCTCAGATATTATGTCTTCGAACCTGAGCTCCAGCGCCCGCTCTCTCAACATTTTGACGTGGCTAGTCGCTTCCTGCAGGTATTCTTCCCAAAGAGAAAAACCTCCTTGCAACGAATCACACCGCAAGCTATGAACAAATCCTCCCCGCTTCTCCCTGATCCAATGGAAGATGGGAAACTCGCGATAAATGTTTTTGCAGGTGGCTTCCGCACGCCCTCTATTTTTGAGGCTCTGGGCGACATCAGAGCTGTACCGACGAATATGGACGATTTTGGCATCTGGAAACACATCCAGCCACAGGGGCAACGTGAACGTATTGCGTGGATCCTTCCAACCCCAGGGGACATCCAACTTGCGGACATCGGGGTGGCGAACATACTTTCTCCAACCAAGAAATGAGATTGCGCGTGGAGACTTCAGCAGAAAGCGACCGATGTAATCTGAGGTTTTCGCGCGAACCTCGCGGTTATTGACGAGGTAATGGATCGGTTGCGGATTATCCCAAGAGCTCCCAGTTTGATCTAGGAGCCACCGATTAATCCTTTGAAAGAATCTCGCTTCACAATTACTGTCCTTTTTCGCTCCAACAAACAGGCCGAGGGACTCGAGCACCCGGGTGACCATGCTCGTGCCGGAGCGATGCATTCCAATGATGACGATCGGGGGGTGTGGTGCGAACCAGTTTCGCTGTATCCGGTACATTGATGGTTGATCGATCTGCCGCACTATTCGTATAGTGCGCCGATGCGTTGCCTCATCCTGCGACGAAGATTCAGCGAGTACCAGCGACGCACAGTGGGGGAAAAGCCCCACACACAGTCGAATCTTAGTCTGCGGGCGGAACGATAACGTAAAAACTCGGTCACGGTGTGCAAAGTCTTGTAAAGGTGACTGCGCCGGAGAGAATCGGAAACAATGGGATAGGCAAATCGCGACTTCACTCATCCCAGAACACAGCACTGACGATAGCTGCTTTGGTCAATCAACACCGAGCTTTCACGATCCCCTCAAATACGGCGGCTGTCCGATTTCGAACACGACGCTTACAGGTGGACAGCGACAGTATTCCTGGCTAGGCGTCTAAATCCCCTGGACTGTTTCTTTTCAGCCTTTTCAATTCCGAAAGAAAGGAACGAAAATTGCTTCGATCTGGATGGAGTGGCTACATGATTAGCTGGTTCCAGGATCTTCGCTATGCCGTCCGGCAGTTGCGCAAGTCTCCCGGATTCACCATCGCCGCAGGTTTGACGCTGGCCATGGCCATCGGCGCGAACGCCGTCGTATTCAGTGTGATGAACGGGTTGATCCTGCGCCCGCTGAATGTGCCGGAGGCGAAAAGAGTCTCTACGGAATCGAGCGCGCGGGAGCTAACGATCTGGGTCAGTAGTATCCGGACTATCGCGACGTGCGCGATCGCAACCGCAGCTTTGATGGGGTGGCGGCTACAGCATCAATCAGGCCGCGCTGGATACGGGTGAAAAACCGCCGCTGGCTTGGGGTATGGAGGCGACCGATACCCGGCTAATGCGGTACGCGGATCAACAGCGTGGTGAACGACGATGAGACGTGCTTGCGCGCCCGTGGAATTCGCCGAGGTTCAGGCTCGGCTCTTCTTCTAGCGAGCTGGCAATCTTCCGCCGGGGAGTGCGCGCTATTCCTGTGGGCGTTATAGAGATCAGTGACCAGCAGACCCGTTTCGTTCCGATTACCGACCGCAAGAAACTGACTGGAGCAGTTCTAGCGGGCATTGCTATCGGTATGTGGCTAGGTTGGCGCAGACGGCGCTGAGGTGTGTGAGATTAAGGCTGCTATTTACGTTGTCAGTGGCGAAACTGCCCTCCTTGCCCTCGCATCGACATCGTTATTTTTCAATGTCGAAATAAATCTTCGTTGTGGTGCCCTTTGTCGCTGCAGTCATCAGCGATACCGCGTACCATTGGGCATGCATTCAGGAAGCTTCGGTTATAGAACCTTCTGATCGGTCGGTAGGTGCCGATGTGTTCGTTCGAGAAGAGGCTGACGAGGACGAAGATGGACAGGACGAAGACGACAGCAAAGAGGATGATAACGGCGATGGCTACTCGGAGCGACCGTTTGCCTGGCATTGTTTCGTAGGTGAAAGATGAAGCGTGAACATTTCGTCAAGTAGTCGAGGGAAACTCTCCCTCGCTCCCACGGGAATTTCGCAGTACCATGTACCGAACTTACCATTTGTTTCGTGTAGGAGGTCACTCTGATGTTACTTCGCGCTTTCGCCGTCGCCTTAGTCGCTATGTGCCCGCTCCTTGCCTCTCAAACTCCTCCTCAACTCGGGAAACCCGCTCCTCGACTCGGGCAGCCCGCTCCCGACTTTACTCTTACCGACTCCGCCGGCTCTCCGGTCAAATTATCCGCTTTCAAAGGGAAAGTAGTTCTGCTCGACTTCTGGGCTACCTGGTGCGACGGCTGCAAAGTTGAGATTCCTTGGTACGTGGAGTTCCAAAATAAATACCGGAACAACGGACTCGCGGCCATTGGCGTTTCCATGGATGACGACGGCTGGAAATCGGTAAAGCCATTCCTCGAAGAGCACAAGCTGAATTATGCAGTCGTGATTGGCAACCAAGACCTAGCCAGCCGATACGGCGGACTCCCCTCCCTCCCTATGACCTTGCTTATTGGCCGCGACGGGAAGATCGCCGAGTCGCATGCAGGCATGGTGGACAAAGACGCCTTTGAAAAGAAGATCAAGGCACTCCTTCAGGAAAGCCCTCTTAAGTAAGCAGGCTGAAGCCAAGAGCGGACTGCCGGAAAAAGTGGACAGAGCCCGAATCTCACAACTCGTGAGCGACACGTATCTCCGGTTTTGGAAACACTGTCCGGCCGTACGGGAAACGCACCATCCATGACGACTCTCTCCGCCCAGTTGGTCTTCAGGAGCTTTCGGTGATCTGGGACTCCGGAATGCGTGAGTTTCCTCCGCGACTGACCCACGGAGACGCTAAATCGACCTTCACGACTAATAACCGATTCGCCGTGGTTTCACCAGCTCAGTTATTCTGGTCCCCTGATTGTCTTTCAGCGGTCTTGTGGCCATTGTTGGGCTGATAACTTCTTCTCCAGGATCACGGCGTCAGAACGTCCTCGTGGTGTTTGTTCACTGAGAGATCGAGCTTGAGCTGCTTGAAGTTGCCTGGATGTCATCACCCGCGATAGAGAGGACATCGCTATCTTCGCCGGCTCATATCCTCCGGCCGCCGCCGAGCTGTACCAGGCGTAAGCAGCCACGTAATCCAGCGGGACCCCGTTCCCTGTCGCGTACAGCTGGCCGAGTCTCCCTAGGGCTGGCGCGTAGCCAGACTCCGCAGCCTTCAGGTACCACTTAGCCGCTTCCCGGAAGTCCCGGTTAACACCTTGGCCGCGAGATACATGAACGCCAGATTGCTCTCACCCAAGGGCTCACCTTGTTCGGCAGCTGCTCGATACAGGTTCACAGCCTCTACGTAGTTCTTGGGAACACCCAGCCCGGCTTCGTACATTGCGCCCAGGTTGTTCTTGGCAGACGCAAGTCCCTGTTGCGCGGCCTCACGATACCATTGCACTGAAACCGCATAGTCCCTGCGAACACCCAATCCGTGTTGGTAGAGTTGCCCAAGGTTGTTTTGAGCGGGCGCGTAGTCCTGCTCAGCCGCTGTGGCGTACCATTTCGCTGCCAATGCGCGGTCCTTAGACACCCCCCTGCCATTTAGGTAACGTGTATCCAAGATTGTCCGCAGCTGCCGGGTGGTGCCGCTCGGCAGCCGCACGGAACCACCAAACTGCCTCAAAATAATCTTGCCGAACACCCGCGCCGTGGTGATACTTATGCCCCAATCTGTTTTGCACCCAAGGGATACCACGCCTGGCAGACTATCGTCAGCCACTTTATTGCTTCCGCATCATCCTTTGGCACGGTACTTCCGCCCTCATAAGCCACCCCCAACACCACACTGCGCCAGAATATCCTCGGCGATAGCTCTCTCGATCAGTGGGGCAACCTGCTCCGGGGTGAGAGCGAGCACGCGACGGGTGCACCTGCAACTCCGCGACAAGAATTTCCTCGGCAGGTGGCTGTTCCATTTGCAGTGACTGACCTCTTTCTGAGGCAAAGCAGACGAGGCAGGAGGAGATTAAGATTCTGCGCCACATACCCACACACTTTCTCGCCATCGTTGTTCCTTCTCGCATCTCAGCGGAGCAGCCGCGTTCAGGAATGAGCTGGACCCTCCCCCGAAGCTCCGGCACCATGCCTGGTGCGGCTGCCCCTAGGCCCCGCGCGGAGCGCCTGCGGGGCAAACCTATATCCAGTTCAATTTGACAGAGTCAACTGAGAACAAGCGGCTAACAAAGGAGAGTGCAAAGTAGCGAGAGCAGAGAACTAGGTTTCAGGCGGACTGCAGGCCCAATAGGTTGGTTTCGTATTTCGTGAACGTGTTGTGGCAACCGAGCCTGCACAGGAGCGGCGCCACTAGACAGGACAGGTGAGGAAGACAACTTCGACTTGGCAACGACCGGAGCGGTGCCCCCGTGGAAAGCGAAATCGGGGAGATCCACTTGGGGCAAAACTAGGACCAGCGCGAACAAGCAGAGCTCAAAGAGGAGCAAGGCCCAGCGCCACCACCTCATTAAATCCACCTTTCCGGAAGGAACTTATACCATCCTGCCCGCCCTGTCAATATGCACCCATGCGACATATGCACCCATGCGAGACATGCGAGAATGGCCGCTATGGTTCCCGCGACCAAGTCATCGACGACGCTGATGCTACCGTGACTTCTAAGGGAGCTAATGCTCGGTCGATTAGAATCCCTGCACTGGACGCGACAACGCCCGCAGCGACGGCTACAATGATCATGAAAAGCTGAACGAACTCCGACCGACGCTTTCGACGATTTCTGCGAGCCACCGCGATCTGCCGAGTACGTACGATGTGAAACACTGTATCCAGACATGTAATTCTGAAAATGTGAGACACAAAGCGTGTAGGGTCCCTCAGTTCCATCTCTTTACCTGCACATTGGAATCGCAAGGTGCTGGTGAAACCTGAAAATCTGCTTCAGGCTGTCTCGTAGTGCAACTCGGAAGTCACGCCGCGAGATCCGTGCGGCTCGTGACGGGTTCTGTCCCTGTTCAAAACCGGCAATCTTGTCGCCGACCACACTCAACGAAGGACTAGAATTTTCTGCGAATGACGACATTCATGTCTCTACGCAAACTGTGCTTGTTCACCCTAGCCGCCACGCTTGCTGGTTCCACAACGGTGGGAACGCTGAATGTACAGATCCAG
>Ga0137383_10002313_pt1 | contig 11607 bp, 7 predicted proteins | sample SagtaG_19_FD_104817 | JGI IMG/M metagenome (GOLD analysis project Ga0137383, IMG submission 104817) | Vadose zone soil microbial communities from Sagehorn Ranch, Mendocino, California, USA - Sage2_R_40_16 metaG | ecosystem: Environmental > Terrestrial > Soil > Vadose zone | place: USA... | reverse complement strand
TTCGACCGTTGGTACGCTCACTCCCCTTCCTTGCAGCAAATCCTCGGCCACGCTACACTCGCGATGATCATGAGATGCAGCCACTTGAGTCCGAAGCACGTGCGCGAGGAGAGGATGAAAGCTTGCGCCATGTGGCCGACCGTTTCGGAAATCACTCATGATGGTGTTGCTGTCGCGTAAGTGCCTGATACGCCGGGGTAGCTCAGTGGTAGAGCAACTGATTCGTAATCAGTAGGTCGCGGGTTCAACTCCCGCCCCCGGCTCCACAGCTCGGGCAGCGTCACGCGCCGTTGCACGGCCCATGAGGCGACCGTGTGGCGAAGGTCGTGGAAGTGGAAGTTACCGAGCTGCGTGGCCTCCATGGCCGCCTCCCAGCCCTCCCCAGCTCCCGCTACCGAAGACCTGCGCATCGCCCTGCGTGTCGGGCGTGGTGGTGATTGTCAACACGAGCGCGGACTGGCAGAATCGAGCCGCCGAGCGGAACAGTGAGGGCGTGCGGTCACTCGATGCCCAGGAGGCCTGGGTGCCTTCTCGGGGAAGGGGGCGGCGATGAGCTGGAACGGTCATCCGGTGATTGACCTCGATAGCCACATCGTGGAGCGGCCGGATCGCTTCTACCGCGACTACCTCGATCCCGCCTACCGCGACGCCTATCAGCAGCTCTGTGACGCGGTGACCCGGCAGGCAGAAGCGGGCAACGCGTACTCCCTCTTCGGCAGCCGCACATCAATCGTGGAGCCCATCGAGACGGGCCGGCCTCTTGGCCGCCGCGACACCTTCGGGCTCACCCGGCGGTCGAACATGGAAGGGGGCCGCCGGGCGTTCCCGCCCGGCCGGGTGGATGCCCTTCCGCCGATCCGACCCGAGGTGAGCTGGGACGTCACGGCTCGCCTCGAGGACATGGACCGAGGTCAGGTGGACGTCAACGTCCTCTATCCCACGCACGTCTCGAGCTACTGTGCGCTGCGCGACGTGGGCCTGGAGAACGCGCTCTACCGCGCCTATCACCGGTGGGTGGCCGACTTCTGCGCCCAGGCCCCGCGCCGTCTCAAGTGGACGGTGGTGGCCAACATGCGCGACGTCCAGGCGGGCGTCGCCGAGGTCCGTTACTGGGCGGAGCGTGACCCCAACGCAGTCGGTGTCTACATCTCGCCCCAGGCGCCGGGGGGTAAGCTGCTCGACAACCCCGACCTCTATCCCCTCTACGAAGTGGCCCAGGAACTCGACCTGCCGCTGCTCGCCCACGGCGGGACGTCGCGGCCACCCTACGGGCCGGGCTCGTTCGATCTGGACGGCGCTTGGTTCTTGCTTCACAGCTTTTCGAATCCGTGGGCGGGCATGGCCGCGCTCGGGGCCCTCGTCGGCGGTGGGATCTTCGAGATGTTCCCCGCGCTCCGGGTGGCCATCATCGAGACCGGTGGCGGCTGGCTGCCGCTCGCGCTGGATCGTCTGGACACGCACTACATCATGTCGCCCGGCCACGTGCCGAACCTCAAGCGGCTGCCGCGCGAGGTGCTGGCCGAGGGCCGCTACTTCCACGCCATCGACACGTGGGAGCGCTCGCTCGAGTTCTGCGTCGAGGAGCTCGGGGAAGATCTGTGGCTCTTCGCGAGCGACTGGCCCCACGGTGACACGGCGTGGCCGGAGAGCGTCGAGCAGGTGGTGAAGCGCCCGCGGCTCACGGAGCGCGCCAAGCAGAAGATCCTGGCCGGCAACGCGTTGCGCCTGTGCCCGCGGCTCAGAGCATAGGCAGACGGGGATCAGCGCGAAAGCCAGTTTCCGCGCGACAAGACGAGCCGAGCTTCTTCCATCGAGACTCAACTGCGAGATCCCTTGAACTTCGCGGTCGCGTCGGCCCGCCGTCACTTCCACTATGTCGGGTACGGGACAGACCCAGACGTCGTTCTTGCCTTCGCTCCCACGCTGGTACATACTTCCCGAGCCCTCACTTCGGCCTCCCCTCATTGGCCCTCTTGACCAAAGAGGCCATTGTGACCGGCTTGGTCTCATCCAAGCAGAGGGAGGTCACCATGACTGCCTTGATAGATGAATCGAAGGTCTGCTGCCTCAAGAATCAAAAGCTCCTGGCAGACACGCGCTTTCGCATTGCCTGTACTCGTCGTCATCTGAACCCGGCATGGGCAATCACGGGAGCTTCCGAGGATAAGCACCCGCACCTTGCCAGGACGCGGACCCCTGATGGGCCTGATCCAGCAATTGGAGAGCTACGCGCCAAGAATCTGGGTTGGCTCGTCTGGGACAAGATGGAGCGCGGCAGGCTGTTCCTCCTTCCCGACTCGCATTGCTGGGTCACTCCAGCCGCCGGCCTGCAATGCATTGTGTGCGACCAGCGCATTCAAGATGCCCCCGAATGCGAGGTAGAAGGACCCGATGGCTCAGTGTTCGCTCATCTCGCGTGCCATACGGCTTGGTCGCGCGAGTCATACGTCCGGCGCCAGAGGCCACACTCCGCCGCCGCGTTGTAGGTGGTCCCGCCCTAGTGGAGAGCGAAGGGTAAGGTGGCAGCAAAGAAGCTGAAGGTCCTCAGATTGACTCGGAAGCGTGCCTCGGCTCCAGCCAGGCCAGAGCCCGTCAGCGACTCAAGTCCAAACGGCGTATCGCCTATTCCGATCGTCGGCATCGGCGCTTCTGCGGGAGGGCTCGACGCTTTCACTCAGCTTCTTCGCGCCCTGCCGGCGGACACCGGGCTGGCCTTTGTCCTGATCCAGCACCTCGACCCCACCCACCCGAGCATGCTCGTCGACATCCTGTCCCGGGCCACCGTCATGCCGATCGACGAGGCCGGGAATCACATGAGGGTGGAGGCGAATCACGTCTACGTCATCCCGCCCGGCGTGACCATGAGCATGGCCGAGGGCATGCTACAGCTCTCGCCGCGCACCGAGCCGAGGGGCCACCACCGTCCCATCGACCATTTCCTGCGCTCGCTGGCCGAGGCGCAGGGCCACCGGTCGATAGGGGTCATCCTCTCCGGCACGGCCACCGACGGCACCCTCGGGCTGGAGGCCATCAAGGCCGAAGGCGGCATCACCTTCGCTCAGGACGACACCGCCCAGCACAAGAGCATGCCGCACAGCGCGGTGGCCGCCGGCTGCGTCGACTTCGTGCTGCCGCCCAGTCAGATCGCGCAGGAGATCGCCCGGATCAGCCAGCATCCCTTTGTTGCCCCGGGCGGTGAAGAGCGCCTGCCCGACGAGTCAACTCTCGAGCGAATCCTGGAATTGCTGCGCGTCGCCAGCGGCGTCGATTTCGCGAACTACAAGCGGAACACGCTCTACCGGCGCATCATCCGCCGCGCCGTTCTTCACAAGCTGGAGGGTTTGACGGACTACGCGCGATTCCTCCAGGGCAATCCCGGCGAGGCGGACGCGCTCTATCGGGACGTGCTCATCAGCGTCACGAGCTTCTTCCGGAATCCAGACACCTTCGAGGTGCTCAAGACCAGGGTGTTTCCGAAGCTGACCAAGGATCGTTCCCGCCATGACCCGGTGCGCATCTGGTCGATCGGCTGCGCGACGGGAGAAGAGGCCTATTCCCTCGCGATCGCCTTCGCCGAGTTCACCGAGGCGGCGCGACTGCAGATCCCCCTGCAGGTCTTCGCCACGGACCTGAACGCGGCGGGGGTAGAGAAAGCCCGCGTGGGCCTCTATCCGCGGACCATCGCTCAGGATGTCTCCGCGGAGCGGCTGCGGCGGTTCTTCGCCGAGACGGACGGCGGCTACCGGATCAGCAAGTCCATCCGGGATACCATCGTATTCGCCCGCCATAACGTGCTGACCGACCCGCCTTTTTCCCGGATGGACCTCATCAGCTGCCGCAACCTCCTGATCTACCTCGAGCCCTCGCTGCAGCAGAAGATGGTGGGGATGGCCCAGTACGCCCTGAAACCCCACGGCGTCCTGTGGCTGGGAAGCTCAGAGAATCTGGGGTCCTATCGTGACGTGTTCGATGTCGAGGACGTGAAGCACAAGATCTATTCGAAGCGACCTGGTCCATCGCGGGTGACCTTGAACACTTTACCGGCCCAGGCCGCAACGGCGAGAGGAGGATCCGACGGCCAGCCGTGGCGCGAGCTCGGCGCGGCAGGCGCGGATGCGCAACGGGAAGCCGATCGGATTCTCCTCACGCGCTACGTGCCGGCCAGCGTGCTTGTCAGTGCCGACCTCGAGATCCTGCAGTTTCGCGGAGACACCGGTCTCTTTCTCGCGCCCTCCCCGGGCAAGGCCAGCTTGAACCTCCTCAAGATGCTCCGGGAAGGTCTTCTCGTGGGTGTGCGGGGGGCTCTCACCAAGGCCACACGGGAGGAGGCGCCCGTCCGCGAGGAAGGCCTGCGGGTCAGATCAAATGGGGGCTACCGGCCCGTCGACGTTCACGTGATCCCCATCAGGAAAAACGGTGTCGTGACCGGCCCGTACTTCCTGGTGCTTTTCGAGGACGTGGCAGCCATGAAGGGTCGCCACGGGCCAGAAGTCTCGGAGCGGGGGAAACCCCGCCGAGCAGACGCAACCCCTCGGATAGAACGGGAGACGGCCGAGCGAGAGACAAGTCGACTGATGCAAGAGCTGGCCGCCACCCGTGAATACCTCCAATCCGTCATCGAGCAGCAAGAGGTGGCGAACGAGGAGCTGCAATCCTCGAACGAGGAGGTGCAATCCGCCAACGAGGAGCTCCAGAGCGTCAACGAGGAGCTGGAGACATCGAAGGAGGAGATCGAGTCGAGCAACGAGGAGCTGGCTACCGTCAACGAGGAGCTCCAGAATCGCAACCTTCAGCTCAGCCTTAGCAACAACGATTTCGTCAACCTGCTGGCCAGTGTTCACCTGGCCATCGTGATGCTGGGCCCAGATCTGCGCATCCGGAAGTTCACTCCCCTGGCCGAGAAGATGTTCAATCTGATCGCCGCCGACGTGGGCCGGCCCATCACCGACATCCGGCTCGGGGTCGGTGTCCCCAACCTGACCGAGCTCATGATCGAGGTGATCGAGACGGTCACCGTCAAGGAGCTGGAGGTTCGCGACAAGGAAGGGCGGTGGCATATCCTGCGCCTTCGCCCATATCGGACCCTGGAGAACAAGATCGACGGCGTGGTGGTGGTCCTGATCGACGTGGATGCCCTGAAGCGCGATCAGGAGATCCAGCGGCGGCAGAGCGAGCTGCTGGAGCAGACCGAAGAGCCGATCTTCATGTGGGAGCTCGGCGGCGGCATCACCTACTGGAACCGAGGAGCGGAGGAGATGTACGGCTTCACCAAGGCCCAGGCCGTGGGCCGCGCCAGCCACGAGCTCCTCGCCACGTCACCACCGTCCCAGGATTACATGGGCGCCTTGCAGCGGGAAGGGCACTGGACGGGGGAGCTCACGCACGTGCGAAGCGATGGCGAGCGCGTGGTGGTCGAGAGCCGCATGGTCATGGAGCGACGCGACGACAGGGCGGCCCTCGTCTTCCAGACCGACCATAGCATTACCGAGCGCAAGCAAATGGAAGCGACGCTACGGCAACGCGCCGAGGAGCTCCTGGCGGCCGACCGGAACAAGGACGCCTTCCTGGCCATGCTGGCGCACGAGCTCCGCAATCCCCTGGCTCCCCTCAGCAATGCCGTGGAAATCATGAGGCAATCGGCGGTACCCCCCGCCACGCTCGACCGGGCTCGGGAGGTCATGAGCCACCAGATCCAGAGCCTGTCGCGGCTGGTCGACGATCTCCTCGACATCTCCCGGATAACGCAAGGACGGATCGCCCTTCACAAGGAGCCGGTCGACCTCCTGACGATCGTCGAGCGGGTCGTCGAGACGAGCCAGCACTACCTCGAGGCACGCAGCCAGACCCTCACCCTCTCCCTTCCTGCCGAGGCGATCTACCTGGAAGGCGACGTCTTCCGGCTAGAGCAGATCGTCGGCAACCTGCTCAACAACGCCTCGAAGTTCACGGCACAGGGCGGGCAGATCTGGCTCACCGTCGAAGGTGGGGCCGCCTCGCCAAACGCCCTGGTGATTCGAGTCCGGGATACCGGCATGGGAATCGCGCCGGACCACCTATCCCGGGTGTTCGACCTGTTCATGCAGGCGGATGCCTCGCCCACTCGAGCGACGAGCGGACTGGGGATCGGGCTGACGCTCGTGCGGCATCTCGTCGAGCTCCACGGGGGAAGCGTGGAGGCCCACAGTCCGGGCATTGGTCGAGGCAGCGAGTTCGTGGTCCGTCTACCCACGCTCGACGAACGACCCCGAGGGGCGGCTCGAGACACTCCGCGTGCATTGGCGGTTCAGGAATCCGTGCCTCACCGAATCCTGGTGACGGATGACAACGTCGAGGGAGCCGAGACCCTCGCCATCGTGCTTCGCCGAGCCGGCCACGAGGTGCAAGTCGCCCACAGCGGCGCCCGCACCCTCGAGATCGCCACCGAGTTTCAACCCCAGGTCGTCTTTCTGGATGTCGGCATGCCGGGGATGGACGGTTACGAGACGGCCCGGCAGCTTCGCGACTTGGCCGGGTTCGAGGACACGCTGCTGGTGGCCCTCACCGGGTACGGGAAAGAGTCGGACAGACAGCGCGCCTACGAAGCCGGGTTCGACGAATTCCTCGTCAAGCCGGCGCTGCCGGGCCTCGTCACTGCTCTCGCCAGCCAGACTCGCTCCCGCGACACCGGCCCCGGACAGTCTGCCGCAGATAGCTGAACTCCCCTCGCTCCGCCGCTCAATGCTGGGTATGCGACAGACAGGCCAGGCTCCTGGCCTGAGATTCAAGCGCCCGACAAACCACGGCTTGTTCTTGCCCTCGCTCTCGCTCCGGTACATACTTCCTGAGCCCTCGCTTCGGCCTCCTCAGGCTCGACCGTCAAGGCCATGGTGATCGGCTCGGCGTACATCTAGCGGAATAACCAGAGGGCATCACAATGACCGCCATGGTGTCTGAGTCAAAAATCCGTTGCCTCGAAAGTCGCAAGCTGCTTGCCGGTTCGCGCTACCGCGTTGCCTGCAGTCGTCGTCTCCTCAACCCGGCGTTTGCAGTCTCAGGTGGTTCCTCCGGCGACGACCTGTACAAGACCGTGCGTGATCGGCTTGCCCGCGGGGCGCTTTTTCCGGCACCTCAGAAGGTGTGGGCAGGACACGGGACCGGGCGGATTTGCATTGTCTGTGACGTGGCCATCACGGCCACCGAAGTCGAACACGAGCTTACCAATGGCCCGGCCACGGTGTGGACGCATTCGGCGTGTCACCAGATTTGGCAGCAGGAATCGACATCCTACGAACTGGCGAATGTGATGGATGGGACAGACTACCTTGCCGCTCTTCGCCAGATCGTGCGTGAGCGATTCGTGACGGGGACTCTGTTCGTGCTGCCGAACGACAAATCATGGCTCGGGTTGGGAGTGAGTGACATCTGTGCCGTGTGCAACAAGCCGATCTTCGCCGCTGAGTCATCGCACGAAGTCACCGGACTACGACGGGCCCACGCGCATCTCGTGTGCTACCGAGCGTGGCTCGTCGAGTCGAGAGAGGAACGGGCTTCAGCAGAACTTCACGACGACTCGTAGCGCTTGGACACGCTAGCACTACGCGCTGGGGCCTGGCTGCCCGAGCTGGCCTTGGGACTCCTTGCACCACAGGCTGTGACAAATCAGATGCACAAACACGGAACTGTCTGACCCACCCACTTCGCACTCGACTCCGCCAATGATAGTCGCGTCGCAGGCGGCGCATGTCTTCTTCCCGGTTGCAGGACCGGCCCAGCATTTGCTGTTGGGCAGAATGAACAGGCCGCCGCTCTTGATCTTGGCCCGGATGAGCATCCCCAGCTCATACGGCGGCCTGTACCCTCCGCGCTCATTGGTCGGAGGGTGTGCCTCGCCATCAGCGCTACCTGAGATTTCAAAGGCCGGATTCAGGAGACGACGACTGCGGGCGATGAGCAGGCGCGAGGCAACAAAGAGCCTCCGGTTTTCGAGGCAGCGGGCCCCTGACTCAGACACCACAATAGTCATAGTGGCCTCGGGCACGATTCGTCTGCATACGACAAGCCAGCCTCGATTAGTGCCTTGGAGGCCAGGACATGGCCCGTAACTTAGAGAGACCGGGTTCCTCTTTCCGGGAAGCCGTCGCCTTTCTTACGCTCCTCGAGGCTGAGCATCCGCACGGGCGAACGGCTGGAGCCCGTCAAGAACCCCAGCCGCTGCTCTTCTTTGTTGGTTTATCGCGCAAGGCTGAGCGATACTCAGCCTTGGCTCCCATCACGCACTCGAAGCGACCGGGAGGGCCGCGCTCATCACGAATCCGCTCGTGGCTCATTTCAACATCCTGTGTGAAGCCAATCGCAAGCTCGTGGTGGAAACGCACCACCGAATCGCACGCAGTCGTCGCCTCCTGAACCCGGCATGGGGAATCTCCGGGGCTTCTCGCGATGAACCTCGCTATCCTGCCAAGCCATCCACATTGCTTCACATCGAACGGTGGAGTGGTGATGGGGCCGATCCAGCAACGTCAGAGTACATTGTGAGCTTCGGCGGCTCCAGGGACGGGGTAGGAACAGTCCTTCTATCGAAACGGAGTGGTCTGCTCGCCCTGAGAGACTTTCTCGAGAGCCTTGGCGTCCCTTCCTCTGAAGTCGAGGCGGCGTGCCGGGTGCTGGCCGGAGAGCCGCGTCACGAGATTCCCGGTGTGAAGTTGACGCAAGCGACCTTGCGTGGATTGAGGTTGTAGCTCCTGCGCTAGACTCCGACGGAACCTCGAAACACTCGCGCCCGGCCAGTGCGGTGGAGGGACTGTCGGTGTGGTCGTCCCTCGGCCCGTCCACGCGCATTTCGTGCCTTTCCCTTCATGGCAACTCTCCTTTGACCGGATGAGTGTACTTCTGTGCTTCAGGCGTGTGAAGGCCACCGAAGAATGTGCCGGAAGAGAATCAAGAGCGTGACTGCGCCCGCCAGCGCCATTGCAAAGCGAAGAGAATGACCTGCCCCGTACCAGCCGAAGACCTGACCCACCAATCCGCCCAGCAGAGCGCCCACCGGTCCGAGAGCAATCGTCGTCGCAACTCGGAGAAACCTTGCGGTTATCGCGACTATGAGTCCGAAGATGATCCAGACGACCAAGCCCATTGATCCGTCCATCCACAGAAACCGATTCTGTCAGCGTTCGCACGTCTTATCCCCAGTTCCGATCCCCGCTGACCCGCAGCCTTGTGGGCCTGCCATTGCGATGGAGCAAGAGGCGTGCCGACAGAGATGAAGGGCCAGCAGAACGTCAGGCTGTCAGCTAAAAGCGGGGTCATGGTCGCAATCGATCCTCATAGTCGAGCAACCATCTTTGTCATGACGACGCGGTAAAGCTTACCGTCTCCGTAAAGTCTCATGCTGGGGCCGCTGCTCGAAACCAAATTGCGCTGAAAATGGTATGCTTCACCGCGGCTGATACGAAACATGCAACGAGCCGTAGGCAGTAGGTCGCGGGTTCAACTCCTGCCCCCGGCTTTACCCCACTCGGCGGTTCGGCGCGTTCCGAATTGCCCAGGAGCTCGCGTGAGCTTCGCGCAGGTCGGCTACGACGAGGCGATGCGTCGCGCGGGGGCGCTCGTCACCGTGCTGCGCGAGCGCGCGGCGGGCGACGAATCGCTCCGGCAGATGTCGAAGGACACGGAGAGCGATCTGCACCGCGCCGGGCTCTTCCGCTTCCACCAGCCGCGGCGCTGGGGCGGCATGGAGCTGCCCTTCGTGGCCCTCTTCGACATTCCCGCGGAGATCGGGCGGGGCTGCGCCTCCACCGCGTGGAACGTGGCCAACCTCGCCGTCCACCACTGGCTGCTCGCCCTCTACGATCCGCGCGCCCAGGACGAGGTGTGGAGCGAGAACCCCGATGCCCTCATCGCCTCCGGCATCGCCTACGCCCAGGGCCGGGGCACGCGCGTGGACGGCGGCTTCTCCATCAGCGGCTTCTGGAACTTCTCGAGCGGCGTCGACGCCTCCGGCTGGAACATGCTGGCTGTGATGGTGCGCGACGGCGATCGCGTCGTCGACCACCGCATGTGTCTGGTCCCGAAGAGCGACTACGAGATCGTGGACGACTGGCAGGTGGTCGGGATGAGGAGCACGGGGTCCAAGTCCGTGCGGGCCACGGATGTCTTCGTGCCCGAGCATCGCGCCCTCTGCATGTACCTGGCGCGCGGGGGGAGCGAGTTCCCCGGGGCGAGCGCCAATCCGGGCGCGCTCTATCGCGTGCCCATCGGCGCCATCAGCTCGCACTGTCTGGCCGCGGCCGGCGTGGGCAATGCCCAGGCCGCCCTCGAGCTGACCACGGAGGCGATCAAGGAGCGCAGCACGAGCTACACGGCGGCGCGCATGCGGGACTTCCAGGCCGTGCAGCTCCGCGTCGCCCGCGCGGGCGCGCAGATCGACGCCGCGCGCCTCATCTGCCGGGCCGACTGCCTCGAGGCCCAGGGCGTGGCCGAGCAAGGCCGGCTCATGACCATCGAGGACAAGCTGCGATGCCGGCGCAACGTCGCCTACGCCATGGAGCTCTGCACGGATGCGGTGGATTCCCTGCACGCTCTCGCGGGCGCCAACGGCATCTACGACCGTTATCCCATCCAGCGGCTGTTTCGGGACCAGCACGCGCTCGCCGCCCACATCGGCTTCAGTTGGGACGCGCAGGGCTCGCCCTGGGGTCTCGTCGCCCTTGGCGGCGAGTTCGTCAGTCCCACCCTCTGAGGGGAGACGCCCATGCGCCTGGCGGGAAAAGTCGCGCTGGTGACGGGAGCGCAGCAGGGTATCGGCAAGGCGATCGCTCTCGCCTATGGTCGCGAAGGGGCGAGCGTGGTGATCAACTACGTCGACGGCCGGGCCGCCGCGGACGAGATCGCGTCGAGGATCTCCGCCCTCGGACACAAGGCCGTGGTCGTCGCGGGCGATGTGTCCAAGGCCGCCGATGTGGCGCGTCTCATGGAGGCGGGGAGAACCCTCGGCGGCATCGATGTCCTCGTGAACAACGCCGGCATATTCCCGCGCGTTGATTTTCTCCAGATGACCGAGGCGCAGTGGGACGAGGTCCTCGACGTCAACCTGAAGGGCACCTTCCTCTGCACCCAGGCCGCGGCCAGGGAGATGGTGGAGCGCGGGCGAGGTGGAGCGGTGGTCAACCTTGCCTCGGGCGCGGCCTTTCGCAGCTCACCGCGCGGGGTGCACTACGTGGCAAGCAAGGCGGGGATCGTGGGCGTGACCCGCGCCGCCGCGCTCGAGCTGGCCTCCCACAAGATACGCGTGAACGCCATCGCTCCCGGGCTCACCGATACTGCGCAGCCGCGCTACGGGATGTCCGAGGAGGAGCTCCAGGCGGCCGGGCGCCAGGTGCCACTGGGGCGGATCGGCACGCCGGAAGACGTGGCGGAGCTCGCCGTCTTTCTCGCCTCCGAGGAATCGCGCCACATCACGGGGCAGACGATCCACGTCAACGGCGGACAGTACCTCTCCTGACACTCGTCAGCGACGGACAGTACCTCTCCTGACACTCGTCAGCGGAGAGGGACGGCGACTTCTCGTCCGCCCTGCCCCGCCGAGACATAGCCCGCGTAGAGCGCGGCCACGGTATCGCGCGCCACCTC
>Ga0137383_10002294_pt1 | contig 11641 bp, 11 predicted proteins | sample SagtaG_19_FD_104817 | JGI IMG/M metagenome (GOLD analysis project Ga0137383, IMG submission 104817) | Vadose zone soil microbial communities from Sagehorn Ranch, Mendocino, California, USA - Sage2_R_40_16 metaG | ecosystem: Environmental > Terrestrial > Soil > Vadose zone | place: USA... | reverse complement strand
TCCGCCGACCACGCGGCGCGCGGTGCCGGTCTTGGCCGCGAGCTGGAAGTTGGCGAGGGCCGCGCGCTCGCCGGTCCCTCCGGCCTCGACCACGCCGCGCAGCAGGTCGCGCAGGCGCGCCGCGACCTCGGGCGTGACGGCGCGCCGCACCGGTTCCGGGCGATGGCGGTAGAGCACGGCGCCGGAGGGATCCCGGATCTCCCGGATCAGGGTGGGCTGCAGCAGCACGCCGTCGTTGGCGATCGCGCCGTACGCCGCAGCGACCTGCAGCGGCGTCACGGACAGCTCGTACCCGATCGCCAGGCTCGCCGAGCTGGGCCGCGTCCACTCATGCGGCAGGCGCAGCTTCCCGGGAGACTCCGCGGGGAACTCGATTCCGGTGGGGGCGCCGAAACCGAAGGCGCGCAGCATCGTGTACTGCTCGTCGGGCTGGAGCCGGGCGGCGAACTTCACCAGGGCGATGTTGCTCGAGACGCGGATGGCGTCGGCGAGTGTGAGCGACGGCAGCGGGTGCTCGTCGGTCACGAGGCGGTCGGGCAGCTGATAACGGCCCCCTTCACCCGAAACATGCTCGCCCGGGCGCACGCGGTTGAGCGAGACGAGCGCCGCGGCGGCGAAGATCTTGGCGAGCGACCCCGGCTCGAACGTGTCGGTGAAGGCACTGGGGCGGGCGCTGCCGTCGCGATGGCGCGACGCGACCGCGAGGACTTCCCCCGTCACCGGATCGAGCATCACCACGTCCCCGCCCTCGGCGTCCATGCGGTCGAGCGCGTCGTCGAGCGCGCGTTGCGCGATCTCCTGCAGCTCCGCGTCGAGCGTGAGGACGACGTCGTGGCCGGCGATCGGCTGCGAGATGACGCGGGCCGGCGATTCATACTCGCGCCCGGCCCGGTCCTTGAGCACGACCGCGGCCCCCGGCGTACCGGCGAGGAGACTGTCGAGCAGGCGCTCGAGGCCCGAGGCGCCGAGCCCGTCGTCGCCCACCCGGCCGATGACCGCGCGCGCGAATTCCGCCGAGGGGTAGAAGCGCCGCAGCACCGGCTCCAAGTGGACGCCGCGCACCGCGCGCAGCGGCTCCACGTCGAGCGCCGTGTACGGACCGGAGAACCACGCGTAGCGCCGCCGCAGGGCGCGGTCCAGATCGCGTGGAGCCAGGCGCAGCCGCCGCGCGATGACGCCCGCGTCACTGCGGGGATCGCGCAACTCATTGGGTGCGATCCCGACGTGGTAAGTCTCCTGCGTCAGCGCCAGCGCGGCACCGTGGCGATCCGAGAGCGTGCCGCGGCGCGCCTCGAGCACGACGTGCTCCGTCCGTTGGGCCGCAGCCTCGGCGGCGTGGCGCCGCCCCTCGACGAGCTGCACCTGCCCCGCGCGCAAGACCAGCGCGCCGAGGGCGCCGAGCAATCCGAACTTGATGAAGTCGAGGCGGACCGCCGGCTTCGCCATCAGCGCTGCCGCGGCTTGGGAGGAGGAGTGGCGGGCGCCGTTCCGGGCAGGAGAATGATCTCCGTGTCGGCGGGGAGCCGCAGGCCCAGACGCTGCGCCCGCGGCAGCAACACCGCGCGGCTGCCCGCGGTGCGGATGCGGCGCTCCAGCTCGTCACGCCGGCCCTCGAGGCCGGCCCGCTCGGCACGCAGCTCCGTCAGGGCGCGGGCGGCGTTGAGCGACGCCGTCTGGCGCGCGATCACCGCCCACAATGCCGCAAGCAGCGACACCAGCCAGATCGCCAACCAGTGCCGGCCCTTAATTCTGGCCAGGGGTCCCTCCGGCGGTTTCGAAAGCACGGAACTGGGCGGAACGCGCCCTGACGTTCCCCGCCACCTCGGCCGCGTCCGCGACGATCGGTTTCTTGGTCAACACGCGTCCCAAGGCGCGGCCGCGGCAGGTGCAGACCGGCTGGCGCGGCGGGCACACGCACTCCCGGGCCCACTCGCGGAACAGATGTTTGACGATGCGGTCCTCGCCCGAATGGTACGTGATCACGCCCAGGCGCCCCGCCGGAACCAGTGCGTCGCGGAACGCCGGCAACGCGGCACTGAGCTGCCCCAGCTCATCGTTGACTGCGATGCGCAGCGCTTGAAACAGCCGCGCGAAGTCCGAGGGGCCTGAGCGGGGCCCCAGCTTGGCTCGGATCGCGTTGACGAAGTCGTCGCTCACCGTAAACGGGCCTGTGAGCCGCCGCCGCACGATTTCCTGCGCGAGTGCGCGGGCTCGTCGCTCATCGCCGTAGTCCGCGAACGCGGCCGTGAGCCGCTCCTCGGGCCAGCTGTTCAGCACATCGCGCGCGCTCGGCCCCGCTCCGGGAGTCATCCGCATGTCGAGAGGTGCCCCGGGACGAAACGTGAATCCCCGCTCCGCCGTGTCGACCTGGTGAGAGCTGATGCCGAGATCCAGGAGCACGCGGTCGGGACGGAATGCGCGGACGGCGGCGAGCGCTTGCGGGGAACCGTACGACGCGGTGAGGTACTGGACGGCCCCGTCGCCGAGATGCGCCCGCGCGGCGGCGATGGCGGCGGGGTCGCGGTCGATGCCGAGGACGTTCGCGCCCGCGGCCACGAAGAGGGCGGCGTGGCCGCCACCACCCAGCGTCGCATCGACGGCGCGACTACCGCCGGCCGCCCAGTCGCGGACGGCCTCCGCGAGGACGGGGACGTGGTAGGTGGAGGGGGGGACGCTGGACACCATCCAAAATACGACGGCCCCGCCTGCAGAAACAGGCGGAGCCAGTTGAGGCGGGGCTGACGGGGCTCGAACCCGCGACCTCCGGTGTGACAGACCGGCGCTCTAACCAGCTGAGCTACAGCCCCCTACGACAGAGCGCCGGAAGATAGACCCGTGCCCAACTCAATTCAATGGCGCATCAGAAATTGCGGCACTTGAATGCCTGTCGCACCTGGTCCTTCGCCTTCTCGTACTGCGCCACGAACCCGAGCATCTGGTCCGCCGTCGGCGGGTGCACGCGCCGGCCGAGGAGGAGTGCGGCTTTCGTGCGCTCCAACCGGTCGAAGATGGCCTTGGCCTTGTCGCAACGTTGCTTGTCGCTGGGCTTGAGTTGCGTCATGGCTTGATACGGCTTGTTGAGGGTCAACACGGACGACAACCCATACCAGAAGCTGGCATTGATCCGCACCTGGAAACGCGGCCCTACCGTGTCGGTGGCCGACTTGGGTGCCACGACCTGCAGCAGCGTGTCCAACCAGATGTACGCCTTATCGTACGCCGCCGCCTGCGCGATCTTCGAGCCGCCGGTGAGCATGAGGACCGCGGCCGTGAGGCGCTGGCCCGAGTCGCTCGACACGAACCCCGGATGCAAGTAAGGACGGGCGGAGTCGACGCGCTCGCCGAACGCTTGCTGCAACGCGTGGAGGGCGATCGTGTCCTTGGCGACCGTGAGTGCCCTGGCCCGGGCCGTGTCGTACGCCGCGTGATCGACTATCGTCTTCGCGATCAGGAGGCTGAGGGGCACATCGTTCCCCTGCTCGAGGGCCAGCGCCTTCTTATAGATGGCGACCGCCGAATCAACCATCCCCGCCGTCTCGAATGCACCGCCCCGCGCCTTGAGGAAGCGAATACTGTTTGGAAACGTGTGGACGGCGACCTGTGTGAAGGTGAGCAACGCCTGCGTATCGGCTGCCGACTGCGCGGCACCAATCGCCGTATTGAGGAACGTCGTGTCTTTGAGCAAGGCGGAGTCGTGTTGCGCTTGAGCCTTGAGCCCGGCAACCGCGCACGGCCACAGCGAGCCCTCGATGCAGCTGCGGGTCTTCAACTCGAGCAGCGCCTGGTCGGCCGGAGCCACCTGCAGGCCGGCATCGAGCAGGTCCACTGCGCGCTTAAACTCCTTCATCTGACGCAGCAGCTGTACGATGCCGAGCAGATCAGAGGTATTGCGCTTGTCGCCCTCCCACCGCCGGACGAACGCGTCGATCGCCTTGAGGGTATCGCCCTTCTGTTGCCAGCCGTGCGCGATGTTCTCGAGTGCGGTGCCGTTGTGGGGGTCGCCTTTCAGCGCTCGCTCCGACGCCGCGATGAGGCTGTCGACGGGCATGCGTTGCGCTTCGTACACGGTGGCGATGCACAGGTAGGCGCCGGTCGAGGTGGAGTCGATCGTCAGCGCCTTCTGCGCCGCCGCCATGGCCCGCGCGAACTGACCGCGCTGGCGACTCGACGTGCACTCGCGCGACTGCTCACTCGCCCGGATGATTGTGTTGAGACGCTGGGCGATCGTCTCGGCGAGCACCTGCGTCGTGCCGGGATTGTTGCTGGCCGTATACGTCGCCGCCATCCCGGAGCTCGAGATGTCGTACACGCGGACGGTTGCGACCAGGGTGGAGCCGTTGTGCGCGAGGGTTCCCGTGACGTACGCGTGCACGTTGAGGAAGCGCGCCAGCTGCTTTGCCTGCTGATCGTCGAGGAGGCCGTCGCACGGGAAACCCGACGCCTGGAGCGCCTCGCACAGTTTCGCCTTCGTGATGACCAACACCTTGTACTTGGCGACCTGCCCGATGCGCTCGCGAACGGCGTCCGACAGCACGATGCTCGTGGCGGAGTCCGCCGAGGCGACCATGAAGGGCAGCACGAGCAGTTTCTCGGTCGGCTGCTGCACGGCGAGCTGAGCGGCAGAAGTGCCGGCGGCGCCCGCCATCAGTGCGACCACCAAACAAACTTGTCTCACGCTGGTCTTACCTCCGTTGCGGACTGCTACCCCGATGGGCGAAGAGGAATTCGAACCCCCGACTTCCTGCGTGTAAGGCAGGCGCTCTGAACCGCTGAGCTATTCGCCCGGGCGACACCGCGTCGCTAAAGGGCCAAGCCTACCGGAAAGAATACGCAGTAGCCGAGAACGAGCAGAATGGGCGCGAGCGTCGTGGATCCCTTGGACAGCAGCCAGTAGCCCACCACGAGCGAGACAATCGCCGCGGCGAGACAAAAATAATTCTTGGGTCCGAAGCGCAGGCGCGAGCGAGCGAGTATCTGCTCTGGCATAGGGGCAGGAGTTTACGGGGTAATGTCAAGCTCGTCAAGCAGTTGGCCGTCGTCCAACGCGGCGCGGCGGGCGCGGTCGCGGCGCCGCCGCAACATCACCAGCGCCGCGAGCACCGCGCCGATCGCGGTCCAGAACAGGCCCATCGCGGCCGCCCAAGACAGCCAGCCATAGCGCGACGCCACGTCATGCTGCCACCGCGTCTCGAAGTCATCCTCGGTCAGGTGATACGTCGCGCGCAGCGCCGCGTCGAACGTCTGTGCCTGCGCGAGGTTCGCCACCAGGCGGTCGAGCCCCCGCTGGCCGCCCCACCGGTCGAGCAGCAACACCGCGGTCGTCGCGAGCGCATACCCCGTCTCGGCGTCCCCCCGCCCGCCCCGCAGCGCCCGATCCACCTCGTCGAGATCCATCCGTACGCCGCGCGCGATCTGCCAGTTCAACCGCAGCGCGTCGAGCCGATCCCACTCTTGCGCGGCGACCGCCGCATACCCTTCCTCGAACCACAGCGGCGTGCTGCGTCCCACCCGCCAACGCAGCGCCAGGTGGGCGAGCTCGTGGCGCAGGGGACCGGTCAGCCGGTTCGACGGTTTGTCGGTTAGCAGGACGACGGTCCCGGCATCTGGAAACGCGGCGCCCTCGCTCCACATCGGGAGGCGGCCGTGGGTGAGGGAGTCGTACCGCTGGCGGGTGGGCGCGAGGATCAGGCGGATGGGACGATCGGGCAGGGCCCCGATGCCCGGAAAGTCGGACGCGTGGTCCGCGAACTCGGCGAGCGAGGCGGCGAGCGTTTGCTGGCCGGGCCAGGATACTGCGGTCACGCGCCCTACCTGCACCACCGTCGGGCCCTGCAGCAGCAGGGCGAGGAGCGCTAGTCTCGCGGTGGCTCCTCGCCCTTGGCGACAAGATCCAGCATCTCCTGACACTTCTTGCCCCAGGGGTTGAACTTGTTCGCCTTGAAGCCGTCGGCCCATGTGGTCTTGGCCGTGTCGTGCTCGCCGGCGAACCAGTGCGCGCGCCCGAGCTCGTAGTAGGCCTCGATGAGATTCGGACCCAGCTTGAGCGTCTTCTGAAAGAACGTCTCGGCATCCTCGTACATCTCGCGCTGCAGGTAGACGAGGCCGAGGTAGAAATGCGCGTAGAGCGTGGCTTTCTTGTCGTTGTCGAGCCGGATCGCTTTCGACAGGTGCTCGATCGCCTCACCGAAGATGTGCTTCTTGAGACAGATGAATCCCACGTTGATGCGAGCGAGGGAATTCGCCGGCTCCTTCATCAGCACCTTGGAGAACGTCTGGAGCGCGTCGTCGTAGTCTTCGTGCAGCATCTGCGCCCAGCCGAGCAGCGACTCGGCCTGCGTCTCCCCGGGCGAGAGCTGGAGCGCCCGCTGCAGCGCCTGAATTGCTCCGGCGTGGTCGCCGAGCGAGATGAGACTCCAGCCTTTTTCGATGAAGGTCGTGGCCCCGATGTGATCGGCGTGCAGCACCGGTCGCTGGCCGGTGAACTCGGGCGCGGCCGCCTGTTTGGTGTCGGCGGTGATCTGTTTGTACCGCTCCACCAGCTGGCGGATGTCGTCCTTCAGCTGCGTCAACTCACCCAAGTACGTGTCGATGCGTTTGAAGTAACCGATGATCTCGCGCTTGGCGGCCTCGCGCTCGGCGCCGCCCGTCGCGCCGTCGAGCTGGCGGGCGATCGCGTCGTACTCGGCGCGCAGCTTGGCGATGGGGGATTCGCTCATCTCGCCTTGGCGGGCGCCTGGACGGCCTCGAGCGCCAGCTTCTCTTTTGACGACAGCAGCTTGTTGGTATTGAGCACGATGATGGTCCGTCCGTTCGTCACCACCAGGCCCGTGATGTACTCCGCGGCGAGGCCCTTCACGATGCCCGGCGGCGGCGTCACCGTCGCGGCGGCCACCTGGAGTACTTCCGTGACGGCGTCCACGATGAGCCCGATCTTGCCGGCCTCGAACTCGAGGATGACGGTACGGGTATCGTCGCGCAGCGGCGCCGCCACGCCGAGCCGTTTGCGCATGTCGATGAGCGGAATCGCCCCGGCCTGATACTGCAACACCCCCTCGAGGAACTCGGGGGCCTTGGGCAGCGGGGCGGGCGCCTCGTAGCGCAGGATGCGCTCAACCTGAAAGATGTTGAACGCGAAATCCTGCCCGCCCACTCTGAAGGTGACGAGCTGAACGTCGTCGCCGGCGGTGCTCATCCGATGCGGTCTCCCAGCGCTTCCAAATCGAGTATCGGCACGAGCGCCCCGTCCTGCGTCGCGACGCCCGACGCCCAGGGGAGTGATTGGCCCCGCGGCACGGGCATGGCCTGCTCGCGCACCACCGCGTCCGCGTCGTCGACCTCGAACGCGACTTGCCGCCCGCGCAGCTCGACCAGCACCACGGTGCGGCCAAGCTCCGCCGGCGCGACACGTCCGGTGAGGAACGCGCCGAGATGGATCAGCGGCACGAGCCGGCCGCGCAGGGGCGTCATGCCTCGCACGGCGGGCAACGAGCGCGGTACGTCGAGCACCTGGCCGGCGTCCGCGACCTCGAGCACCCGCCCTACCGGCAGCCCGTACGCCCTGCCCTCGGCGCGAACCAACAAGTACCCCTTCATGGCCGGCTCCCTCTCCCTCCCGCGCGTGCCACTGCGCCGCGACGCGTCAGCTCGGCGGCGACGCGGTCGGCAATCTGCCCGAGCGGCAGCACGGCGTCCACTCCCCCGGCTTGCACCGCGGCGTTCGGCATCCCGTAGATCACCGCCGAGTCGCGATCCTGGGCGACGCCGCCGCCGCCCGCATCGTGGATGGCGCGCAGCCCGTCGGCGCCGTCGCGGCCCATCCCCGTCAATACCACGCCCACGCTCTTGGCGCCGAACACCTGCGCCACGGAGCGAAACAGGTGGTCGGCGGCGGGACGCACGCCCCACACCGTGGGCGTCTGGTCGAGCGTGATCACGGGACCGTCGCTGCTGGGACGCACTCGCATATGATAATCGCCCGGCGCGACGTACGCCGTGTCGGCCACGATCGGCGCTCCGTCGGCGGCCTCGACCACGCGCAGCCGGCTCATCGAGTCGAGGCGCTCCGCGAGGCTGCGGGTGAATTTGGGCGGCATGTGCTGCACGATGAGCACCGCGGCGTTGCGCCCCGTGGGGAGGTGGGGCACGAGGTCGGCGAGCGCGCGCGGCCCGCCGGTCGACGCGGCGACGGCGACCGCCAACGTCGCGCGGCCGCGCAGCGCCAGCTCGGGCGGGTGCGCGACCGGCGCGGGAGGCCGCGCCATGACCTTGACGTGCGAGACGTCGGCGGCGAGGGCGCGGCGCACCGCGGCGATCAGCTCCGGCGCGAGGCCGGCGAGGGCGGCCCGCCCCGACGCGTCGGGCGGCGGTTTGGCGACGATCTCGACGGCGCCGAGCTCCAGGGCGCGGATCGCGGTGGCGGTGCCGGGGCCGGCATGGGCGCTCACCACGACGATCGGCCGGGGCGACTCCGACATGATGTACCCGATGGCGCCGAGCCCGTCGAGCTCGGGCATCTCGAGATCGAGCGTGATGACGTCGGGGTCGTACTGGTGCACCTTGCGCACGGCATCGACGCCATCGCGCGCCGTCGCGACGACGCGAAACGGGCCCTCCTCCGCTTCCCCACCGCCCAGCACATCGACGAGGATGCGGCGGATCAAGGCGCTGTCGTCGGCGACGAGAACGGTGGGCCGGGCGTCAGATGACTTCGGCATCGGCCCCCACCGACCGGATCTCCACGCGGCCATCCTTCACGTGGAACCGGATGCTGCGGCCGCGCTCGCCGCCCACCGCCTCGCGCACGATCGGGATGGAGGCGGCGCGCAGGGCGTTCCGCGCCGCCACGATGTTGCGCTCACCCATCTGGATCGTGCCCGGCGTCATGAGCTGGCTGAACATGCTGGCGCCGCCCGCGAGCTTGGCGACGAGACGGCGGGGCTCGGCCCCGAGGGCCTTGAGGCGCTCGACGAGCAACGGCACCGCCGAGTCGGGGAACTTGGCCAGGTTCGTGGCGTCGTGGGCGAGGCTGCGCGACGGCAGCAGGACGTGCGCCATGGCGCCCGCCGCCCGGTCCGCGTCGTGCAGCATGATGGCGACGCACGACCCCAGTCCCAGCGTCACGATCACGCCCTCGCCGCGCTCCGCGGCCCAGTCGGCGACCTTGACGATGACTTCCTTCACGCGGGCTTCTTGTAGATCCGCTCGCGCGGATCGATGAGCGCGAGCCGGTCGCGCGCGGCTCCGAACAGGGTTTCGACCTTGCCGAGCAGGAGGATGCCCCCGGGGGCGAGCGCGTCCACGAACACCTGAAACAGCTTTTCCTGGGCCTGCCGCTCGAAGTAGATGACCACGTTGCGGCAGACGACCAGGTCGTAGGGCTTGTGCGGCGGCGGCTCGCGCATGAGGTCGTGCGCCAGGACGTGCACGAGCCCGCGCACGGCGGGCACCGGTTGCCGCGGCGGCTCGGCCGTGAAGTAGCGGCGCTTGAGCTCGACCGGCATTTCGGTGAAGGCGGTTTCGGGGTAGCTCGCCTGGCGCGTGCGCTCGAGGCTCAAACGGTCTACGTCGGTCGCATCGATGGACGCATGGTCGATCGCGCTCCCGCCGGCAATCTCGGCCAGCAGGACCGCGATAGTGTACGGCTCCTCACCCGATGCGCACCCCGCGGACCAGATGCGGAGGCGCCCGTGCCGCGCCGCCCACAACGCGGCCAGGTGCGGGCGCAGCGCGTGCCACGTCTCGGCGTTGCGGTAGAACTTGGTGACGTTGATGGTGAGCGCGTCGAGCAGCTGCTGGTACTCGTGGGCGTCGTCGTCGAGCACGCGGCTGTAGTCGTCGTAGGTATGGACCCCGCGGGCCCGCATCCGTACCGCGAGCCGCCGCTTGAGGCATTTGTCCTTGTACGACTCGCAGCTGACGCCGCGCATCCGCGAGATCTTCTGCGTCAACGCCAGAAAGGCACGCTCGTCCTGCGGCGAGCTCACGACAATGTGCTCAGCGTTTCCAGATTGGCTTTCACCAGTTCGTGCTTGGGGTTGAGCTCGAGGGCCCGGCGCCACAACTCTCCGGCGTGCTCCCGGTCGGTCCGCTTGTACGCGATGTTGCCGAGCTTGAAGTAGACGTCGTCGCCGAGATCGGGCGCCAATTCCACGGCGCGCTGGTAGAGGTCCCACGCCTCGTCGTAGCGCGAGGCGCGGTACAGGAGATCGCCCAGGTTCTTGGAGAGCTGCGGCAGCGACGGTTCGTCGTGCAACGCCCCGCGCGCCAGCTGCTCGGCCGCCGGCAGGTCGCCGGCGAGCTCCTTCAAGACGGCGAGATTGTTGCGCAGCACGGCGTGCTGCGGGTGCGCCGCCACGGCCTGCTCGGCGGCCTGCTCGGCCTCCTCGAAGTCTCCGGCGGCGGCCGCGACGAGCGCCCGCGCCCAGAACCACACGGGGGGGATCTTGTCCGCGAACAGCTCTTTGGCGCGATCGAGCCGCCCGGCGGCGCTGGCGTGGTCGCCGCGCTTGAGCGCGACGATGCCCCAGCCCACGTAGACGCGTGGATCGGTCCGCGCGCGCGACGCCGCCTCGGCGTAGGCCGCTTCCGCGTCGTCCAGGCGGCCGAGCTGTTCATACGCCAGCCCCAGGTTGTGCAGCACGGCGGGACGCGAGCCGCCCTTCTCCGCGGCGAGCCGCAACGCGTCCATCGCCTCGCGCCAGCGGGCCTGCTTGAGCGCCACCAAGCCGATGAAGAAGTGCGCGTTCGCGTCGGTGGAGCGCAGCTCGGCGACGCGGCGGAATTCGCGCGCCGCTTCGTCGAGCATGCCCGTCTTGTAGAACGCGATGCCGAGGTTGCGGTGCTCCTCGACCCGCGCGTCGGTCATCTTCAGGTCTTCCGCGCTGGCCGTACGGCCGGCGCGATGCACGAAGCCCGCCGTCACGAGTCCGTACAGCGCCTTGCCGACTTCGAACTCGCCCAACCCGGAGTCCTCGATCACCTGATTGACGTCGCGCGAGCCGTCGAGCAGCGGCAGCAACCGGCCCTGGGTCTCGGTGAGCTTGGCGTCGCTGATGGCGAGCCGGTCGCGGTCGAGGACGAAGATCAGGTCGAAGGACGGGATCTTCTTCTCGATCAGGCTCCACTCGTCGACCCGGCGGGCGCCCTCGAGCAGCAACGATTCGGGGTTGATCGAGACGAGGAAGTCCTGCTGCTCCGGCCGGACGTCGGCCTCGAAGTTGAAGGTGCCTTGCGTCCAGGTGAACAGGTAGTAGACCGACTCCTCGATCTGCATGCGCATGTAGCGCTCGAGCTCCTGCTGCGTGATCACCGTCTGAGCGACGAGGATCTCGCCCAGCTTCTTGTCGCGCTCCTTGGCCTGGCGGTGCACCGCCGCGTCGAGCTGCTCCTGCGAGATCTTTTCGTGCTTGACGAGGATGTCGCCGAGCCGGTCGCGACGGTTCACGATAGACGCATAGCAGATGCGACCCTTGTCGAAGTAGATGTAGCCGAAGTTCGAGCGGTCGGCGATCGACAGGCAGCCCGTTTTCTGCCCCAGCGCGAGCAGCTGCAGCACGTCGGGGAGCGACGCTTCCGTGAGGGAGCCTTTGATGGCCATCAGCGCAGATCCTCGATGACGCGATCAGCAGCGGTAGGCCAGTCC
>Ga0137383_10002293_pt1 | contig 11642 bp, 14 predicted proteins | sample SagtaG_19_FD_104817 | JGI IMG/M metagenome (GOLD analysis project Ga0137383, IMG submission 104817) | Vadose zone soil microbial communities from Sagehorn Ranch, Mendocino, California, USA - Sage2_R_40_16 metaG | ecosystem: Environmental > Terrestrial > Soil > Vadose zone | place: USA... | reverse complement strand
GCGGCCCAGGTGCATCACCTCCGTCAATGACAGGGACACCAGCAACCCTGATACGTGCTGGCCACGCACAGGGTTCAAACGAGTTCGGCTGGTGTTCAGGTAGTCCGGGCGCAATTCAGGAAGCCGCCGTGCCGCGGCGCAGCGTTCTCAGCTTAAGGGTGTACCGGGCGGTGGTGCTGGTGCCAGCGCCTACTCTCTTACGACGATGACGGCTAAGATCTTCTGCTCCGGGCTCCGGTGCGGGGGTGTCAAGCCGAGCGCATCGACATCACGCCCGTTCAGCGCAGACCGCCTGCCGGCATCATCACATTGTGGCGCGCCACGCGGGCGTTAGCCTCACCTGTTACGGGGTCGTCGGCAGGGGGCGGAGGTCGGGTTGCCCGAAGTCGGTGCCGCGCAGGTCGAGGCTGCGCTGGAGCAGCTCTTCCACGTACCGTTCGTGGTGATCGATGCCGAGGCCGGTCACCCGTGCGCGGAATGCGGAGCCGACCGCAGGGCACGCCTGGTCGAGCCGTACGGCGACCTCGTGGGCCAGCAGGCAGGATGCTGCGTCCAGGGCGTGCCCGCGCGCTGTCGAGTCGGGATGCGGGATGCCGCTGGCCTGCATGGCGCTCAGTGCGTCGCGCGCCCCGCTCCACCGTGCGCGCAAGCTGACGTGGGCGAACTCACCGAGCGCCCGTCCGAGGACCGCCAGCCGCTTCCATCCGGCTGCCTCCAGCCAGCGGGCCGGGCTGGCTGCAGCCCCCGTGTCCTCGACCCGGGCCGCCCGGGCAGGCTTGACGCGGTGAGCGCGGGCACGGCTGGTCTGCTCCAGGACGCCCCGCACGCACGGCATGGCGTCGTCGGTGTCTTCTAGCCACAGCCACCAGGCAGACTGCAGTGCCGCGGCAGCGGTGCGCAGCGCGTCTGCCTCCCGCCCGCCGGCCCATCCGGCCGTTAGGAAAGCGGCCTCGCTGATCGCGATGTACCGAAAGAGCCTTATCTCCAGTCTTTCCGGGGCGAACTCGTCGCCGAGCCTTTCCTGCTCGTCCTTGAAGGCCATCTGGGCTCGGTTGACGGCCCGGCCTCGCCGTTCCAGCATTGCGCTGGCTGCGAGAGGCGGCGATGTCCCGGAGGCAAGCATGTCGGCAGTAGCAGAGTCGCCGACGAACAGCCGGTAAATCTCGGCTTGGAGCTGCGCTTCCCTGCCCGTACCGCCGAAGACGGCCTGGAAGTCGAGGGCTTTGAGCAACGGGAGGAAGCGCGCCAGCTCGTCGCCGGCAGCCGTGTCCGGGGGAAGCGTCGCCTGCAAGGCAGGGGTGAACTTGTGCCCGTAGTGGTCGACGGCTACGAGCGATATCCCCCCTCGCGCCTGGCGCAGCACGATCTCGGCCAGAGCGCTCACCCGCTGGTGAACGCCCAGCATGCCGCCCGCCGTCCCGCCGGCCAGCGCGCCCGGCACCGTGCCGCCGGCCGCATCCGCGATTTCGCCGAGCGCGGCAGTGATAAGCCCGCGTCCGTGCAGCCACTCCGACAGCTCACTCCATGCCAGTCCCACGTCAAATGACTCTGCCACCTCCGGGTAAACAGACCAGACTCGGCGGACGTAGTCGGCCGCCGACTCGGTGTCTCCGATCGCCGCGACCTTGTGGTGGAAGGCCACGTTCAGGGTCCATCGCTCGAGCTGGGCTCGGGCCGTGACCACTGCCCCGTAAGTCAGCCCGACCCGCAGAAGCCTGCAGGTGTCAGCTGCCTTGTCCAGGCCCCACCGGAGCATGTCCGGCCACGTCGGCCGACCCCAGCAGTCCGGGGCAAGAGACCACCCTGCGCCGGCCTTGCAAAGCACCGCATCAGCGGCGGGGATCAGCGTCAGAACCAGACTCCCCTCGGGAGGCAGCAGTTCTCGGCATCCGCTGAACACCCTGCCTCGCGCCGCGTAACGGCTCATCAGGGCAACGTCAAGCAACCGCGGCTGCTGCCCCACCGCCTGGTCGAGTTCACCGGGCTCGTAGGTAAGCACCCGGGCACGAGCCTCCAGCCGACGAACCGCAGCAGCCTCGCGCCGCTCCGCCTCGCGCCGCTGTGCCCGAGCGGACTTGGCCTTCCGGCCGCTACTCACTTGCCGCTCCCCCATCGCCCACAACCAGCTCTACCCGCCCCAGTCCGACGCAGGCGCTACACAGAATGCTCCCGCACCGGGCGGCCAGCAGCACGCGGTTTAATCCCTGCGGTCATCGGACCAGTGGTGCCGGCAAGCTGGCATCAGGCTGGCCATGGCCTCGTCTAGTGCCGGTACGGTCCGTGGGTGCTCCAGCCGTTCATGTGCGGCTGGAGCTCTTCGTGGCTGCAGGAGGTGACCTCGAGCACGTGCAGTGGCCCGTTGAGCGGGTTGGTGAGCTCGGCGTACTGGCGGATACAGCTGGCCCACCCGAATGCCGCTGCTGCGTCGGGAGCCCCGAGTTCCGCGGCGTGTGCGGTGATCTCATCCACGTACGCGATCATGGCTGCGGCGGCGTCTACGGGATCAACCCGCGGCAGGTGACCGCTACCGGGATCGGCACGGCACCTCCGGTGCCAAGAGCGACAAAGCCGACGCGCACATCCTGGCCGACATGGTTCGCATCGACTCCCGCCAGTTGCGGTCGGTGGCCGGCGACAGCGCCGGGCCGAGGCACCCTGACCGCCGAGGCTGCCTACCCACCGCTCATCGGCATCCAGGTCTTCCAGCACGGCGACAGTGCCGCCGCGCATGCGCACATCCGCGCCACCCGGCAGCGCCTCACGCCCGGTGGCCTGTTCTGCCTGCGGGTCAACGCCACCGACGTCTGGCCCCGGCACGAAGTAACCGAGCACCATCCTGACGGCGGGTTCACCGTCCGCTATCTTGTCGGCCCAAGCAGGCCTGCTCATCCACTTCTTCACCGTCACCGAACTGGACGGCCTGTTCGCCAGCGGATACACGCCCGTCCTCCCGCCGCGGCTGCAGGCGACCCACCGTAACCCGGCCAGTGGTCGCAGTGGGAAGCGATCTGGCGCAAGGCCGCCCGCGCTGAACCGGGTGCCGCGCCATCTGCCTGACAGGCCGCCCCGTTCTCGCTGGTACGCACGCTGCCCGCCTGGGCATGGAAAACTCTTCCGTATGAGCGAGCTGTCGCATCCGACCCTGGCCGTGCTTGTCAGAGCCGGGCAGAATCTCCGGGAAAGCGACCTGAAGACGATGCTGCAGGCCGCCGATATCTGGGACTACAGCCCGTACAAGACGGGAGTCGCGAGCGAGAACAGGGCCGAGCTCATCCGGTCCCGGCTCCTTGGCGCGCGAGCCGCCGCGGAGGATGGTGACACAGGCGCCCACCGCGCGCTGCTTACCTTCGCGGCCGAACTGGTCCAGCAAGCCGTCAAGGATCCCGAGCACGCGCCCCCGTGGTTCAGCGAACTTCGCAATGCGATGCTCGCCGACGGCTACCAGATCACCTGGGATGGTGACACCCCGCGCGACGTGCCGCTCCCCGGCGATGTCCAGGTCGCGATACGGGGCAGCATCCGCTATTCGATCCTGCCGACCGATGCCGCCTCGGTCCCCCTGGCGCCGGAGATCAGCGCCCTGGAAGCCGAGCTTGCCGCACGAGGCTACACAAGCGTCCTGAACCACTACCGGCAGGCCGTCGACGGATTCACCAACCACAAGTACGAGTCCGCCAACGGCGACCTGCGGACCACCCTGGAAGACCTCGTCACCCGGCTCGCCGCCGACCACACCGGCTACCAGCGACAGCAGCGCGCCAGCCAGGGCCACGCCGCGATCAGCCACATGATCCAGAGCGGCCATCTGCCCGAAGACGACGGCGGCATGCTGCTCCGCGGCCTCTGGAAGCTCAGCCACACGCACGGATCGCACCCCGGACAGTCCGACGCCGACGAGACCCGGTTCCGGATGCAGGTCATCACTGCGACCGCGCGCTTCCTGCTCGGGCACTTCCCCGCAGGCACCTGACAACCTCCAGCGGTCATCTATAATATTGCCTTAGGCGGGCGGAGGCTAGATGATGTAACTCGGCCTGCTGGAAGGTAGTCCCTATGATCCCAGCTTTCGGATAGCGTCAAGCATCGCCACCAGCTCTGGGGGTTGCAAGTCCTTCCAATCTACAGGGTCGGCGCCCGACGTGGTCATGTGCTCGTATATGCGCTCGCAGGTGATCAAGGAATTGCCGACCAGGCATAGCAGTCCCTCCCATTCCTTGGCATCGATCAGCTCTCCGTCGGTATAGTCGAGCGGGAAGTAAGTCACCGGCCACCGATTGAATCGCGCGTCTTCTAGTGCCCGCTTCATCTGGGAGAGGTGGGCCATGACGCCCGTCATCGCGTCGGGAGTGCCTTCCAGTTGCAGAAATCCAGAAGGCCCGGAATACCGGGTGAACGCTGCTGCCCGCTCGGGTTCGGGGAGATCCCAGATCGCCATGAACGCTTGCATAAGGGCGGTGATTCTCTCTTCAAGCACTTTCGCCCGTGCTGACGAGACTTCGGCCGGGAATCCCTGCTCGAACCCTGCCAGACTCGTCAGCGTAATATTCGTGCTCTGGGCAGCCTGGATCGCCCCAGCCTGAAAGCCGCTCTCGGAGAAGAGCAAGCCGCGGTCAGCACCGGTATCTTCGATTATCCCTTTGAAGGTAAGCACTCGCTCCTTGGGAACGCGGCGCTTCCAGGACTTGCACTCGGCTACCCAAAGCTGCCTGACGCCTGCAGTCTCCGTCCGGGCGGCCACGTCGATGTCATGAGCGGCCCGCGCGCCCTGGATTGTCTCGTTGACCTGTACCTCGAAGCCCAGCTGCAACAAGAAACTGGCGACCTTGTCCTCGTAATCAGCCCATTCTGGTTTCTGCGGCAACTATGCCTCCGGCCTTTCCCGAGGATCTCCCTAGGATACTGTTAATGCCCGTCGGATGGCTCCTGCGGTCGGGTGCGGCTTGCCGAAGGCACGGCACCTTCCCGTCGTGTCATCAGCGTCGGCCAATGGCCTGCCGCGCTACCATGATGCCCTCCGCAGCCGGGTCGTCATGCTAGCCCTGATGTTTCACGTGGGCTGATGGCTGCCGCTAACTGCTCGATGGAACTGGTTCCGGCTGGTCAGATTGGGTGCGGGATGGCGTGGACGCGCTGCCAGGCGGTGACGATCTCCTCGGTCCAGGGCCAGTTCGCGGCGATCTTGAGGGCCCGGCGGCGTCCGCCGCGGACGAGGCGGGCGGCGGCGTGCAGGAGGCGGTAGCGCAGGGTCTTCGGCTCTGTCTTGGCCAGGTCGCCGTCCAGGGCGATGAGCTTCAGCCAGGCCAGCAGGACGCAGCCGGTCATCGCGGCATCAAGCCAGGCCTGGTTGACCTTGTAATCGTGCGAGGGGAAATGTCCCAGCCCGGTGTCCTTCCCGGTGCGGACGTCCTCGACCCGGGCGTGGACCCGGTGGGCGGCGTCGGCGTAGGCGCACTGGCCGCGCCAGCCTCTGGTGCCGGCGGGCAGGTTCGCGGCCCGCAGCGAGTAGCGCTACCCGCCGGCCGTCTCGAAGAGCGAGAGCTGGGCGCCGGGGTGGGGCCGCTCGCGGCGGGCGAAGACCCGCATCGCCTTCGGCCAGGCTTTCAACTGGTCGCCGTCCGGCCCTTCGCGCAGCAGGCCGGTCAGTTCGGCCATGTGCGCTTCTTCTATCCAGCAGGCCCGGTGCGCGCAGCGCGGATTCGGGCAGGCCTCCCCGGAGCGGCGCTCGCGGACCTGGCCTTTCCCGTCGATGGCGGCTTCCGGGCGGCTTCGGGGACCTTGCCGATCACGGCCCGTTCCCGGGCGCCGAGCGCCCAGCCGACCGAGTAGGTGACCTGGTAGCCATGCCGGGACGCGAGCCGGTCCAGCTCCTTCACCAGCTCGTGGCTGGCGCCGGCCCCGTCGCAGGTGACCATGATCTTGCGCCGGAACGCCGGCGGGAGCGCCCCGATCGCCTCGCGGAGCAGCCGCAGGTGGTCGGCAGCCGTGTTCGACCCGGCCGAGCCCGGCCGGAGCATCCAGGCCAGCGGCTCGCCCGTGTTATCGCAGGCCGCGAGCAGCGGATGATGCCCTTCTCTGAACAATCAATATGGACTTGAAGGTTCAGATGACGTCGCAGGTCAGGGTAACTGCGCCAACGCTCGGAGTCAGGTCGGGCTGGTGTTCACAAGCAGCAGCGAGGAGGCGGCAGGTGAGCCGTTCAGCACCGAATGTCGCTTTCTGTGGCGTTGAGGTCGAGGTCACGGCCACCGCGGCATGCCGATCGCGACATTCCGGTCAGAGTCGTGACGCTCTGGCAAGGTAGTTCAACCTTTTGAGCTGCGGAAACGTCCCGTAGTTCAGTTAACAGGTCGTAGCCTTTGAAATCCGCCTGCGCGAGTTCCTTGTCGCTGTGCGCGGGGACGACGGTGGCGTCCAGCCGGATGCAGGCCACGCCCTCGAGCTGCCGGTCCGCGATCCGGACCGGCGGCAGCGGCCCGGCCTGCGCCCACGCGTGCCGCCGCGCCCGGTTCACCGCGGCCGTGACCTTACGGCGGGCGCGGTCCCCGCCGGCCGCGGCCTCCTTCAGCACCCGCCACGCCGTCGGGACCTACGCGACCAAGCCGAACAGCTCCCGCTGATCGCCCATCACCCGGAAATCGCTGATCACCCGCGCCCCGTCCGCGATCGCGCACGCCAGGTCCGCGACCACCCGGCCGCGGTCGTGCCCGCCCGCCGGCGACGGCAGCGCCGCCGATAGCCCGGCCGTCAGCCCGGTCCGGTCCGCCAGCTCCCGCAGCAGCACCAGCCCCGCGTGCGACACGATACCCGTGCCGCCTCCTGTGACTTCAAGACCGCGCGACCATCCGGTAGCGGCCGGGTAGCCCCGGCCGGTTTCCCGTACCTTCCATAACAACCCGAAGAGGACGTCGGCCGGCGGCCCGCTCAGGATCTCCTCCGATGTGCCTGGCGCAGACCTGGCATATACCTGGCGTGGACCTTCCACGGACCCCGGCGTGCCCGGCCGCCAGCGCACGGTCCAGCGGGCGGGGCAGGTTCAGCCATGCCGCAGCCCGGACCAGGTCACCGTCCGCCCGCCGCGCCGCCGCCAGCCCCACCTGGCGGCCAGCTCCGCCACCAGCCTCAGCCCCCGGCCGCCGCGGTCAGTGACCTCGACCCGGACCACGCCGCCGACGGCCCGGACCGCGACCGTGACCGTCTCCCCTTTCGCGCCCGAGCCGCTATGCCGGACGCTGTTCCCGAACAGCTCCCCAGCAGCGCCGCGTCATCCCCGCATGGATGCCCCGGCCCGAGCACGCCGGCCGTGAACGCCCTGCAACCCGCGCCCGCTCCGCCCGCCCGGCCACCGTCACGCTCTCCTGGACAACCGCCCTGGCCACCAGCGCACCCGCCTTCCCCGCCCGCCCCGCGGCCGGGAAACCGCCCGGGACCGCGGCCGGACACACGGGGATGCACGCCCGACTCGGCGGCCCGCATCAAGCCGGAAACACGCCGGCGGCGCGGCCCGTCCGTGGCCGTCCGTGGAACAGCCGACGGTGCGCACCGACCGTGATGAGGCACGAATCCCGTCCGCTATACGTCCGTGGACACCGCGACACGCCGCCCCGCAGCGCTACAAGATGACACACCACGGGACAGAGAAGAAACGGCCCGCATAGCCGAGAATTCCTAGCTAGCGGGCCGTTTTCGCAGGTGGTGGCAGGTGTTGGGTTCGAACCAACGTAGGCTGAGCCGACGGTTTTACAGACCGCTATGGCTCATGTTGTTCTTTGCTGTGTGACCTGCGGTGACGCTCGTATGCTGGATCGACGGCCGCGTTGCGTCCCACGAATGTCCCACGCGGTGAGGACCAGGCTCAGAATGACATGCCCGGCCCCCGATGCCGGGCTGATTACGGCGCGAAGCGCCACGATCTTCATCGGATCTCCACGACGTCTCCATATCGTCTCCACGCCATCGCCTTCGGCTCGGGGCGTACGGGGCTTACCGGGCGTTGCTTGACGCGCGTGACATACGTCGACGCTGCAGGTCGCGTGTCGCTCTGCCAGACCGGTGGTCCCGGCAGCGGTGTTCTGTGCCTGCATGTCCTCACCGGGCCCTACGCCTGAGCCTGCACCGATGATCGCCGCAGATCAGGCGGCGGAAGACCAGGGAGGGATTCATGAAGAGGAAGATGTCATGGGCGCTGCTGGCTGGAGGGATCGCGCTGACCGCCTCGACCGTGGCGGCGGCGCCCGCGGCCGCGGCTACCAGCGGGAGCGAGACGTTCAAGGGCACCATCGTGACCTCGGGGGTGTCGGGTACCCGTACGGTCATCACCAGCGTGGTCATCGCCAAGGGGGCGTTCAGCGGCGTCGGCCGGATCGTCGAGGTCCCGAACCTGCCCACCGACCCGGACAACGTCAGCCGGGACGACCTCGTCTTCGCCAGTGGCAGCATGCACCTGGTCAGCACGAACCTGGACTTCTCGGTCTCCGTCAACCCGCTCAGCTGCGTGGCCACTGCCACGATCCACCCACCGGGGAAATCGTCGGCGGCACCGGGCAGTTCGCCAATGCGACCGGCAGCGGCACCGGCACCGTTACCGGACCGGCGGTCCTGGCCCGCAACCCCGACGGCAGCTGCAATTTCGAGCACGTTCCGCTCCACGAGGTGGACATGTTCACATCCACCGGCACGCTGTCGTTCTGACGATGCGCGCCGTGGCACCGCGGCGCCCTGGTCCTCGTCATCACCCAGCGATCTACGAATTACGAGCGTGTTCCCGTGCGTTGGCCGCAGGTTCAAAGCCTGCGCTGGCCTCATGTTCACGAGTTGTTGCTGGTGGCGGTCGTTGGCTGTTGACGGCGGTTCGGGGACATCTCGGGGACACGCTCGTAATGCGTAGGCCAGGTGTTCGATGGAGCTGCGCTGTCGTACGACCGTCCGTTTTTCAGGCCGGACATACCCCCAGTTGCCGCGGATCGTGCGAGTGTGCTGCGTCGTCGCTGGTCGCTGAGGCTTGCCGTTGGCTGCTGCTGTCACCGTTGCTGTCAGGCGGCAGCGGCTCTCTACCCGTGGGGAGGGTAGGCATCGTTCAGGTGCTGCCGGATGGCCGTGATGTTGTCCAGTCCTCTGGCCTTCAGTCTCTTGATCACATCGCGGCCTGCCAGGACGACTACCGGGTACCCGTCTTCGCGGATTTCCTTTTAAGCCTGGCGTCGAGGTAAGAGGTGGTGACCAGGACGCCGAATTGGCGGTGCCGGAGCCGCGAGATGAGACGGCTTTGTCTCTCTTACGCCGACACTGTTGGTCGGCGCGTAGCACTTGGCCTCCAACGCGAACTCGACGGCAACGGGGTCCGCATGCGGACCGAGCAGGTACTCCCCGACCGCATCCCGGCCACCGTCGCGCCACGGGCGGGTGACGTCGATCTTGTCTACGTTGGGCTCGCTCACCCGCATTAAGGGCAAGGTTGCAGCCATTCTGAGCAGGCGTGAACTCATCCTCAATATTGGGTCGGAGGATGGGGTTGAAATCGGAATGAAGTTCGTAATCTTGAACAGTAAAGGCATCGACGTGACGGACCTGATAACGGGGAGGTCCTCGGGACCGTTGAAGTCCCTAAGACCGTTGTTAAGGTGGTCCGTGTCGACGGCCCGCATCTATCTGTAGCTAGGACTTTTAGAACACTTAGGGGGACTCCAGGTATCTTTGGTTCCATTTCCTCGATCACCGGCACGCCGAGCAGACCTGAGACTCTCGATATCACACCGGGGTCAAGTCTCAAGGCTGAATTGTCCGAGGAAGAGTCCTATATCAAGCGGGGCGACATTGCACCCGCAACGCAGGGGATGAATACGACGACCTGTAGACCTCTTCAGCGGCTATTTCCTCTCGGATTAACATGGTAGTCAGTGCGTAGTACGTTAGTCCCTCGCGGGACGGTCATAAACGGCTAGCGCCTAACCAGGTTGAACTCGTAGGGCTCGGTTCATTGCCAGGGTTCTGTGGGTGAGGACCTCCGGTCGGCGCTTCACGACCTGCGGCGGGAGAATGTGCGCCTGCGCGTGCGGCTGGGCGAAGATGGCAGAGACCGGGAGGGGGACAGCTGGCCAGGTGGCCCTGGACGAGATCAGCCGTAAGGGCCGTGCGGATGCTCCCCGAGCAGCCTGCGGCGGCGCGGCGGTGCCGAAGCCCAGAGGTCTTCGGGCAGCGAGAAATTGACAAATGGCCAGAACCGCTGGGAAATGTAGCGCCTCCCGTAAATCACCTGAAGCACGATCCGGTGATGGCCGGAGCGGTTGGTGGCGCCACGGTGCCAGGCCTGGCCGTTAAGCACCACACAGTCGCCAGCGCGGGCCAGGAGGCTCACATAGCCGCGCCCGTCCCACGCCAGCTCGTCCTCGGATCTGGGCGGCAGGCGGCCGCTGCGATGGCTGCCGGGGACAATCTGGGTGGGGCCCAGCTCCATCGGGACGTCGTTGAGGTAATACATGGCGGTGACCACGAAGCAGGGCATGTCCATGCCTTCGGGCAGCCTTGCCCCTGCGGGCACAGGCACCAGGACCGTTTCGTCCACGTGCCAGGTATCGACTCCCGTGCCCGGCCCCGTGTAAATGGTGTTGTTCGCGATGACATGGCAGGTGTCACCAAGGATCTGCTCGGCCAGGTCAACGACCGGCGGCCGGTCGAGCATCGCCGCGAATTGCGGTCCACGGCGGAACATCTGGGTCCGGTGCAGCGCAGTCGGAAGGCCCGTGGGGCATGGCGACTGATGCGCCTGGACGACACCGTCGCGGAGGATGGCTACCTCCTCCGGGGAGAGCAAGCCCGGGGCCATCACGAACCCGTCCCGCGTGAAGTCACGCACCCATTGGCCCAGCGATCCCGGCGTCGCCATGACGGGCCGACCGCCCCGGTCACTCATCACGCCACCTCCCGCATCCCCGCACGGCGGGCGCCCGAGGCACGATCGGGCGCCTGGCGGGCAGCGGCGGCTGGCGGCCGCAAGCAATGCAGCGGGCCAGTTGTGAACGGCTGCCGCAGCCGTGGCTGTCGGTATGATACGGGGCCATGCCCGAAGTTACCCCAGGCTGAACTCGCAGGGCTCGGTTCATTGCCAGGGTTCTATGGTCAGGCCGGTCTTGGCGAGGCAGGCCCTGATGAGATGGGGCCGGATCTTCTTCAGCCTGCGCTTGACGATGCGGACCAGGCTCGCCAGGTCAGGTGCGGCGACGTTGGCCATGGCCCGTTTCAGCAGCGACCACACCGCCTCGCCGATGCTGTCCCCCAGCCGCACCCGTTCACGCCGCTGCTGCCCGGCGGGCGTGTACCCGCCGCTCTGCGCGTACCGCATGACACGGTTATAGGACAACAACCGGCGAACGCCGCGACCTGACCACTACGAGTTCAACCTGGTTAGCTGGCCGGGCGGCGACTGATGGCAGTCGACACCAGCAAGCCTAATATCGCCCGTGTGTACGACTACTACCCGAATGTACGATTACCAACTGGGCGGCAAGGACAACTTCGAGCCGGACCCGGATCGCGGCGGAGAAGGTGCTCGCGCTGGTGCCCGGGCTGCGCCGGGCGGCGGTGGAGAACCGGCGCTTCCTGCGCCGGGTCGTCCGGCTCCTGGCGGCCGAAGCCGGCATCAGCCAGTT
>Ga0137383_10002291_pt1 | contig 11645 bp, 13 predicted proteins | sample SagtaG_19_FD_104817 | JGI IMG/M metagenome (GOLD analysis project Ga0137383, IMG submission 104817) | Vadose zone soil microbial communities from Sagehorn Ranch, Mendocino, California, USA - Sage2_R_40_16 metaG | ecosystem: Environmental > Terrestrial > Soil > Vadose zone | place: USA... | reverse complement strand
CCCTTCATAAAGTAGTAGTAGTCTTAGTAAGTGCCAAGCCCTCTGTAGAGTATAAAAGGGACCCAGTTTTTCAGGTGCAAGGCAGTTGAAGTTGAATTCCAAGTTCATTACTGAGTAGATCAGTCAACTCACCCCCAAGTCTCTGTGCCAAGGGCACCACTGCCTTCATCAGTGAAAACCCCTTGCTTGTATTTGTTACTAGCAATACTCACTTCAGGCAACCCCTTGACCCCCCCTAGTTAGGGTAGATAGTCCCACCCATAAGACTACCCTATCTAGGGCCAAAATCCCCAGAACTACCCTCATGCATGTGGAAGCTTCCTTCTCTGTCCAAGCATCCTTTTATGGAGTTCCTCTTTTGTACTATGGAGTTCATTTTTTGTTCCATGGAGTTTCTTTTTTGTTCCATGGAGTTCCTTTTAAATGCTTTTGGGCCTGGGGTTCTTCCATGTTAGAGCTGGGATTTCCATCCTAGCTCCTTGGACAATTCAATGTTAACTCTTATGTATTTTTCTACTTTACCATTATGTACCTTGTCTATACCACTGTACAGTCAGGCTTTATAATTACATGGATGGATTCAATAGTCAAGTTCTTTATTTTTCCAAGATGAGGAGCCAATGGGAGTATAGATGGATGAACTGCCATTCCCAGGCCTCTACTTCCCAGTACTAGTCAAGTAGTCTAAATTCCATCCATTTGGTCAGACCACACTTCCATCCAAATTAATTGAAGTAGTATTATAGATGATCCATCAAATGAGATCTTTTCTGCCTGTATATTTTCCTAAGGAGAAAGCAAAAATTTCCAAGATAATTCCTCTAATTTGGAAGCTTCATGTTGGTTTAAAAGGACTCCCTTTTCTAATTTATGGAAGTCCCTCTGGCTAAAAGAGAACTTCCCAAAGAGTTCCATCCTTTCAAAATGGAACTTCCCAAGGAATTCCATCCTTTCAACATGGAAATACCCAAGGAGTTCCTTGATATTAGTGTGGAAGTTCCAAAAGGACTTCCTTTTGTGACCCTTGGAAGCTTCCATTTGTATGAAGGGAGTTCCTATGCTGAGTAGGACTTGGGACTCCCACACTACATACATGGAAGCTTCTTTTTTCCTGTGGAACTCCCAATGTTGATTCAAATTTAATATAAAAGTAATATTCGCAATGTTATTTAAATAAAAATAAAAATAATTATTAACTAACTACATTGCATAAGCAACACAAGCGGCCACACCAAATTTAAACGAACTGATAATAAAATTGCCTTTAGACAGATATCATTTAAATGTCAACTAATTCATCAAGTCCACTGCCCCGATAAGCATCAGCAAGATCTACTGCCTCAAGGGCGTTGATCAAGCCAATGTCAATATCATCTTCCCCATTCAAGTTCTCATCACCATCATCCTCATCCTCAAAAGGATCATCACCCCAGGCTGCTGTCACCTCTGCAATGTTAGCATTCAATAGCTCATCTGAATTTGGGCCCCATCCAATGAGCTCTTCACCCGTGATAGCGATGTCAAGGGTATGGACAGATTTCTGCCAGAGAGCACATAAGCGACATAGACGGTCCTTCAAGATTCCAAGTTGATAGCGAAGTCCTGTATCCTCTGCAGGACAATCAACAAGAGTTTAATGATATCAAAGTACCAACACACCTGTATTTTCATAGGCCACATTGACTATCTCCCATTCCTCCAAGAACCAATCCTGCATTGCACGGCGTTCATGTTGCAGACGTAACTCTTCTTCTTCACATCGATCAAGGTCAAGCATCGCCAAAATGCCACTTCGCACTTTGGCATCACATAACCAGAGAGGTGGCTCCTCGGACACATCGTCATTTAGGCCCACATCCTGCCAGATAGCATCATCAACGTCCAAAGTGAAGAGGCCACTGGACTCGATCTTCTCGGGACAAATGGCGCCATGTGGAGCACGGCCGTCTTCAATGTATTTCGCGATTTTGGTGCACAGCTCATTGTAACTCCGTGCGAGTTGTTGAATCGATGGGTCGCGTCGCTTTACGGAGGATTCAGTATGTGTGTGGACTTTCTGTTCTGTATAGATCAAATCAGTACATGATTAAGAAGTAGAAAACACCAGCATACCGTTTACTTGTTTCCGGAAAGTCCGTTCCAACCGTTCCAATTCGAATTTACGGCTTCGAAGCTTGTCGCGAAGTCGGATCTTCAGAGCGAGTGCATTCATTCGATCATGCAGGTAAGGGCTGTTTACCAGCTTACGGAGTTGTTGACGTTCGATGGGACCAAGGGCACATTCTTTCTGGCGAAGGAGGGCTGATATTCGTTTGGAGGCAGCGAGGGTGCTCGTGTATTTGTTCTCCGCATCAAGGGCAATATAGTCAGGTGAAGTCGGATCACTGATTATTGCCAGGAGGTTGTCAACACGGGATGCAAGCATACATTGCGATTTCTGGAGGCGCATAACCTCCTCAACAGCTTTCTTGCTGAGATTTTTTGAGCGTCCTAAAGACAAAAATCAGTTTCACAAATAGTATTAAAAAAATAAAGCATTGCGTACGAGGTAATGGCTTGGTTTGGGCCTTCACTTGGGCTTCCCATTCAGACCGAAGATTTTCGATTGGAACCCCACAGATGGTAAGCACCGCTTCTGCGGCCTGGCGCTTTTGAAAGCAATGCCGAGTTCGACGAAGAAGCCAAATCCCAAGTTTCTCCAAGTTTTCGAGCCCAACGTGTTCGATTTGCAGGTCAAGGGTATATAAGCGCTGATGATGCTGGAACTCAGTTAGATAAAATTTAATCTGAAGCTATAATATGACAACATACCCCGCAAACTCGAAGGTAGGCGATTAGTTTACTAATTGAATGCCAGAATCGTTCGCACCCTTCTCCATCAGAAAACCCAAACCCTTTACATTTTCGAGGGTGATAGATGATTTGACATGGCCACTGATGTCCGAAGGCGTGAAATACGGAAATCCCAAAGGTCAGACGATGGAGGTACGGCTTCAGGAATTCCCACTTCACGCAACTGCGATGCACTGAGCAACCGATATCGTACAGCAGGCCAATTTTGAATTGGAGAGGAAGGTGTTGAAAGAGCGTTTCGAGAAGGACGAGGGCGTAATGTTGTTTTTCCCCTGCAGACCGCATATCAACAACCCAGAGGACCCTATCATGGCGACATAATATTGCCATGAGCGCAGTGCTGGCAAAGAACTGTGTGCTGGCTTTCTCTCGTTGCTCGTCCGCTGCCAGAAAGCTTTGTTCGCATCCATCGAGCACGGACGTCGGAACACGAAGAGGGCCCTCATAGCCGTCTTCTCCTAATGTTGGATCATCGGTCGAGGGGCTTGGTTTTTTCCTTTTATTGGGAGGTCGAGCGGGACGGACGCTGTCGACGTAGTTTTCCATGTGCTGAGCGTCCGCTTCTGGAATGAACACTGTACGAGGGTGCTGGCGGGGTGGGTCGCGAACTTGCTGGTTGTGTTTCTGCGTGAAGCAAGCATCCACACATACAATAGCGTCGGGCCTAATTTAACATTGAGACAAGAACAACAATGTAAAACTAATAAACCTCGCACCCTTGAAGTTCGTTTCTCATCTTTCCGCCAAAGCACAATGGACATTGAGACCGCAGATAATCACTTGGGCGCGTCCGAGGTAGGGGTTCAGGAAAGGGAGGCCCCGACGATACCCTGGGTCTCTTCCTACTTTCTTGAGGAGGAACATCGGTAGTTTCCTGATCATCATCGTCTTCGACATCTTCGACAGTAGCCCGGGAGCTGCGAGGCTGACCCGCAGAGGGGGTTTCTGAAGGTGCTGGTGTTTGAAGGCCATCCTCGAGCTCAGTGATCGACTTGCGAACACACAGGAGAACCTTTTCGACGTGTGAGCTAGTGGCCTGCTGGAGAGAGTTGAACCACGTCAGGGCAACAGCAAATCGTCGGCGAAGTGAGCCCTGAATTAGACAAAATGAGATCAAGTTTAATACATAGGTAAGAGAAACAAGTCTACGAACTGCCGAAGTAAGTTTGTAACCAAGGCCTTGAAGGAAATCTTCGACCGTCGCGCACCACGCAGTGTTATTAGGCGAAACCCTCACGAACAGCTTCGTGACGAATTGGAGCATTCGAATTTCCACCGCCAGGGTCGGATGATACGGGGCACATGGGAAATACCCCTTTTCAAGGAGTTGCTGTGGTGCAGGAGAGCACTTGCAAGCTCGTACGTTAACAAGTTCTAATGCTGAAGGGTATTTAGTCGACAGTTTCACCATAATTAAGCGAGACTCGCCTGTGAATTTGACAATGGTAATAGCCAGATTCCTTCCAAATTCTCCGCATGTACAGACTTTCATTCTCGGTGGTAGCGGATCATCTCTGAGCGAGTGGGTGGCCTCCAAAAGGTTCATGTATGGGGCAATTAACACTGGGATAATCTCGAACTCCCAGCGTTTCCACTGCGCCACCCTCTTCCTCCGATGTCGAGTCCTAGTAGGATCCACGGGTTCGTCCATGTTGGGTTGAAATGGTGGCTCATAATCGAAGGCAAGGTCGGCAATGTTGGGGTTGTCGGGGTCCGCTGGTTGACGAGAAACCGGCACCAACCCGTCCTGGGGGCGATCTCCTGCAAAGCCGACCTGGCCAGGTAAGCGAGGAAGTGGGTGATCTTGCGTGAGGGTTTCGCCGTCAGCCAGGTAGACTAATGGGCGGTGGGGGGTGGGTGTGGATTTACTTAGGTGGTGGCGTTGGCTGGGTCCAGGTGTGGTGGCGTACGACGGCAGAGAGGACTGTGCTGGAGTATCACGATGCGCCTTGTTCATTCGTCGACGCATGGTGGGCGATCGGGTTGGGTTGGGCTAGAAAATCCATAGAGTATCGAGTGGCCTAGCAGGGTATGCTAATCCAGATCTGAATCCTGCTTTTTTGGCCCATTGCTCGGAAACTGCGTATCTTGCCCATGCGAATTTTTTGGACCATTGTCCACATGGCCCATATGGCCCACTATGCGAATATAAGAAGGCAGAAAACTGCTGCATTATCATCCCTCCTCCTCCCACGTCGACATCCTGGCCGATTGTGCTCTAGGTTGTTCCGCGGTAAGCCTCTGGTTCATCGCCCTCCACTGACTTGCAGTTCGTGAGCTCTCTTTCTTTCCATGAAAGCTATCGTCCTCACCCGTCCATTGCTTCCGAGGATCAGGTAGTCACTTGAGGTGGAGGGTATGCTATATCGACGCAATCAAACAAGTGTGAGTTCTAATTTGGTGTTTTTGATATACTGGCTGAATCAACCAACCAACGGTGAGTAACGAATAGGGATCGACCATGACGGTGAGTTACGAATACTGGCTGAATCAACTAACCAACGGTGAGTTACGAATAGGGATCGACCATGACGGTGAGTTACGAACAGTGATCGTCCATAAAAAAAACTCATCCTAAGTTAACTTGATGTTCGGCGCTGGGCTGAAACGTAAGATAAAATACATGAGTTAAACGAAGTAAAAATGCGACGTACAACGCGAATAATCGTTGGAATGTCTGAAAACGGCCAGCGGATGGTTTGTGAAATTTGAGAAGACGATCTTGCAGAGAAATATGAAGCAAGCAAACAAGCTCTCGAACGACGCAAAGTCTAGTTCGATATCCCGAGGCGAATGCTGTGTGGCTGGGCACAACAACCGACGCAAAGTCTAGGTTGTCTGAGGTGAACGACGCCAAGTCTGTTCACAAAAAACCGAATGGACGTGTTGAGGACGGTTCGACGCTGGAGTGAAACATTGTTGAAGGAAGCAAACGAGCTCTCGAACGACGCAAAGTCTAGTTCGTGACCCCGAGGCGAATGCTGTGTGGCTGGGCACAACAACCGACGCAAAGTCTAGGTTGTCTGAGATGAACGACGCAAAGTCTGTTCACAAAAAACGACATGTTGAAGAAGATCGACGACGGTGAACCGAGGAGTTGTGGGAAAGTTGACATCACGTTTGTGTGACTCAACAGTGACCTCCCTCTTCTTTAGTTCCCCATCCTCCCTTCGTCGTCTTCGCGCACCTCGCCTCAAGTTTCGTCCTTCGTCTCGTATTGCCTTTCTCTGTGAACAGACTTTGCGTCGTTCACCTCAGACAGCCTAGACTTTGCGTCGGTTGTTGTGCCCGCCACACAGCATTCGCCTCGGGGTCTCGAACTAGACTTTGCGTCGTTCGAGAGCTCGTTTGCTTCCTTCAACTAAGTTCCCACCCACGGCTCACCAAGCTCTGCTGTCCTTGTCGACACGCCCTGCAACGGAATCGAACACTGAACAGACTTGGCGTCGTTCATCCAGAAGCTTAGACTTTGCGTCGGCTGTTCTCTGCCCTCGAATTAGACTTTGCGTCATTTGAGCGTGCTTGCTTTCGTATCTCGCTGCAAGACTCTTCTGTGCCACGAGACGTGGGTCTGTCGAAGTCCACCAATGTTTCAGTGAACTTATGTTCATTTACAGAAACAACTAAAATGCCCGCTGTGACATCTCAAGAGCTTCGCGATAACCCCAAAATCCTTCTTCACAAAGGAAACCCTTTCCCTGGTGAGTTTCTCGGCCTTTCTTCTTTAAATGCCAATAGGTTCTGATTCATGTTACAGCGGTTGGAGGGAACATTGGGCCAGTCGTGTTCGAGGGCCGAGGCCATTCTGCTTGTTAGTCTTCTCTTTGAAATCTCGACAGGTACTTATTGGCATCACAGGTGTTAAATCGTTTGAAGGGAAAATCGGGGCTGTCATATTCGATGGCAACCACTTTGTCACTACCCCGAACGCCGACGTCATCTATGCACCTCCGGCCAATGGTCGGATGACATACAAACATGACTATCGACTAGGTCAGCACGATCCTCTCCTTTGGCCACAGCCTTTTCTTGCCGACTATTGCCATCTTGCTGCCATTCCTCGTGCCCCGGAAACCCTCGACGACAACGTCTTCATGCATGTTTTGTTCCATAAGGCCACAGTCGACGACTTTGCACCAGAGACCAGTTGCGCTCTTTCAGGTCTGGGCGGCCTGTCCTGGAGACCACTTGGACGGCTCAATAAAGTGGCCGAAAAGCTCAAAGAAATGGCGAAAACTTACCAGGATGACGACGCCTTGCCCAAAAAAACTCTTCGTTGTTTCGATTCCCTCATGACATCGATTACGCTGTCTTTGCAAGCATTGGAAAGTCTTCCAATGACGAGGCGCCAAACGCTCTTTGTATTCTCGGAGGTCCAACGCTTCATGCTGGAGTTTATTGCTGTCCACGATTATATGTATATATTCACACCTCGCTTTCTTAACCCAGAACCACCTTCGGAATTGGCCAAGGTAGTTGGCGCCTTCGTCAATTCTGTCAAGGACTGTGACCTCTTTTTCCGCGCTGGCATTCCCGTGTGGTTGGTGCGCCCGGCCGCGATGGCTGGAACTATCCGTGTCGACTCGCTTGTGGAATTGGCGGACCCTCGCGATTATTTGTGCCTCGACGATGCCTCAATTAGATTCGCTGTTTCCTTCAATGGATCGCCAACGGATCCTCGCAAACATGAAACATTCGCAAAGTATAGCCACAATTTCCTACGGTATTCGGACCCATTCAAATCTCCACCTACCTTGGAAGCTATCAGGCCGCCGCCAAATGTTGCCACTTCGTCCTCTCAGCCCTTGCCGCTGCCAAATGTTGGGCGATCCAATCCACCAATTCGGTCGAAGGATAGTCGCAAACCGGCACCTTGTATGTTCCTGAGCATTTACTTTCATTCATGAACTAACACATGGTACATAGATCGCAAGCCTCCACATAAGCCCGACACACCCCGCCCAGAAACACCTCAGCCGCCAACTCGCAACAAGTTTGCGGAACCGATTGACCCGCTAATGCCTCCCGCAATAACAATATGGCGCGATGCACTGAGCCATGTCATTACTGACATCGACAGGCTGATATTTGGAAGGAAACCCACAGATTCAGGCTATGTCTTCCCAGACCCAGGTCTTTTTGTCGGTGTCACTACTGGCCAGAGGCAGGGTCTCTACTTTTTTAATTGGCTGAAGTACCGAAGCGCCCTTATCCATCGCCAAGCCTTCTCTTCGTCTGCAAGTCCAATCAATAACCAGCAGTGGCGAACCCTCCTCTACTTGCCCTTGGATCACAACCCAGCAGCTCCCCCCAAGAAGCGCAAGTTGGCGGCCCAGCCTATTGCCGCCTCCCAGCCCACTAGCTCCTCCCAGCCCCCTAGCTCCTCCCAACCCAATCGGTTCCAAAGGACAGAGGACATCGTCCAGAACCTCCTCAAGAAGTGCTTGGACTTGGATGAAGAGATTGTTCTGAGGTCAGAGGCGACAATGGGCTCCTGGTGGAATGGTCACAAGATAACGTCGGGAAGTATTCCTCCAATAAATGTTGCCCAACAAATCCTTTGGGAGCTGTTCAAGCTCAACTTTCGGTATGAGTTTTTTGCATTGGATGCTCGGGCACACGTACCAGTGGAGGATACCAACCGACCACCTCGCGAACGGCTGATCTTGGCTTGTTTTCCTGGGCGGGCATCGTTGGTCGCTGCACCTCTTCAATCTGTGCGTGAGGGTTTAGTGGCAGCTAACTGGAGAGCTCGGCGTTCGTTCGCCGTGGCGATGAGGACAGTTATGCAGACGTGGAAGGGATTTCCGGGTTACGGGTTCCACCTCACCAAGGATGTGTGTGATTTGTCTGAATGAGAGTTTCACGAGCTTGAGTCGGCGGTGGCCCATTTTTACACGCAGTCTTTCTATGATTACTTTGCCCGTGCTGCCATTGTCCCACACACCCTTCCGTCGCTTTGATTCGCTGCTTTGATTGGTCCCTTTTTTTGCTGCACCCACACGTGAATTTTTTTGTTGGTAATGTATTGTGCATATAATGTGTAATATATAATACCCCTTGGCCTGTTCGTTCCCCTGGACCTGTGGCTCGAAGTATCCAATTGAAATGTCTAACATTGTCTGCTAGGAACAATAATGTCCCACCAGGCCCAGGAAGAACTGTCCGCGATAGGAAGGATAATGGCCCACCTGGCCCACAAAGGACACCACTTGTCGACCCCATCCCAGATGAGTATCCCCTTCCTTCAGCATAAACACTTTCTCAAACCAATTTTGCAGCTCTGCGCTTCACGCAATGCCATCTAAGGCTAAAGCCCAACCTCCAGCTCCCGATCGTGTCACACGATCCAAACGAACGATGATACCAGAAATTCCGCTTCCTCCACGTCGAGGACCGCCAGCTCGAAAGCAAGCAGTAAGTGTGGTTCCCTTTGGTATGAGAGTTCAACATCCCCTAACTATCTGTGCTAGTCCGTTTCAGAACCTCGACCCCGTCTGGTTCCTCGACCAATGACGACTCGCAATAAGCCTCGAACAGCAGAAGAGGAAGATAATTTCTTTATTTCATCGCGTGTTGGATGGAAGCAATTACCAACGGACGCTACCGGCAAGTGTCCTTAACAGTGAATGATATTTAGTTAACCAAGCCTATGTCTAGCTGCCGAACCTGATACACTTCAAGCCGAATCTCTCCTTGCTCTATCCACCACTTCAGTGCCTCTTCCTGTGCTTCCTGCTCAGGCCGTTCATCAAGACCAGACACCGGTATCCCCATCTCCATCTTCAACACCAACACCTATTAGAGAACTGCCTCGTCCGGCACCTCCTGAACGTGCCGCCTTCACACCATCTCCACGACAAGATGCTCATGCTGATTCGGCTGAGCCTCGTACACCACTTCGTCGCTATGGTCGTAGGAACTTACACGAAGGGACAGAGAGGACACCTCCAATGCTTCCACTGCTTCGTCACTCTGGTTGTAGGGACCAAGCAGAACAGACCATATCTATGCCTGGCACTCCGAATTCCATCACCCTCCGAGGAGATGCATTGAAGGGAGTCAAGGACCCTTTGTTCATCGCTCGCCTGGCAGAGTGGCAGATGGACTTACGGCTTCCTACTCTTTCCCCTGATCCTGACCCAGTTCATGACAAAGACGACGGGGCTTTCAACCGGGGTTCGAGTCCTTTTGAACAAGAAGCCTCTGGTGATGCTATCACTCAACACCAAGGAGACGAGAATGAGGAGGAAATAGAGGAAAGTGGAACGGATGGATCAGACTTCTCCAAAACTGAACGTACCAAGGAGACAAAACGACAGTACAAGAAGGATAATTTCCGCCCTCACTCGCCGACTGTGGAAGAAAGGGACGAAGAAGATCTGATGGACGAAGAGGAGTACCTACAAGACATACAAGATATTGAGCGTCATTTGCAGCCGCGATCGAAAGGCCAGGGAAAAAAAGCAAAACAGCGATTAACTCGGCAAGAGGAGGACAAGGAGGATAATCAACAGGCAGACGACGAAGATGGAGATTTTCAACATCGATCTGGGCCAATCTCGCAGCAAGTCAAGGACGCCGCATACAATCTCCACAGAGACTATATTACTTCGATGGAGGAACTTGCCCGTTCTTGCAGCAAGCCTTCAAAAGCTCTGTTCCGACTTGTAGGCGACGAAAATGTAACACCTCGGTCCCTGCTTCCTTGGAATGCCTTTCAGTCCTGGTATTCATCATGCGGAGAAAGGAAGAAACCTAAAGATAGTAAGTTTTTTTCTGATTTATTTCGTATTTATCCTGATCCTCCATACAGTGCCAAGCAATGAGTGGACGAAGGTCGTCCATAGGGAATACAGAGCTAGGATTGATTCACTCGGTGATGAAGCGGACGATCCGGATGCCAGAGCAGAGCTTTTCCGACCGCAGATTGAATGGTATAGAGAGCGCCTCCAAGCTGGTGTCCTTGAAACCAAGAAATCGGGAAAATTCGACCTTACGATTGGTCATTATGCAAGGATGGTCACGAACTTGGTGAGTTCCTTTTTTTTTTGTGGCTTCGTGGCACTAAGTTGATGTATTTTTTAGTCAGTTGAGATCTATCAAGAGTCGAACCTAATTCTCTTTGTTTATCTTATCGATACCACCGAAAATCCAAACGGTACGAATTCTAGTGTAGCTTTGGGAGGAACACCTCAATACAAGGAACTCCGAATGAAAAAAGAGGCGACGATAACCCAGCAAACTATGGACTACATAACAATGTTTCGGTATGTTTTCAATCCTGTATTGCCTTCGGTTCTTTCCTACATGAGTCTCAATAGGAGCGTGGAAATGGATGAGGTCGAACAAACGCAATACCGGACCATTGCAATTCGCAAGCCAACTGAGTCGAAACGAGATTATAATGCCCGACTCTTTGCCGAATACCATCGTATGGATTTGGGTAAGTGGTTGTACCCACTTTATTAATTATTCTTGCTAACGCTGATAACAAATTTCCAGTACAAATCATGCAGTCGCGGAACGCCGGCTTGAAAGGAAATGCGATCCGTATGGCGTGGACAGGCTGGAGCGACCAGGCATTCGAGAACCAGCTCACTCTCGTTAACTGGTTCCCGGGCAGACCGTATCCTGGCGATAGTGAATTCAAACTGAAGAGGCTCAGTGGCGAGGATGTTAGCAAAGCGGTAACAGCTCGAAAACAAGTTGCAGAATTCCCAGAGGACATCGACTCGTGCACTGTTCTTCGCATTATTTCATGGAGCAATGGTATGCCATATTTACTCTAT
>Ga0137383_10002289_pt1 | contig 11648 bp, 10 predicted proteins | sample SagtaG_19_FD_104817 | JGI IMG/M metagenome (GOLD analysis project Ga0137383, IMG submission 104817) | Vadose zone soil microbial communities from Sagehorn Ranch, Mendocino, California, USA - Sage2_R_40_16 metaG | ecosystem: Environmental > Terrestrial > Soil > Vadose zone | place: USA... | reverse complement strand
GGAGAAGGTGCTCGCGCTGGTGCCCGGGCTGCGCCGGGCGGCGGTGGAGAACCGGCGCTTCCTGCGCCGGGTCGTCCGGCTCCTGGCGGCCGAAGCCGGCATCAGCCAGTTCCTCGACATCGGCGTGGGGCTGCCCACCCAAGGTGCCGTGCACGAGGTCGCGCGCGAGGTCAACCCCACGCGCGCGTCGTCTATGCGGACTATGATCCGGTCGTCGTCTCGCATGGCCAGGCTCTGCTCGCGGTCAGCGACCTGAGCATCATGGGCAGCGGCTTCTTCCCCGATAAGTCGGCCCTGGCCGAGGCGGTGGCGGTGTATGAGAGGGCCAGCGAGCGCGCCTGAAATGCGTTGCGCGCAATGGGGCGGCATGGCAGCGTTCTGACGATGCTTCCAGCCGATCACGGGAGGTTGATCGCGGTGATCATGGTTCGTGGCAAGGCTTCATCCGCCGCCTCGGCAACAGAGCGCATCGCAGCCTGATCAGGCAACACAGGAGCAGACCGGCCACGCTGGTCCGTACCTGGGTCCAGCGACTTCACCGCATCGAACCCCATGGAGCATCAGTGTCTTCGCATCCTTCCTTCGAGCCGCTCCCCGGACCCGAAGGCCAGACCACCCCAGTCCTGCGGCACGGCGACACCGTGCTGCGTCCGGCAGGACCATGGACACCTACCGTCCACGCCCTCCTCATCCACCTGGAGAACGCCGGTTTCACAGGCAGTCCCCGCGTCATCGGCAACGGATATGACGGTCACGGACGCGAGGTCCTGACCTACATTCCCGGCGACTTCGTGCACCCGCACGCCTGGAGCGACGAAGGGATCTGGCAAGTCGGCCGTCTACTGCACGATCTTCATGACGCCACCGCCGACTTCCAACCCCCACCCGACGCGGTCTGGCACCGCTGGCCCTTCAACGGTGACGCACCCGACGCCATCATCAGCCACCGCGACACCGGACCGTGGAACATCGTCGCCCGCGACGGTCTGCCGGTCGCCTTCATCGACTGGCCGACCGCCGGGCCGACCGAACGACTCGACGAGATCGCCGCTACAGCCTGGCTGAACGCGCAACTCCACGACGACGATGTCGCCGAACGCCAGAACCTACCCGACCCCACCGCCCGCGCCGCCCAACTGCGCCACTTCCTGGACGGCTACCGACTGGCCACCACCGATCGCCGCGACTTCGTCACCAGGATGATCGAGTACGCCATCCGCGACTGCGCTGCCGAAGCCATCGAAGCCCACGTGACACCCGCCCAGGGCGACACCACCACGCTCTGGGCCATCGCCTGGCGGGCACGATCCGCCGCCTGGATGATCAGGCACCGGCACCTGCTCGAACACGCCACCACTACCTGACCAACATCCCATCCCCGGGCCTGGGGCGCCGTCCGCAGGGCAAGGCGCCTGGAGGCGGAATGGCACCGGAGGAACCCCGGGACGTCATCTGGATGCGCCCTGAGCACGCGGCCCACCCCCGGCTCGCGGAACTGCTCGCACCGGCCTCACAAGCGCAGCCGAGCCCAACCGAAGCAGCCGCTGAGCCGCCCGGCCGCTACCGCGACATCCTCGCGCGCATCCTGAGCGGCCTCCTTGTCCCGGACCTGGCAGGCGTGGACCACTAAGGTACCGAAGACGTCCTTCTGGTCTAGGATCAGCATCTTTGGGTCGGCTCAGGACACGGCCTTCCAGCGGTCGCAGAAGGCGATGACCTCGCGGTCCTGGGTGTCCTTCGTCAGGTCGGCCAGGAACCGCAGCCGGTAGTCATGCGCCAGCCTCCTAACGGTTCTTTCCTATCCATGAAAGACCTTCCCTGGCGTGGGTGCCGGAGGTCGGCTCGTGCTCGGCCGAATCACGAGAAAAGGAGTCAATCACTCCGGCAAATCACGGTAGAACGGGTACGGGCCTTTTGCGCGGGCCGGGACGGGGCCGTCTGGGCGGTGGGAGAGAACTGGAGGGTTGATGAACATCAGCGTCCGGTATATGCGGGATCTCAAGCGGACCTATTGGTGCACGCTGTACCTCCGCCGCAAGGCGACCATGGTGCTCACGTCCGCCGGGGTCCTGGTGCTCCTGGCCGCGTTCCTTCCCTCGAGGTCCAGCCAGGCGGCGACGGTCGTGCTGGCCGCGATCGGCATCATCCTCCTCGTCGAGGTGCCGCTCGTGATCTGGCTCATGGTGGTCAGGAACTGGGACGCGCTCAACGAGGAGGTCGAGGTAACGGTAACCAGCGAGGAGATCGTCCAGCGGACGGCCACGACGTCATTGCGGCTCAGTTGGGACATGGTGCAGCGGATCATCAGCCTGAAGGACATGTGGCTCTTCTACACCAGCCGGCTGAAGCTCGTGACGCTCTACAAAGTGGCGCTCACCGCCGCGCAGCAGGCGGAGTTGGCGGCTTTCATCGAGGCCCGGAAGCGCTTGTTAGCGGGATTTCCGCACCTGTACTTTCCACCCTTGGAGCCTGCGGCTCTCGCGGAGCGAGGCGGTCGGGAGGTTGCACTTTGCGGCGATTTCGTCTTACTGCCGCGCTTCGCCATGAGCCAGGCGCTGGCCGAAGCTGGCGCCCAGGTCGCCGTCAGTTCAGACTCCGTGGCTTGGGGGAGGCTCGTACCAGGTCCGTTCGGCCCTCAAATCGGGTAGTGGGCCGGACCTGAACTCTTCCTCAGTCAGTTGCCGGCCGACATCTGCCCGAGGGCGCTAACCGCTGGTGATGACTGGACTCAGGAATGTCACAGGCTCCTGGCCAAGTGGACGCCATGCGTAGAAGGGGGCACCATGAGTGACGTGACGATCGCTCAGGCCTGGCCCGCCGCCGGCCGACCGTTCACCGTCGCCGAGCTGGACCGGATGCCAGATGACGGCCGCCGGTACGAACTGCTGGACGGGGTGCTCATCGTGAGCCCCCGGCCGACGACAATCCACCAGGTCGTGGCGGGACGGCTGCTCCGTGTGCTGGCAGATGCTTGCCCCGAAGACCTTTGCGTCGTACCTGAGTCGGCCGTCGAGCTCGGCCCGCAGACCGAGTTCGATCCCGATCTGGTGGTGGTCCGCCTGGACCAGATCGGCGGCGCGAAGTTCACCGAGCCGCCGCTGCTCGTCATCGAGATCCGGTCGCCCAGCACCGCCCTCATCGACCTGAACAGGAAGAAAGCCGCGTACGAGAGGTTCGGCGTCCCCGCGTACTGGATCGTGAACCCGGACCCGCCCCAGCCGGAACTGACCGTTTTCGAGCTGCAGGACGGGCGTTACGCTCTCGCGGCGAAAACGTCAGGGCCTTTCGCCGCCCACCGCCCCTTCACCGTGAGCATTTACCCAGCGCGCCTGACCGACGGACTGCGCACCTGACCGGGCACTGCTTTGCCGTGGGCCCACCGCGTGGGCCGCACCGATCAGGTACTTGCACCGCCAGCCCGGACGCCGGTTACCGTCGGCCCTTTCGCTGGGATCTGGTCGGCCTGGACCGGGGCTGGCGGCGCTTCACCGCCTCACCGGTGGCGGGACGGGTGAGCCGGAATATTCGGGTGGACAGGTCACGGATCGCCTTGTAATCCTTGGCCTGCTGTGCCAGCGGCAAGGCCGCCTGGAAGTGGGCGAGCGCCGCTTCGGTGTCGCCGAGGATGGCCAGCGTGTCACCGGCGAGTATCCGGGTCCGGATGTCATCGGGCCAGCGTTCGAGGTTCTCGGCGATCTTCGCCCGCGCGTCGTCTGCATGCCCGGCTTCGGCGAGCGCGACTGCCGCCTGACCGGCGAAGAAACCGTGCCTGGCCGGGTCGACGGCGGCCAGCGCCTCGCTCAGCGTGACGGCTTCGGTTCCCTGGCCTGCGCGGCCGAGGTCACCGATGAGGGTGACCGGCCAGCCCGGGAACCGGCCCGCCTGATCCTGGTTTCCCGCCAGTGCGCTGCCGAACTCCTCCGGGCGGCCCGGGAACCCGGCTGCGGCCTCGGCCAGGAGCCGGGCGCGCCGCGCCAGATCCTTCTTGGCGGCCGCGAGCCTCGTGGCCAGCCCGCCGGGCAGGTGCGGCAGCGACAGCCGCGCGGAGGCGTCCGCGAGCATCCGCCACCCAGCCGGATTGCTGGCCCCCGCCCGCGCCATCCGTCTCCTGATTACCGCGTCCGCCTCGTTCCGGTGCGCCGGGCACATGCGGTCCCGGGAATCGGCCAGGTCGGCGGGGAACTTGAACCGGCGGCCCGCGCAGGCCGGGCAGCCGGGCCGGGGAGAAGCCGTCACGGTGAGCTCGACCAGCGACCGGTCCAGCTCTACGGGGCCGAACGCCTGCTGAACGAAATCGGTGATCGCGCCGAGGCCGATGGCTTCCCACTCCGCGGACTCGGCCACGATGACGGCCTCACCGAGCGCTGGCCCGGGGTTCCCGGACAGCAGGGCCGGCACCTCCCCGTGTGCCGCGAGTTCCGCGTACCGTCCGGACGTAACGGCGTCCTCATGGGCGGCGGCAGTCGTTATGGCCCGGCCGCCGAGCCCGGCCAGCACGGCCGCCATCGTCGTTTCCCGCTGTCTTGCCATCTCGGCCAGCGACCACACCGGCACGTAGACGACGATCTCGAGCGGCCATGCGTTGGCGGTAGCCACCGCCTCGGGGCGCGGCGCCAGCCATTCGAGCGGGTCCCAGGTGACCACGAACAGCCGCAGCACGTCGGCCATCCTGGCCTGTGCCGGGGCAAGGCCTTCCCACCTGGCCGCCAGTTCGAGCAGCCTGGTATCGGTGAGTGGCGGACTGGCCAGCAGGGCCCGGACGTCGCCGGGAAGGCCGGACAGCAGGGCCGCGTTCGTCTCGGTCATCGCTACCGAGGATTTTGGCACAGAACGGCCATTGACCGGGTCCTGGAGCTGGCACCACCGGTCGTTCGGATGAATATTCCAGCGGAAATGGGTGCGGCCGGACAGCGTGGCGGGCGAGAGCGGCACGCTCGCTGAGGCGGCTACCTATCACCGAGACCAGGCACCCCTCCGCGATCAGAGTTCGCGGGCGCGGGCTGGTCGGCTCCGCTGAATGACTACTTCGGCCCGTCCGTGCAGGCGCAGTACTTCCCCGGCGTCATCGACGCCTGCACCTACGGCGGCGCCATGCACGCGCTGCCCTGGTACCTGGACGCGGGCATGCTCTACTACCGCAAGGACCTCCTCGACGCCGCGGGCATAAAGCCCCCGTCATCCTGGAGCGAGCTCGTCGCCGGCGCGCAGAAGCTGACCGGCACGGGCAAGGTCGCCGACGGCTTCAACTGGCAGGCCAAACAGGCAGAGGTGCTGGTCTGCGACCTGGTGGAGTTCATCGGATCCAACGGCGGGTCGATCCTGGCGCCGGACGGCAAGACGGTGACCATCGCCGAGCCGAACGCGGTCGAGGCCGTCCAGCTCATGTACGACACGTTCAACAAGGACAAGGTCACGCCCAAGGCCGTGCTCTCCTGGGACGAGGTGCCGAGCGAGCTGCCCTTCCTCGGCGGCAAGGCCGCGTTCCTGCGCAACTGGTCCTTCGTGTGGTCCGATGCGCAGAACAAGTCGAGCTCGAGCGTCGCCGGCAAGGTGGGCGTCGTCAAGCTGCCGGCTTTCCCCGGCGGCAAGAGCGCCGCGTGCCTCGGCGGGTACCAGTTCGGCATGAACGCCTCGAGCACCAAAAAGAGCGCGGCGATCGACTTCCTGACCTGGATGTCCAGCCCGGCGACCCAGCTGAAGTGGGCCACGCAGCTCGGCCTGGCGCCGAGCCGGCCTTCGGTGTACGACCAGCCCGCGCTGGCTGCGGCCGACCCGTTCATGGTGTCGCTGCGGGATGTCTTCACCGGCGGCACGCCCCGCCCCAAGACACCGAAGTACTCCCGGATCAGCCTGGCGATACAGGCCGGCGTGTCGGCCGCGCTCGCGACCGGCAACGTGCAGTCCAACTTGTCCTCGACCAAGGCGCAGATCGAGCAGATCATCGCGTGATCGCCGATGTCCTCGACCTCCGTAGCCAGTAAGACGTCACCCGCGGGACCGCCAGGTCACGCGGAACGCCGCCACCCGAAGCCCCGGCGGCCCGGGACGCCGTGGCGCCAGTTGCTCGCTCCGGTCCTGCTGGTCGTGCCGATGCTCGCGGCCTTGCTGGCCGTGTCGTTGTATCCGGTGCTACGGACGATCTGGATGGCCTTCCGCAACACCAGCCTGGAAACCCAGGGCGACCGGTTCACCGGCCTGGCCAACGTCCGCCATCTGGCCAGCGACGCCATGTTCTGGAAGGCGTGGCGGCAGACATGTGAGTTCACCGCGGTCACGACGATCGTCGAGACGCTGCTCGGCCTGGTGATCGCGCTCGCGCTGTTCAAGACCTTCCGCGGCCGGGGGCTCGTGCGGGCCGCCGTCCTGGTGCCGTGGGCCATCCCGACCGTGGTCACCGCCCGGATGTTCAGCTGGCTGTTCGACCAGGGCGGCCTGGTGAACTACCTGCTGGTGAGGCTGCACCTGGTGGCGCAGCCGGTGAACTTCCTCGGTTCGACCACGCTGGCGCTGCCGACGCTGATGGTGGCCGACATCTGGAAGACCACGCCGTTCATGGCCCTGCTGCTGCTCGCCGGCCTGCAGACGATCCCGCCCGATCTCGCCGAAGCGGCCCGCATCGACGGGGCGTCAGCCTGGGGATATTTCCGGCGGATACGGCTCCCGCTGCTGATGCCCACCCTACTGGTGGCCTCCTTGCTGCGAGCGCTTGACGCGTTCCGGGTCTTCGACCTGCCATACGTGGTGACCGGCGGCGGGCCGGCTAGCAGCACGCAAACGATGTCGACCTACGCCTACAACACTCTGTTCTCAGGTCTCGAGCTTGGCTACGGCTCGACGATCGCCACCGCCATGTTCGTCACCGAACTCATCATCGCCGGCGTCTTCGGGCTGTTTATCGTCCGGCGCCTAAGGCAGGAGGCCTGAGATGGCAGCCATCGCCCACCCGGCGCCGGTCGCCAAAACCCGCAAAAGCACCCGCCTCCGCCATCCGCTCCGCCGCGGGTCGTTCGGCCTGCTTGTGGTCGTGATCGCCGTGTGGTCCCTGTTCCCGTTCGCCTGGCAGGTGATCACCTCGTTCGAACCAGACCGGGACCTTTCCCGGTTCGCCCCCACCTGGCTGCCCATCCCCGGCGGCACCTTGCAGCACTACCGCAATGTCTTCGTCGCGAAGGACTTCGCGCCCTACATCGTCAACAGCGTGATCGTCGACGTGAGCGCCACCGCGATCGCGCTGGTGTTCGCCGCGCTGGCCGCGTATTCCGTGGCCCGGCTTCCGCTGCCCGGCAAGGGAGTCGTCCTGGCGCTGGTGCTGGCGGTTTCCATGTTCCCGCAGATCTCGATCGTGACCCCGCTGTACCAGATCCTGATCAGCCTGCACTTGATCGACACCTATCCCGGGCTGTCGGGTGTCTACATCGGTCTGGCGCTGCCGCTGATGGTGTACATCCTGTGGGGCCATTTCCGCGCCATCCCGAAGGAGATCGACGAGGCCGCCAGGATCGACGGCGCCGGCCCGCTGCGCGCGTTGTGGCGGGTCATCATTCCCGTGGCCCTCCCGGGCGTGGTCCCGGCGGCGCTGCTCGGCTTCATCGCCTCATGGAACGAGCTGCTCCTGGCCCTGTCGATCATGACCTCTCCGCCGCGCCAGACCATCCCGGTGGGGATCGCAAACTTCACCGGGCTTTACTCGATTCCGTGGGGTGATATCGCGGCCGCCTCCGTGGTCGTCACCGTGCCCCTCGTCGTCCTGGTGCTGATCTTCCAGAAGCGGATCGTCGAAGGCGTGACCGCCGGGGCGGTCAAGGGATGAGGACGCGGCCCGGCGCGAGCTGGCGGGATGCCTACCTCAGGGTGGCCGAGCACCTGGTCAGCCAGGCGAGCCAAGCGCGGCCGGTCCTCACCGGCACCAGCGCCTGCGTGGACGCCGTCTTCCACATTGACGCCAAACGCCTCGCCCGCCTCGTCGCCCGCCCGGCCTCGACCTCGGCGGATGACACCAAAGGCAGCGAACTGCTCGCCCGGGTCCTCGGCCGGATCATGGCCGGGCGAGGCGGTGAACTGCTTACCCGCTGGCCTGCGGGGCCAGCGTGGATCTGCGCGTTGCTCGGCCCGCCCGACCGGCGCCAGGTCGGCGGCACCGGCCCGCAGGCGTCGTGGGCTCTGGCCGCCGTCGGCGGCCACAGCGTCCTGGCCCTGGCCGATCGCAGCCCCGAGCAGCTGGCGGTGATCGATCCGCGCACCGGCCTATGCGCGGACGGCGCGATCGTCGCGGCGGGATCGCTCGCACCGTCCGGTCACGCGACGAAGCTGCCGCACTGCATACTCGAGTTCACCGCCGGGACCAGCCACGACGGGGTCACGCTGCCCCGGTCGAGCCGCATCATCCTGCGCTTCGGCGACGAGCCGATCGAGCGCGACGAGCAGTTCCTCGCGATGACGCCGGCGCTGGCCGCGGCGGCCGGTGCCGGGCTGGTGTCCGGTCTCAACGGCCTCGCCGACGACGATTCACAAGACAATATGACCGAACGAGCCTGGCTCCTCGCCCTAATACGTGCGTGGTCAGACGCGGGTCTGGCGGTCATCCATCACGAGCTCGCCGAGTTCCCCTCACCGCGGCGGCTACGTGAGGCCGCCGCGATGGGCCCGGCCACGTCGCTGGGCCTGAGCCTGTCCGAGCTGTTCACGCTGACCGGATCCCGCGGCGACCCGCGCCTGCTCGCGCGGGACGTCGCCGTGCTGAGCGGCGTCCGGCGGGTGATCGTGCACGCCGACGACTGGGCGCTCGCGGTGCATCGCGGCACTCTGCACCAAAAAACTCCGCACCAAAAAACTCTGCACCAAAAAACTCTGCACCAAAAAACTCCGCGCCAAGAAGACGTGCGTCATCAGGAAGACGTCCTGCTGGCCGGCAACGCGTTCGCCGCGGCCCGCGCCCGTGCCGGGCAGCGGCCGCCCTCCTCGACCCGGCCCGCGACGCCAGCTACACCGATGATCGTCCCGCCGGCGGCGCCCTGGGTGACGGCTGGCAGGCCACCTGCGTGCCCGCGCCGCACCTGCGCCGGCCGGCCGGCACGGTCGGGCTCGGGGACACGTTCGTGGCCGGGCTCCTTCTGGCCGAGAGCCTGCGGCCAGCAGATCCCTTACCGGGGGAACCGACGCCAACATCCGCCATGACGCACCAGTCCGGATCGACCGAACCCCATGAGGAGAATCGACAATGCCAACCGCAGCCGTCCCGCAAGACCCGGGCAAGATCCGCGGACTGCAGCGCGTCACCACCGAGGCGGGCTTCTTCGAGATCTGTGCCCTGGACCATCTATCGGATTTCGCCGAGCTGCTGGCCGCCGATCCCGCCACGGTGACCTACGCCGACGTCATCGCGGCCAAGGACGCCCTGGTCCGGGCGCTGTCGCCGAGCGTGTCGGCTTTCCTGCTCGACGCGCGCTACGGCCTGCAGACCGTCGTGACCGGGGCGCTGCCCGGCACGGTCGGCCTGATGTCCGCGATCGAAGACGAGGACTACTCGATCCCCGACGGCCCGCGTCGCACCCGGTACCGGGAAGGCTGGAGCGTGCGGCAGATCAAGCTGGCCGGCGTCGACGTCGCCAAGCTGCTCTGGTGGTACCGGCCGGACGGCGACGCCGACACCGCCGAGTACCAGCGGTACGTGGTGCGCAGCCTGGTTGGCGAATGCGCCCGGCTGAGCCTGCCGCTGGTTGTCGAGCCGATCTGGTACCCGCTTCCCGGCGAGGACCCGGAATCGCCGCAGTGGCAGACGGCCCGCGTCGAAGGGATCCTCGCGTCCGCGTTCGAGGCGAACGCGCTCGGCGTGGACATGCTCAAGGTGGAGTTTCCTGGCTACGTCGACAGCCAGCCGGGACGCGACAATGCCGTGGCGGCGTGCAAGGAACTCGATGCCGGGGTGACCGTGCCCTGGGTGATCCTCTCGGCCGGTGTCGGGTACGAGGACTTCAGGACCCAGGTCGAGATCGCCTGCCGGGCCGGCGCGTCCGGCTACCTGGCGGGCCGGTCTATCTGGCGGGATGCGGTATCGACCCACGATCCGGCCGCCCGGGATGCCGCCGTGGCCGGCGCCCGCGCGCGGCTCGACGAGCTCAATGCCATCACCCGTGCCAACGGCCGGCCCTATGTGGCGGCGCATAGCCTGGCGGATGTCACCCAGACGATGCCCGACGGATGGTTCGACCGGTGGCACCCCTCCGGCTGACCCCGTTGCCCGCCGCAGCCGCCCTACGCGAGGCACGCACCGCACCCGTTCGGTCCCCCAATCGCGTGATACGGCGGCACCCCGAGCTCGACACGGAGGCTACTGATACGGGGATATGTGCTTGGCGGCGGCACGCAGTTCTTCATAGTATTCCGCGCGACTGCGTATTTCCGCGGGCTGAGTATCAGCCGGGCTGCTGATGTCTTGCCCGCTGTGCCCGCGTCCTTTCTCCGGTTTGCTATCCGACTATTCGGCCCGGCGATCCGTGTCCTGTAGCGGAGAGGAATCGACATACTGGAGGCCGGACTACGAGGGGAGCGAGTCATGCGTGCTGGTTTGCGTGCGGTCGTGCTGGGCGTGGTGTCGGCGGCGCTGCTGGCGGGGTCCTTGGGTGGCGTGGTCGCCATAGCGAGACTCGCCGCTACCAGGATCAGGGCGGCGTTGACGTCAGCGCGGACCGAGTTCCTCCGGCGGCGGCCAGTCCCCGGGCAGTGCATTGAGCCGCCGTACGTAATCCGCACGATCGAATGGCCGCTTCTCGGCCATGACCCGGTAAAAGTCCTGGCTGACCAGTTCCATGATCATGTGCATCACGTTGTGCCAGTCGTAGCCGAGCCCGGCCAGCCGCTGAACTGTCTGCCACGTCTCGGGCGGGTCGTCGGCCAGCAGCTGGTTCGCGACCACTCCGTGCAGCGTGACGTGCAGCCTCGGGTTCATCGGCTCGCCGCTGGCGGTAGCGATCTCTTCATGCCGCTCGAGCGCCCCTGCCATCTCGAGGTGCTGTGCCTCGAGCAGGAACCCGCGCTCGTCCTCGTCGTCCGGATTCAGCAGCTCCAGATCGAGCCCCCGATAGGTGCCATGCCCAGCGGGTACTGCCCAAGACCGCCGGTTGCCCGGGAGCGGCTCGTCGAACCAGCAGTCGGTCGCCTCCTCGGCCTGCCAGGCGGACACACCCCCGATCGGCCGACGGTCTGACGCCGGACGCCGACTCACCTTGCGACTCCGCCCACGGCCGGGCGGGCGCCCGCGACTCTTTGGACTCACCGCACGATTGTCCCAGTATCTGACGGCTGTCGCACCGCCGAACCAGAACCAACGTAGACGTCCGCGGTTTCCCGATCGGCGCTGCTGCCCTGCGAGCTGTCGCCCGGGGGCCAACCCGTCAGCGCCGGTTCCGTCGATACGCTGGTTTCGTGACCGGGACGCAGGGAACCCCGCTGGGCCTGGATGTGACGACGCCGAACGTGGCGCGCATGTATGACTATTACCTGGGCGGCAAGGACAACTTCGAGCCGGACCGGATCGCGGCGGAGAAGGTGCTCGCGCTGGTGCCCGGGCTGCGCCGGGCGGCGGTGGAGAACCGGCGCTTCCTGCGCCGGGTCGTCCGGCTCCTGGCGGCCGAAGCCGGCATCAGCCAGTT
>Ga0137383_10002286_pt1 | contig 11650 bp, 8 predicted proteins | sample SagtaG_19_FD_104817 | JGI IMG/M metagenome (GOLD analysis project Ga0137383, IMG submission 104817) | Vadose zone soil microbial communities from Sagehorn Ranch, Mendocino, California, USA - Sage2_R_40_16 metaG | ecosystem: Environmental > Terrestrial > Soil > Vadose zone | place: USA... | reverse complement strand
TACCGGCCGATCCCGCTCACCGAGAAGGAGGAGGAGATCCGGCGCACGGGCGGCATCCTGGCGGTCGGGCGGCGCGAGTTCCTCGAATCGATCGACCGCCAGCCGGGCCTCGAGTTCCCCGACCCGCAGCAGGCGCGCTCGATGACGCTCACCGAGCAGATCGTCTTCGCGCACCGCGTGGACAGGAGCGCGGCCGTCCGGCCGGGAGCGACGCTGCGCGTCTGGGCCGATCTCCTGCCGGCCTCCGACGGCACGGCGCCGTTCGCCATCCACACCTTCAATCAGATCACCGGCGGCGATACCATCGATCCCCGGCAGGCGGCGATCGCCAGCGACCACTTCGTGTTCACCGGCAAGGAGGAGGACGAGCGGCAGACGTCGATCTCGCGGGAGTTCGCGCGCCTGCACGCCATCGGCAAACCGCATTACGCCGCGCCGGGCGACGGCATCTTCCATTTTTATTTCCCGGAGCAGGGCCTGATCGTGCCGGGCGGGTTCTACCCGGGCGCCGACTCACACAGCCGGGCGTACGGCGCCTACGGCGCCGTGGGGATCGGCGTCGGCTCGACCACGCTCGGGTTCGGCTGGGCCACCGGCTCCATCTATTTCACCCTGGCGCGGCCGCGCCGGGTCGTGTTCGCCGGCGCGCTGCAGGCCTGGGTGACCGGCAAGGACATCGTCCTGGAGCTGCTGCGCCGCTGGGGGGCGGCGCAATCATCGGGCCTGTCGATCGAGTTCGTCGATCGGGACCGCCAGCTGCCGATGCCCCACCGCAACACCATCGCCAACATGATGGCCGAGGGCGAGGCGCAGAACGGCCTGTTCGCCCAGGATGAGATCACGGACGCGTGGTACCGCGCCCGCGGCCTGCCGCTGCCGTATCCGCGTCTCGTCTCGGGCGCGTCGGCGCGCTTCGACATCGACGAGGCGCTCGACCTGACGTCGGTCGTGCCGATGATCGCGCGGCCGTTCAGCCCCGGCAACGCCCATCCCGCCGCGGAGGTGGCGAGGGAGCGGCTGACCTTCGACAAGGCGCTCATCGGCTCCTGCACCAACGGCTCGTACGACGACCTGCTGGGCGCCGCCCTGGTCATCCGCGCCGGCCGCGCCGCCGGATTGCGCCGCGTGGCGGAGGGCGTGCGCTTCGTGATCTTCCCCGGCAGCGGCTCGGTGGGCGCCCAGATCGAGCGGCCCGATCCCCGCCTCGGCGGCGAGTCGATCGCCGGGGTGTTCCGCGGCGCCGGCGGCGCGATCCGCCGGTCCTGGTGCGGCCCCTGCTTCGGCCAGGGAGAGGACGCGCTGAAGCCGGGCGAGCGCGCCATCACCTCCTTCAACCGCAACTGGCAGAACCGCATGGGCGTCGGCGGCGAGGGCTACCTCGCCAGCCCGTCGGTCGTCGCCGCCTCGGCGCTCGCGGGCTACATGGCGCCGCCTTCCGAGATCGGCCTCGAATGGACGCCGGATAAGTTCGCAGTCTGAGTCGGGCCGGCGCAGGTCCGGGCGCGGCCCGGCGCCGGCGGGAGCGAGCGCGTCATGTACGGAACGGCGCTCCGTTTCAGGGACGATACGGCGGCGGAACGGACGCCGCCCTTCCGCATCCTGGCCCTTGACGGAGGCGGAATCCGCGGGCTGTTCACCGCCTCGTTCCTGACGACGGTCGAGGGTCTCGGCGGCGGCCGGATCGGGCAGCATTTCGACCTCCTGGTCGGAACCTCCATGGGAGGCGTGATCGCCCTGGCGCTGGCGTACGGTGCGCCGGCCCAGACCGTTTTCGATCTCTTCCTGAACAAGGGCCGGGAGATTTTCAGCCGGCCGCGCCGGTTCGGGATGCTGCTTCGGCCCAAGTATGACAACCGTATTCTCGCCGGAGCGCTGCGCGATTATTTCGGATCCAAGACCCTGGACGACGCCCTGACGCCGGTGTGCATCACCAGCTACGAGCTGGAAAATTCCTACCCGCGCGTCTGGAAGGACGACCATGCCCCCGACCTCGCACCCGCGGGCGACGAGCCCGCCTGGAAGGTCGCGCTCGCGACCTCGGCCGCGCCGATCTTCTTCCCAGGCACGCAGGTCCTCGAGGGAGACAGTCACGTCGACGGCGGCCTGTTCGCCAACAACCCGGCCCTCATCGGGCTGACCGAGGCGGTGCGTTACTTCCACCAGCCCCTCGAGCGCATCCGGATCCTGTCCGTGGGCGCCGGCGAGCGCGCGGAGCGCATCCCGTACGACAAGGCGCGGCGCATGGGCGTGTGGTTCTGGAGGACCGCCGCGATCGAGCACATGATGATCGCGCAGGCGCGGATTGCGCACGAGATCGCGCGGCGTCTGCTGGGACCGGAGCAGTACACGCGCGTCAACGTGCCGCTCGAGCGGCCGTACGCACTCGATGATTATGAGGCCGCGAAAAACCTCATCGAGCCGGGGGCGCAGGCGGCGCGCGTGCGATATTCCGACCTGATCGGACGCTTTTTTTCGAGCGTCGCGGTGATCGGCCGCCAGCAGAAGGCCACCGTCCAGGCGATCCGCCGCGGCGATCGTCCCCGGCCCAATTCGTGATCATTTTTCGCACGATCGTGTGGACTCCCGCACAGAGCGGTGATAGGCTTCGCGCGCTTTAATCCGCGCCGCTGGAGGTGCGGACACATGAGGGAGGACCATGGCTCGAACTCCTGATGTCGCAGGTGCGCTGGAAGCGGTCATCGCGAGGACGCTGAAGTCGACGGTCGGCCCGCGCCTCCGGAAGGTGGACAGCCAGCTGAAAAAGCTGGAGCGGAGGCTCCGGAAGATGGGATCACTGCGCGGCCGTCGCGCCGGGGCGGGCCGCCGAGCCGCCGCGGGGAAAAAGCGCGCTCGCAGTGGGCGCCCGCCGATGCGCGGCCGCAGGCGGGGGCGCCGATCCCGACGCTAGGGTCCATGCGATCCGGCTCCTGGGGTCGCGGATGGCCCGGCAGCGGGGGAGGTGTCCGTTCGCTGTCGCCGGGCTCCAGGAGTCGGTCTCGGTGCGGGCGGTGTAGTTAAATTCTCAGGTCGTGCGGCGCCTCAGCGCTGGCGCTTGCCGCGATCGAGATGATCCCGGGCGCCTTCGTGACACGCCGCGCCGACGGCGCGGTGCCACCCGATCGATTCGAGGGGCTCGGCGCGGTGGCGCTCGACAAGGCGCGCTCCCTGGGCGCCACGTACGCCGATATCCGCATCAATCGTTATCGCACCCAGAGTGTCCTGCTGCGATCCACCCCCGACTGGACCACGGGCGCCGTTCACCACGTTCCTGCGGTCACCGACGAGGAGACCTTCGGCTTCGGCGTCCGCGTCATCCACGGCGGCGCGTGGGGATTCGCGGCCGGATCGAGCGTCGACAAGGAGTCGATTGCCCGCATGACGTCGGAGGCGGTGGGCATCGCCCGGGCGCACGCGAAACTGCGCGGCGAGCCGGTGCGGCTCGCCGCCGCCGCTCCCGCCAAGGACACCTACCGCACGCCCCTCGAGACGGATCCGTTCGAAGTCGGCGTCGCTGAGAAGATCGCCCTCTTGCAGCAGGCGAGCGACGAGGCCCGCAAGGTGCCCGGCGTGTTCTCCGCCACGGGTTTCCTGGAGCAGCGTCTGGAGGAGCGTTTCTTCGCCTCGACCGACGGCAGCGTCCTGCGCCAGAGGATCGTCCAGGTCGCGCCCGAGTACACGGCGACCGCCCGCGATCTGAAGGCGCGCCGGACGAAGACGCGCACCTACCGCCCCAACGCCGTGTGCGGCGGCTACGAGTTCGTCCTCAAGGCGCAACTGGCGGAGAACGCCCGCCGCGTCGGCGAGGAGTCGGTCAACCATCTGAAGGCGCCCTCGATCGCGCCCGGAGCGAAGGACCTCGTCCTGCTGCCGACCCACCTCGGCCTGACCATCCACGAGTCGATCGGACATTCGACCGAGCTCGATCGCGCGATGGGGTACGAGGCGAACTTCGCCGGCACGTCCTTTCTGACGCCAGACAGGCTCGGCACGTACCGCGTCGGCTCGGACATCGTCCATGTCTTCGGCGACCGGGTCATGCCCCAGGCCCTGTCGACGTGCGGCTACGACGACGACGGCGTGAAGACGAAACGCTTCCCGATCCTCAAGAACGGCGTGTTCGTCGGCTACCAGACGACCCGCGAGCAGGCGCACTGGATCGGGCAGGAGGAGTCGATGGCCTGCAGCTACGCCGACTCCTACGCCTCGGTGCCGTTCCAGAGGATGCCGAACGTCTGGCTGGCCGCCGCGGAGACGCCGCGCTCGCTCGACGATCTGGTGTCCGGAGTGGACGACGGTCTTCTGATCGAGGGGCGCGGCTCGTACTCGATCGACCAGCAGCGCTACAACTTCCAGTTCGGCGGCGACGCGTTCTGGGAGATCAAGGGTGGCAAGGTCGGCGCGATGGTCGCCGACGTCGCGTACCAGAGCCGGACGCCCGATTTCTGGCAGGCGTGCGACGCGCTCGGCGACCGGTCGACCTGGCGGAACGTGGGGCTGAACCGCGACGGCAAAGGGGAGCCGGGACAGATCAACGCCATGAGCCACGGCTGCCCTGCCGCCCGCTTCCGCGGTATCACGGTCATCCGGACCGAGTAGAGGTCGCGATCGATGGGCTGGGACCGCGACCGGGCGCACGGGATGATCGAGCGCCTCCTGTCTCTCGCCGGGAGCGGCGACTGGCAGGTCGAGCTCACGGCGCGCACGTCCTCCTACACGCGTTTCGCGCGCAGCGAGATCACCACCTCGGGCCTTGCGGACGACGCCGGCCTCGTCGTGACGGCGGGCCGCGAGGGCCGCAGCGGCACGGTCGGCACCAACGATCTCTCCGACGACGGATTGAAGGCGGCGATCGCGCGCGCGGCCGGGATGCGGGACCTCCTGCCGGTCGACCCGGAGTGGGTCGAGCCGCTCCCCCCGCAGACCTACCCCGCGCTCGGAAAGTACGACGACGAGACCGCCCGGGCGCGCGCCGCCGAGCGCGCCCCGGGCATCCGATCGATCCTCGCACTGGCGCGCCGCAGGAAGCTCGTGGCCGCCGGTTTCTACGAGACCGGCGCGACGCACCGGGCCGTCGGCAACAGCGTGGGGAACTTCGGCTACCACCCGGCGACCGACACCGAGCTGTCCGTCACGATGCGCACCTCCAGCGGCACCGGGTCGGGCTGGGCCTCCGGCTACTCGCCGCGGTTCTCCGAGGTGGACGCGAAGTCGCTGGCCCGGCGCGCCGCCGAAAAGGGGATCGCCTCGGTCTCGCCGCGGGACGTGCCTCCCGGTGATTACACCGTCGTTCTCGAGCCGGCCGCGGTCGCCGCCCTCCTGATGACGCTGCAGTTCGGGGCCCTCTCGAGGCGCGCCGCCGACGAGGGTCGCAGCGTCTTCTCGAAGCCGGGGGGCGGCAGCCGGGTCGGTGAGAAGGTGGCGCACGAATCGGTGACCCTGCGCAGCGATCCGTTCGACCCGCGGCTGCCGGCGACGCCCTGGAGCGCCGGCGGCGGCCCGGGCGGCGGGAGCACCGACGGTCTGCCGAACCGCAAGGTCACCTGGATCGACCGGGGCGTCCTGAAGGCCCTGTACGCGGATCGATACTGGGCGCGGGTGACCGGGGTCGAGCCGACCCCGGCCCCCGGGAGTCTCGTCCTGGATGGCGGGACACGCTCGCTCGATGATCTCATCGCCTCGACCGGGCACGGGCTCCTGGTCACGCGCTTCTGGTACATCCGCACCGTCAACCCGCAGACCGCGCAGCTCACCGGGCTGACCCGCGACGGCCTCTTTCTGATCGAGAACGGGACGATCGCCGGGCCGGCGACGAATCTGCGCTTCAACGAGAGCCCGGTGGTGATGCTGCAGAACGCAGAGGGCATGACGCCCGCCGTTCCCGCCGGTCGCATGGTCGTGCCGGCGATCAAGTCGCGGGAGTTCACCTTCACGAGCAAGTCGGACGCCGTTTGACGACCGCCGCGGGCTTTCCTTCGACCCGGTCCGGCCCGATAATCTTCCGCTCCGGCGTCCGGGGCCGTGCGTCGCGCCTGGATCCCCCGCCGGCACGCGGACGTTACAAAACTGGCGCCAAGGTCGGGCTGGCCCGGGTCCACGCGGACCTTATATTGGACGGCGAGGTGAGTCACATGCGAAGGGTCCGGCTGCCTGTCGCGCTCGTCGTGGTCTGTGGATTCCTTCTGGGTGTCACACCGACGTGGGGCGCCGGTGACGAGCCGCCGGCGCGGGTACCCGCCGGCACGGACGCTGCCGGCCCCCCCGGGCAGGAACCAGACGATGCCGCCGGCTCCACGACGCCCGACGGTGGTGCGGCCGGTCTTCCCGCCGACGGGTCGTCCGGCCGGGGAATGACCCCGCGTGACGTCACGGCGCCGAGCTACCTGGACTGGTACTCCCGTCCGTTCCGCCTCGACACCCGCGAGTTCACCTTTACCCAGAAGTATTACTGGCACCGCCTGTTTCATCCGACGCCGCGCGACAAGGCTTTCGGGTCCGGCGTCCTGGCCGGGGCGTTCTCCCTGTGGACGCAGAAGAACCAGATCCAGAGCGACATGGCGCAGCGCGATACGCCGATGGAGCACGCGCACACCCTGAAGACGATCCAGAAGCTGGGCGGCGGGGTAGTCGTTCCGGCGACCGCGCTCCTGCTGTACGCGGGAGGATCGACCTTCCGCGATTACCGCGCCAAGGAGACCGGCTTCATGCTGGCACAGTCCCTGTTGCTGACCGACCTGGTGACGCTCGGTGGACGCTGGGTCCTCGCGGAAGACCGTCCCAAGTACGGCGGGAGCCTGCGACCCTTCCACGGAGTCGGCGGCGGCATCTCGGGGCACGCCGCCACGGCGGCCTCCGTCTCCGGCGTCCTGTCGCGCATGTACCTTCAAGTCACGCCCGATGACGCGCCCGCGCGGCGTGCATGGAAGAGGATCGGCAAGGGGCTTGCTTACGGCGCTCCGGTGGTGGTCGCCTTCGAGCGGGTCAACCTCCAGCAGCACTTTCTGTACAACACGGTCCTGGGCCTGTCGATCGGCTTCTGGAGCGGCAACACCGTGGCGGACGCCCACGGACTGTACGTCGAGGGAACCCCCTCGCGCTGGAAGCCCTCCACCATCGGCCCGGTCACGAGCGACCGCGGCGCGCCCGGCGTCGGCGCCCGCTGGATCTTCTAGGAAAGCCTGGACAGCGCGAAGAAGGGATCAGCGGTCTTCACCCCGCGCACCAGGTCGGCGACTCGCTCGCCGACGGCGGGGCCGTGCTTGAAGCCGTGCCCCGAGCCCCCGCCGGCGATCCAGGCGTTGGCCGCCTGCGGGTGGCGATCGATGATGAACCGCGTGTCCGGCGAGTTCTCGTACTGGCAGACGCGGGCCTCGAGAAGAGGTGCGTCGTTGAGGACCGGGAACCGGAACCCCAGGTAATCGCGCGCCGACCGCAGGGCCTCGGGGGACGGTGTCCGCTCGCCGGCGGTCGGATCGAACGCGGCGCCGCGGGTGTCGTCGCCCACCTTGATGCCCCGCCACTCGTTGCCGGGAACGCCGTAGAAGATGCGCTCGCCCTTGTCGATCCAGACCGGCAGCGCCTCCTCAGTGAAGCGCCGATCGCCCGGCGGAGTGCCGAAGAAGAACACTTCCTGGCGCGTCGGCCGTACCCGGTCGCCGATGGTCTCGGGAAACAGGCGCCCGAGCCAGGGCCCGCAGGCGAAGACGTAGGCGTCGGCGGTGAGCGAGCCGCCTTCCGACAAGGCCAGGGGGCCCATCCCGCCCTGGCCGATCGCTCCCGGGGTCGCGGACCCCGTGCGGTATTCGCCCCCTTCCGCCTGGAAGATCTCCAGGACCGCCTGGCAGGCGCGGCGGGCCAGCAGGTACCCGGCGTCCTTCGCGTGGATCGCCCAGCCGCCGCGCTCGAAATTGATCTGCGGATAGCGCGCGGCGGCCGCGGCCCGGGTCAGCTCCTCGACGTCGAGACCGGCCTCGCGCAGGAGCGGCAGGGCCGCTCTCTCGTACCGGTCGTCCTGTCCCGCGAGCCATAGAACGCCGATCTTGCGGAACAGCGGTCGCCCGGCGCGCTCCTGGAACTCGCGCCACAGTTGCAGCGAGCGCGCCACCATGTCGACGTAGACCCGGTCGGGACCGTAGGTGGCGCGGATGATCCGGGTCTCGCCGCCGGAGCTGGCGCGCGAGTTGCCGGGCCCCCAGGCGTCGATCAGCGTCACGCGCGCGCCGCGGCGCACCAGGTGCAGCGCCGTCCAGCCGCCGAACGCCCCCGCCCCGACCACGGCGACGCGCGGTTTCACCAGGCCGGGCCTCCGTTCATGATCCCTCGAACTGCTCGATCTCGTCCCAGGTGAGGATGCCGGCGGCCACCGCCTGCTGCAGGGCGGCGTGCAGGTCTTCGGAAGAGGCTCCCCAGGGGTTCTGCAGGACCGCCCGCCGGACCGCCTCATACGCCTGACGCGGCCCGAGGCTCCTGAGCTGGTCCAGACTCGTCTCGTCCATCTCCATGGTGGCTCCCCCCGGACGACGTCCGATCTTAGCCGAGTCGCGCACCCCGCGCCACGCGCGACGGATGGCCGCCGGCGATCCCGCGCGAGCGAACATGAGACGCGGCGCGGCGTGGCCTGCCGCCCGGTGCGCGGAAGCCGGGGGCGGTCAGCCGACGACGCGGGCGATGAGGAACGCGGCGGCCGCGGCGAGCCCGCCGATGAGCGTGGTCTGGTAGGCGCTGCGCAGGGGCTTCGTGCCCGTGAAGCGGCCCTTGAGGTAGCCGAAGCCCAGCAGGGCGAGGGCCGTGGAGACCACCGACAGCGCCAGTCCGGCTCCCGCGTCCGCGGTGAAGAAATACGGGGACAGGGGGACAAACCCACCGGCGACGTACGCGCCGCCGATGGTCAGGGCGCTGACCAGCGCGCGCTTCGGGTCCGGCTTCTCCAGCCCGAGCTCGAAACGCATCATGAAGTCGATCCAGGCCTCCGGCCGGCTGCGCAGCGCCGAGACGACCGGCTCCGATTCCTCCGGCGTGAGGCCGTACTTCCGGAAGATCTCGTGGATCTCCGCCTCTTCCTCCAGGGGCTTCTCGCGCACCTCGGCGCGCTCGCGCGCCCGCTCGCGCACGTAGTGCTCGGCGTCGCTCCGGGCGGCCAGATAGCCCCCGAGGCCCATGGCGATCGACCCGGCGGCGATCTCCGCCAGACCGGCGGTGAGGATGACGCTGGTGCGGTCGACCGCGCCGGAAAGCCCCGCGGCCAGGGCGAACGGCACGGTGAGCCCGTCGGACATGCCGATGACGATGTCCCGGACGGTGTCGCCGGCCGTGAAATGCTTCTCGATGTGGGGCGTCTGTGGCATGCCGCCTCCTGTCGGTGTCCGGACGGAACGAACGGGCCCGGCGATCTTACCCGGTAACCGACTCGCGGGGCCGCCCCGCAACGCGGAGAGGGCCGCCGGCCTCGGCCAGGACCGGCGTCTCGGGTTAGAATGAGCGCTTCACACGGCGTGTTTCAGGCACGGACAGCGGCACAGAGGCCCCGGGGAGCGGGTTGCGCGGCCCCGGCCCGCGGGGGGGGACGTCCCATGAGGAAGCTCTGGATCGACGGTCGGTTCGCCGACAGCTCGACGGGAGCGACGATCCAGGTCGTCGACCCGGCGACCGAGGAGCCGGTGGACGTCGTCCCGAGAGGCGGCGCCGCCGACCTCGACAAGGCGGTGGCGGCGGCGAACCGGACGTTCCCCGCCTGGAAGCGGACACCGGCCTGGACGCGGGCCGAGATGCTGGTCGAGGTCGGGCGCCGTCTGCGCGCCGCCCGGGAGGAGTTCGCGCTCACGTTGACGCACGAAACCGGCCGCACCCTCCGCAAGAACCGCGGCTACGTCGACTGGGCGGCGATGTGCTTCGACTATTACGCCGGTCTGATCCGCGACCGGCGCGGGCGCGTCATCCCCTCGGCGGAGCCGGGACAGCTCAACCTGGTCATCAAGGAGCCCATCGGGGTGGTCGGCTGCATCGTCCCGTTCAACTACCCGTTGATGCTGCTCGCCTGGAAGGTGGCGCCGGCCCTGGCCGCCGGGAACACGGTGGTGATCAAGCCGGCGACCCAGACGCCGCTCCTGACGCTCGATCTGCACCGGATCTTCGACCACCTCCCGCAGGGCGCCGTGAACATCATCACCGGTCCGGGTGCCGAGGTCGGCGATGCGATGGTCAGGCACCCGGACGTGCCCTGCATCGCCTTCACCGGCAGCACCGCCGTCGGGCAGCGCATCTATCGCCTGGGGGCGGAGCGCATCAAGAAGCTGCACCTCGAGCTCGGCGGCAGTGACGCGGCGATCGTCTGCGCCGATGCCGACCTGGACGCGGCGGCGCGCGCGGTCGCCTGGACGGCGTTCCTCAACGCCGGCCAGGTGTGCACCAGCGCCGAGAGGATCTACGTCGAGCAGCCGGTGCACGCGGAATTTCTGGAGCGCTTCGCCGATATCGCCCGCAGGCTGGTGATCGGTCCCGGCCTCGACGAGAAGACCGAGGTGACACCGCTCATCGGCCGCGCGGAGCGGGACCGGGTCGAGGCGCGCGTCGCCGTGGCCCGCAGGGAAGGGGCGAAGGTCGTGGCCGGCGGCGGTCGTCCGTCGCACCTGGCGAAGGGATGGTTCTACGAGCCGACCGTGCTCGCCGACGTGCGCCACGGCATGAGCCTCCTGAAGGAGGAGATCTTCGGGCCCGTCGCCCCGGTCCTGCCGTTCAGGACGTTCGACGAGGCGCTCGCCCTCGCGAACGACTCTCCCTACGGGCTGGGGGCGACCCTGTACTCGAGGGACGCCAGGCGGGTCCGGCGATACTTCGAAGAGATCGAGGCCGGGAACGTCTGGGTCAACGACCCGCTGGTGGACAACCCGGCGGGACCGTTCGGCGGCATGAAGATGTCGGGCCTGGGCCGCGAGCTCGGGGAGGAAGGGCTGGAGGAATTCCAGGTCACCAAGCACGTCCACTGGGACATCGAGGGTTCGGTCAAACCGTGGTGGTTCCCGCTCGAACAATAGCCCGCCGCCCGCGTGCTAGAATGACCGCGCCCCGATGAACCGACTCGCCGCCACGTCCCTCCTTCTGGCATCCTTCGGCTTCGCCCGCGTCCAGGCGGCCGGCCAGACCGTGTCGTATCCGGTCGGCGACGAGACCGTCCGGGCGTACCTGGCGAGACCGGCCGACACCGGCCAGCCGTCGCCGAGACCGGGTATCGTCCTGGTGCACCATTTCTGGGGGCTCGACAGTCATACGCGAAGCGTGGCGGACCGTTTCGCCGACCTGGGATACCTGACCATCGCTCCCGATCTCTATCGCGGGGCGATCGGAGGCGACCCGGGCCTGGCCGATGACCTGATGCGGAAGCTCGATGGGGGACGGGCGGTGTCGATCGTCAAGGAGGCGGTCGAGTACCTCCGGAATCTGGACCACGCGGGCCGCAGAGCGGTTGCCCTGGTGGGATTCGACATGGGAGGGCAGGTCGCACTCGCCACGGCCCTGCAGGGGGCCAGCGTGCAGGGCGTGGTGATCTTCTACGGCCACGTCGAGACCAGCCCCGAGCGGCTCGCCCCCTTGAAAGCCGAGGTCCTGGGGATATTCGCCAGGGACGATCACGGCATCGGCGCCGACGAGGTGAAGAAGT
>Ga0137383_10002283_pt1 | contig 11654 bp, 10 predicted proteins | sample SagtaG_19_FD_104817 | JGI IMG/M metagenome (GOLD analysis project Ga0137383, IMG submission 104817) | Vadose zone soil microbial communities from Sagehorn Ranch, Mendocino, California, USA - Sage2_R_40_16 metaG | ecosystem: Environmental > Terrestrial > Soil > Vadose zone | place: USA... | reverse complement strand
CTAGTCTGCCAGGTGTCTCGCACATTCTCGGTCTGGCACCGCTTTTGCCGCAGGTTCACGGCGCTCGAACTTCGTTCGACCGATACCATTTGTTCTTCGCACATCCGCCCGTTCGCCTGGGCTTGGTGTGGAGGTCTGTGCCCCCTAACCCGTTGGCGGAGCGGGCCTCAAGACATATTCCGAGGCAGCAACCGAGCGCATCTTGCGCATGTAATCGATGACGGAGCCGGGCCACAGCGCGGTGTTCTCGCCGGTGTGCGTGTCTTGGTACCAGCTGCGGCAGCCGCCGGATTGCCAAACCGTGCGCGCCATGTGGTCGCGAAGATTGGCGGCGAAATGCTGCTGCGATTCGGCACGAACCTCCATGGCGCCGATGTTTCGTTCGCGCATGAGCCTCAGGCATTTGATCACGTAGCGGACCTGCGCCTCGATCATGAGCACGACGGAATTGTGGCCCAGGCCGGTGTTGGGGCCGAGGAGAATGAAGAAATTGGGGAAGCCGCTGACGCTGACGCCGAGATAGGCGCTCAAGCCGTTGCGCCAGGCATCGTGGATCTCGAGGCCGCCGCGGCCAAAAAGCTTCATACCGATGAATTGCTCGGTGACGTGGAAGCCGGTGCCGTAGATCAAGACGTCGACCGGGCGCTCCACGCTGTCCTGCGTGACCACACTGCGCTCGCGGATTTCCGCAATTCTGTCGGTGACCAGCTCCACGTTGCGACGCCGAAACGCGGGATAAAAATCGTCGGAAAGCAGGATGCGCTTGCAGCCAATCTGATAGCGCGGCGTCAGCGCCGCACGCAGCCTGGGATCGCTCACGCTGCTTTCCAAATGATTGCGCGCGATTTTTTCCACATGCCCGCGGACGACTCGATCGCCAAGAAAACTGAGGACGCGCCATTCGAGAGCAAAAAAAAGAAACTTGCGAATGATCCAGGTGAGGCCTGGCATGCGGCGGAAGCGCTCGCGCCATTTCTCGGGAATGCCAAAGTCCAGGCGCGGCACAATCCACGGAGGCGTGCGCTGGAAAATGTAGAGTTTGCCGGCGCGCGGGGCGATATGCGGAATGAATTGAATTGCGCTCGCGCCGGTGCCAATCACCGCGACAGTCTTGGCGCCTAAGTCCACCTCCGAGGGCCATGCTGCAGAGTGGAACGAAGGGCCGCAAAAACGCTCGATGCCGGGGATTTCCGGATAATGCGGGACGTGGAGCGCGCCCATGCCGGAGATCAGGACACGAGCGCGGATTCTCACCGTTTTACTGAAATTGCCGTTGTCGCGCGAGACGTGACTCGTGGCGATGCGCCAATGACCGGCAGCCTCGTCCCAAGCGGCTTCGCAAAAACGCGTTTTAAAGCGTAGGTACGGCCCGAGCCCGTAACGTTCGACGCAGGATTTCAGGTATTGCCAGATCTCCTGCTGGCCGGCGAACATGCGGGTCCAGTTGGGATTGCGGTCGAATGAAAAAGAATAAAGATGTGCCGGAACATCGCAAGCGCAGCCGGGATAGCGATTCTCGTACCAGGTGCCGCCGAGGTCTTCACTCTTTTCGATGATCAGAAAATTCTTAACCCCGGCTTCAAGCAGCTTGATGCCCATACAAATGCCGGAAAAGCCTGCGCCGACGATGAGCACATCGACAGAAATATCCGCAGCGTCGTGAGAATTGCCGGAAGGCTCAGGCATGTTGACCCGATTCTAGCGCACCTGAATTCACCACGGCAGCGTGCCTGCGCAGGAATTCGGCACTTTCCCGCAAGGATTGCCGGGCTTCCGGGATTTTGTCGGGCGCAAGCTGCCACACGTGTGGAACCACCGGCCAGATCTTCAACTCCACGCCGACCGCCGCGGCACGCGCTTTTTCGGCGAGCCGCGTGGAATCGTCCCGCAGGGTCTCATTTGCGCCAACGTGGATAAGCAGCGGCGGAAGACCTGAGAGATCGGCGTACAGCGGAGATGCCAGCGGGTTGCGCGGATCGGCGTCGGCCAAATACAAGCGAGCGGTTGGGGCGATGGCCGGGCCGTGGAAGATCGCGCAGCGCCGGGCGTTCGTGCGGACCGATTCGCCGGTGGCGGCAAGATCGGTCCACGGAGAGAAAAGCGCGGCGGCAGCGGGAAGGGGCGAGCCCGCGGCGCGGAGAGCGAGCATGAGCGAAAGCGCAAGTGCGCCGCCCGCCGAGTCGCCGGCAACAACAATGCCCTGCTGCGAACGCTCTCCCGAAAGAGCCCGCGATAAACCGCAGCGGCATCCTCCACGGCGGCGGGAAAGGGATTTTCGGGGGCCAGGCGATAGTTCGGAGCGAAAACACGGAAGCCGTGCATGGCAAAAAAGGCGGTGATGGGACGATGCGTCTCGGCCGAACAGGCGAAATAGCCGCCGCCATGCAAATAGAGGAGCACCTGTTCGGCGGAACTTGGCGACTCGACCCATTCGCCAGGGAGGCCGTTTAGCCGCGCATTGGTGATGCGCACCGATGCCGGAGGTTTGTAAGGGAGAGGACGAAGAATCTGGCTCGCGAGGCGATAGTCGCGGCAATGTCTGAGGCGGCGCTTGGTGCGCCACTTGAGAATCCAGACCGCCAGATGTGCTTGAAGGCTAGCCATGGCCGGATGTATCCGCCCTTTGAGAGGGGACGCCGAGAGGATAGCAGACCCTGCGGGCGGAGTTCCAAATCGAGAGAAGAGGTTCCGGCGAGGGGCTGGGCGTCCTCGCCGGCATGGGCTAAGACCTTAGGGAAAGCACAACAATCGCCGCGCTCCGGCAAGATGCAGGGCAAAGGCCAACGGAGTCCATTCATCGGATGCACGGAGGACGCCCTTCTCCGCCAGCAAACTCCGTCATCCTGATTTCAGAAGGATGCTGTCGCTGGGCACCAAGAGATGGCAGGGTGGGTAGCTGTCACTTCCGAGGTGGATACTTACAAAGCTATAGGATTGCAAAATCCATGTCAATAGTACCCGAAAGGTACATAGATACCCCACGCTTACCCCAGGCATGACACATAAGGCGCCCTGAGAATCCAAGCCCATTCCGGAGCCGGGCGCACATCCAACCCAGACCCGCGTGGGGCCGGGCACCCTCGCCGGAACGGACTTAGTTCACAGAGATCGCAGAAAGGTAATGAGTTGGTCCTCCGTGAGAATGGAAGGGACAAATTGTCGGGCACCGGGAGATGGCAGCGTTGGGGACCGTCACTGCGGGTGGATGGGCGCGCAAAATATAAGAGTGAAAAAAACCTGTCAATAGTACTTCGGGCGCATCCTGTGCATTTCTCAAAGCGGTCAGACGGAGAGGACGACTTTGCCGAATTGCGAGCTCGATTCGAGATAGGCGTGAGCGGCAGCAGCTTCCGCGAGCGGGAAAACGCGATCGACGACCGGTTTCAGTTTTCCTCCAGCGACGAGCTTCATGACCCTGTGGAGTTCGCCTTTCGTGCCCATGTAGGACCCGAGCAGCGACAGCTGGCGGCTGAAAAGAAAACGCAAGTCCACTTTGGCGTCATAGCCGGTGGTCGCGCCGCAGGTGACGAGACGGCCGGCGGGCGCGAGGCTCGCGACGCTGTCTTCCCAGCTGGCCGTGCCGACGTGCTCAAACACCACGTCCACGCCACGTTTGTCGGTGATGCGGCGCACCTCGTCGCGAATTTTCTGTGTTTTGTAATTGATGAGGTGGTCGGCACCGAGTTCTCCTGCTTTGGCGAGCTTTTCCTCGGAACCAGCAGTGGTGATGACGCGGGCACCAAAGAACTTCGCGATTTGAATGGCGGCGCTGCCCACGCCGCTGCCTGCACCAAGGATGAGAACATCTTCCCCGGCTTGCAGCTCGCCACGAGTGACGAGCATGTGCCAGGCGGTTTGAAAGACGAGAGGAATCGCGGCGGCCTCTTCCCACTTGAGATTTTCGGGATAAGCGAGGCAGTTCACTTCGGGCGCGCGAACGAATTCCGCCGAGCCGCCGTCAATCATGTAGCCAAGGTTGCTGGCTTGGCGGCAGTGATTGTCGAGGCCGGCCAGGCAGGCTGTGCATTTGCCGCAGCTCACCAGCGGCGCAAGCACGACTTTCTGGCCGACGCGGATCGCGGTTACGTCTGCGCCGATTCTGGCGATTTCGCCAGCCACGTCGCTGCCAGGAATGTGCGGCAGCGGAATCGGCACGTTGGGCAAGCCGCGGCGTACCCAAAGATCGAGATGATTTAGTGCGCAAGCCTTGACGCGGACCAGGACGTCATTGGCGCGGAGCGCCGGCTCCGGCGCATCCGCATATTTCAAGACCTCCGGCCCTCCGTGCCGATGAAACACGATCGCTTTCATGGCCCCTCTCGGTCCATCGCAAAGGCTGAACGGTATCATCCCTCACTGAGTAGTGTCCAGAAAGCGAAGAGCATTGACAGCAAGAAGGGTGCGCCGTAGGCTGAAGCAATAAGAGACAGGGCGGCACCGCCAAGAGCGGCTGTGCCGCCGAAGAATGCCTGAAACCGATGGACTTGTTCGAAGAAATCGTAAAGATGAGGCGCGCGGGGCAGCGTGGAGCGCTGGCTACCATTGTGCACACGAACGGCTCGATTCCCAGTTATGAGAGCTCGCGGATGCTCGTTCGCGAAGACGGCTCGATCGAGGGAACCATTGGCGGAGGCTGCGTGGAGGCGGAGGTCTGGGCCGCCGCAAAGGAAGTGATGCAGAAAGAAGCGCCGCGGAAAATGGTTTTTCACCTGAACAATGAGGCCAACTACGATAACGGGCTGATTTGCGGGGGTACGCTGGAAGTTTTTGTCGAGCCCATCCTGCCGCAGCCGGTGGCGTATTTGTTCGGCGGCGGGCATGTTTCGATGGCGGTGGCGAGAGCCGCGCACGCGGCGGGGTTTGCTATTGCCGTGGTGGACGACCGCGAGGCGTTTGCGAACAAAGAGCGATTCCCGATGGCGCAGGAACTTTTCACAAGCTACCAGCAAGCCTTCGAGAAGATCCGGCCGAACGCCGCAAGCTACCTGGTGATCGTTACGCGCGGACATAAAGAGGATATGCGGGTGCTGGCATGGGCGGTTCGCACCGAAGCGCGCTACGTGGGGATGATTGGCAGCAAGCGCAAAGTGCTGTCCGTTTATAAGGCACTGGAGAACCAGGGCTACAAGACGGAAGAATTCGAACGCCTGTATGCGCCAATGGGGCTGGACATCGGCGCGCTGTCGCCGGAAGAGATTGCCGTGAGCATCACCGCCGAGCTTGTTGCCGTGCGCCGAAATGCGGCCAACGCGGAGCACAAGAAACTGAAGCTAGAGCGACAGGCGCCGATGGAATCCGCAGGCAAGGTCGCTACTGAGCGCTGAAAGGTACACATGCTGGCCGCCGTCATCCTCTCCGGCGGGCCCTCGAGCCGCATGGGCTCGCCGAAAGCGCTGCTCCCCTACCAGGGGCGGCCCTTCCTCGAGCATTTGCTGGAGATCATCAGCCGTCCCGAAATCGGCGTGCGGCGCGTCGTGCTGGGCGCGGACGCGGAATCGATCGCCAAAGCGGTGCCACTGAAAGCCAATGAAATGATCATCAACGCGCAGTGGGAGAAAGGACAGTTGAGCTCGATTCAGGCCGCAGTGCGCAAACTGCCCGCGGGAACCGACGGCGTGTTGGTTTTTTTGATTGACCATCCACTGATCAGCTCCGCGCTGGTCGGTGAATTAATCGCGCAATTCTACAAGTCAAAAAAGCCCATCGTGCTGCCGGTTTACGAAGGACGCCGCGGGCATCCGGTGATTTTTTCAGCGTCGCTCTATCCGGAACTCTTGCGCGCGCCGCTGGAAACCGGTGCACGGGCGGTGGTGTGGGCACACGCGGACGAGGTGGAAGAAGTCCCCACGAATGAAGAGGGCTGCGTGCTGAACCTGAATGATCCGGAAACGTTGAATCGGGCCATGGACCGGCAGGGCTAGTCCGCTAAAGTCAAGAATGACTCCGCTCGTGAAGCCGGATCGAGCAAGAGAACGCTCGCGCGGCGCATCGAAGCCGTGCCGGCAAATCGCCTCAGTCGTATTTTCAGAACCTGTGCGTGGAACGGGCGGGCCACCCGTTGAAGACCAGCAACGAAGGCGTCGATGAAGTTGCGGCGCGAGTCGGCTAGGCCGAAGGCGTAACGCTGCGCGTGCTCTTGCGGCGGCTCGGCCAAGGAGATTCGCAGAGCTCCCTGAAGTTCCAGGGCGATGCTAAGGAAAGTTCCGGTCGATCTCATCGCCATTCGCACTATCCCGCCGAAGACGGCAATTGGGGCAGGAGGGCGGCGACGGCTTCAGCGGCTAGCTGCGCGCCGTGAAAGGTCGCAGGCGGTAGCCCACCGAGGGCTAGGGAAAGAAATTCGGCGGTGATGCCACGGGCTTCCGCTGGCGTGCGGCCGCGCAGCTCTTCGGTCAGCAGCGAAGCGCAGGCAATCGACGTAGTGCAGCCGCGGCACAAAAACCGGGCCTCGGCGATCCGGCCGGATTCGAAACGCGCGAAGAGCCTGAGGACGTCGCCGCAAACCGGATTCGTAACTTCGACGGCTGCAGTGGCATCACGGAGCTCGCCGGCGTTACGCGGGTTTCGGAAGTGATCGAGAACGGCTTCGCTGAACATTTTTCGAGTTTCAGTCCTGAGTCCCCTCAGTATAAACATCGCTGCCGAGATGCGTTCTAGTTTCGTCCCAGCAAGCGGCCGTGCTCCTGATCGCAACGATTGCGCCTAAATCTTAAATAAGGATACGACTTCTATCGCGGCGCAAACCCTTTCTTTAGTGGAAGATATTTCTTCTCAATGGATGCGATGACCACGTAATTGGGGTCCACCATCTCGGTAAGATGAACCTTGGCGACTTTAGAAAGCAATTCGTAAGCGTCGAGTTCCGAGAGACCGTAGTCGCTGTGGATCCAGTGGATGAGCTCGGTGACGGCGATGCGCAGCGCGTCATCCACGGGGCGGTAGACGCCGGCGGCCATGATTTCCTTTTCGTTTTCAAAGCGCGGCCAGCCCGTGCTCTTCCCTTTTACCAATTCGAATTGCAAGCGGGCACGCATGGGCACTTCCACGGCGCTTCCCGCAACTTCCCCATCGCCCATGGCGGCGTGACCGTCACCGAAATAGAACAGCGCGCCCGGAACATTCACAGGGAGATACAACGTGTTGCCGGCGGAAACCTCCGGAGCGTCCATGTTGCCGCCAAATTCCGCGGGCACGATGGAGCTGCGAGCTTCGCCGTTCGCAGGGGCAACGCCAATGCAGCCAAGAAAAGGATGTACGGGAAAGCTCACTTTGAAATCCGAATCGAGCGCTTGAAACGTGGCGGTGTTTTTCTCCTTGTCGATGGGATAGAACCACATACGCTCGGGGAGCGGCTTTGCTTCCAGCACCGGTGTGTAATGCGTGGAGTTGACGGCGCCGAAGCCGGGAGAAAACGTGCCGACGCCCTGCTTGCCGTCGACTTGTAGAGCAAGGATGCGGATAACCAGGGTGTCGCCGGGCTCCGCCCCGTCAATATAAAAGGGCCCGGTCAGGGGATTGTCGCCCTTCACGAGCGACATGCTGTCGCCCGGTTTCTGCAGCGCGTTGCCGAAACAATCGAGCGAATTGGCTTCCAGAATGTTACCGGCCTTGACATGCGCGACCGGCGGCGCAACGCCGAAGACGTATTTCGCGTTGTCGATCGTGGCGTGGTATTCGACAGCGTCGGCTTTTGCTGGTGCAGCAGAAGACTGCGCAAAAGCGGGAAGCGGCAGGGCCGATGCAAAAAAGAACATGGCAAGAGAATGGCGCACGGGAATCCTCCAAACCGAGAAGACGAAGTCCAGCACACTCCGAGAGAGGAGTCAATGCGCGACCGCTCCGTCCCCCCTCCGTCGGCAGCGCGGCCACGCGTCTGCTATGCTTTTGGGGGAGCATGAAAAAAGACGCAGAACACGGCCATCGGATCGTTTCGCTCGCTCCGAGCGCAACCGCGATTTTGTGCGCGATTGGCGCGAACAAAACGCTTGTAGGGGTGACCAAGTGGTGCGCGGACGTGGCACCGGTGGGCGCCCTGCCGAAACTGGGCGATTGCTGGCACATGGGGTCGCTCGACGAAATTCTGCGCCTCAAGCCAACGCTTGTGATTGGCTCGGTTCCGTACAAGCAAGAAACCGTTGGCAAACTTCTCGAACAGCCGCTGAATTTTCTGGCAATGAATCCGCGAACGCTCGCGGATGTGTACGCCGACATTCGATTGCTCGGAGGAATCGTTGGCCGTGCGAAAGCGGCGGAGGCGCTCGCGGGAAAATTGCAGCGCGAGTTTGCGGAGATCGAGAGTCAGCCGAAAAAGCCAGAGCCAAGGTCGCGTGTTTATTGTGAAGCGTGGCCGAATCCACGCATCAGTTCCCCGCCCTGGGTGGCGGAGCTCGTGCGTCTCTGTGGCGGAGAGATGGTTGTTCCCGCAGGCGAGCGTGTGGATGAGAAGCTGGTGGCCGAAGCCATGCCGGACGTGATCGTGCTGGCCTGGGCGGCGGCGGGAGATCGCGCGGATCCCAAGAAAGCGTACGCAGTTCGCGCCTGGCAGGAGGTTCCTGCAATTCAAAATCGTCGCGTTCATGTGATCAGCGACGAATTGTTGAACACGCCGGGGCCGCCACTGATCAAGGGTGCAAAGGAACTTTGGAAGGTTCTGAATGATAAGAGAGCGGCGAGTGCCAGTGGCGGGTGAGAACTTATACCAAATCTGCCTGCACGACTCAAAGATGACCCAGCCAGGCCGTTTCTAAGGTGCCGAGAGGCATGAGAACCGTCGTTGCAGCGGTGATTGAGCGCAGTGACCGGCGGCTGCTGATTGGACAGCGGCGCCGCAACGACACCTCTCCGCTCAAGTGGGAGTTCCCCGGCGGAAAAGTGGAATCTGGGGAGACGCCCGAGCAGGCCCTCAAGCGCGAGCTCGAAGAAGAACTCGGAGCTGCGATCGAGAAATGGGCGCCCATTGAGCGCGTGGTGCATCAATACGCGGAGACACCGGAGGAGCTGGAGATTCTCTTTTTTGCGGCGGCGATTGCGGATGGCGAGCTCATTCCTCGCACGTTTGAGAAAATTGCCTGGGCCCTGCCGAAGGAACTCGGGGATTACGATTTTCTCTCGGCCAACGCGGGGCTGGCGGCCAATCTGGCGACGGGGAAAATCAAACCAGGCGAGATACTGGAGCAAGCATAGCTATGACCGCCGAACGTTTCTAGCGTGGCTGACCACCGCGGCAGTGGCCGTTACCCCGGTCCTGACTGGTCCGCAAGGGGAGCATCTAATGTACGGGTTAATCGCAAAGCTTACCGCTGTCACCGGCAAGCGCGATGAGTTAATCCAAGTCCTAAAGGAAGGTACGAGGAATATGCCAGGATGCCGCAGCTACATCGTGGCCAGGGATGCTGTGGACGAAAACATCCTCTGGGTGACGGAGATCTGGGACAGCGAAACGAGCCACGATGCGTCGCTGTCTTTACCCGCCGTCAAGGACACCATGGCCCAAGCCAAGCCACTCGTCGCGGACTTCGAAAAAGTAGCGGTTACCAACCCTGTTGGTGGCCTTGGATTCCCGTCATCTCCTTAGTGCACTGGCCGCCTTTTCGACCGTCGCCGGGTCGACCTTAGCAGGTTATGGGATTGGGTTTTTCGGTGTTGATGCCGAGTTCTTTGATGGCTTTGTCGACTACCGACCTTTCGATCTTGCCGTCGATCAACAGCTCATAGAGCGCGCCCAGCGTGATGAACCGCGAATCGACTCCGAAGAAATCGCGCAGCGCGGCGCGCCCATCGCTGCGGCCAAAACCATCCGTTCCGAGCGCGGCAAGCCGGCGCGGCATCCATTTGCTGACCATGCTTGGCAACACTTTCAGGTAATCCGTAGCGGCAACAAGCACGCCCGGGGCATCCGCGAGGCATTGCGTGACATACGGAACGCGAGGATTTTCGCCCGGATGCAAGCGGTTCCACCGCTCCGTCTCCATGCCGTCGTTGTAGAGTTCTTTGTAGCTCGTGACGCTCCAGACGTCGGCGGCCACGCCGTATTTGGTCTCGAGAATTTCCTGCGCGCGCAGCGCTTCATTCAAGATCGCGCCGCTGCCGAACAGCTGGGCACGCAGCTTCGCCCTGGAATTCGCGGCCTTCCGGAAAAGGTACATCCCGCGCAGAATGCCATCCTTGACGTCGCCCGGTATGGCGGGCATGGCGTACGGTTCGTTCATCACCGTCAAGTAGTAGGAGATGCTTTCGCCGTCTTTGTACATGCGGCGAATACCGTCTTGAATGATGACCGCGATTTCATAAGCAAACGCGGGATCGTAGGCCCTAAGGTTGGGAACGGATAGCGCGAGGACGTGGCTGTTGCCATCTTGGTGCTGCAGGCCTTCGCCGGCAAGCGTGGTTCGCCCCGCCGTGCCGCCGAGCAAAAATCCCCGCGTGCGCATGTCCGCGGAAGCCCAGATAAAGTCCGCAATGCGCTGGAAACCAAACATCGAGTAATAAATGAAGAACGGAATCGTGTTGATGCCGTGCGTCGCGTACGCGGAACCCGCGGCGATGAACGAAGCCATGGAGCCGGCTTCGGTGATGCCTTCTTCCAGAATCTGCCCCTCCTTCGCTTCCTTGTAGTAGAGCAGCGTGTTCACGTCCACGGGCTCGTAGCGCTGGCCGACGCTCGAATAGATGCCCACGGTGCGGAACAGCGACTCCATGCCAAAAGTACGCGCTTCGTCGGGAACAATGGGGACAATGAGCTTGCCAATCTCCGGATCCTTCAGCATCTTGCGGAGCATCACCACAAACGCCATGGTCGTGGAAACTTCCCTACCCTCGCTCCCTTCCAGGAATTCTTTAAAGAGCTCGTCGTGCTCCGCAACCAGCGGCTTGGAGCGCAGTTTGCGTTGCGGAACGTAGCCACCCAGCACTTCGCGGCGTGCGCGCAGATACCGAATCTCCTCGCTATCCTCCGCCGGTCGGTAGAACGGAAGTTCGATGCAATCTTCGTCGCTCAGAGGAATGCCGAAGCGCGAACGGAACTCGCGGAGCTCGTCCTCGTTGAGTTTTTTCTGCTGGTGCGTGACGTTCTTGCCTTCGCCTGCTTCGCCCAGGCCGTAGCCCTTGATGGTGCGTGCCAGAATGACCGTCGGCGAGCCCTGGTGATCGACGGCGGCTTTATAAGCAGCATAAACTTTGCGCGGGTCGTGACCTCCCAGGCGCAGGCGGCGCAGCGCTTCGTCCGGAAGCGGCTCAACAAGCTGAAGCAGGCGCGGGTCGCTGCCAAAGAAATGCTCGCGCGCGTAGGCGCCGGAGGAAACGACGAGCTTTTGATACTCGCCGTCGACCAGCTCGCCCATACGCTTGACGAGCAAGCCTTCGGTATCGCGTTCCAGAATCGGATCCCATTCGCTGCCCCAAAGCACCTTGATCACGTTCCAGCCGGCGCCGCGGAACGCGGATTCCAACTCCTGAATGATCTGCCCGTTGCCACGCACGGGACCATCCAGGCGCTGCAAGTTGCAATTCACGACGAAGATCAGATTATCGAGCTTTTCCCGGGATGCCAGCGTGATCGCGCCAAGGGATTCCGGCTCGTCCGTTTCGCCGTCGCCGATGAACGCCCAAACCTTTGCATCGGTTCGCGGCTTCAGACCGCGATCTTCGAGATAGCG
>Ga0137383_10002282_pt1 | contig 11658 bp, 8 predicted proteins | sample SagtaG_19_FD_104817 | JGI IMG/M metagenome (GOLD analysis project Ga0137383, IMG submission 104817) | Vadose zone soil microbial communities from Sagehorn Ranch, Mendocino, California, USA - Sage2_R_40_16 metaG | ecosystem: Environmental > Terrestrial > Soil > Vadose zone | place: USA... | reverse complement strand
CGCTCCCTCGGCATCATCAGAGCAAAGACCGTCCCTGGTCCGACCCGGTATCACATCTACGAGCAGTGCAGCTACTGCTACTGCCCAAAAAGCGGTCTCCGCTGACCAGCACGGAACTGCTGTACGAACACCCATTCCTTCGCCAACTTCTGGTACCGCGAACGCGGCTCCGACACCAACGCGCATCAAGGGTGCCTCAAATCAAAACCCATCAAAAGACACCTCGACCCAACCATCATTGCCAGTACTCGACCTGGGTACGCCCCTCGGACGGCAAGAAGCAGGCTTTACCCTCCTCGTCCTTGGTATCGTGGGTGTCCTCTTGACGAGACGCAGACAAAGGGAAAGAGAAAATCAACATTAACCAGGTAGCTTCGAAGAGGCTATTTTCCAACATTCCTTAGCAATTGACCAATCCTCCTGCGTTTGTACGATCAGGACACGCACGGTAGAATCGGCAGTGGCGATATCTTGATCGGCAGGGGATTGAGCATTTTTTGCTGCATCGAGTTTAAGGCCGAGAAATCCGAAGGCTTTACAAGCGCCCCAGCGCACACTGGGCGCATGTTCACCTACGCCGCCAGCGAAGACAATGGCGTCCACCCCCCCGAGCGTTGCCAGCATGGCACCAATAAAAGAGCGCAGACGATGTATATACATATCAAAAGCCAGCCTGGCCCGCTCGTTACCCTCACGAATAGCAGACAACACCTCGCGCATATCGCTGGATACGCCAGAAATCCCTTTGAGACCTGACTGCTTATTGAGTAAAGTATCGAATTGGTCGGGAGAGTAGCCCTTTTGCCGCATCAGGTAGATGAGGATGCCCGGGTCAACTGTACCCGAGCGGCTCCCCATCATCAAACCCTCTAACGGTGTAAAGCCCATGGTGGTCTCTATACTGCGACCGCCGCTAATGGCGGCTAGTGAACAACCATTGCCTATATGACAGGTAATTAGCCGCAGGGAGGCCAGGTCTCGTCCCAGGATCTGGGCAGCGCGGCCGGCACAGTATTGATGACTGATGCCATGAAAACCGTAGCGATGGATGCCCTCCTCAAACCATTCATAGGGGCCCGGGTACACTACCGCAGCCATAGGTAATTGCGAGTGAAACGCGGTATCGAAGACTGCCACCTGAGGAACGTGCGGCAAAATGCGCTCAACGGCCTCGATGCCTTCCAGGTTGATGGGGTTATGCAGGGGCGCATAGCTCGATAAGTGTCTGATCGCATCCTTTACCGTTGGCGTAATCAGCGTACTCTCGCGAAATTCTTGCCCGCCATGAACGATACGATGCCCAACGATATCAATGTCCGAAGGTTGAGCAAGCACCTGCGTTTTACCACTCCACAAAGTATTTAGCAGGTGTGCAATCACGTCCTGGCGTGAATCCGTCTGGAGTTCCTCTTCCAGGGTCTGACCCTGAGCAGTGGTAATCTTCAGTTCGGTCACGCCCGGATGTTCAGCCGAGTCAGCATAGGCCTCCCACAAAGGAGCAATTGGCAGGTCTGGCAGCGTGTCCTTCAGTTCATACAGGCGGCTCTTCTGACTACTTGAACCTGCATTCAGCACTAATATCTTCATGAAAAGTCCTCTTAGTCAGTCCATACCCAGTCGCGCACTTCTGGCATATCCTCGAAGGTCCTTCGTACATAGCTATGGTGCCTGATAAGCACATCGTTACACTCCTGTATTAACGGTGGCGTAAGGTGTCGTACACGTGTCGCGCGTTGCATTGCTAAAATACAGAGATGATAACGGCTTACTTCATTGAGCACGACCATATCGAATGGAGTTGTTGTCGTTCCCTGTTCGTTAAAACCGCGCACATGGAAACGAACCGGGTTCAGGCGACCGTGAATAAGCTGGTGTATGGCTCTCTGATAGCCGTGAAAGGCAAACACGACGGGCTTATCTTCTGTGAAGTGCTCTATGAAGGTGGCATCATCCAGCCCATGAGGGTGTACATCTGGCGGGTAAAGTGTCATCAGATCAACAACGTTCACCAAGCGCACCTTCAATTCTGGAATGTGATGGCGAAGCCACCACGCCGCCGCAACAGTTTCCATAGTCATGACATCACCGGCACAACCCAGCACCACATCCGGCTCAAGGTCACCTTCATTGCCTGCCCAGTCCCATATGGACAGACCACGGGTGCAGTGTTCAATGGCTTGCTGCATGTTCAGGAACTGAAGGTGCGGCTGCTTGTCGATGACAATGAGATTCACATAATTCCGGCTGCGGAAACAATGGTCAGCGACGGAAAGTAGACAGTTTGTATCTGGTGGTAGATAGACGCGCGATATTGAGCCTTTTCTCGAAAGAGCCGTGTCGATAAGCCCTGGTCCTTGATGACTGAAACCATTGTGATCGTTACGCCAGCAGGTAGAAGTCAGGAGAATGTTTATCGATGAAACAGGCTTGCGCCAGGGAAGGTCGAGCGCTCCTTCCAGCCACTTTGCGTGTTGAACCATCATCGAGTCAATAATCATGGCAAATGCTTCATATGAAGCCCATAAGCCATGCCGTCCTGTAAGCACATAGCCTTCTAACCATCCCTCGCAGAGATGTTCGCTCAGCACCTCCATTACCTTGCCAAAGGGAGAGAGGTGGTCATCAATCGGAATGATTTTCTCCTCAAAAGTGCGGTTTTCCACCTCGAAAACATCCCCGAGGCGATTTGAATTAGTTTCATCAGGACACATGAAACGGAAATTTTGTTGTTTGGCGTTCCTCGTGAAAATGTCTCGCATCATTGTGCCCAGCAAGCGAGTATTTCCATAATACTCCGTGGCCGGCTTTTTGACTTCATGCGCATATTCCGTAAAGTCAGGCAGATCCAGGTCTACCAGCAACCTTCCCCCATTTGCATGTGGATTAGCCCCCATTCTACGATCACCTTCAGGTGCCAGTGCTGCAAGTTCAGGGATGAAACGCCCCTGGTCGTCAAAAAGCTCTTCCGGTTTGTAGCTCCGCATCCACTCTTCAAGTATTTTCAAGTGCTCGGGATTTGTCTTCACATTTTCTACAGGTACCTGGTGGGCACGAAATGTGCCCTCGATAGGGACCCCGTCTATCTCTTTGGGTCCGGTCCATCCTTTAGGGCTGCGCAAGATGATGGCAGGCCATCTGGGGACTCCTGAGAAGCCGTTTCTACGAGCATCTTCTTGATACGAGCGGATTTTTGCATAGCAGGTCTCCAACGTTTCAGCGAAAGCCTGGTGCATGCGCATGGGATCGTCGCCTTCAACGAAGTGGACATCGTAGCCATGGCCTGAGATTACCTGCCGTACCGACTCGTCATCGTCACGTCCAAAGACAGTTGGACCAGAAATCTTGTATCCATTGAGATGCAAGATAGGTAGGACTGCTCCATCCCGGACCGGGTTCAAAAATTTGATACTTTTCCATGAGCCTTCGAGGGGCCCGGTTTCTGCTTCGCCATCTCCAACAACGGCAGCAACGATCAAGTCTGGATTATCAAAAGCCGCGCCAAATGCATGGGCGAGAACGTAACCTAATTCTCCTCCTTCGTGAATTGAGCCAGGAGTGGGAACACTCACATGACTTGGAACACCTCCAGGTGTCGAGAACTGGCGAAAGAGGCGGCGTATTCCTTCTGTATCTTGAGTGACCTCCGGGTAAACCTCTGTGTATGTCCCTTCGAGATACACATTTGCCAGCAGGGCAGGCCCACCGTGTCCTGGTCCTGCCAGATAGATCATATCAACATCATGATCCTGGATGAGCTGGTTTAAATGGACATAAATGAAGCTGAGGCCAGGTGATGTTCCCCAATGCCCAAGTAATCGCGGTTTGATATGTTCGGGACGTAATGACTCTCTCAAAAGAGGATTATCCTGTAAATAAATCTGACCAACTGTCAGGTAGTTGGCTGCATTCCAGTATCTATGCATGAGGTTGAGGCGAGCCTGATTTATGTTTGGCATAGTATCTCCCGTAAGAATGCTAATAGCGACAGTGCCTTTGGATGGTTTATGATCACCATGTCATACTATAAGCTATGAAACAGGAACCGACAAGATTAATGTCCTTCAAAGAACTTATATTTTTCATTTCTCCTACGCCGTGCGCTATGCGCATTGACGTTTTGACCGGTGAGACCTATCATAGTAATACATGTAGTTTTTCATATGTTAGATAACACAACCTGTAGTTTTTCGTATATTTTACTATGGACATTCACATGGGAATGAAGGCAATGAACAACCTTTTTTTGCTACTCTATCCAGGCATCAATGTGATAGTGACAGGGCTTTTTGCCGGAATCGTACTGCGCCAGTACGTACAGCGTCATCGCCTGTACCAGCTCTACTGGGGCATAGCGCTCTCAATGGCTTTCGTCGCGACGCTGGCATATGTATTTATGATAGTTGTGCAACCTGCCAGTGATACTGGAGTATTGTTCTTCCGCCTCTACTACATCCTTGGTGCCGCGCTCATGCCCTCCTGGCTTGGCCTGGGCAGCATTGCTCTGGTTGCCAGGGCTCATATCACGCGCATTTGCCTCGTCGTCTTGTGTGTGCTGAGCGTCCTGGCAGCATTACTCATCTCCATGGCGGGCGTTGACAGGCAGCAACTTGGCCATATTGCAGGCACACCAGGAGCCGGTATTCTGCAGCCCCAGTTAGGAGCATGGCTTATCACTATCATCGTCTTGAACACACTTGGTGTCCTGGCCGTGGTTGGCGTGGCTATCTACTCCGGCTGGAAACTCATACAACGGCAGGGAACAAGTTCCCTCCTCTGGGCTAATGTGCTCATCCTGGCAGGAGATCTCATCAATGCCGCGGCCGGCACCACCGCTCGCCTCGGGGTAAAAAACATTTTCTGGCTCGTTATGACCTTTGGCTGGATTGTTTTCTTCATTGGAGTACTGCTTGCCAGCCGTCCGCGCCGCCATGCCGTCACGCAAAACGAGACGAGCAGGCAAAGAATCTCAGCGCCAGACGCAGTGTCTCGTCCGCATTGAGATAAGCATAGTTACAGCAAAACGGCCGACCTCTGGTGGTCGGCCGTTTTGCTGTAACTATGCCTACTAACAATTAACCCGCCTGCAGTTCACCCAGTTTGACGCTGACCGTCAATTGTTGATTGCCCCGATAAACTTTTACTGACACTACATCGCCGGGGTTCTTGCTAAGCAATGCATCGCCCAGGGATGAAATGTCATTGACCGGCTTATTGTCGATCTGCACGATGACATCACCGGCTTGCAGGTGAGCCTGGTCCGCCGCGCCCTTCGAAACAACACTGACGATGAGCGCCCCGTGATCGATGGACAGGTTGTCTTGCGCGGCCAACGTTGCATCAACGCTCTCGACCCTTACGCCTAAAGCTGCTCGACCTGTATGACTGACTGTGCCAGTCTGGATGATCTGAGACGTAATGGACTGGACACGATTCGATGGAATGGCAAAGCCAACACCATTGGCCGGTGTGTTGAATTCAGGGTCAATGGCAGACAGGGTTGGAATACCGATCAGGTTGCCTTGCATATCTACCAGCGCTCCACCGCTATTGCCTGGATTGATCGGTGCGTCGGTCTGAATAGCATTAGGAATGACGGCTCCATTCTGCTCGTTCACATTGCGGCCAAGGGCACTGATAATGCCATTTGTGACCGTCTGGGTAATGCCCAGGGGATTGCCGATAGCCAGCACGTCCTGCCCTACCTGCAACTTCGAGGAGTCACCTAAGGTTGCCACGGTCAAACCAGCAGCAGGCGGAGTGATCTTCAGCACAGCCAGGTCATCTGCGGGATCGGTTCCCGCGAGTTGTGCAGGTACCTGTGTGCCGTCATAGAGCACAACGCTAATGCTCTGTGCGCCATTGACTACATGGTTATTGGTCACAATATAGCCGCGCCTGTCAATGATAACGCCGGAGCCCAGCGCTCCCCCATTTGGCGTCGTGACTTTCACTTCCACGACTGCCGGGCGTACCCTGGCAATCACAGCCTCGCGCACAGCATCTACGTTATTCCCTGTGAGCGGGGGAACGGTTACAGTCGGATTTGTGCCCGGCTGTAATACGCCAGTGCTGGATTTATTAACGGTAGGGGTAGAGGTACCCCGGCCATATTCCCAACCGGCAAATAAGCCGGTCCCAAAAATGATTGCCAGCAACAAGGTCAAGGCAATAATGGCTCCCGTGCGCAATCCACCAGAAGAGCGCCTGTTGGAAGGGGGAGGCGTTGGCAGCTTGTGCTGAATGTCGGGTGCATTTTCTTCATCCACAGGCGTTCCTGTAGCGCCAGGTTGGCTATTTATAGGGGTCTGATCCTGTTCAGACCGATATGGTACAGACGGGTCGTCATAGGGATGCAACATGTTGGCAAGCCTCCGTAATTCTTATCTCATTCAGTATCTTTATAGTAGGTACGATTTACTTAGTATGTCTATACTGTACCTCACGATTTTCAGAAAACTTACAGAAAATTGTAAAAAGTCTGTAAGTTCTTTACGCCCATAAGTTCGCGAGACTCACGTCGCCTTGCCGACTTCTGGACAATCACCAGTCGGTGGGGCTTGCTCATACATCTCAATAATGAGATAATAAGCTTCGAGTACAGGTAGGAGATCATCGAATTGGATAAAGAACAGAGCAGCACTGACGAGGCAACCAATCAAAAAAGCGAAGACGTAGAGGCTTTGCTTGAGACGGCTTTATCTCTGGATAAGGCGGGTCGCTATGAAGAGATGCTCGAAGCCGCCCAGCGTGCTATCGATCTAGATCCTGCTTCAGCGCTGGCATGGGCCTGTAAAGCGCGTGCACTACAAAAGTTGGAGCGCGTATCCGAAGCCACCATCGCTAATGACCAGGCCTTGTTGCTCGATACCAATCTCCCACTCGCCTGGATCAATCGAAGCGGGCTGCAAATCCTACAAGAGCGCTTTCCGGAGGGGTTTCGCAGCGCCACGCGGGCGATAGAACTTGCCCCCAACGACCCTCGCGCCTGGGCCAATAAGGGCATGGCCCTCCTCAACCTTAACAATATGCTGGGAGCCCTCGTGGCTATGAATCAGAGTTTGACCTGCGACCCCGACTTTCTCTTTGCCCTACAGATAAAAGGCGAGATTTTACGCCACTATGGACGTATGCATGAACTTGTCCAGACTATGCGCCATGCATTAGATATTGCTCCGGCCGATGTTTTTTCGCTCACCTTATTGATACAGGCATGTCGTGCTCTCGAAGAGTACGATGAACTTTTGCCCATAACTCAACAACTTATCCAGCTCACGCCCGATAGCCTCTTTGCCTGGGAAAGTCATATGCGCACACTGCGTGCCCTTGGTCGTTTTGAAGAAGCATGTGAGGTCATTGACCGCCTGCTGGAGTTAATACCCAATGACGGTCATATCTGGAGCATCAAAGCCGACAACCTGTACAGGCTGGAACGCTATCGCGAGGCCGCACAGGCCGCTGAACAGGCCTTACGCATCGTGCCGCAGTATTTACCAGCCCGGCGCATCCATGAGAAAGCATTACGCTTGATGTACCAGCGTAAAGAGAAACGCCCCAAATGAGGAGAAAGTTATTCCATCACTACCAGGGTTTCCAAAGCTGGCAGCAGTAAATCATCGAGCCTGGCTCGTAGGAGTGCACGCAAACGTTCAGCAGCTACCACCCGAATCCTGCGTTGATGCTGCTCATAGCGAGCAAGGTCATCGGGTTGCAATCCGGTGGCCTGCACCCATGGCACCAACTCCTCCATGCCAACAGGCGGGTTCGCTCCAAAGGTGACCCATACGTCCATTTCCCATTTCTCCGGCCGGGGAATGTCAAACAGCACTTCGTAGTCTGCAATCTCCATCTCCAGCACTCGCGACAGTTCAGCTGACAACGCTTGCTCAATGTGACGTCGACGATGCGCATTCCAGTAGAGGGCATCCAGGCGGTTGAAGAGGCGCCCGGCCATCCTGCTGATCTCCACGACTCCCTTGTACGGCCTTCTCAACTGCAAGTCTTCTGTCAAAACACGAGAACTCGTTGGCATCCGTTCCTCTTTCAGGAGCGAGAGCAGTGACGCATCATCCAGCCCTACCAGTTGAGAAGCCTGCAAGGTTCCGGCTAATAACGCTTCCTGTACAGCACGCATCAACATGACCTGAAGGGCGCGACTGGTATGATGCCAGTAGATATTATCGAACATTTCTTGACGGGCATGAAGCAACGAGTGCAGAGGACTGATGCCTTTATGGGTCACGACAATACGTCTTTGCCCATGCACATTGGGATGGACTCGGAGGGAACCCTGTAACCTCGCCACATCGACACCCCCATACGGCACATTGCATGCACGAGCATCACGCGGGAGGTAATCAAGCTTGTCTACATCGAGCGCACCGCTCAATAAATGGCTCAGTAGTTCATCATCGGCAGGCAAGGCTTTTGTCCTGGGGGGGTCAATAAAATCTGCCACACGCTCAGGTGAGAGGTGATAGTCCTGCTCAAGAATGGTCGCTATTTCACTGTTTTCGATGATTGAACGCCCCACCCGTTCATGAAGGATGATGGGATGGCCCAGTTCCTCGATGGTATGGGAAAACGGGTAGTGCCCGATATCGTGCAACAGGGCGGCTACCACTAAAATCTGCACACTACTAACCGAAACGCCGGCGAGACCACCATCCCCCCCGCGCTGCAGCAGCCCACGTAAGGCCCTCACAGCCAGGTGGTAGCACCCAAGGCTATGTTCATAGCGCGTATGCGTCGCTCCCGGCCAGACACGATAGACAAAACCGAGCTGCTTCACGTGTTGGAGCCGGAGAAAAGCAGGAGTACTGATCAATTTCTCTTCACGGGGACCAAGTGGGATCAAAGCATACAGGCTATCGCGCACGGTAGTGACTGGTTGTTCATCCGGCAACAGTGGAAAGCCATGAACCCTCTCCATCCAATCTTTTCCCGGCTGAATAACATCGCCTGCCACGCCGGGTGGTTGCCGTCTGGTGCGGGCATTTCTAGGACGCTCTTCCTTTATACTCATACCTGGATTGTAGCATGTGAGCCTGTAAGCGTCAAAGTTTTAAAGAGCTATCAAGCCATCATCAGAACGTGTCGACGCATTGCTCGCTGCACGAAGGACTTATGTACGCTACCGATGAACATTTCACAACCACCCAAGCGAAATCTTTACCACTTCATTACTGCTTCTCCTCAGCACCTTTCTCCTCTCTGGACTAGGATATATCCAAATGCATTTCTGCAAGTCCCTGTCTACCTTTCAAATAGTATCTAGAACTCAGGGATGGTCTTGCAGTGATGCACATGTATTTCTGCAAAAAACGTTCGCATAGAAAGGCGTATACAAGCAATGAAAGACATTCCCAATCAGTCTCAGGCCTCACCTGGGTCCTTCTCCAAGAAGTGGAGAGCGATCGTTTTTTCAGCGGTGGGACTGGCTCTCATCGTCACAGGTGTGCTCGTAACATTGCCCCACCTTACCTCAACTCAGGCGGCCAATACAGTGACCCCGGGCGATTGGCCTATGTACATGCATGACGCCGGGCGCACCGGCTACAATAGCAACGAAACCATCATTAATCTGAGCTCAGCTCCGCATTTAAGGCAGCACTGGGCTTACCGGTTAGGAGCGGCGATCTTTTCCCAGCCGGTAGTAGCCAGCGGCCTGATCTACTGGGGCTCATTCGATGGCTACGAGCATGCGACGAACCTGAGCGGGCAACAGATCTGGTCACAAAAGCTGGGTGGGAACATCACCCAGTGTGCCCCGGTCAGTCCTCTGGGCGTCGTCAGCAGCGCGGCAGTCGTCAACGGGGTGCTCTACGTCGGGGGATCCGATCACCAACTCTATGCCCTCAACGCCTCCACTGGGCACGTGCTCTGGCATACCCTCCTTGGGGTGCCCAACACCAACACCTTCCTGTGGGACTCGCCCCTGGTCGTCAACAACACCGTCTATATCGGGACCGCAACGACCGGCGAAAGCGTCGGTTGTAAATTGATCGCCGGGCAGTTCTTTGCGCTGAACGCGTCCACTGGCAGCATCGTGCATACCTACAACAGTGTGCCTGCTGGATGCGTCGGGGGAGGCATCTGGTCCTCTCCGGTCTATGACGCCTCCGATGGGTCGATCTACTTCACGGCTGGTACGCAGGGCAACTGTAATACTGATCACGTTTCTATTGGCATCGTCAAACTCAACGCCTCCACCCTTACCCTGGTGAGTTCCTGGCAAATCCCCTTGATCCAACGCAAAACACACGACGCCGACTTTGCCGGAACCCCCACGCTCTTCAACGCCAATGGGCAGAAGATGGTGGGGGCTGCCGATAAGAACGGCATTTTCTATGCCTTCAACCGGGCATCGCTGAGCAATGGACCCGTCTGGCAAACACCGATTGCCACTGCAGGCGCCTGTCCACAGTGCGGGCAAGGCAGCATCTCCTCAGCAGTGTGGTGGGGTGGTGGCATGCTCTACGTGGCAGGTGGCATGACAACCATCAACGGACAAGCCTGTGGAGGAAGCTTACGCGCCCTCAATCCCACCAATGGAAGCTTCATCTGGCAAGATTGCCTGCCTGGGACCGTTATGGGCGCTGTCACTGACACGGGATCACGGGTGCTCGCTGTTGTAGACGGAACCGCACTGACCCTGGTCAATGCACTCACGGGGGCAAGCCTCTACAACAACACCGCCAACAAGTACTATGGCTCGCCATCGATCTCCAACGGGGTGCTCTATGTTGGAAGCAAAGCAAGCGGTCTCTACGCTTTCGGCACGTGATGAGACGTTCCTGAACTACGTAAGGCGCTCATGTCGATGATGGCATGAGCGCCTTTCTCCCTTCGCACCTCTTGCGAGTACCCAACCCATCGCATATAATGTACATATACCCCACTCCAGGGAACATGCGACGGGTAACGTTGTCCCGTCGCATCGTCATTACAGCGAAATGCACTTTTGAGAAGTGCTAAATGGTTTGTTTTAATAGTATGGAAACACCGCCAACAAGTATTAAGCTGCTTGTGATCGATATTGATGGAACACTTCTTAATCCCGAAGGGGAAATAACGCCGACCACGCTGGCAAGTGTACAGGCTGCACAGCAAGCGGGAATAGTGGTTACGCTGGCAACAGCGCGCCGCTATTGTAATACAGCCAGGATCGCCAGCGAGATAGGTCTGGCTGGCTCGCTCATACTCTATGATGGAGCACTTATCGTACAGCATCCTCAGGGCAACATTCTATCCACTCGCCCATTACAAGCAGGTATTGCCCAGCAGGCAGTAGAAATACTGGTACGCCACGCCATCCAGCCCGTGGTGCATCCTGATGACGGACTGGCAGAAGAAGTATGGACAGGGCCTCCCGGACTCGATAATCTCTGGTTGGATGCCTACTTCGCCACCTATCCTGAGCAAATGCGGCGTATGCCCTACGAGACCCTCTGCGCCGGGCATCCTGACCCCCTGCGTGTGGTAGCCTTTGCCTCGGAAGAATCAATCCAGGGCGTGATACCCGAAGTTTCTACCCTCAAGTGCTCCTGGACTATGCTTAAGCGGGGCAGTTTTGGTAGCGCTGAACTCGCTATTATGGACTATGGCTGCTCCAAAGCGAGCGGAGTGGCAGCTTTAGCACAGGCTCTGAATATCTCTTTG
>Ga0137383_10002279_pt1 | contig 11664 bp, 10 predicted proteins | sample SagtaG_19_FD_104817 | JGI IMG/M metagenome (GOLD analysis project Ga0137383, IMG submission 104817) | Vadose zone soil microbial communities from Sagehorn Ranch, Mendocino, California, USA - Sage2_R_40_16 metaG | ecosystem: Environmental > Terrestrial > Soil > Vadose zone | place: USA... | reverse complement strand
ACCGGCCTTTCACTGTTTTGATTTTATTCATACGAATTCGGGCCTGCTTGTCATGACGCTCTGCTGGAGTATAGGTTTTATGGTGCTCTGGATGATTTCTGTCTTTCATGAACTCAGGATGCTCTGGAAACTCCGGCAATGGTCCTCTGAACAGCCAGGGTCATCTTTGCAACGACAGGCTTTTATATGTCACTTTGCTCGTCTCATGCTGCTAGGAAGTGCAGGGCTAACCTTGCTGCAATTTACATCGGGTCCTGTTTCCGCGGCTTTTCCAGAATATTCACGTTATCTATTTGGTTTGCTGATCGCTACCCCTGCTCTAATCGCGCCGCTTTGGGGCCTGTCGCATGAAAGTCATCAAGAGTACTCATCGACGAGCGCACAGCGTCCACGTGACATAGATCTTGCTACAGTTTCACTTGTTTTGAGGCGAGGAATACTGCTATTCATTGGAGTTGTATTGCTCTTTGGTACGATCAGCATATTCTCCGAAATACCAACAGCTCAGGTCGTTAACCAGCAACAGAATGCGCTTATTCGTGATCTCTTGCGCATCAAAGCTACCCATATCTATAGCACCGATTACTGGTCTTGCAATCGCCTTGCTTTCCTGACTAAAGAGCAGATCATCTGTGCCGTAGTGAACGATCGCCTGCAAAATAATGTTACTCGCCCTCCGCGCTATTACTCGATCGTAAAAGCTGATCCGCACCCGGTCATTATGTTGCCCGCAGGTTCTGCCCAGTCCAGTGCTATGCGTATGACACTCTCAAAGAGACGTTACCGGCGTTTCGTCTTTGATGGCTACGTAATATATCAGCCAGTGAACGGGAAAACACCATGAAACGTTTCCAGGTATGGCTAATAAGCTTGCATTCTCGACCTTCTTTAGCTAAACTCCCCGATGGGAGTTATGACTTAAGAAACCAAAGGTTAGTATGAAATATACAAAGAATTCTCTAATATCCAGCTTCCGCAGTTTTTTCGCAAGCTCAGGTGGAACAGCGTTTGATACTGTAGAGGTAGATGAAAGCCCTACCCTGGCAACAGACTCTACGAGCGATGTAGCGAAAAATGCACATGCAAATTACAGAAAATGGATGATATTAATATTTATATTTTACGTGGTATTATCCTACTTGCTTTTCGCGTTTTCGATTGGCTTGAACCTGACCACAAGTTATATTGGAAAATCCAGCCACGATCAAATGCAGTTTATATGGACGCTATATTGGTGGCCCTATGCCATAAGCCATCATCTCAATCCTTTGTTTAGTACGTATATCTGGCACCCGTATGGGATCGATTTATCAATTTCTCCCGCATCAGTGCCTGGAGCAAGCTTCCTCGCGCTTCCTATCACGCTTCTATTTGGTCCAGTCGCCTCTTACAACCTGTTGATTATCCTCGGGAGTGCGCTCTCGGCATTCTTGACGTTTCTGATCATCCACTCCCTGACCAAATCCTATCAAGCAGGGGTCATAGCCGGTCTGCTGTTCGGATTTTCAACCTACCAATTTGTGCAAGTCACCCACTTGCATGTGGAGTTGACATTTGTCATCCCTCTTCTCGGATATCTCGTGTTACTGTGGTGGGAAAAGAAGATAGGGAGCAGAACGTTTATCTTGCTGGTGGGAGGATGCCTGACATTACAATATTTGATCGCCATTGAAGTCTTCGTGACGCTCACCATCTTCATTGCTATTGCTATCATCATTTTCATGCTCGTGTATCCTGAGCATTTTAAGCAATTGCTTCATTTTTTACTAAACCTGTCAGGTGCCTATGCACTTTGTATAATTTTGTTATCGCCATTTATATATATTGCCCTTAAAAATAAAATTCCCACGACGCCACTATATTCTGCCATACGTTATTCTATAGACCCGTTAAATTTTATCATTCCCACCCAGGCCACCTATATTGGAGCGAATGCCTTTGCGCAACTCTCGAACACATTCTTAGGCAATCTCACTGAGAACAGCGCGTATCTTGGAATACCAGTGCTCGCGATTATTCTTGTGTATGCTATTAAATATTGGCATGAAAAAATGACCCGAGTGCTGTTTTTGACACTGCTTTGTTTCATGATCTTATCACTCGGACCAAAACTGCACATTGCAGGCTATATCACAATAATGCTTCCAGAATATTTCCTGAATAAGCTTCCTATCATCAACCAGCTTCTTCCGTCAAGATTAACGGTGTATAGCTTTTTTGTCGCATCATTGATGATCGGCTTCTGGGTTGGGAAAAACTTAACAGGGTTACGAGCAGGGAGCAAAGAGCTGAGTCTGTATGGGAAGTACCTCCTCATCCTCTGCGCTTTGATCCTTCTCTTTCCCAATGTCAGAGGTGGAACCCCTCATACCGACATACATATTCCGTACTTTTTCACAAGCGGTATTTATAAACAGTATATTCACAATGGGGACAATGTATTAGTTCTTCCTTACGCTGGCAATGGAGATTCGATGCTGTATCAGGATTACACAAACATGTATTTCAATATACCCGAAGGGTATGTAGGTCCCTGGGTTCTTGCACCCAGGGAATTTGTAAAAAACCCCATGACAACTAAACTCTCAAATATACCACAAAAGCCCTTAACTTCTCATGATTTGAATGATTTCAAAAAATTCCTGCATGATTTTAAAGTACATGAAATAGTTTTTCCTCAATCAGAGTATTATAGCCTTGAGCCAGTTATATCGGGACTTGGTATAAGTCCAGTTAATATAGAAGGGATGATGGTACTCAGTTTATGATTTTGTGGATTGTCTTTGCTGATGGCAAGTAAACTCTCAGGCCTATTGAGATGCGAGGACCGGCTCTGACCCTACAGCCTCATCCAAAGTACCTGGCGTTCGGCGGCTTCTGAGACGGAGCAGTAGAGCACAGGCATAGAATACGATCACCGGTATAAGGAGCAGGCGGTAACCAAACAGCATGCTGAAGTACTCCATTCCGCCTCCGACCATGATACCGAGCAGGTTTGAGGCGAAGGCGATATCCGCCGTTTCACTATCGCGGAACGAATTCGTGAAGATAATGTTGGCCAGAAACACCGGCGTGAAAGCCAGTAGGCTTGCCAGTATATACCTGAAGATGGGGTTGCTCAGCAGCAGTGTATCGGGCGGCAAAAGTATATTCAAAAGCAGTAGCCCGAAAAGCAAAAAGTAAAACACGCTAATTCGCTTGAACTTAAAGCGTCGGTTTATCAGGATCGCCAACAGTACGGCACTCAGGATAGCGAAAAAGACCAGCGAGTTCACCAGCCAGGTGCTGCCGAACAGGAGGGAGAAAGTGACCAGGCTTTTGACTTCAAGCAGCATAAAGGCCATGCCAAGGAAAAACATGTGCCAGTCAAAGCGACGCAGCGTCTTTCGAGGAGAGAGCGTCACCGTACCAACCAGCGCATACACAGCAACCATAATGAGGCCGAGGATGTAAATGGTCGGGAAACTCCGGTCTTGCAGGTAGAGGAACGGCCAGTCATCGGTTGCCGGGCTAGCTGAGGTCAAGGGATAGTAGCCCTGACCGATAATGCCCAGTTTTCTAGTACTCGCAGGCACAGATTGCTCATGATAAGCGCCAAACTCGCCTTTCGGCAAAGTAGCCAAACGCGGTCCAGCCATAATCGTTGCAGCGCGTCCCACGCGGCCAAAGGACGTCACAAGTGGCTGCTGGTGGAAGACATTGCCCACCATGTCGGACAGTTTCTGAACCAGCCAGTCTTGTCTGTAGTAGTTGTACAGCACAACCAGGCCGTTACTAGTCAGGTGCGTCCGAGCCTCCGCAAGTGCGTTCTGTGTGAGCAGGAAACTTTCGAGACGCAAACTGGTATTGCTTGAAGTGAGCGTCAGCGAGTCGGGCAAAGCGAAAATAATCAGATCATAGTGGTCGGTGGTATTCTGCAAGAAGCTGCGACCATCGTTGATGACAACATGAACGTGCGGATTGCTGTAGGGTTTATCCGGATTGAGCTGAGCGCCAAGCTTATAGATCGTGGGATCAATCTCGACCGCTGTGATCGAATCGACACCATGCGCCAGTGCGAGCGAGGTGTCAGATCCTGTCCCGGCTCCAAGAATCAGCGCGTGGTGGAACGACCCGCTGCCGAATATGCGGTATATCTCTTTGTAGAATGGCTCCTTGTACTGCCAGGGAATCATATCCTGATGCCCAGAGCTGTTTACATCGACGAAGTAGCCATTGTGAGGAGCCGGGCGGAGAATGATTTTATAATATGGTGACCAGTATGCGCCGACCTGAAGCCGACCAACCTCAATGAGAGTTGCTGCCATAATGACTGCTACTAATAGCACCGTTCGTTTCGTACTGAGTAACAGTGAGAGCATGATTAGAATGGAGAACCAAGCCAGTGGTGGCAGAGAGAAGTAGGACATTGCGGAAAAAGCGGCGATGCCGGCCAGGCTGCCGATGATATCATAGGTGTAGGCGGTCAGTGGATTTAACTGAGAGAACAACTTGCCAAAGGAACGAGCTAGAGGAATGAAGCAGAGCGTTACCATTCCGAAAATGATTGGCAACACCAGAAAGTTTTCTGCCTGGACGCTCTGCTGGTCGGCAATTCCGTAGTAGAGAACCTGCGTTGAATTGATGAGAAGCGTGAACTTCGTCTTCGCGATGATAACGACCAGCAACGCTACCAGTATCGGGAAAGGGGGGAACCAGAAACGCTCGCGGCGCGCTGAAAGCATACCGAGACCAATGCCCAGGAAAGAAGCCATCAGGATAAAGTTGTTAAAATAACTCAGGTAGCGGACGTAGGATGGAATCCAGCGAATACAGAACAATTCGAAGAATAGGATTGTAAAGGAAACTAAGAAAGTACGCGCTCGCTTATCGACAATAAAGGGATGAGTAGGTGTGAACCAATCCAGGAAATGATACAAAGCTGCGGCTAACTGTTTTAGTCGTTCAACAATCGGTGCTATAGTCTCTGAAAACGGGATATCTTTCATGATATGTCCTTTCAATTAGATATTTGCTAGCCGCCAGCTATTCCCACCATGATATGGCCCCGTCCATTCTCAAAAATGCAGTTGGCAAGTACTTCGTACAAGAGCTCCCTAAGAGCTGGAAGTTAACGTGCCTATTGTACCTGTGGCATATAATGAGAGTCAAATTACATATGAGAATAGGTAAAATAGGTCAAGGCTTTTGCATCTCCTTTCGAGTCATCATACGGGCTGGACAGGAGCAGCAGTAGTGTGGTGATTTTCGCTGTCGCTCCCGTACCCAGAAAGTATCTAGGAGTGAACAAGATTGCCATCCGATGACCGTTTGGGTTGGCATTTCTACTGATAATAAAACGCACGTCTTTTAACAAGAGTTTCTCAAAACTATAGCCCATAATTACTGGACATTGAGCATATGTTCTTGGCTATGCTATACTCTGGTTCATGCAGGTGGATTCGTTTTTATCCATTTTACCTGTATTACTCTTCATCTCTCGTATGGTAGGTTTCATGGAAATTACAATCGCTTATTTTCACCCATTGCTTCATCCCGATGTCGCAAAACGTGATTTTGATCAGATTCGTTCAGCGGGCGCCGGAAGTATTGTCTATGCAATACATGAACAAGAAGAACAACGCTGGCCTAGAGACCTGGAACGTGGCATGCGCCTGGTCCAGGATGCAGGACTAAAAATACACTTGAGTCTTGGGCGTTATGGGAATCTCTTTGCCGGGCCTTCACTTGTGCCAAGTTGGTATACATTTCGCCATCCACAATCACGCGTGATGGATCGCCATGGGCGTCATCATGAAATCTCGTGTTTTAATCATCAATCGTTCCGTCGCTGGCTTTTTAATGAAATTGAGCGTTACCTGACAAAGTACCCGATTAATGGAATTTTGATTGATGAGCCACGTAGCCTGGATGTGACCTGTTTCTGTTCAGTGTGCAGGGCGCTATGCCCGGATGTCACAGACCTGGAGCGTTTCCGTAAACGTTCGATGATCGATTTCCTTGGTGAGATATGTGCCTGTGTCAAACGAGTTGATGAGCATTTAAAAACCACAGTCGTCTTACTTCCGCAGGATATTGCTCAGGTTGAGGATCTGGCGCAGCTTCCTCATCTGGATACTATTGGTTGCCACCTTTTCTGGAATTTGCTTGATGAGGACGTTACTGTAATAGAAAAGTGGGGTCGTAGTGTCGTCGAGACAACTCGTCTGTATAAAAAGCGAAGCCAGCTCTGGTTGCAAAACTTCAACCTTGATGAAAACAGTGAACTGAAACTTGAACAGGCTTTTTGCCAGTCGCTAGCCCTCGAGCCTGATGATCTTGGATGTTATTATTACTGGCGAAATAATGAAAATCCCACGCGTGTTTGGGAGACGACGCGTGGGTTGTTAAGGCGCATACCGCGCCGCCAGTTGCACTGGCAAGTGACAGTGCCTGATCAACAAGGAGTAAACCAACCTATATGAGTACTGAATCCTCTGTTCTACTACCCCCTGAAGGTCAGCGTATTCTCGTAATTATGGCACACCCGGATGACGCCGAGTTCATTTGCGGAGGTACTATAGCTCGGCTGGTGGCCGAAGGCCGCGACGTACACTATGTGCTTGTGACAAGCGGTAATCGAGGTAGCCACGAAGCTGATATGACTATGGAGCGACTGGGGAAGAGGAGAGAAGATGAACAACGGCATGCTGCCGAAGTATTAGGGGTGCGCGAGGTGGCATTTCTCGGTTATAACGATGGTGAGGTAGAGGTTAATCTGGGATTGCGTAGGGAGTTGGTACATGCAATTCGCCGGGTGCAACCCGATGTGCTCTTCACGTTTGATCCCTGGAGGCCATATGAGATTCATCCAGACCATCGCAATGTAGGCTTGTGCGCACTGGATGCAGTTGCGTCAGCGCGGATGCCAATGTATTATCCTGAGCAATTGACTGCTGGGATTACAGAGCACCGGCTGAAACAAGTCTATTTTTTCTCTACCAGTCAGCCAAATCATTGGATCGATGTCAGTGATTTTATGGATAAAAAGCTGGAGGCGTTACATTGCCATACAAGTCAGATGGGTAATCCTGAAGTTGATGAATTTGTGCGCCAACGCGCTCGCCTTATGGGAATTGAGCATGGGTATACCTTTGGGGAATCTTTTCATCATATGGCATTGAGGTAATGTAAAAAAGATGCTCTGGGCTGCGAAACACCCAGAGCATCTTTTCTGTTACAACACCTATTGCTTGTTAGTCAGGCCGACCATAGAATCCTTTTCTTCCTGGTGTACCTTCTCAAGCAATTCTCTCAGTGCCTTGATTTGTTTCTTCGTTGTGGCATCGCTTCCACTGGCGGTCAAAATCATTGCCTGTACACCCAGAGCCAGAAGGGTATACGCGTCGGCTTCATTCAGATCGCCTTGAACATTCAGAAGTGCGGGGAATCGTACTGCTTCGCGAACTGCACGGTAGTGCAGTACATCTTCGATAGACATAGCACTGATATCCTCAGACAGCGAAAAGTCTAGACGTACTGCCGAGATGTTGTCAAAAGCAGTCAGGTTGCGAATGAAGATTGGGTACATATCTCCCGAATGCATCGGAACAGTGACGACCAGTTCAATATCCTTGATTTGCAAAGAGAGTAGACGTGCTGGGGCTTCTAAGGGTAGTAAAACATAATTTACGCCCAACTCTTTAAGATGTTCGAAGTTTTCGCGCTCCAGGTTCTCCCAGCCCCCAGTAATGTTTAGTCCAGTGACGACTTTTTCACCACTTGTTTGAGCGGCATCGATAGCATCCTTGAGCGACTCAAGCGCAGAAGCGTCATTACCATCCCAGGTGAAAAGTAGCCCATCAGCACCTGATTTAATGGCTGATTCGGCATCTCCGGCGTCAATATTGGGTAATTCGACAACGAGCGCAGCAGCCCGTGGTTTGATTAGCGGCTTATTTTTACCTACAAAACCAATGCCACCGCTGCTTTGGGCGCGGCGTGCCTGTGTGAACATGTCATGCAATTTAGCCATCTAAAATTGTTTCTCCTTATTGTTTCACTCAATATCATGAGAGGGAGAGGCAAGAGTTGCTTCTCATCCCAATACTATTCAGTGTATAGTGCGAGGCTTGGATGTAACGGTATTCCCTATGGGTACCATTTTAAGTGTATTATAGCACTTTTTAGAGTATTGCAGTGATAAGGATAGCACAGTAATGTTCTGGATACACGCCTCCTGATTTTTGCTCCGCAAAAATCAGGAGGCGTGAAAGGAGTCACTCCTATTTTGCTTGCTCTCCATTGTTGCATCGATTATAATGGCGTGGTCACTGACATCCATATATCCCATCAGGGAGATGGAGACCCTAAGATAGGCGGTATTGTCCTATGTTGCAAGAAGGAATTGATGAGTATATTGCCTCACTCTCATTGAAAGAGCAGGGGCGCAGTGGAACAAATCAGAATACGGTAGTGGCCTATCGGAATGATTTGAATCAGGTTTGCTCCTATCTCAAACGGCAGCAGATAGAAAATTGGCAGCAAGTCACGCACGAACATATTGCGGGTTATCTGCTGGAAATGCGAGATGCCCAGGCATATCGTCCAGCAACTATTGCACGCAAATTGGCGGCACTGAAGACTTTTTCCCGTTATTTGGAAAGCAGAGGAATTATTACATCTGATCCTATCGAGAAGCTAGATGCTCCACGCATCCAGAGAGAATTGCCTCATATTTTGAGCCAGGAACAAATTAGCAATTTGTTTCGCCAGGTAGGTGTTGAGACACCAGCAGGGAAGCGCGATTTTGCCATGTTGCATATGCTCTATGCGACAGGGATGCGTGTCAGTGAGCTTATATCACTGAATTTAGGTGATTTTGATGCAGAGGGCGCAACGATAGTGTGTCCTGGACGTAATGGCCGAAGCAAACGTGAGCGTGTATTGCCACTTTCCGCTACAGTAGTGGAGGCAACGAATCATTATCTGGAGGCCGCCAGGCCTGGATTGATAACACGTCATCCAGAGGAGCAGGCGTTGTTTTTGAACCATCATGGCGAGCGATTGACACGTCAGGGTTTCTGGCTGATCATCAAAGGGTATGCGCGCCAGGCAGATATTACTGAGATTACGCCGCATATGTTACGGCACTCTTTTGCTATATTGATGCTGCAAGGGGGTATGGAATTGCGTTCGGTGCAGGAGTTATTGGGTCATGCCCATATATCTACCACACAGGTCTATAGCCAGCTTGCGCGTGAGGGTGTAGCCACAGGCGTGTAATTTCTGTGATCGAAAGTGAGCATAGAGAAATGATCTTGTTTGATCAGGTAATGGAAGCCACAGCGTATGTTCAATCTCGTTCTAGTATGAAACCAGGTGTTGGTGTGATTCTAGGTTCGGGGTTGGGCGATCTCGCTACTGAGGTTCAAGATGCAGCAGCTATACCTTATGAAGAGATTCCTCACTTCCTGCGTTCGACTGTAGTAGGCCATGCCGGTCGACTGCTGATTGGCAAGCTTGAAAATGTGCTAGTGGTGGTAATGCAAGGACGCTTCCATTTCTACGAGGGCTATACAATGCAAGCGCTGACACTCCCTGTGCGTGTCATGCGCATGCTCGGCGCGCATATGCTAATCGTTACGAATGCTGCTGGCGGTCTCAATGCGGCATACCGTCCTGGCGATTTTATGCTCATTCGCGATCATATCAATTTCCTGGGCCTCGCAGGCGTGAATCCGTTGATTGGACCAAATGATGAACGCTTAGGGGAACGCTTTCCAGCTTTGGCTAAGGCTTACGATGCTGAGCTACGAGCGCTGGCACGTACGGTAGCTGCTCAACGGCCTGAGATCACATTGCACGAAGGCGTGTATGCTCAGGTAGCCGGGCCGAGCTATGAGACGGGCGCGGAGCTGAAGTTTTTGCGTATGGCTGGAGCTGATGCTGTTGGTATGTCGACTGCTCCAGAAGTAATAGTAGCGCGTCACATGGGCATGCGAGTGCTTGGCATAAGTCTGATTACGAATACTGCGACAGGAGATGATATAGAAGTAGTGAACCATGCCGAGGTTTTGACAGCAGCAGATGCTGCAAGACCGAAGTTTGCTGCGCTGGTACGAGGGATTTTAGGGGTAATTGGAGGCTAATTAGCCTTTTTTGATTATGACCTGTTGCCACCATATATTGTAGTGTTTTCCATTCCAGTCAGTAAGTACCGCAAGGTAGTAAGGTCCAGGCTCAACTGCAGGTGATACCTGGTATTTCCACGTCGCCTGGCCATTGGCATCACAGTTTTGTACCTGTGGAGATGTAGAATCGAAGGTGAGCGCCCCCTGAATTTCTCCATCTATTGGATTGTTTACAGCACTAATGGGAGTCCAATCTGACTTTTGTAATCCCACTGTATCTTTGGTCAGCCAGAGTTTACACGTAATACCCGGTGAATAAACACGGGTACCGTTTGCATATACAGCATAAGCAGAATATGTGTAAGTTGTTTGTCCATCCGCGAGTTCATGATAAACGAAAACAGCTTTATCAATAACAGGATAGCCAAGTTCTTTTGGCGTTTGAGTTAGCGCCGTTGGTGGCGTATGAGTTACATGCGCAATCGGTGTTGTCCTTGAACCTGTTGCGCCCGTCCCTGATCCTGTTTGTGCCTTAGGATGCACAAATGCTCCGACTGCAAAGCCGCTGATCAGACCTGAGAGGGCAAAGAGAAGAATAGCGACAACAGCAATTTTGCGCGTTTGCTGATTGATGTTATTTGGATATTGACTCGATGCTGTTTGCATATCTTATATGTTTCTCTTTCCTTCGTGGATGTTCTGTTATTTCGATTTCTCTTTCGTCATGATAGCACACCAGGATAGTATCTCTCTCTTAATGAACGTAATTTAGCCATATTTGGCCCTATATTCAATGTAAGTGGAGCTACTCGACTAAGACTCTACAACAAGAGCTGAGGCTTGACACGACTAGCACAGGTGTCGCCTACGTCGTCAACGATAACCTTGCCGACTCTTACCAGCGTATGTGATGGTGGCGTTCACAGGTTCTTAATACTATCAACCCCAGCCTCATGCGCGGCTGGGGTGAGCGATGAGTTGTGAGGCCACAGACTGCTGGCGTGCATGGGCTGTTCAGTCGGTCATCATATCGATGATGACCGTTATGGCGAGAATCAAAATGTCATTGGCCCCAGGGACAATATCCACACCATATGTATCAGCCACGTGGAACCACTTTTTCGAGACGTCGGCCATGCGCTTGCGTCCCTCGTGGATCTCATATTCATGATCCAGGATATTGCCTTCAACTTCCATGTTTTCAGCACCGGCGACATGAACGTCGAAACGCTGGCGAAGTGGCGTGACCAGCGCTTTCTTGACCGTGGCAAATACATCACCCTTGCGGTAAATACTATAGGTATCTTTGATGCGCATGACCTTTTCCTGGATGGCCAACAGCTCGTTGCCCTGCATGTCTTGAAAGCCCAGGTGCTCTCGCAAGCGAAATGCCTTGCAATCGACAAAAAAGACACGCTGATCCAGGGCATTCTCAATCCAGAAATCATCGCCGAACGAGACCAACTTCTGTCGCATGCGATAGCGTCCACCACCACCTCGTTGCCCTGGTTGTCCTGGTTGCTCGGGTTCCTCTCCACCTCCATGTCGTCTT
>Ga0137383_10002276_pt1 | contig 11671 bp, 9 predicted proteins | sample SagtaG_19_FD_104817 | JGI IMG/M metagenome (GOLD analysis project Ga0137383, IMG submission 104817) | Vadose zone soil microbial communities from Sagehorn Ranch, Mendocino, California, USA - Sage2_R_40_16 metaG | ecosystem: Environmental > Terrestrial > Soil > Vadose zone | place: USA... | reverse complement strand
TTGACGTTTTGATATAAGGCTCAAGGGCTAATGCCAAAGCGCTGAAGAATAGCCTGTGGAGAGCCGAGAGGGGAGGGAAGGCGACGCAGAGGCAGATGGGTCAAAATGGCAAATTCAGCGAGATGGAAAATCCCATAGGCTTGACCAATGAAGACGATGATTTTGTCCCGATTTTCTTCTCGTAAGCGCTGACGCCAACGTGCCGTGCCCTCTCCACCAAGCAAAGCCGAACTGAGGGAGGGAACAACCTCAGTGGATGAGGTGGGAGTGGTGGCGACTTGTGCTTGCCACAAGCGAAAAGCGGTACACAGCCCCATCACCAGCAAGGTAAAGAAACAATGCACCACCACCGCGGCCGCGGTGCGCTTGGGAAAGCGCAAGAGATGCCAGGGATGCTTCCCTTCTTTGAAAATCCCGTTCTCAATGACGCTACGCCAGTCATAGGTGTCGAAAATGCTGAAGGGATCGCTGACATCCCCATTGGTCAAATAGACCGTTCCTCCGCCTTTGGGTACGCGATTCTCCCACCGACGCACGACCACGGCATTGATGGGCTGGCCACTGTAATCGCGTCGATGAGCGTACTGGGTTTGCTCGGCCTCTCCATAGCTATCGTAACTGGTCAAGGCTGACAACCCGACCAATTCGGTGCGCAACCGTTGCTGGGTCGCTTGTTTGCCATGCCCATGACCGACGACCCGCTCGCGCACCACTGCACGCTCCCCTTTGGCCAATCCCTGCGCATCCTGGACAACGGCCATATTGGCTTTGCCCACGATCACAAAGATGATGCCACGTTGATGCACCCGCCACAAATCGTCTCCGTCCAGGTACCCTCGATCAATCACGACGGTGCCAATGCGCGCATGCTCTCCCAGGTTGCGTTGGGCTTGCGAGAGCAGAGGGATCAGCCAACTCCCCTCATACTCCTGGATTTTGACCACCTTCATGGCCAGGGGCAGGCGCGTTTGCACCTCAATGAGGACCAACACTTTCCACCCGTAGACGTAATATTCTTCCGTCACCACTTCTGGCTGTCCTTTGACTTTCACCCTGCGGGTTTGTTTGAGCTTGCCGCAGCCCTCATAACTCTGCGGGGTGGGCAGTTTGCTTCCATCCAGGGCGACCACGAGCTTGCCGGTAAACATTCCCCGCCGGGCGAGCAACTGCACCATCTGGTTAAAAAGTCGCTCCATCTCCTCCTCGCCGAGTTTGCTGATGTTGTCGGCCAGACACTGGGCAGTGAGTGGCCCTTGCTTCTTTTTCGTTTTGCGCTGCGCATCCCCGCGTTTGGTCAACCCGTCTTCGCATTGCTGGGCATTGAAGCCCACTAACTCCATCAGCCCCAGATCGCTAAAGAGCACACGCGGGAGCTCATGCATCGATGCGCCGCCAAAGAGCACTTTGAGCAGATACAGCAACACAAATTGCACGGTTGGTACCAGCATCCGTTTCGCTCCCGGCAAATTCATCTGCTCAAATGCTTGCATCATGCCCAGGTCTTCCAGAAATACAAAAAACTCATCCAGTAAACCGGCATCGCTGAGTTCATGCATCTCTTCCATTTCTTCCCCCGCATACAATCCCTGCGCGATCTTGGCATCATCTCTGCACGCCAGCTTCCAGTTGAGTCGTTCCTGCACAATGCTTGGGTCTTTGGATGTCTCGGTGAGTTCTGGCTGACTCTCCATGCCGTCGTTCCTCTTCGCTTTTTCCTCAGCCTACCACTTTCTCCCCCTCCTCACAACCCCTTATATCAAAACCTCAATGCTATCATTGATTTCCTTGACATCCTAACTCTTCGATGATACGCTTTTAAGACGATAGCATGGGCAACATGAAATTGCTGTAAAGAGGATAGCATGGCAGACCACATACATAGCTACATTGAAGTAACGAGCCAGGATTTCGCTGAACAGGTGCTAAATGCACCACAAATGGTGGTCGTTGACTTCTCATCAGAGCGCAGCAGCTCCTGCCAGATATTTGATCCAGAGTTTGAGGCGATCAGCAAGGAATACCTGGGGCGTGTAACATTTGCCAAAGTGGATGTAGATGCGAATGAAGTGCTGATCAGCCAGTGGAAAGTTGATGGCATCCCTACCTTGATTTTCTTCAAGAATGGTCAGGAAATTAATCGCATTAAGGGCATCGTGATGCGCGACAAACTGCGTCGCCAGGTCGAAGGTGCATTGCTCGCGACCTGATCGATCATTAATTTGTTGGACGATTTGGCTTAAGAGGCCCGATGTATCGCGCAGTTAGTAGTGAGAAGAGCAGCATGCGAGTCGGATACACCGGGCTTCTACATCATCAATGCTATAGATACTTATTTTAGGAGGGGTTTGTGGGGATTCTACACCCTATTGTACTAGAAGCGTCATTACATGAGACGCTTTGGGGGGGACGACGACTAGAGCGTGAAGGCTGGAAAAAGCTTCCGCCTGGTGACGTCGTCATCGGTGAATCCTGGGAAACCGAGATAAGCACTGTTGCTCTGAACGAGCCATATGCGGGTAGGACACTTGGATCCCTTGTCGAAGAACTTGGACCGGGGCTGCTTGGACAGCAGGCAATGGCTATTGCGGGTCAACGCTTTCCTTTGCTTGCAAAGTTTATAGATGCGAACGATAAGCTATCGGTGCAGGTACATCCCGATGACATCTATGCAAATCAGCATGAGCACGGTAAACTCGGCAAAACGGAATTCTGGTATATCCTGGACGCTGTACCAGGCGCTTCTATCATTCATGGTTTTAAGGCCCCCGCCTCGCGCAGAGAGGTCCAGAAAGCTATCGAAGATATCACGTTAGAGAAACTACTTCAGGATGTAAGTGTTTCTGCTGGCGATGTCATCTTTGTGCCAGCCGGTACCGTCCACGCGATTGGTAACGGCATAATGCTCTACGAACTACAGGAATACTCGGATATTACCTACCGCATGTACGACTATGGTCGCCTGACTGCCACAGGGACCCCCCGCGAGTTACACGTTGAACGAGCACTGGAGGTCTCAGCCTACGACCGCTCCCCTCACATCAAAATGCAGCCACTACCTCTTCCCAGTGGAGAAGGTTACCGAGATCGCTGCCTGGTAGCCTGCCAGTATTTCGTGACACGCGAACTGATCTTTGAGCAGGATGGAGTACCTCATGGCTACATGAAAAGCAAGACCGGGGGAAGCTGCATCATCCTGTCCTCTCTAGGGGCCGAGGTAATGGTGAGGTATGGCGATGCTTTTGAATATGGAGAGAAGCTTACCCGTGGCCGGACGATGGTACTACCTGCGGCGCTAGGTGACTATTACATCCAGGGCAGCGGTAACTTGCTGCTCTCTTATGTGCCTGCTCCCAACGATGAGGTACGACGATTATGGGAAGAGAAGAACGGGGGGATATAAGTGAAGCCGGACGACCGAGAGTCACTTATATCCCCCCGTTCTTCTCACTCTTGCCTACGTTTCTTGCGTTCTTCTTCCAGGTCAGTTACAGTACCTTCAACAACTCGATCGTCTTTATCTGGCCTGGTGAAATTGCTGAACGGCGCACGTGGAGGAAAGCCTTGTTGCATGCGGTTCATTTCTGATAAAACCGTGGAGACACCGGTGCTGAAATTAAATACGAGTAAGACCAGGGCCAGTAAACCCCACACTCCCAGGCCAACCAGCAAGGTTCCGATAAAACCAACAATACCATTTATAATACTCTCGTAGATGACTGCTCCGAGTATGAGTATATAAAAGAAACGCACAAGTACTCTTAAGAGCCAGTGCATAAACCAAAACACGGCTTTGACTGGATCAGAAGGCATCTCCCAACGCGGAATCAGCTCGCGTTTTCGTCTCAGGTTTTTCAAAGAAGCCCCCTTCGAGTACCCTTTAAGTGACAGGCTTCTATGCCCTGCGGTGGGTACACTCTATACGGCTCATGAGACCGCCTACCCTAAAGCATATTGTAGCAGTCCTATATTGCATACGCTAGTGACCTGCATAAGCATTATTGCACGCCAGTCTTGCACCCGCAAGAGATATTTGGCCTACACAAAAACGTAAGGGTTATCGATTCAACCTGAAAGTGTAAAGAGTACAGCAAATGGCGCAATGAGGTTTTGTTGCCAGAGGCAGTCTCTTTCTAGACATCATTACCAGTGGCAAGATTACCCAGTGTTTTTCTTACCGACTCGATATTTGCTTCTATTGCATCACCTTGTTCTGGTTGAGGGATACCAGTGTGACTATCCTTGAGCAAATTGCCGGTTAGAATACCGACAACGCGCTCTCCTCGCTTGATAATGCCACGTTCCACGAGTTTGCGAGCGCCTGCCAGGGTTGCCGCAGAAGCTGGTTCGCAGCCGATACCAGCACGATCTATTATCCTTTTCGCAGCCAGGATTTCATCATCAGTGACTTCTTCAACTACACCATTGCTTTCTTCGATGACGCGGCGGGCGCGCGTATAACTGACCGGGTCACCAATTTTGATAGCGCTGGCAATAGTTTGTGCCTGAACGCGCTCCCTCTGAGCAAATCCGCTTACGAAACTACGATAAAAAGGATTTGCTCCTGCGGCCTGAATGGAGGCAATACGGGGCAAATGACTGATCAAACCCAACTGGTGAGCCTGGCGAAAAGCTTTACCAATGGCAGAGGTATTGCCCAGGTTACCAGCGGGCAGGATAAGCCAGTCGGGAGCCTGCCAATCAAGCTGCTGCAATAACTCGAAACCGATTGCCTTCTGACCTTCGATGCGATAAGGATTGAGCGAATTGAGCAGGTAAATACCAAGTTCGTTGCAAACCTGCTCGACTAAATGCATGGCATCATCGAAATCGCCTTCAATCCGTATGGTTGTAGCACCATACGCCAGCGACTGTGCTAACTTGCCACCTGCGACATTAGCTGAAGGCAAGAAGACGATACACGGCAATCCAACCTGGGCAGCATACGATGCAAGGGATGCAGAAGTGTTGCCAGTCGAAGCGCAGGCCACGGCACGCGCGCCAAGTAGATGAGCCATGGACACCCCAACCGTCATACCACGATCCTTAAAACTTCCCGTTGGATTTTCGCCCTCATGCTTCAGGAAGAGTTGTCCCAGGCCAGCATAGTATCCAATTTGCCGGTGACCGGCGCGGTCAACTCCGCAATTTTCTATGCCAACAGGATACAACCCTGTGTTGCCTTCAGGACGACTGACGATGTATGCTTCGGGAACCGGTAGGATGAGTTGGCGATAACGCCAAACGCCACTGGCATCGAGTGCCCGTGTGCCGGTACCTGCAGGCCAGGTCTGAGGAAGCGAGGCACGTTCGTCAAAAAGCTGCCTCCAATGTGCGCCTGTCAGAGGTGCAAATTCACTCTCAGTAGCAGTGAGCGCCTCGTAAGCGTCTTGTAGAGCAGTTTCCGGTGGCTGCCCAGGATGTCGAAGTGCCATTTCGACATCCAGAACGCCCCCACAATCGCAGCGATAGCGCGGCTGATGCTCTACTCCCGGGTAGAGAGCAGCGCATTCCACGCAGCGCAAAGAAATAGTCGCAGCCAGCTCGTGGCTCGGCACAAGACTATGCGATTGATCAGGCTGTAGAGCCGCAGGGTCCATTCCCATATGGGTAGTGATATCCTTTCAACTACGCGAAGTATCCTGTATTCTTAATGAAGAGCAATGGAGGAAGAGCGATAATTATTATCCTTGCGCTTCCGGTCCTGCGCGGTACTCAGTACTCTTGCGCCAACCTGGTCTGCACGTAAAATCATACCAGTTCCATCTACACCTAATGAACGGGCAGTTTCCTGCATTGCTCGCAATATAGTATGAAAATTGGAGCCGGCAAGGGCAATTAATGATGAACCACCGCCGGAAAGACTGGCTCCATACGCTCCAGCGGCTATAGCAGCATTGATAATATCAGGCATAGCCGGGAACAGCACCTGGCGGTAAGGTTGATGCAGGCGATCCTGCATCGCCTCGCCGATAAGATCATAGCGCCCCGTGTGTAATGCTGTCAGCAGGAGAGCTACTCGTCCTGTATTAAAGGTGACATCTTCTCTGGAATACGTGGCTGGGAGTAATTTCCTTCCGGCCACAGTATCCATAGGAAATGAAGGAGTGAAAATGATCGCTCTCAATACATCAGGGAAGCGCGTTTTCACGGCACGGATCTTCCCATTCATCGTTGTAGTGGCGACCAGGCCACCCAGTAATGCCGGGGCAACATTATCGGGATGATTGCCCGCTTCAACCTCAACTGCTGGCGCTAAAAGTTCCTCTTTCTGCACTGCCAGGCCCTGGACACGTAAGAGTTCATTTGCTGCTACCAGGCCTCCCACGACAGCGGTGGCGCTGCTGCCCAGACCACAGCCTGGTGGGACATTGATAGACATGCGTATCTTCACCGCGGGTAAATCAACCTGCTCGCGCTGGAAAAGCAGAGCAAAGGCGCGGAAAAACAAGTTATCCGGCCCGCTGGAAAGCCCGCCTCCTAATACTCCCTGCACAAGGATCTGCGGACATTGAGGATCGCCATCCACTACTTCTACATCAAAACGGTTGTAAAGTTGTAGCGCAAGGCCAAGGGTATCAAACCCTGGGCCGAGATTAGCCGAGGTAGCAGGCGTAAAGACAGCAACAGTAGTGGGTAGTGGTACGAGTATCAATGCTGGAATCCTTTTCTATAGATGAAACTCGAAATAAGACCGCTCGCAACCCAGCCATTGTAGCGGGAACTGAGCATTACTATTTTACCAGGTTTGTCCACAAATATTATCGCATAAGTACGAAAAGCTCTTCATTGAGCCGGCAAGTCAAGCTTTCTCAACCATGACAGTGCGATTTTGCTATGGAGGTGTTAGCGACTGCCGCCTATCACTACTATTGCAAGTTGGAATTGACGAGGCCAAACTCTCGTAAACAGGTATACTTTGCGCCCGCTCTTGAAAGCTCACTTTTCATAACGTTTACATGATTGACACGATACAGGGGCGAAGATGCGCCAGCTTGCTTACTGTGGAGCAGGCGCTGCAAGGATTGTTGTTCATAGGGAGAGAGAGGCTGCTTGATACGGGCAAGCGTGAGATGTGGTGAGAAAGGCCGCTTTTCAACCTCGAAGCCTTGCTGCTCAAGCCCTTTAGTAAGTACACGGTGTAGTCGCTGCAAGGGTGATCCCTGCACTTGCCCTGATGGCTGATCTTCAACGCCCATCCAGATCACGCGAGGTTGGAGAGATGAGCCAAACACTCCTAATCCTTTGAGCCGATACTCAAAGGGCACAGCTTGTTGTGCAGCTGCTTGGGTAGCATTGATGGCTGCCGCCAGTCGCTCATCGGTCAATTCGCCAAGAAAAGCCAATGTCAGATGAATCCCTGCCGGGTCGACCCAGCGCAAATCAGGTAATTCCTGGGCCGCCCGGCGTATAATATCGCTAAGAAAGCGTTGGAGGGATTCATCTAATTCGAGAGCAATAAATGTTCGTGTCATGTCGAAAATAACATCGCGTCGAGCTCCGAGCCATCGATTGTTTCGACCTCGACCAGATGCTCTGCAATGGCGATAAGTTTATCTTTCTTCTCACGCAAAATGTTAAGCGCAGTATTGTAGGCTTGATCGACCAGCAGTGCCACTTCCTTATCAATCCTGGCCGCAGTCTCGGCGCTGATAGTAGAAGTGCCATCGGGTTCCGCCTTGAACGCAATCAAACCCACTGGACTCATGCCAAATTCACATACCATGCGCCGCGCGATATTCGTGATATACTCGATATCCTGGCTGGCGCCTGTCGTGATATCACCGAAGATGATCTCCTCGGCGGCGCGGCCGCCCATTGCTCCAGCCATTTTCGCCAGCAACTCTGACTTACGCATGAGGTAGCGATCTTCAGCCGGTGCCTGTACCGTAATGCCAAGGGCCATACCTCGCGCAATGGCCGTCACCTTTTGTACGGGATCGGCTCCCGGCATGGAACGCATGACAATAGCATGCCCGACTTCGTGGTAGGCAATAATCGCTTTCTCAGCCTCAGTGATCAAACGACTCTTGCGTTCGGGTCCCGCCATGACGCGCAGGATGGACTCGTCAAGTTCAGGTTTGCAAATGACATCCTGGTGGCGACGCGCTGCCAGTAAAGCGGCCTCGTTCAATAGATTGGCGAGATCAGCGCCAGAGAAACCTACGGTCTGGCGTGCCAGGTCCATCAAGGAGACATCGTTTGCAAGCGGCTTGCCCTGCGCATGAACCTCGAGGATGGCAACGCGACCGCGAATATCGGGTTTATCGAGCATCACCTGGCGATCAAAGCGCCCTGGGCGCAGCAGCGCAGGATCAAGCACATCAGGACGGTTGGTAGCTGCAATGACAACAATATTCGTATGTTTATCAAAGCCATCCAATTCAACAAGCAACTGGTTGAGCGTCTGCTCACGTTCATCATTACCACCCACACCAGAGTTGTTTCGCTGGCGGCCTACAGCGTCAATCTCATCGATGAAGACGATGCATGGCGCATGTTCTTTAGCCTCTTTAAAAAGATCGCGCACTCGCGCAGCTCCAACACCTACGAACATCTCTACAAATTCAGAGCCGCTAATGCTGTAGAAAGCCACATTAGCCTCGCCCGCCACTGCACGTGAGATCAACGTCTTTCCTGTTCCAGGAGCACCCACTAGAAGCACTCCCTTAGGAATCCGCGCTCCCATGGAGATAAAGCGCGCCGGGAACTTGAGAAACTCAACGATTTCTTGAAGTTCCACCTTGGCCTCTTCGACGCCTGCGACATCTTTAAAGAGCACCGAGGGACGAGACTCATTAAAGCGTTTCGCTTTTGAGCGGGCAAATACATTCGCCTGGCCACCTATGCCGCCACGTCTAAAGAAGAGATAGAGAACGCCTACGATGACACCTATAAATAAAATGTCTACCACCACCTGTGTCCACTGAGCCTGTTGCCCATTATCGATATTGACGGTCACACCATCGTGCCGGAAGATCTCAGTAATGGACTGCCCATCCTCTTTGACGGCATGATAATGTTGACCATTTCTATTTATAGCGTAAATATCGTCGCCATTAATTGTCACCGATTGCAAAACATGCTGGTCTGCAAGATTCAGCACATCGCTAATTGGCTTCTCCAGGGTGTTATAGTGGCTCATGTTGCTACTCACCAAACGAGCTACTACAAATCCCAGGAACACAGCCCCCAGGAGCACAACAAGCGCAGGGACACCAAAACGAACCAACATGTTCCGTTTCTTCGTTATTTTATGTGGGGAACGTGGCGAATTGGGATCTCCCGGTTCCTGGTTATCTGGTTGAGGTGCTTGCATGAAATAACGCCAGACCCTTCTATATTCTGTGGATAAGCGGGCGACCATAAGGGTAACCCTATACAACACTGACCATCTGCCCCCAGGCAAAGGTCTTCTCAAAACGTTACAGCATGTATTATTGTATGTCAGATAGGAACATGTGGGTAGTATAACCCATGCGGTACAGGTAATCAAGGTTATTGCTTAGTTGAATTCCGTGACGACTCCCACGGCTAAAGCCACAGGGTTTTACGGCGCAGTCTGATAAACCTGGTAGCACTTCGCAATGGATTTGCTGCTTATCCGACATTAGCGGGGAAAAAAGATGGTACAATAGCATTGTGAAACAGCCCGCAACTGAAGCTGGTATCTTTTACTGGAATTGAGGTTAGCGTCCTATGCAAGAACGTACACTTCTGCCTGAACCGGTACGATCAATCGTCTCACAGGTCATGCAGGTAGGCTCTCGAGTACAGCCATTCAGTTCAGAAAGTCGCGAGAAGGTCCCACGTATCCGCGATGCAAAAGTTGTGCACAGCGTCTGTCCCTACTGCGCGGTTGGTTGTGGATTGAATGTCTATGTCAAAGACGGCCAGGTCATTGATATAGAAGGCAATCCAGACAGTCCCATTAATCACGGCACACTGTGTCCCAAGGGATCGGCCACGTTCCAGTACACGGTGAACCCCAGCCGTTTGACCCAGGTGCTTTACCGTGCGCCTTATAGCGATCACTGGGAACCCAAGTCGCTCGACTGGGCTATGGAGCAGATTGCGCAGCGTATCAAACAGACGCGCGACGAGACATTCGTGGAGCGCCTGCCCGATGGGCGAGAAGTGAACCATACGCTGGGCATTGCCTCTCTTGGCGGCGCGACGCTAGACGTTGAAGAGAATTATTTAATGAAAAAGCTCTTCACTGGCGGGCTCGGAATTGTCTCGATCGAGAACCAGGCCCGTATATGACACAGTTCCACTGTACCCGGTCTGGGTACATCACTGGGACGTGGCGGAGCCACAACATTTCCACAAGACCTTGTCAATAGTGATGCTATTTTGATTATGGGCAGCAACATGGGCGAGGCTCATCCTATTGCTTTCGCCAATGTCGTCAAAGCCAGGGAGCGCGGAGCAAAGGTTATCCATGTAGACCCGCACTATTCGCGTACCTCGGCGCTGGCGAATCTATATGTCTCTACACGTGCAGGAAGCGATATCGTTTTCCTGGGCGCGATTATTCGCCATTTGCTCGAGACCAAAAGTTATTTCCACGACTATGTCGTGAATTACACGAACGCAGCAACGCTTATCCGAGAGGACTATCGCGATACTGAAGACCTCGATGGACTCTTCTCTGGCTTCGATCCTGAAACCGGGACGTACGCCGATCAAAGCAGTTGGGGCTATGAGCAGGACGCAGACGGAAGACCGCTGACCGATCCGACGTTGCAGCATCCACGCTGCGTTTTGCAGATTATGCGCCGTCACTTCGCTCGCTATACGCCTGAGATGGTTGAGAGTGTCTGTGGTGTGTCTGGCGAGCAATGGTTGCAGGTTGCACAAACGCTGATCGAGAACTCCGGACGGGAACGCACCTCCGCCATCTGTTACGCAGTTGGGTGGACACAGCAATCGAAAGGCGTGCAGATTATCCGCGCCGCGGCTATTATTCAACTACTGCTCGGCAATATTGGCCGTCCTGGCGGAGGGATTATGGCGTTGCGCGGGCATGCGTCCATTCAGGGTTCAACCGATGTGCCGACACTATATGATTTGCTGTCCGGCTACATGCCACAGCCTAGCGCGATAGTACAACCCCAGCCGCGCGCGGAACAGCATCCTACCGCTACTACCTGGGGAGAAAAGAGGGACGTGCCCTCTAATGTACTATCACAGCAGACGCTCCAGGAGTATATTGACACATCGGGACAAAAGCTCGGCTGGTGGTCAAACCTACCTGCATATATCAGGAGCCTGCTCCAGGCGTGGTATGGTGACGCAGCAAACGCGGAAGACGGCAATTACTGTTATCGCTGGCTTCCCAAGGTCATTGGGGATCATTCACACCTGGCAACCAGCTACGAGATGCTGGATGGCAAGGTACATGGTTACCTGCTCCTCGGCGAGAATCCCGCGGCGGGTAGTACTAACGCGCATATGCAGCGCAAGGCATTAGAGCAGTTAGACTGGTTGGTGGTGCGCGACCTCTACGAGGTAGAATCGGCGGCATTCTGGTACAAGCAGCCAGGATTTGGACCGGATACAGAGCCAGTTGATTCGAGCAAGATCAAGACGGAGATCTTTCTTATGCCTGCTGCGGCCTCTACTGAAAAAGAGGGCAGTTTCACGAACACTCAACGTCTCATACAATGGC
>Ga0137383_10002275_pt1 | contig 11671 bp, 8 predicted proteins | sample SagtaG_19_FD_104817 | JGI IMG/M metagenome (GOLD analysis project Ga0137383, IMG submission 104817) | Vadose zone soil microbial communities from Sagehorn Ranch, Mendocino, California, USA - Sage2_R_40_16 metaG | ecosystem: Environmental > Terrestrial > Soil > Vadose zone | place: USA... | reverse complement strand
TACCGGCGGCGGTTGGTCTTGTTGTTGGCGTGGCTGACCGTGTGCCCCGCCAGGGGGCCCTTGCCACAGATCTCACACACTCGAGCCATGGGCTGTCCGGACGAAAATGAGTAAATCAGGCGCTGCAAAGAGGCCTAAACCTAAGCGGGACGCCGCAGCGTCACAACCCCGCCAGGCCGGGAAAGCCGGAAAGACCGCCGTGATCACCGGCGTCACCGGGCAGGACGGGTCCTACCTGGCCGAGCTGCTGCTGGGCAAGGGCTACGAGGTGATCGGGGTCGTGCGGCGCACCTCGCACGACTCCTACGAGCGCATCGGCCACCTGCTCGACCGCCTGCACGTCGTCGCGGCGGACCTACTCGACCAGCACTCCCTGACGACGGTGATCCGGGACGCCCAGCCCGACGAAGTGTACAACCTCGCGGCCCAGAGCTTCGTCCCGACGTCGTGGAGCCAGCCGGTCCTCACCGGCGAGTTCACCGCCCTCGGCGTCACCCGCCTGCTCGAGGCGATTCGGCTCGCGCATCCGGAAGCGCGCTTCTACCAGGCCAGCTCATCGGAGATGTTCGGCAAGGCCACGGAGACGCCGCAGCGCGAGACGACGCCCTTCTACCCCCGCTCGCCCTACGGCGTCGCCAAGGTCTACGGGCACTGGATCACCGTCAACTACCGCGAGTCGTACGGGCTGCACGCCGTGAGCGGCATCCTCTTCAACCATGAATCGCCGCGGCGCGGCCTCGAGTTCGTTACCCGCAAGGTGACCGATGCCGTGGCGCGCATCAAACGGGGCAAGGCGACGGAGCTGTACCTCGGCAACCTCGAGGCCCGGCGCGACTGGGGCTTCGCCGGCGATTACGTGGACGCGATGTGGCGGATGCTGCAGCGCGACGAACCGCGCGACTACGTGATCGGCACCGGCGCAACGCACTCGGTGCGCCAGCTGTGCGAGGTGGCCTTCGGGCATGTCGGTCTCGACTGGGAAAAACACGTCAAGGTCGATCCGCGCTTCGTGCGGCCCGCCGAAGTCGATATCTTGCTCGCCGACGCCGGAAACGCGCGGCGCGATCTGGGGTGGGCGCCCCAGGTCAGCTTCGAGAGGCTCGTGACAATGATGGTCGACGCGGACCTGGAGCGCGTGACGTGAAGGTACTGGTCACAGGGGCCGACGGCTTCGTGGGCCGCTGGCTGATCCGGCGGCTGCTGGACGACGGCCGCGAGGTGTTCGGCGCCGTCCGGCCCGCCGTGCCGCGGCGCGACGACGGCCTCACGGCCGCCGAGCGCGGTGCCGTCCGCTGGTTGCCGCTCGAGATCACCGACGACGCCTCGGTGCGGCAATGCGCGGACCTGCCGTACGACGCGGTGGTGCACCTCGCGGCCGTCGCCTCGGGTGCGGACGCGTTGCGCGATCCGGGCGGCACCTGGACCGTGAACGCCGCGGGGACCGCGCGGCTCGCCCACGTCCTCGCCGAGGCGCGGCGTATGGACCGGGCCGACCCCGTAGTGCTCGTCGTCTCGACCGGGGAGGTGTACGGCCGGGGCGCGGGACACGCCCCGCGGCGCGAGGCCGACCCGCCGGCGCCGTGCTCGCCCTACGCGGCCAGCAAGCTCGGGTCCGAGATCGGGGCGCTCGAAGCGTGGCGCCGCGCGGGCCTGCGGGTCGTCGTGGCGCGCGCGTTCGCCCATACGGGACCGGGCCAGGACCCGCGCTTCGTCGTGCCCGCCTTCGCGCAGCGCCTGCGGTTTGCCAAGCGGATCGGCGCTCCGGTGATCAAGGTCGGCAATCTCGAGCCGGTGCGCGACCTCATGCACGTGCAGGACGTCGTGGACGCCTACGTGCGCCTCCTGTCCAAGGGCGAAGCCGGCGAGATCTACAACGTCGCCTCGGGGCAGGGAATGAGCCTCGAGGATCTGCTCTTCCGGATGGCGGACCTGGTCGGTATTCGGGCGATCCCCGAGGCCGATCCCGACTTGATGCGGCCGGCCGACATCCCCCATCTCGTGGGGGACGCGGCGAAGCTGCGGGCCGCGACGGGGTGGAGCCCGCGTCGCTCGCTCGACGACACCTTGCGAGACGTGCTCGATGCCCAAGCGGACTGACCTCCACCGCATCCTGCTGCTCGGGTCCGGCCCGATCGTCATCGGGCAGGGGGCGGAGTTCGACTATTCGGGCACGCAAGCGGTCAAGGCGCTCCGCGAGGAGGGGTACGCGGTCGTGCTGGTCAACTCGAATCCGGCCACGATCATGACCGACCCCGAGCTCGCGGACCGCACCTACATCGAGCCGCTGACGCCCGACTGGGTCCGCAAGGTGATCGAGCGGGAGCACCCCGACGCGCTGCTGCCCACGATGGGCGGCCAGACGGCGCTCAACGTCGCGATGGCGCTGGTGAACGACGGTACGCTCGAACGGCATGGCGTGGAATTAATCGGTGCCAACGCCCGCGCCATCCGCATGGCGGAGGATCGCGCCGAGTTCGCGACCGCGATGCGCCGCATCGGGCTCGAGACCCCGCTGGGTCGCACCGTGACGTCGGTGGCGGCCGCGGTGGACGCGGCGGCCGAAGTGGGCTACCCGGCGATCATCCGTCCTTCCTTTACCCTGGGCGGCACCGGCGGCGGGGTGGCGTACAACCGCGCCGAGTTCGAGGAGATGGTGGAGCGCGCGCTCGACCTGTCGCCGGTGCACTCGACCCTCATCGAGCGGAGTGTGCTCGGGTGGAAGGAGTTCGAGCTCGAGGTCATGCGCGACCGGCGCGACAACGTCGTGATCGTGTGCTCCATCGAGAACCTCGACCCGATGGGGGTGCACACCGGCGACTCGATCACCGTCGCACCGGCGATGACGCTCACCGATCGCGAATACCAGAAGATGCGCGACGCGGCGATCGCCATCATTCGCGAGATCGGCGTCGAAGCGGGGGGCTGCAACATCCAGTTCGCCGTCAACCCCGCCGACGGCGAGATGCTCGTGATCGAGATGAACCCGCGGGTGTCGCGCAGCTCGGCGCTCGCCTCCAAGGCGACCGGCTTCCCGATCGCGCGCATCGGGACGAAGCTCGCCGTGGGCTACACCCTCGACGAGCTCCCCAACGACATCACGAAGACCACGCCGGCGTCGTTCGAGCCGGTGCTCGATTACGTCGTCGTCAAGGTGCCGCGCTTCGCGTTCGAGAAATTCCCGACCGCCGACTTCCGCCTCACGACACAGATGAAGTCGGTGGGCGAGGCGATGGCCATCGGCCGCACGTTCAAGGAAGCGTTCCAGAAGGGCCTGCGCGCGCTCGAGATCGGGCGGCCGGGGTGGGTGACCGGGGCGACGCTCGCCGACGATCGCCTCACGAGCGACTCGCCCGAAGACGTCCGCGTGGCGCTGCACACGCCCACGCCCGAACGGATCTTCCAGATCAAGCGCGCGCTCCGCGCCGGCCTCACGGTGGACGATATCGCGAAGGCGTCGGGCATCGACCCGTGGTTCTTGTATCAGATGGACGAGCTGGTCGAGGCCGAGCGGTGGTTCGCCGCGCTCGCGCAGCCGGAGCAAACAGACCTGCGCCGCATGAAGCGCCTCGGGTTCTCCGACCGCCAGCTCGCCGCGCTGCGCGACACCACCGAGGCGGTGATCCGTGAGCAACGCTGGACGCTCGGCATTCACCCCGCGTACAAAACCGTGGACACGTGCGCCGGAGAATTCCCGTCGTCGACGCCGTACCTGTACTCCTCGTACGACGACGAGAACGAATCCGAGCCCCTCGGCGCGCAGGGCATCGTGATTCTCGGCAGCGGCCCGAACCGCATCGGCCAGGGCGTCGAGTTCGACTACTGCTGCGTCCGGGCCGGCCTCGCGTTCCGCGAGCTGGGGTTCAAGACGATCATGATCAACTCGAACCCCGAGACGGTTTCGACCGACTTCGACATCTCCGACAAGCTGTACTTCGAGCCGCTGACCTTCGAAGACGTGATCGAGATCGTCCGCTGGGAGAAGCCCAAGGGCGTCGTGGTTCAGCTGGGCGGCCAGACGCCCCTGCAGCTCACGAAGGCGCTCGAGGCTGCCGGCATTCCCATCCTGGGCACGTCACCTGACGCGATCGATATCGCGGAAGACCGCGAGCGTTTCGAAGCGCTGGGCCGGCGCCTCGGGGTGCGCCAGCCGCCCAACGGCATGGCGCGGTCGGTCGACGAGGCGGTCGCGGTGGCCAAGCGCATCGGGTACCCGGTGCTCGTCCGGCCGTCGTACGTGCTCGGGGGCCGGGCGATGGAGATCGTGTACGATGACGGCTCGCTGCGCGACTACTTCGTGAAAGCGGCGCGCGTCGCGCCGGAACATCCGGTGCTCATTGACCGGTTTCTGGAGGATGCGTTCGAGGCCGACGTGGACGCGATCGCGGACGGTACGCGGTGCGTGATCGGGGGCGTGATGCAGCACATCGAGGATGCCGGGGTACACTCGGGCGATTCGGCCTGCGTGCTGCCCCCCTACCTGATCGGGGACCGCCAGGTCGAGGAGATGCGGGAGCACACCAAGGCCTTCGCCCGGGCCCTTGGCGTGGTGGGGTTGATCAATGTCCAGTACGCCATCAAGGACGGCGTCGTGTTCGTACTGGAGGTCAATCCCCGGGCCTCGCGGACCGTGCCCTTTGTCAGCAAGGCCACGGGGGTCCCCCTGGCCAAGCTTGCGGCGGCGGTCATGGTCGGGCGGACCCTGGACGAGTTGGGCCTTCCCGATGAGCTTCCCGTCGCCGGGGTGGCGGTGAAGGAGGCGGTCTTCCCCTTCACCAAGCTGCCCGGCGTGGATACAGTGTTGGGGCCGGAAATGCGCTCCACCGGGGAGGCGATGGGTCTGGCGGACAGTTTCGGCATGGCGTTCGCCAAGGCTCAGATCGCCGCCGACGGCAGCCTGCCGCTCGAGGGCGCGATTTTCGTGACGGTGAACGATTCCGACAAGCCGACGGTGGTGCCGATCGTGCGGCGCTTCCACGAGCTCGGCTTCCGGATCCACGCGACCGAAGGGACCCAGCGCTATCTGCGGGCGCGCGGCGTGCCGGCGGAGCGGGTGATGAAAGTGCACGAGGGGCGTCCCAACGCGATCGATCTGATCGTGTCGGGAGAAGTGCACCTGCTGATCAATACGCCGTTGGGGAAGTTTACGCAGGCCGACGACTACGCCATCCGGCGCGCCGCGTTGATGCACCGGGTGCCGTACACGACGACCATGTCCGCGGCGAGCGCCGCGGGTGACGCGATCATTGCGCTCCGCAGTCGGACCGGGAGCGTCAGGAGCCTTCAGGAATGGCACGAAAAAGCGAAGGTCGAAAGGGAAGTGACCGTAAGGGCGTAGCGAAGGCCGCAGCGAAACCGGCGCCCAAGGCAAAGGCGCCGCCGCCGCCGCCGCCGCCGCCCAAGGTCAAGTTCCGCGGGAAGGTGCTCGAGCAGGAGCCGCTGGCGCGCTACACCACGTGGCGCCTCGGCGGGCCGGCGCGATACCTCGTTCTGCCCGCTGATGCCGATGACGTCGTCAAGGCGCTCGAGCTCGCCCAGGAACGCGGCCTGCCCTGGGTGGTGCTCGGTCTGGGCTCGAATGTCCTGGTGAAAGACGGCGGCTTCCCGGGCGTCGTGATCCGGATGGGCAAGGGCCTCGACCGCTTCGAGATGAAGGGCGCGACCGCGATCGTCGGGGGCGGCATGCCGACGCCGATTCTGGCGCGACGCACCGCCGAGGCGGGATTCGCCGGCGTGGAGCGCTTCATCGGGATTCCCGGCGGCGTGGGCGGCGGCATTTATATGAATGCCGGCTGCCACGGCGCAGAGTTCGCCGAAGTCGTCACCGAAGTGACGATCATGGACGCGAAAGGCAAAGTGAAGCAGCTGTCGCGCAAGCAGATCTCGTTCAAGTACCGCGCCAGCAACATCGACGGGATCGTGATCGAAGCGAAGCTCGGTCTCGGCGAGGAGGCGCCCGCCAAGTTGAAGGAGCTGCAGGGCAAGCTGCTCCGCTGGCGCAAGGCGGGGACGCCCTTCGACCAGCCGTGCTGCGGGTCGACGTTCACGAACCCGGGCGGAGCGAAGACCGCGGGGATGCTCATCGATGAGTGCGGCCTCAAAGGGACGACGGTCGGGGGCATCGAGGTGTCTTCGCTGCACGCCAACTACTTCGTCAACAAGGGTAACGGCACCGCGAGCGACGCGCTCAAACTCATCGAGCAGGTGCGCAAGACGGTCGCCAAGAAGACGGGCGTCGAGCTGGAGCTCGAGTGCAAGGTGATCGGCGTCTAAGTGTCCGCGCCGAACTACTTCGTGCACGAGTCGAGCTACGTGGATGACGGGGCCGTCATCGGCGCCGGCACCAAGATCTGGCACTTTTCGCACGTGCTGGCGGGGGCCGTGATCGGCGCGCGCTGCAACCTGGGCCAGAATGTCGTCGTGATGCCGGGCACCCGGATCGGCGACAACGTCAAGATCCAGAACAACGTCTCGATCTATGAGGGCGTCGAGCTGGAGAACGACGTCTTCTGCGGGCCGTCTTGCGTGTTCACGAACGTCCTCAATCCGCGCAGCCACGTCTCCCGCAAGCACGAGTACCGGCGGACCCTCGTGAAGCGCGGCGGCTCGATCGGCGCCAACGCCACGATCGTCTGCGGCGTCACGCTCGGCGAATACGCCTTCATCGGCGCCGGCGCCGTCGTCACGGCTGATGTCCCGTCCTACGGACTCATGGTCGGCGTCCCCGCCCGGCGCGTGGGGTGGATGTGCCAGTGTGGGGAGCGGTTGCACGTCACCGCGGGCCGCGCCGCGTGCGCCACCTGCGGCGCCGCCTACGAAGAGCAGGCCGGCGCCCTGCGCCAGACCACGCCACCCCGCAAACCATGAACGTCCCGCTCCTCGACCTCGTGGCGCAGTATGCCGCCATCAAGGGTGAAGTCATGCCCGCCCTGACGCGCGTCGTCGAAGCGCAGCAGTTCATCATGGGCCCTGCGATTGCGGAGCTCGAGGCGGCGATCGCGGCCCTGTCGCGCGCGAAGCACGGCATCGGGTGCGCCAGCGGAACCGATGCGCTGCTGCTGCCGCTCAAGGCGCTGGAGTTGAAGGCCGGCGACGAGGTCATCACCACGCCGTTCACCTTCTTCGCCACGGCGGGCACGATTCACAACGCGGGCGGCACGCCGGTCTTTGTGGACATCGAGCCGGGCACGTTCAACATCGATCCGGACGCCGTGCAGCGGGCGATCACGCCTCGGACCCGGGCGATCGTGCCGGTCCACTTGTACGGGCAGATCGCCGCCATGGAGCGGCTGCTGGCGATCGCCGCACCGCGCCACCTGCCGGTGATCGAGGACGCCTGCCAGGCGATCGGAGCGCGCCGTAGCATCGACGGCGAGTGGCGCCTGGCGGGCGAGTTGGGCTGGGTCACCGCCTATTCCTTCTTCCCCTCCAAGAACCTGGGCGCCTGGGGCGACGCGGGCATGATGGTGACATCGGACGACCAGTTGGGGGAGCGACTCCGCAAGCTGCGGCTGCACGGCGGCGCGAAGCAGTACCACCACGACGAGGTCGGCACCAACTCGCGGCTCGACACGCTACAGGCCGCGGTACTGCTGGCGAAGCTGCCCCACCTCGCGGACTGGTCTGCGAAGCGGCGCCAGCACGCCGCGTACTACTCGGCCGGCCTCGCGGGCATTCCCCAGGTGAAGCCGCCGCTGGTCGAGCCCAACAACGAGCACATCTTCCACCAGTACACCCTGCGGGTCGAGCGGCGCGACGCGCTGCAGGCGCACCTCAAGGCGCAGGGCATCGGCAGCGCCGTCTATTATCCGGTGCCGCTCCACCTCCAGCCCTGTTTCGTGCACCTGGGCTACAAGCGCGGGCGGCTGCCGGTAGCCGAGCAGGCGGCCCACGAGGTGCTCTCGCTGCCGGTCTATCCGGAGCTCACACCGGCCCAGCTGGATCACGTGATCGGCGCGATCCGGGGCTTCTATAAGTGACACGTCTCAAGGTCGGCGTCATCGGGTCGGGGGCGTGGGGGCGCAATCACGTACGGACGGTCGCGGGGCTCGCCGACGCCGAGCTGGCCGCCGTGTGCGACACCGACCCCAAGACCCGGGAACGGGTCGCGCGCCAATACCCGGGTACCCTGGTCACGGACGACTTGGGCGCCCTGCTGGAGCGCTGCGACGCCGTGATCGTGGCGTCGCCGGCGGGCACCCACGCCGCCATGGCGCGGCGCTGCATCGAGGCCGGGAAACCGTGCCTCGTGGAGAAGCCGTTCGCGCTGAGCGTCCGGGACGCCGAGGCCGTGGCCGCCCTGGGGGTCGAACGGAAGGTCCCGGTCCTGGCCGGACACCTCCTTATTTTCCACGCGGCGGTGGAGCGGCTGCGCACCCTCGTGCAGGGCGGCGAGCTCGGGAAGATCTTCTATCTGTATGGCCTGCGGGTGAACCTGGGGCAGGTGCGCCAGGACGAGAATGCTCTCTGGAGCTTCGGCCCCCACGATGTTTCGGTGGCACTACACTTGCTTGGTGAAACACCGGTGCGCGTCGCTGCCCAAGGGAAGAGTTACCTCCAACCAAAGATCGAAGACGTGGTGTTCCTGACGATGGAGTTCGCGAGCGGCGTACTCGCGCACGTCCAGCTGTCATGGCTCGATCCTCACAAAGAACGGAAGCTTACCGTCGTGGGTGCAAAACAAATGGTGGTGTTCGACGATATGGAGCCGCGCGAAAAGCTGCGCATCTATGACAAGGGTGTGGATCGTCCGCCGGAGTACGGATCCTTCGGTGAGAGTCTCGCGATCCGGGAGGGGGACATCTTCGTCCCCCGCATTCCGACGGTCGAGCCGCTGGCCGCGGAGCTCGCCCATTTCGTCCGCGTGGCGCGTGGTGGGGAGTCGCCCCGTCCGGGCGCGGGGGCGGAGGATGGGGTGCGCGTCGTGCGCGTGCTCGAGGCCGCCTCGCGCTCACTCGCGTCCCGCGGCGCGCCGGAGGCCCTGTGACGACGCCTGCCGCCGCTCTGCTCGCGAAGGCGAACGACCGCTCGGCGCTGTGCGGCGTCGTCGGCCTCGGATACGTCGGCCTCCCGCTCGTGATGGAGTTCGTGCGCGCCGGCTACCGCGTGATCGGGTTCGACGTGAGTCAGAAGGTCGTCGACCTCCTCACCGAAGGGCGCTCGCACATCAAGGACGTGGCGGCGGCGTCCGTTGCCGCGGCGGTCAAGTCGGGGAAGTTCGTGGCGACGACGGATCTCACGCGGCTGCGCGAGCCTGACGCCATTTCGATCTGCGTCCCGACGCCGCTGTCCAAGACCAAGGACCCCGATGTCAGCTACGTGCTCGCCGCGACCGACGCGGTGAAGCAGGCGCTGCGCCGCGGCCAGCTCGTGATTCTCGAGTCGACCACCTATCCCGGCACGACGCGCGAGCTCATGCTCCCAGCGCTCGAGGGCACGGGGCTGAAGGTGGGCGAGGACTTCTTTCTCGCGTTTTCCCCCGAGCGGGTGGATCCGGGCAACGCCAAATGGAATACCCGCAATACGCCCAAGGTCGTCGGCGGCATCACCCCCACCTGCCTCCAGGTGGCGGCGGCCCTGTACCAGCCCGCGATCGAGCAGCTCGTGCCGGTGTCCTCGACCGAGGCGGCCGAGCTGGTCAAAATTCTCGAGAATACGTTCCGCAGCGTCAACATCGGGCTCGCGAACGAGATGGCGATCGTATGCGACAAGCTCGGCGTGGACGTGTGGGAAGTGATCGAAGCTGCGGCGACGAAGCCGTTCGGCTTCATGAAATTCACGCCGGGCCCGGGCGTCGGCGGCCACTGCATCCCGCTCGACCCACATTACCTCGCCTGGAAAATGCGCACGCTCAATTACAAGACCCGCTTCATCGAGCTGGCGGGCGAGTTGAACGCGGCGATGCCCGAGTACTGGATCGGCAAATTGGCCGAGCGGCTGAACGACGCCGGCAAGGCGGTGCGCGGCAGCACGGTGCTCGTGCTGGGCGTCGCCTATAAGAAGGATATCGACGACATCCGCGAGAGTCCGGCCCTCGACGTGATCCGGCTGCTGCATCAGCGCGGCGCCACGGTGTGCTACCACGATCCGTTCGTCGCGAAGGTGAAGGAGGACGGGCTGGAACTCGCCTCGGTGCCGCTCACGCCCGCGACGCTCGAGAAGGTCGACTGCGTGATCGTCGTGACTGATCACTCAACCATCGACTACCAGCTCGTGGCGACGCACGCCCGCGCCGTAGTCGACACGCGGCACGTGCTGCCCACCGCGGGAGGCGTCAAGTGAAGGTCGTCGTCGTCGGGACCGGGTACGTCGGGTTGGTGGTCGGCGCCTGCCTCGCCGAAACGGGGAACGACGTCGCCTGCGCGGACGTCGACACCCGGAAGATCGACGGGCTGAAACAGAACCGGCTCCCCATCTACGAGCCGGGGCTCGAGCCGCTCGTCGCCCGCAATCAGCGCGAAGGGCGGCTGCAGTTCACCACGGACGTGGGCGCCGCGATCGAGCGCTCCGACATCGTGATCATCGCCGTCGGCACGCCTCCCGACGAGGACGGCTCCGCCGACCTGCAGCACGTCCTGGCCGTGGCCCGTACGATCGGCCAGCACATGAACCAGCCGAAGACGATCATCACGAAGAGCACGGTGCCGGTCGGCACGGCCGAGAAGGTCCGTGCCGAGGTCGCCAAGCACACCAAGACGCCGTTCCACGTCTGCTCGAATCCCGAGTTCCTGAAGGAAGGCGCGGCGGTCGAGGACTTCATGAAGCCGGACCGCGTGATCCTGGGCGTCGACTCGGCCGAATCGGCGAGGGCGCTCGAGGAGCTGTACGCGCCGTTTGTCCGCACCGGCAATCCGCTCATCTTCATGGACCTGCCCTCGGCGGAGATGACCAAGTACGCCGCCAACGCGATGCTGGCGACGCGCATTTCGTTCATGAACCAGGTGGCCCGCCTGTGCGAGGCCGTCGGGGCCGACGTCACCCTGGTGCGCAAAGGCATGGGCGCCGACCGCCGCATCGGGCCGGCGTTTCTCTTCCCCGGGCCCGGCTACGGCGGTTCGTGCTTCCCCAAAGACGTGCAGGCGCTGCTCAGGATGGCACAGGAGCGCGACGTGCCGCTCGACATCCTCTCGGCGGTCGAGGCGGCGAACGAGCGGCAAAAGCGCCTGCTGTTCGAGAAGCTCGAGCGGCATTTCGACGGGCAGTTGAAGGGCCGGGCCGTCGGTGTGTGGGGCCTCGCGTTCAAGGCGGAGACGGACGACGTGCGCGAGAGCCCCGCGCTCGTGTTGGTCGAGGCGCTGCTGGCGGCGGGCGCCACCGTGCGCGTCCACGATCCGGCGGCGATCGAGACGGCGCGGCAACAGCTCGGCGACCGGGTGACCTACGCGGGACACGCCGTCGACGTGCTCGCGGGTGCCGACGCGCTCGCGATCGTCACGGAATGGCTCGAGTACCGCAATCCGGACTTCCCGAAAATGAAGCAGCTGATGCGACGGCCCCTGATTGTCGACGGCCGCAACCTGTACGACCCCGATCGCCTTGCCAAGCTCGGATTCACCTACGACAGCATCGGCCGGCGGTTGGCATGCGCCTCCTCGTAACGGGCGCCGCCGGCTTCCTCGGCTCGCACCTGTGTGACCGGCTGCTGGCGCTCGATCACAGCGTCGTCGGAATGGAC
>Ga0137383_10002273_pt1 | contig 11673 bp, 10 predicted proteins | sample SagtaG_19_FD_104817 | JGI IMG/M metagenome (GOLD analysis project Ga0137383, IMG submission 104817) | Vadose zone soil microbial communities from Sagehorn Ranch, Mendocino, California, USA - Sage2_R_40_16 metaG | ecosystem: Environmental > Terrestrial > Soil > Vadose zone | place: USA... | reverse complement strand
CGCGGCAAGCCGGACGCCCGCGGGCAGCCCGTACGCTTCGATGTAGAAGCGCAGGGTGTCGGCGCCGTACGGCAGGGTGGCCCGGGGGTTGACCAAGAGCTGCGGCAGGTCGGCGACGCGGCTGCGCCCCGCCCCCTGGTAGACGGGGATCGGCGAGCTGAGGGCGCGTCCCGCGAAGCGGGGCACGGTGTCGACGTGCTCCTGGCGCGTGGTGGAGGGGTTGTTCCGATCCCGCACCGTGACGCTTACGGTGTAGACGCCCGGTCGCAGACCGACGAACTGCTGGTAGATCACGCTCTCGTCCCCCCGCAACGTTTCCTGAAACGTGCGAACCCGCACCGTCTCGTCGCTCGCGACCTGCCGCGCGGCGGCGGTGTCGGCGCGGAACGCCACCTCCACATGGTACTGGGCGACGAACGTGTTGCCGTCGCGCTGGAAGGTCAGGGAGTGGTTCGCGAGCGACAACGCGAACACCGCGAGGGTCGAGTCGGGGGTGGCGTCGGCGACGTACCGCACGGCGGCGACGAAGGGGAGCGGCGGACCGGCGACGAGGAATCCCATACGGCGGTACAGCGACCCGGCATCGGCCAGGGACGGCAGCGCCGCGCCGGGCTGCGGCCGCGGTCCGGTGCCGACCCGTTGCCACGAGCCGCAGGCGGTCGCGGTCAGACTTGCCAAGAGCGCCACTTCGCCGAGTCGTCTCACTTGCCCAACCTCAAATGCGGACGTTAGTTTCGCGCGTTCCCATGTCCAGCGAGAACCTCGCCGGCCGGACCGTCGGCGGCTACCGCCTCCTCGAGCGCGTCGGTGAGGGAGGCACGGCCGAAGTCTATCGGGCCGAGCACCCGGAGCGCGGCCCCTGCGCGTTCAAAGTATTGCGGCAGCGTCTGCGGGGCGACCCCACGGCGGTGAAACGCTTCCTGCGGGAGGCCGGCTATGGCTCGCGAGTCCGGCATCCCGGCGTGGTGCGCACGTACGACTACGGCGAGGCCGACGGCCTGTACTACCTCGCGCTGGAGTGGGCGGACGGGAAATCCCTCGCCGACTACGTACACCGCGCGGGGCGACTCGCTCCGGCCCAAGTGGGACGCCTCGTCCGCCAGCTGGCGGACGCGTTGGGCGCGGCGCACCAGGCGGGCATCATCCACCGCGACCTGAAACCCGAAAACATCATGTATGAGCCGGTGACCGAGCAGGTCAAGCTGCTCGACTTCGGGATAGCGCGCGACGCGGAGCTGCCCGCCGAGGAGCGGCTCACCCGCACCGGCTTCTTCGTGGGGACCCTCAAGTACGTGGCGCCCGAGGCGCTCTCGGGGGAGCTGGTGGACGGCCGGGCCGACATCTTCAGCCTCGCGACGATCACGTATTGGCTCCTCTCCGGTGTGCATCCCTACACCGGGCGCACGCCGCGCGAGCTGTTCCAACAGTTGCTCAGCGGGACCCCGGTGCCGCTCAACCAGGCGGTGCGCGGCGTCCAGTTCCCGGCGGCGCTCGAGGCGGCCGTGATGCGCGGTCTGACGCGCGACCCGGCGAAGCGTCAGCCCACCGTCGGCGCGTTCGCCACCGACGTCGAGGCCGGGATTGCTGCCGGGCCGGGTGCGAAAGCTGGTGGTCTGCTCGCAGGGCTGAAACGCGCCCTCGGATGGCGTCGCTGATGACGTTTAGTAGTAGTACATACTACTACTTACAACTGCCATGAGCGCGACTTCGGATCTCGAGCAGCGACTGCGCGATCTGCTGCGGGAGCGCTCGATTACGCGTGGTGACTTCGTGCTGGCCTCCGGGCGTCGCTCCACCTTCTACATCGACGCCCGCCGTACCACCATGGCAGCGGAAGGGCTCGCGGTCATCGGCGCCCTCGCGCTGGAGCGCCTCGCGACCCTCGGGTGGCGGCCCGACGTCGTGGGCGGGCTCACGCTGGGCGCCGACCCGGTTGCGTTCGCGATCGCCGCCGCCAGTCGCGGGTCGGGCCGCCACCCTGCGGTCGACGCCTTTTCCGTGCGGAAGGAGGCCAAGACTCACGGCACGGGCAAGCGGATCGAGGGGTGTTTCACTCCCGGCGCCGCAGCAGTGATCGTGGAGGACGTGATCACCACCGGTCGATCCGCGCTCGAAGCGATCGGTGCGGTCGAGGCCGCAGGGGGCCGTGTGCTGGGCGTGCTCGCGGTGGTGGACCGGGAGGAGGGGGGTCGTGCCGCGCTCGAGCAAGCCGGCTATGCGGTGGCGGCGTTGGTCACCGCCACGGAGCTCGGGCTCCGCGCTCAGGGGTGACCGCCGTCCTCACCCTCGTGGTCGTCATCACGGCCGTCTTCGTTGTTGTCCTTGAAGGTCTGGAACGACCGGATGATGTTGTGGCGCACCAGGTCCTCGTTCGCGCCGCCCTCGGCGGCGGTCGCGGGATCGACCAGCGTGCCGCTGTTCCGGAACCAGCCGCTCAGGTCCAGACTTACCGTCAGCTTCGCCGGGGTCCCCGCAGTCACCTCGATCGGGGGGTTGAACCTGAGCTCCTGATCCACGTTCAGGTCGCTCGTGTAGGTGAAGTCGGTGCCGTTGAACGTCCCCTTCACGCGGATACTAACCCCGGCGAAGTCCGGATGCGCCGCGAGAAAGGCGTGATCCGCTGCGTCGCCGTCGTCCGACGGCTTGTGAATCTGAAATCTCAGCTCGTCGAACGTCCCGGCGGGCACGGTAGCCTCGAACATGCGCTCGATGCCGCCGAGCGGGAGGTCGACCAGGATCGGCCCGGCCTCCAGCTCGTCGCACTCCGTCTCCACCTCGTTCATTTCGTTCCCTTCGTTCCCGTCGCTGGCTGCGGTCGCCGCGGTCGCCACGGTGATCTGGCTCGACTCGTTGCAAGCAGAGCGCTCGACCGGTTTCAGCTCCACTTTGCGCAGCACCAGCTCGACGCTCGTGATGGCGAGGGTGTTGTTGCTGGCGTCGGTGAAGGTCTCGGGACCGCCGGCCTGGAGCGAGGCGGACAATGGTTGACCCGTGGGAGCCGACGGGAGCGTCGAGGGATGCACGGTCGAAAGGGCGAGACTGACTTTGCCCACGCCGCGGGGGCCGGCCCCGTCGGTGCAGGCGACCAAAGCGAACGTGGCCAAGATCACACGGGGCATGGCCCGGTGGTTTTGCATGGGTGCCTCCGAAACAGGTTGGACGACTCGTATTACCCCCGAAAAAGCAGAACCAGTCGTCGCGACTTGTGCCGGACCTGCGGGCGTGTATGATGCTGATCCGATGGCCCAAGCTGCAACAGTCCCGTCAAGCGCGGCCGAACAGCGCTCGCTCGCCTCCCGGATGCGCGGTTGGAAAGACGATGCCTCCGGGCTCGAGCAGCGGCTCAAGGACCTCGAGACGATCGCGCGCAGCTTGCGGCGTCGCTGGTGGCTGGTGGGGCTCGGCATGGCGCTGGGGATCACCGGGTGGGCGGTCGGGGCCGTGCGGACGCGCCCCGGGACGATGGTGCTGGTGGGCGGGGGTGGACTCGTCCTCAACGCCCTGCTCGGCATCATCAACGAGCGCGGCTGGTACCGCTGGTGGCTCATCTATGGGCTCGCGCTGTTGGACGTGCTGCTCGTAGGTGTGCTCGTCGTATGGTTCGGCCACGGCGGCTTCGCGGTGGCGTTCCTCATCGCCGTCCTCCCCTACGCGTTCGACCAGGGTCACACCGTCGGCAACTTCCTTGTCCTCACGGCAGCGCTGGCCTACCTCGGAGCGAGCTACCTGCATGATGAGCTGTACGGCGCCACCGCCAGCGGGCTGACCGCGGCGGGCCTCGAGACGGTGGGGCTCATCACGGTGGCCTGGGCACTGAAGCAAATCCCGGCGACCCTGATCCAGCGGATCCGGGACGCGCGCGACGTCATGGGCGAAGCGGAGCAGGGTCACCTCGCGGTGCGGGCGCCGGCGCAGGAGTCAGACGAGCTGGGGTTCCTCGAGAAGAGCTTCAACCGCATGCTGGGGGAGATCGGCGGGACCATTTCGACCGTGCAGCGGGAAGCGGACGAGGTCGCGGCCTTCGCCGAGCAGCTTGCGGCGTCGGCCGAGGAGCTGCACGCCACGTCCGAAACGGTCACGCACACGGCGCAGCAGCTGGCGCGGGACCTGGCCCAGCAGCGGGAGCTGGCGGAGGGGGCGCGGGGCGAGAGCGCGAAGGCCGCCGATCAGGCGGAGTCGTTGCGCGTCCGGGCCGAGCTGATGCAGGTGGACGCGGCGCGGCTGGTGGCGGCGGCACAGCGGGGGCGGGAGCGGGTGGCGCGGGCAAGCCAGACGCTCCGCGCCGTGGGAGACGAAGTGCGGGCCACCGCGTCCACGGTGGCCGGGCTGTCGGGGATGTCCGAGCGGATCGGCGGGTTCGCGCAGACCATCGCCCGCATCGCCCGGCAGACCCACCTGCTCGCTCTCAACGCGGCGATCGAAGCCGCCCGCGCCGAGGAGCACGGGGAGGGATTCGCCGTCGTGGCGGACGAAGTCCGCTCGCTCGCCGGGGAGGCGGGGAAGTCGGCGCGGGAGGTCGCGGAGCTCGTCTCCGAGCTGCGTGCCGGGATCGACGCCGCCGCGCGGGCGATGCAGTCGGGGGAAGCGAAGGTGCGCGACATCGGCGCCGTCGCGGCCGAGGCCGACGGCGCGCTGCAGGAGCTGCACCAGGGGATCGAGCTCGTGGGCGACCTCGTGAACGCCACGGCGGAGGTGTCGCGTGGTCAGGCCCAGCGGCTCGCGGAGCTGGCCCAGTCGCTGCAACAGGTGGCGGCGATCTCGAGCGGCTCTTCCCAGAGCGCCGACGGCGCGGCGGCGGCCACTCAGGCCCAGATCACCTCCATGGGCGATCTGACCGCGACGTCGCAGCAGCTCGCGCAGCTGGCGGAGCGGCTGCGTGCCAGCATCGCCCGCTTCTCCGTGCTGCAGCGGGACACGACGACGCGCGACGATCCGAGCACGCGCGCCGCGGCCGACTGATCACCCCGCCCGGGACACGCGAGTCGCGTAGGGTCCTTGGTCCCACAGCCCCGCGTTGAGGGGGTGAAACGCGCGCAGGGTATCCCGGTACGGGGTGACGAGCAAGTCGACGTAGCGCTCGAGCGAGACGTCGAACGGAAAGCGGCGGCGGAACTCGCCAGCGGTGACGCCCAGCATCGCCTTCAGGTGCCGGCCGAAGCTCTGCGGCGACGAGTAATCGAGCCGGTACGCCACGTCGGAGACGGACAGGCCCGGGTTGAGGAAGAGATAGGCGGCGTGCAGCAGGCGCATGCCGGCGAGGTACGTCTTGGGCGACGGCAGACCGACCCGGTAGAACCGCGACATCAGCGTGCTGGGGCAGATGCGGAGGTGGCGGGCCAGGCCGCGCACCGTGCTGAGGACTGGGGCGAGGCGTGCCATCGCCTCGAAGAACACGCGCACGTCCTCGGGCGCGTCGTCGAGCGCGGGCACGACGCGCGCCAGGATGCGTGCCGCAACGGGCGAGGCCGGGTGGGAGAGCAGGTCGCGCAACCGGCGCCAGCCGGCAGCCTCGGTGCAGTCGACCGCCGTCCGGACCCCTGTCGCCCCGAGCCGCAGCAGCAGCTCGGTGACCTCGCGGTCGTGGTGCGACACGAGCGCCACGGCGGGGATCGCGGGGAACTCGCGTACGAAGCGGGCGACGCCGGGCAGCTCATCGCCGCGGCAGCGGTGCACCGAGAGAACGAGGGCGTCCACCCGCTTGCGGCGGGCCGCATGCAGCGCATCCCGCAGCGAGTTGGCGTGCAGCGTCGTGAAGCAGCCGTCTCCCGCGGCGTCGACACGCGGGCGCTCGGTCGGGGGCAGGACGGTGCACACGGTCACCATGGAGGAGAGACGATAGCGTGGCGCCGTCAACCTCTGGTCAAGATGCGCCGCGGTCGCGCGCGGCGGGGGCCGAGGTGACGGGGCAGGCCTCAACTTCGCGTCAACGACCGGAGGAGCGAGCTTGACCCTGTCTGATACTCGTGACGACAGTGTCTCCCGACGAGCGCGGCGCGTGGCACTCCCGCTCGTGGCGATCGTCGTAGTCCTCACCGTCGCCGGTGCGTTCTGGGTCACGCGTTTCGGCTCCGAGGTGCACCGGGACCCGGGGCTCGTGTACCGCGACCCGAGCACGCTCGACAAGCTGCTCAAGCGCGGACGCGACGCCGAAGCAGCGGGCGATCGGGCAACGGCGATCATGACCTATCGGTTCGTGGTGGCGGTCGGCGCGGGAGGGGATTCCACCATCGCCCGCTACGTCGCGGCGGCGCGAGCGGGGCTCGCGCGGCTGGGGGACAAGCCCCACTAACCCTGGCCCAGCAGGTTTCGGTACACCTCGAGGTCGCTCCCGCTAAAACACACGAACCGCACCAGCTCGATCGACGTCGGCCGTTGCAACTCCGCTCGCACCGTTTCCACCGCGATCCGGGCCGCCTGCTCGATCGGATAGCGATAGGCGCCCGTACTGATCGACGGGAATGCGATCGCTTGCACATCGTGCTCCGCCGCCAGCCGCAGCGACTCGACGTAGCAGCTCCGCAGCAGCTCGGGCTCGCGGCGCTTCCCACCGTTCCACACGGGGCCCACCGTGTGGATCACGTGCTTCGCCCCCAGCCGGTAGCCCTTGGTGATCCGGGCTTCGCCGGTGGGGCAGCCGCCGATTCGCCGGCACTCTTCGAGCAGCTCGGGCCCCGCCGCGCGATGAATCGCGCCGTCCACGCCGCCGCCGCCCAGCAGCGTGGTGTTCGCGGCGTTGACGATGGCGTCGACCGTTTGCTGCGTGATGTCGCCCTGCACGGCTTCGATCTTCGGCACGCTGTAACCTTAGCCTGCTTTCGCCTGCCTCTGCCTGGCCTTCCGACCTCCTAGCACCGCTCCCCACGGAACCCTATTGTTAGGGCGAAACCAACGGGCGCCGCGTGCGGGGTGCCCGCGGCCCGCTGGCAATCGGGGAGCGAGCATGTCAACGCGCGACCTGATCGAACGGGTCCGCAAGGCGCTGGGCGACCGCTACAATGTGATCACCGCGGTCGGCCGGGGTGGCAACGCGTGCATCTTCGGCGCCTACGACCAGGCCGGCCAGAAGGTCGCCATCAAGGTGCTCCACCCGGAGCTCGCGGTGTCGGTCGCCGCCGACCGCTTCCTGCGCGAGATCCGCTACGCCTCCCAGCTCGATCATCCGCACATCGCGCGCCTGCTCGACTCGGGTGAGACCGACTACCTCCTCTGGTTCGCCATGCCGTACCTGCCGGGGGAGACGCTGCGACAGGTGCTGCGGCGCGAAGCACGACTCGCGGTGGACCGGGCCACGCGCGCCGCGTGCGAGATCCTCGACGCCTTGGGCCACGCGCACCAGCACGGCATCGCGCACCGCGACATCAAGCCCGACAACATCGTGCTGTCGCCCACCGGCGCGGTGCTCGTGGACCTGGGCATCGCGCGCGCCATCGCGACCTCGGGGGACGACCGCGTCACGCGCAGCGGATTCGTGGTGGGCACCGAAGAATACATGAGTCCGGAGCAGGCGGCGGGCAGCCCGGACGTCGACGGCCGGACCGATCTCTATTCGCTCGGCATCGTGCTGTTCGAGTCGCTGGCGGGGCGGCCGCCGTTCTCGTCGGTCAGCGCCGCCGCCGTCCTCGACATGCACCAGCACGAGAAGGCGCCGGATATCCGGAGCCTGCGACGCGACATCCCCAAGCCGCTCTCGCTCGTCCTCGCACGCGCGCTCGCCAAGACGCGCGACGAACGGTGGCAAACCGCCACCGAGATGCGCGAGCAGCTGCTGCCGTTCACGCAGCCGGTGGCATGAGACACGGCGGTCGGGCGCTCGTGCTCGGCGTGCTGCTGGCCGGGGGCGTGTCGGTGCGCGGCGCGGCGCAATGTGCCGACGGCTCCCCACCGCCCTGCCGCATCTCACGTCCGGCGCTCGACAGTGCCCGCTACGTGATCCTCCCGTTCGCGCATCGTGAGGGGAGCCAGGCGATCGATCTCGATGGCGCTGACTGCGCCGAGTTCCTGAGCGAAGCGTTCGGCCGGTGGACCGACGTCCGGCTCACCGACAAGACCCGGATCTACGACGCACTGTACCGCCGGCGGGCGGGGGTGCCGTTCCGCATTCCCTTCGACGCCGCGCTTGCCATTGCGCGCCAGCTCGGGGCCGGGCGCGTGGTAATCGGGCAGCTGTGGAACTTCGGAGACACCCTGCGACTCACCGCGGGCGTGTACGATGCGGCTCGAGCCGGGCCGCCGCTGCGGGAGGCGACCGCCCGCATCCCCTCGGCCACGGCGCACGCGGGGGCGGCGTTCACCGCACTGGCGGCGTCGCTCCTGGGTGCCGACCCTGGGGCGGCGGCCGAGACAGGCGCCGAGGCGACGCGCTCGCTCCGGGCCTACAATGCCGCCCGGCTGGGCCAGCACGCGCTCCGCGCGTGGGACCTCCCGGGTGCCGCCCGTGCGTTCCGCTCGGCCATCGCGGCGGACTCGGAGTTCGCCCACGCGTACGTCTGGCTCGGCCAGGCGCTCTTGTGGGCTGCCGATTCGAGTGCCGACGCCGCGCACGACCGGGCCACGATTGCGCGCCGCGCCAGCGCGCTGGTCGAGCGCCTCGGGCCGACGGACCGGGCGCTCCTGCTTGCCCAGCAGGCCATGTTCGAACGACGCTGGCCGGAGGCGTGCGAGCGCTACCGCGAAGTGTTGGCGCGAGACTCGCTGAATTTCGATGCGTGGTACGGGCTCGCGCAGTGCAATGCCGAGGATCCTGTAGTGATACGAGACCCCCGTGACAGCGCGCGCTTCGTGTTTCGCGGGAGTTGGCACACGGCGGCGCTGGCGTACCGGAGAGCCTTGCTCCTCGCGCCCTCGTTCAATTTCACCTTTCGAAGCAATGGGCCAGAGGGTTTGACTCGCATTCTACCCGTCCAGCGCTTCTGGTGGCGCGGCGGTGCGTTCGAGCGCGTCGAATACTACGCGTTTCCCGAGCTCGAAACGGACACGCTGGCATTCCATGCCTTTCCTGGGGCATCACCGCCCGACCATCGACCGGCCACGCAGGACAGCGCGGTGGCGCGCAATCGCCGCACTCTGCTCGAGGTCACGGCCGCGTGGGTCGACGCCTTCCCGCAAGAGCCGCGGGCCCGCCGCGCTTTCGGAAGTGCGCTCGAAGCCGCCGGCGACATCTTGCCGACCGTGTCCGGAGCGCGCTCCGCGTGGAGTGAGGTCCGGGCAGCGCAGCGACTCGAGCGCAACGCAAACCAGCGGGTCCGCGATGCCGTCGCCGCTGTGCGGCTACTGGTCAAAGCGGCAGACTTTGACGCGGCGCGCTCGTTGGGAGATTCCCTGTTGCGCGCTGTGCGGCCCCGCGTCGCGGGCATGGCGGGGATAGCCGCGCTGCTCGGTCGACCGAGCCTCGCGGCGCGCCTGGTCGCGCCGGAAGACCCAGCGACTGTCGTCCACGGCAGTGCCGACAATCAACCGGTCGCGATCCCACTCGAAGCGACACGCGCCGGCCTCGTCCTCCTGGCCTACGCCTCGGTTGGGGGGCCGCGCGACAGCGTCGCGGCCTACGAGCGACGCGTAGACGAGCTCGTGGCGCGGCTGCCCGCCGCCACCAGACCACGAGCTCGTAGCGCCCTCCTCGACGCTGCTGCCGAGCTCGTCTTCGGCCAGATGGGACTGCGACCGGCGCACCGCTCCACGCCTCCGGGACCGGACGGCACGATGGCGATGCAATGGGCGCTGGCGCACCATGACACCGCGGCCGTGCGCAGGTCGCTTCGCGAGACGCGCGAACGCAACGGCGGTCTGCCGGCGAGCGAGGACTCCCCGCCGGACGGAGTCTACACGGATGCAATCCTGTACCTCGCTGCCGGCGACACAGCCACGGCGGTGGAGGCCCTCGACATCCCGTTGAACAGTCTGTTGGGCGTCCATGATGCACTCCTCGACTATGTCCCCCTCGTTGGCGCGTTCGTGCGCATGATGGCGATCCGCGCGGACCTCGCCGCGGCGCGGGGCGAGCAAGAAGTAGCACGGCGCTGGGCGAAAGCGGTCGTCGCCCTCTGGTCTGGAGCGGAGCCGCCGCTGCAAGCGACGGTAGCGCAGATGCGGCACATCCTGCGGCAGCCACCGTGATGTATCTCCCTCGCCTAGGAGGCCCCATGCGCGCGCTCCGATTTCTTCTCGTCTCTACGATCCTCTGGGGAGGGGCGCGAGCCGACTCGCAGGTCGTCGTGCGGGTAGACTCGGGCGTCCCAACGCGGCAGATCCCGTACCCCGGGACCAAAGAGGACTCTTCTCGGTTTCCAGCGCTGGTCGCCAGCCTGCGGTTCGACTCGACGCTGGGTGCTGCAGACGAACAGCGGTTGATGGTGATCGACACAAGCGGGCGCCATTACGGTCCGCTTGCGCGCATTGAGCCGGAGTCCGGGTCGTACCTGCTCACCGAACCTCAGCTGGCCGAGGGGAGGATCATCGCTCGCATCCACAGCGAGCGACGGTACGACAAGCTCGGGCTCGATCCAGGCTGGAACTGGTGGTGGGTAGACAAGCGGGGCGGCCGGAGCCACACGGACTGGCGATCCGTCTTCATTACGTCGAGGGGAAGGAAGTCCGTCCGGAGGCTGGATGTATCGGAGTACGATCACCAGTGGAAGCAGGCTATTTCCCGCTTCCTGTGGCGCGAGAAGGATGAGGGGACCTGGGGCACATGCGGCGGGAAGTGCTGCAGTAGCTACTAGGCACACGGCCTCCGCTTGCCCCCGGGTGACTCAAGTGGCATTGTGCTTGCCACTTAGAGCCACCCATGTCTGCCGATCCGCTGTTCGACCGCCTGGCCCAAGCCCTCGCGGGCCGCTACACCCTCGTGCGCGAGCTGGGCCGCGGCGGTATGGCCACCGTCTACCTCGCCACCGACGTGAAGCTCGGCCGGCACGTGGCCATCAAGGTGCTGCCGCCCACCACCCGCGCCTACCTGGGAAGCGGCCGGTTCCAGCGGGAAGTCCTGTTCGCCGCGCAGCTGTCCCACCCCCATATCGTGCCGTTGTTCGAGGCCGATGAGGCCGACGGCCTGCTCTTCTACGTGATGGAATACGTGGAGGGCGAATCGCTGCAGGATCGGTTGGCACGCGATGGGCCACTCGCCGTGGAGGAGGCGGTCCGGATCGCGGCCGAAGTCGGCGACGCCCTGGAATACGCGCACGAGACCGGAGTGATTCACCGTGACATCAAGCCCGGCAACATCCTGCTGTCCCGCGGGCACGCGATGGTCAGCGACTTCGGGATCGCCAAACTCTTCGCCGAGAGCGGGACCACGGCCGGTGGGTCTTCGATCACAGGCACGGGGATCACAGTGGGCACCGCCGAATACATGAGCCCGGAGCAGGCCAGCGGGGAGAAGCGGATCGACGCGCGCTCGGATGTGTACGGGCTCGCGGCAGTGCTGTACGAGATGCTCGCGGGCGAGCCGCCATTCACGGGCCCCAGCGCGCAGGCCATCGTCGCCAGGGTGCTGAGCGAATTTCCACGCCCGATTCACACGATCCGACCCAATCTGCCCGCCCACATCGAGCGGACGCTCGCCGCGGGGCTCGCCAAACTCGCGGCCGACCGGCCCCCGACGGCTCGGCACTTCGTCGAGATGCTCACGCGTCCTACCGCCGAGCGGCGGTGGGCCGCGCGGCCGCGCTGGCAGAT
>Ga0137383_10002262_pt1 | contig 11692 bp, 11 predicted proteins | sample SagtaG_19_FD_104817 | JGI IMG/M metagenome (GOLD analysis project Ga0137383, IMG submission 104817) | Vadose zone soil microbial communities from Sagehorn Ranch, Mendocino, California, USA - Sage2_R_40_16 metaG | ecosystem: Environmental > Terrestrial > Soil > Vadose zone | place: USA... | reverse complement strand
GCACGACAGCGGAGCGCACTGGACGGCGGTGCATCCGACGATCGGCTGAGCGGGCCGAACCGCGGCCACCGGGAAGCAGGTTCCGAAGAACGCCCCGGACTGGCTCACCACGACGACCGTCGCGACGGACGATTCATACTGCCCTCCTGCAATCGCGTGTCGGGATGTTCGGCCGTGGTGCGGGTCTGTACTGGCCAGGGCCGCATTCACGGGTTCGCTGGTGTGATCGTGTCAGGCGGTGCCGACAGTTAGGGCGGCGTCCTCGTGCCGCTGGGGCCGGTTTCGTGGCCTGGTGCGGCGGGCGGCCGGGTTCAGGTGGCCGGATCCGGCGATGCGCCGGCGGCAGGCGGCCTCGATGTTGGTGGTCCACGGGATGCATAGCCTGCCGCCGGGGCCGCGCCGGGCGTCGAGCTGGGCGGATTCGATCCAGTAGTAGATGACGCCAGTGCTGCAGCCCAGCCGCCGGGCGGCTTCGGCCACGGGGATCTCGCCGCCGGCGCAGGGGACGGGGGCGGGGATGTGGTAGGCGTGGCGGATCCACTGGACGGCCCTGGCGTCAAAGGGGCGGCCGTGGCCGGTGGTCAGCCCGGTGGCGTTGAGCCGGCGGACTAGCTCGTCGTTGCTGGTGGCCGGTCCGAGCTGCCGGACGAGCTCGACTGCGGCGGCCGGAGTGCGCCTGGCCGTGCCGGAGTGGATGGGCCGGCCGGTGACGAGTTCGTCGGTGGCGCCGGTGTGCCAGCGGATCCCGATGCGCACCTGGCCGGGTTGCTGCTCGGGGAGCAGGGTGATGTCGGCGATCAGTGTGCGCAGCAGCCGCTTGCGGTCCTTGCTGCTAGTGGCGGGCGCGTGCCAGAGGGCGGGCAGGTCGGCGGCGAGTTTCTCCAGCTCCGCCCGTCCGGGCAGCGGCGGCAGCGTGTCCCGGGCGGCCTCCAGCGCCTGCCCGGCCTCGGCGAGGGCGGCGAGCCTGTCCTCCCAGCGGGCTTCCAGGCTGCGGGCGACCAGCCGGTTCTCCGGCTCGACCTGGCAGAACGCGCGCTCGGCCCGGCTGGCCTCATAGCGGGCCCGTTCCACTGCGAGCTCGGCGGCCCGGCTGACCCGCTGGCGCCGGTCCGTGACCTCGTCGGCGGCCGACAGCGCCAGGGCGACCTGCCCGGGGGTGAGCGCGTCCAGCAGGACCCGCGCGACCGCGTCGTCCACGGTGGCGGCGGCGACCGACCGGCAGCCGGGCGTGGTAAGCCGGTCGCGGTGGGAGCTGCATTCATAGGACGGCCGGTGATCGGTGTGGTAGCTGGTGCGCATCGGCTTGCCGCATGACCCGCAGATGATGATCCCCTGGCATAGCGCGCAGCCCTCGCGGGGTGGCCGTGCCCCGGCGTTGGTCCGGTTGGCCGCCAGCCTGGCCTCGCTGGCCAGGTAGTCCGGCCAGGTGATGTAGCTTTCGTGGTGGTCTTTGATCAGCACCGGCCAGTCGGCACGGGGCCGTTCCACCATGGTCGTGTGCACTGTGCCGGACGGGTCGACGGTGCGGTGCGAAGAGTACCGGCCGTGCACGTACGCCCCGGCGTAGCCCGGGTTCTTCAAGATCCCCAGGACCCGGGCGTGGGTGAGACGGCCCCACCGCAGCTCCCCGGCCCACGCCCCGCCGTAGGCGCGCAGCGGGAACCGGCGGCCGGCGAACGCGGCGACCACCCCGTAGGCCGACCCGCACGCGCCGAACGCCGCGAACACGTCCCGGACCGCAGCCTGGACCTCGGCATCGGGGTCGATCACCACATCGCCGGCGTCGTCGTGGACGTAGCCGACCGGCAGCGGGGTGCGCAGCTCGCCGCGCTCGGCCGCGGCGCGCTTGTTCGCCTGCAGCCGCTGCGCCATCACGTGCAGCTCCATCTCTCCCATGGTGCCCTTGACGCCCAGCAGGACGCGGTCGTTCACGTCGGCGGGGTCGTAGACGCCGTCCGGGTCGATCAGCAGCGTGCCGGTGATCCGGGCGAACTCCGCCAGCCGGGCCACGTCGGCATTGGACCGGGCCAGCCGGGTGATCTCGATCCCGAAGATCGCCCCGACACCGCCGCTGCACATCCTGCTCACCAGCTCGGTGAACCCCTCCCGGGCGACCCCCCACTTCCCGGAGATCCCCAGGTCGGTGTCGATCACCTCGATCGACGTGGATGCCCAGCCCAGCTCGGCCGCCGTGTCCGCCAGGCCGTACTGGCTCCTGGTCGACTCGGTGTGCTGGCGGACCTGGGCCATCGAGGACTGGCGCAAGTAGATGAGCGCCGCGCGCTCCCGGTGAAAGCTCGTGATCTTGTGCTCGCCGTTCACTCGTGCCTCCCAGCGCCGCGATGGTCATGTTCGCCAGCGCCGCCACCGCCTCGGCCCGCGCGGGCCCGGACAAGACGGCGGCGCCCACCGGCTACGACAGCTCCCTCCGGGCCAGCAGCTCGGCGTTGATCGCCGAGATCTCCGCGAGCAGCTGCTCGATTTCCTCGCCGTTGCGCAGGTACCGGCGCACCACCCCGGCCAGGGACGCCGGGACGTACCTCAGCCGGCCCCGGGCCGCGGTTTTCGGGGCGTAGAAGGCGTACGGGCCGTGCGGCTCGCCGCCGGCGCACCGGCAGCCGGCCTTGCCGCACCGCCGCGTCTGCTCGGTAAGCGTCCCGGTCAGCACCTGCTCGGCGCCCGCCAGCCGCGCGGCGAGAGTGCGGCGCCGCGACAGCAGCCGCCGCGTCGTCATAGCCGCCAGGCTGGTCTCGTTCTTGTTCTTTTGTTCTTTCATCACAAAAGAGTATGTCGCTGCCAGGCATGACAATCAACGACCTTGCAGTGCGCGTGTCGTGGCGCCGAGTGCCGCCAGCCCTTCCGCCGACAGCCGACGTGCCAGCGGCGGCTCACCGCGGTCCGTCCACGCCTCCGGCAGCGTGACCTGCCCGCTGAGCCCGCCCGAGCAGACGAACACCATCGCGCCCGCCCGGCGCTTAGTGAGCAGGACCTCCAGCCGCTGACCCGTCAGCGGATGGAACGGATGGGTGACGACAACGAAACCCGAAGGATCACTGGACGATGCGGCGCTTTGCCGCCTCCGTGGCGATGCCGAGCGGCCGCTGCCGCCCGTCCGCCTTCGGGATGTATGCCCGCCTGCTCGGCGATGCCCGGTAGCGCCCCTGCTGCACCCGTGCGTGCAGGCCCTGAAGGTTAGCCTCCAGGTCCTGCCCGTAGGCCGCCCACGTCACCCCGCCTGCTCCCGGCGCGGCCTTCGGGCGGATCGCCCGGTAGGCCCACCGCAGGCGCGCGAGGCTGACGTGGTGCAGCAGCGCCGTGAACCGTGCTTCCTTGTCCCGTACTGCCACTTGCCGCACACGATCCAGCGCACTTGACACACCAGGCCCGGCACTGCGTCCGGGGCGTGTTTTGCCGTCCGTGTTCCCCTTGGCTCGCTCCCTTTCCTCCCCCGCCTCCGCAGCCTCAGCCTTGTTCGGCGGGTTCGCAGGTACTACGGAGCGATCCGACTGCCCGTGCCCGTTCATCTCAGGATTACCGCCTCGGCGTTCCCTGAGCGGCCCGCCCGGTGATCAGCCAGACAGGCGGGCGCGGGCTCTCCCGGTTCTCGCGCATGAAGGTTCCGTACATGCCCTGGTTCTGTGACCGCGCGGGGCCCGCGTGCGGCTCGCGACAGCGCCGCCAGCGGTGTTGCCTTCCGCTCATTGGACAGCGTGGGCGCCCCGGACTCGCCATTTCGCGGCTCAATAGCCCGGCCTGCACGTGCCCCTGTCAACGCTTCGCCACGCCCTCGCGGGTCGCCGGCGCATGACTCGGGGCCGCCGTGGGTCGCTAGCCCTTCGGCGTAGAGCTCTTCCATCTCCTCCTCCATGCCGGTTTATCCCGGCGCTTTCCCAACGTAGGCTGAGCCGACGGTTCTACATCCGGTTATCCTGAATTGCCAACAAGCGCATGACCTGCGGTTATTCAGCTGACTGCCCGCTCTGCGCGGCGAGATGCGCATGACGGGCCGTCGGCTGTGCACGCAGATCAGGTTGCTATGCGCGCTCGTGTCGTCCGGTAGCCGATGAGCGGTCAGTCTGATAGGAGTGACACGCCCCGATCACAAGCACAAGCAGACGTCTGGCAGTGCGGCTGGATCGGCCGCTCTCGTCGGCGTGTGACAGCTGGATCTCGGCGAGGAGGAGAGCTGGACGACGCTGGCCTGCGGTCAGCCCGCGGCGTCCTACTGCGACCCCGTGGCCTCGAGCCTTCTGGAGATGGGCTCGAGCAGAGCGATCAGCTGCTCGCGCTCCAGCGGCTCCAGTCCGTCGTAGGGAGCTTCTGCGAGGGCGTCGGTCAGTGACTCGATCCGGGTCTTGGTCGCACGCCCGGCGTCGGTGAAGCGGCCGGAGGCGTCGAGGACGCCGCGGTCGCGCAGGCCGTCCATGACCGCGGCCAGGCGGGCCTCGGGGAGGTGGTGGATCCGGCCGAACGACTCCGCCGGATAGATGCCCATGGCGAGAGCACTGAGCACGTGGGCCTCCGTCCCGCCGATCCGCTCGGAGACCAGGGCAGCGATGTGGCCGTCCCCGCGGTGCTCGCGCAGCATGTTGGCCGCGTGCCAGAGCCGGGCCACGGGCTCCTCGGGCATGGGGAGTGCGCGGAGCCCGGCGTACATGACCCGTCCCTCGGTCGGGGCGCTGGCCGAGGCCCTGGCGAGCAGTTCGGCGGTGCGCGCGAGCCCGGGAGTCCCGGCGAGGTCGCCGAGGATCCGCCGCAGCGCCGCCACGCAGCCCTGCTCACGCGCGGCGTGAGCCGCCTCGGGTGTGGTCGTGTCCCAGACCTTGGGGATGTGGCGGGCCACCTCACCGTCGGCGAAGTTGTAGAAGGCCGCGTGGATCACCTCGGCCGGGGCCCGGCCGAGCGGGGCAGAGCGTCCCGCGAAGTAGCCGTCCCAGTAGTTGCGGAAGCCGAGCGCCGCCATCGAGTCGTTGGGCTCCGGGGAGAAGAAGTTGACCAGCGAGATCGGCTCGGTGAGCTCGTAGAGACGGCGAGCGACTGGCTCGGGATGCTGCATCTGTGTCATCTCCTGTGGTCGTGACGGCGCCCTCGTGGCCGGCCTCTCACCAGTGCTACGAACACGTCGACCGCCATACGACAATGTCGCAGCGATGGGCTGGTATCAGTTCAGCCCGCGCTCGTGCTGCCCGGTGGTGCAGTCGAGGACTTGGGCATCTGTACGCCCGAGGGCAGAGATGGGTTTCTCGGCCGCCGGTCCCATCCCTCCCGGAACGCCTGCCGGCATTGCGCGGGTATACGACAACCAGGAGTACCCGGCGACGTACAAGTTCAAGGTCGGGAACGAAGGCTGAAACACACTCTCATGCCGCCGGCCGGACGATGACTAGCCTGCAGGTTTCCCGCGCGGCGTGTCAGTGCGCTGCCGTCTGCGGCGTGGTACTCAGCTGAGCTGGCGGCGATGCGCCTGCGCTCCCTGGCTGCCAGGCCGCGCTCGTGCGCCCGCTGAACAATCCGATGAATCCGATCACCCGGTCCGGGGGTTTCCGATCACCTGCCGGGTCGGAGGCCGCGTAGCGGCCGACGCTGGCTTTTGCTCCCCGCTTGTCACCTCCTTGTGGGCCTGGTCGGTAGTGTGCCATTTCCGGCGTGATGATGCGAGTGTGGCGGCCGTTCGTCAGGTGCCGGGGATGAGATCGGTGAGTGCGACAGCTTCCCCGCACGCGGGACAGTCTCCGCCCGGGCCGATGCGCTGACAGGGCCTGCTGCAGTCGTCACACCACTGGCGTCCGGTCTGTCGCTGGCCGCACTCGCCGCATTCGTAGACGGTGTGGTCGCGGCGGTGGCGGGAAGGCGGGAGCTGGGGGGCGGCGGGCGGGGGGTTGCGGCGCCGCCAGGCGGCCTGCTTGCACGCATCGGAGCACCAGATGCGCCGGCCGGCGCGGGTGAATGCCTGCCCGCAGGCCGGGCAGGTTGCGGTGTCGTGCTGGCTGGTGTCAGGCGCTGGCATGGGTGGTTGTCCCTTCCTTTCGGACGCGGGCAGCCCGGGCGCTGGCGCTGGTGCTGGTGCTGGTGCTGGTGCTGGCGGTGAGGTGGCTGGTGAGCTGGCGGCGGTCGGCGCGCTCGGTTTCCAGCTGGGCTTCGGCGCGCTCGGCGCGGCCGCGTTCGGCGTCGGTGAGGGCTTGCCGGGCCTGGATCTGGGCGGCGTGGCTGGCGGTCAGGGCGTCGCGCTCGCGGGCGGCGTCGTCGCGCAGACGGCCGGTCTCGGCGCGGGCGTCGGCTTCGGCCTGCCGGGCGCGGGCGGACTCGGCGACGGCGTCGCGTGCGACGGCGGCCGCGTCGTCGCGCTCGCGCTCGCAGCGCGCGGCATGCGCCCTGTCGGCGGCTGCCTGCTCGCGGGCTGCCTGGCCGGCGGCGGTGATCTTGACGGCGGTGTCGCGGCGGAGCTGGTCTAGCTCGGCGGTCAGGCGGGCTGCGGTTTCCCCGGCGTCGCGTGCGGCGGCCTGGGCTGCGGTCTTGTCGTCGCGTGCGGCGGCGAGGGCTTCGGCGAGAGCCCGGGTTTCTGCTTCTGCTTCGGCCTGGCGGGCGGCGGCGGTGACGGCGGCGGCCTCGGCGCGGCGGCGGCCGGCCTCGGCGCTGGCCAGGCCGGCGCGGACGCGGGCGGGCTCGAGCGCGGCAGCCTGCTCGCGCGCCGCCCGGGCGCAGGCGCCGGCCTGGCGCAGCAGCTGTTCGAGGGCGGCCAGCGAGTCAGCCTCCCCGCTGCCGCCCCCGGCGGGGGCGGGCAGGCGGGCCTCGTTGTGGTAGCGGCGGGCGCAGTCGTCGCTGCAGAACACCCGGCTGCGGCCGCGGCCGGTGCCGGGCGGGATCAGGTCGTTGCAGCCGGGTCTTTTGCACGCCTGCGCCGCCCAGGCCGGCGCGGGCTGGCTCAACCCGGCCGGGACGGGCGGGTCCGTCCTGGCTGTGGCGGTGTCCGGGGTCGTGGTCGTCGTCAATGCCTTTTCCTTTCGTTTATTTTCTTCTGCTCTGATCAGATGTGAAATGAAAATCAGTCACCGGGGCCGGGGGGCGTCCCGCCTTATCGCCGCGGTTGCCGTTACGTGCCGGGATCGGTCTCGGCGGCGGGGACAGGCTGCCGGCCGGCGGCGTCCTTGCGGAGGGACTCGCCGGCCAGCTCGATCCGGTCGGCGCTGCCGAGCAGGCGGTCCAGGGCGGCGTCGGCGATGGTCGGGTCGCCGATGGCCTGGTGCCACATCGCGACCGGCAGCTGGCTGGTGACGATGGTGGCGCGCAGCCCGGCCCGGTCCTCGATGACTTCCAGCAGGTCGGCGGCCTGGTCGGGGGTGAGGGGGCGGAGCAGCAGGTCGCCGGTGACCAGGACGCTGACGCGGGCCCAGGAGGCCAGCAGCCGGGACAGCCGCCCGTCGCCTCGGGCGATCGCCAGCTCGCCGGGCATCCGCGGGGCCCGCTGGTAAAGGGCGGTGTGGCCGTTGCGGATGGCGGCGTGGGCCAGGGCGCAGGCCAGGAACGTCTTGCCGGTGCCGGCGGGCCCGGTGATCACGATGGCGCGGGGCTGCCCGGCCCAGTGCGCGGCGGAGAGGCTGAGCAGCTGGCCGCGGTCCAGGCCGCGGGGGCGGCGGAAGTCGATGTCCCCGGCGGCGGCGGGGATGCGCAGCCGGGCGGTTTTGAGGCTGCGGGTGACGCGGCGGCTGGCCCGGTCGGTCAGCTCGCGGCCGGCGAGCAGGCCGAGCCGTTCCTCGAAGCTCAGCCCGGCGTACCCGGCCTGGGCCTGCTGCTCGGCCAGGCCGGCGGCCATGGCGTGCAGCCGCAGCGTCTTCAGCCCGTCGATGGTGGGGTTGCCGGGCATGACAGGGTTTGTCCTTCCTGCTGGTAGTAGCCCGGGCCGCGGAGGTTGCCGTGGGCCGGGTGCGGAGAGATCGCCGGGGAGCTGCCGGGCAGCGGCTGGCGGTCCAGCCCGGTGCTCAGGATCGACTTGACGCTGCGGTAGGAGTACGAGCGCAGCGCCAGCGCCCGGGCGCAGGCGGCCTCGGTGCGGTCGTCGCCGTAGCTGCCGGCCAGGCGGATGATGCCCAGCACGGCCCGGTAGCCCTGCTGGGGATGCGCGCGGGAATCCAGGATCGCCTCCGCCAGCGCCGCGGTGGACGGCCCGGTCTTAGCGGCCCACTCGGTGATCCGCTGCGGCGTCCACTGGGCGTGCCACCGGTGGGACTCGGGCATGTGCCCGGGGACGGTGGTGTATGCGTGCCGCACCAGCGACCGCGGGTGCGAGGCGACCCGCTGCCCGCGGTGGAAGACCCCGGCCGTGGCCGCCGACAGCCGCACGCCGGCCTGCTGGCGGGCCAGCCGGCAGGGCACGGAGTAGTAATGCCAGTCCGCGGCGATGTGGTAGTCAATGCTCACCCGGGCCTTCCGCCAGGTGGCGAACTCATACCGGTTCGCCGGCAGCGGCCGCAGCGCCGGCCGGCCAGCCTGCCCGGACAGCTCCTGCCGGCTGCCGTCCAGCTTCTGGAACGGCCGGGCGTTGATCTCCGCGGCGCACCCGGCGATCGCCGCGCTGGCCTCGCCGAGGCTGGTGAACTTCCGGCCGCGCAGCCGGGCGTGTCGGCATGCCGATTAACCGCCAGGAATGCGGGCGGCATTCCTACCAGGAACGTCGCGTTATACCTGGCAGCCGCGTGCTGGATCCGTGCTGGCTGCTGGCTATCGGGCATGCCGTCTACCTGCGGAAACTGCCCATAGCTCGGGTATCACCCAGATCTACGAGGGAACGAACCAGATCCAGCGCATCGTCATCGCCCGCGAGCTGCTGAAGTAGCGCGACGGCCGGCGTTCTCGCTGGTCACCGGCCATCTCTTGGAGCACGGGCCGACGGTGCGGGCGTCGCCCAAGGCGGACCTGCTCGACGTCGGCGGGTCGGCGCTTTGCCCGTTGTTCCCGGTTGGTTCCCGTCGTTTCCGGACGTGGTGCTGGATCCGTGCTGACCCCTTGGGGTCGCCGACGGGGCGTTCATCATGTGCCGGTACCTGTCAGCTATCCACAACGGCGCGGAGTTGACCTCAGGGGGCCGACACCTGGAGGTCGCGCACGCGGTCGCGACGCGAACTACGGAAATGGTCGAAGTGGTTGCCTCGCGACCGGCCTGCGCCCATACTGGCTCCGGCTGTTCTCTCAGGCTCGGCCTCGTGCTTCCTTACGAGTACGTGCTCGCAGGCCCGCTGAGACTAACTGGCCGGTCGTCTCCCGATGGGCCGGGTCCCGTTGCAGCGAACGGCGCCTGACCCGACTGGGACTCTGCGAAGCCCGCATACGGCGGAACGCCTGGCCAGGTCGCTGCCAGCCGCAACACAATGAGGGGCTGGGCGGCTCCGGCCGGGCCTGGCCTCCTCTCGTAAAGCGGCTGGTTGAGGTAACCACATGCAAGGCGGTGGCTCGTGGCCGCGCCGACCGAGCGGCGTGACCACGTTCGAACTGAGCGCGCTCTGCGCCGCCAGCGTGCCCCCAGTACGGCCTCCCGGCACCCCCGATAGCCCGTTGCTGGCCGGGCTCGCGGGGCGCGAGTTCCGGTTCGCCGTGCCCGGCGCGCCTGCCGCGCGCCTGCCGCGCGATCCGCAGGCCGCTGCGAACCTCTGGAAGTCGATCTCCTTCCCGCCGCAGCATGACGATGCGTGCTGGTCATCGGAAGTGTGGACGGCCGTGATGGCGCCGGCGTCACGCATACCATTGACGCCGCCTGCAGGCGGCGGCCAGGAGTTCGCGGTCCTGGCAGTCGTCGAGGATGCGGCACGCCTGCCGGTGCTGGCGATCGTGCGGATTGGCCTCGCGGCGAGATCATGCAGGTACGCCCATGCCGTCATCGATCACGTGGTCGCGGCCGTCGAGTCCGATCCGGACGCCATGGCTCAGCAACTCGAAGCCTTGTTCATTGATGCACTCCCGCAGGCTCGCTCGCAGGCCCTGCGCGGCGCGGGGCGCGCCATGTGGCTTGGCGGTGACTGCACCGTCGCTGCCGGCTGCCCGGCGTGGCGTGGCCAGGTAGAGGCGGTATGCGCCGTAATGGGCCTGCGGGCGGAGATCGTCGAGGAACCCGCGCGCCGGGTGCGCAGCATCCGGACAGCACTAGGCGATACGCCAGTCCCCGGCCATCTGCTGGCCTGGCAGCCGAAGTGCCGCGGCGCCGAGCAGCTGGTCCGCTCGTATCGGGAACTGCGCGCGGACGGTGAGGTCATCGTCTTGTCCGAGGCCACGTTCCCAGCCGCGCTGGCCGAGGCCAGGCACGCCCTGATCGGGCTCGGGCTTGCCGAACCGGTCATCGGCGAGACCACAGCGGGCGGCCGCCGGCCGCCCGTCGCGGGTGAGGAGCGGTTCTACATCAAGGTCGGTGGCAGCAAGGCGGGCGACGTGCTGGTGCCCGTACCGGACTGCGGGCACGGGCAGTGGGGCGGCGACGCTAGGCGCAAGGCTCCCCGTGCCGTCATGGGCGTGGAACGGCTGGAAGGAGCCCGCCCCCGGGCGCTGTTCCGCTGCGCGAGGTGCACCAAGCACCGCTGGCGGGCCCGCTTCTGAGCGGCGGCTCCTTGGAGGAATGTCGGCGTTCCGCAGTCAGGGAAGAAGGTGACGTGGTGTCAGGCAATTCCGTCTTCGAGCTTGTGCGCGCCCGGCTGGCAGCGAGCAGTCTGTCCGACGGTGCGCGGCGGCTTGCGCTCGCAGCGGTGGCTGGTGAAGCTACACTGCGGCACGCGCTCGAATCGCCCGCCGATCCGGTGACACAGACGCTCGCGGGCAGTACGGAGACAGTGCCTGTGGGGTTCCAGAACTCGGCCACCAGTCTTGACCTGGGATTTTAGGCGGCCCGCTCATACTCGCTGATGAGGCCGCCGAGGACGGGCCGGCGTTTGATCCGCTCCTGGGAAATGTCAGCGACGGGGTGGTCGGGCCGGGGCGGGCGGAGCTGGCGGCTGCGGTGAGGGCGCCGTCCGTTGTAATGGGTCTCATACTCGGCCAGGATCGTCCGCAGATGCCGCGCGCTGAAGATGAGCATCCGGTCGGTGACCTCGGTCCGGGCGGTGAGCACGAACCGTTCCGCGTAAGCGTTTGCGCGCGGGCTGCGGGGCGGGATCTTCACCGCCTCGATGCCGGCATCGGCCAGGACTGCGTCAGATGACGCGGTGAACTGCCCGGCCCGGTCACGGACCAGGAACCGGAAGCCGGCGGCGCGATCACCCAGGTCCATCAGGAGGTTGCGGATCTGCTGCACGGTCCAGGGACCGTCCGGGTTCGCGGTGATCCCGAGGATGCGCACGTAGCGGCTGCCTATCTCGATGACGAACAGCCAGTACAGGCGCTGCAGGGGTCACCGCGCAGTCCACGTGGAAGAAGTCCGCAGCGATCATCGCCGGTGCCTGGGCGTGCGGGAACTGCCGCCACGTCGCGTCGGCATGCCGTTCCGGTGCCGGAGGGATTCTCGGCGCCTTGAGGACCCGGCGGATCGTGGATGCGCCGACCCGGTGGCCGAGTTTCAGTAGCTCGCCTTGGATTCTCTGGTATCCCCAGCCGTGATTCTCGGTGGCGAGCCGCTCGATCAGCGAGGCGATCTCGGCGCCGGCCGGCGGCCGTCCGGCCCGGTTCGGGTAGGTCCTTTTACGGGTGGCCAGGCGGCGGTGCCAGCGCAGGGCGGTGC
>Ga0137383_10002260_pt1 | contig 11703 bp, 5 predicted proteins | sample SagtaG_19_FD_104817 | JGI IMG/M metagenome (GOLD analysis project Ga0137383, IMG submission 104817) | Vadose zone soil microbial communities from Sagehorn Ranch, Mendocino, California, USA - Sage2_R_40_16 metaG | ecosystem: Environmental > Terrestrial > Soil > Vadose zone | place: USA... | reverse complement strand
GTGGTGACCTGACCGGGCGGCGTTACCTGGACAAGCTCACGGTGGACGAGCGCGAGGGCGGGCATGCCCGCCGGATCATGGCCACCTACGCGACATGGCTGGCGCGCAACGAGCGGTTCGCCGAGCTGACGATTCTCCGGCTGATCGGCCTGTTCGACCGGCCGGCGGACCCGGATGCCATGGTCGCGCTGCTGGCCGATCCCCAGATGAGGCCCTTCACCGGGCAGCTGGAGCAGGGCGGCGATGCCTGGAACAACGCGGTCGATGCCCTGCGCGAGATGGGACTGCTTAACCGGGAATTCCCCGACCAGCCCGGCACCCTGGACGCGCACCCGCTGGTTCGCGAGCACTTCCGCGATCAGCTGCGGGGAAATTACCAGGACTGGTGGCTGCAGGGTAACCGCACCCTGTTCGGCTTCTATCAGACACAGGCGCCGCCAAAGCCAGAAAACTCCAAGGACATGAACATGCTGTATGCCGCGGTGACGCACGGCTGTGCGGCTGGGCGGCACCAGCAGGTGTTCGACGAGGTCCTGCTGACGGAGGTATGGCGGGACCGGCGGACCAACTTCTCCACCCGGCGGCTGGGGATGACCGGCTCCGACTTGGTGGCGCTGTCCAATTACTTCTACCCCCGGCAGTGGACGGAGCTGCGGACACCATCGCTGTCCGCCCGGGCCCGGGTCCTCGTGCTGACCAACGCCGGTGTACGGCTCCGCCAGCTCGGGCGGCTGGTCGACGCCCGGGACTGCTTCGGCGCCGTGGTCCGCGAGATCGACCCGGAGGCGGCGCAGGCCGAGGAACTCGAGGATGCTTCGTATGCTTCGGCGGCGTACTGCGAACTGCTGGTGATCGCCGGGAAGCTGACGGGCGGCGCCGGCGAGTCCGGTGGTGCGCTGGCCAGCGGCCAGCGGGCAGTGGAGTACTCCAACCGGGGCGACGACGCATACTTCCGCATGCATTCACGCTCCTCGCTGGCCGAGGTCTATTTCATGCTGGGCGACCTGGAGCAGGCGGACGCGCTGTTCGAGCAGGCCATGGCCATTGAACGGGAACGCCGCCCGCGGCCCCCCTTCCTGTACTCACAGGGCCTGTTCCGCTACGGGTACTACCTCATCGAGACCGACCGCGCCGAGATGATCCTCACCGGCGAGTCCCAGGATCCGTCCTGGGGGAAGAATGGCGAAGACTCCTCGCTCCTCTCGGAAGCGATCCGCCTGCTCATCCTGGGCGCGGCGCACCGCGCGCTGATCGAAGCCGGCCGCCAGGATCATATCTTCCTGAGGAAGGGGGAGGCGATTCTCGACGATGCGATAAGTGCCTTCCAGACGGCAGGTTATGCGGACTACACGGTGCGTGGGCTGCTGGAGCGGGCCCACTTCTACCGCGCTCTGGGCCAGACGCGGTACTACGACGGGGCCCTCGCCGACCTGACCCGGGCGGCGGCGGAGGCCAGGCGCGGTCAGATGGATCTGCTGTACGCGGACGTCCTCCTGCAGCAGGTCGCCTGTTACCTGGACGTCTGGCGGGTCATGACCACGGCGGAGCGTTTGCCCCTCAGTGACAAGATCACTGATGCCCTGAACCAAGCGGCCCGCCTCGTCACCACCATCGGTTACGGAAGGCGCCAGGCGATGCTGGCCAGCCTGCAGGAAACCGCCGTCAAGGCCGGAGCGCTAGTATTGCCCGCACCCGAAGAGCGGTAGCTTCCGAGCTCGTGGGCCTGCACCAAGTCGGCGCGAAGTGGAGCTCGCCGCCTGCTGCTGCGCCAGATGGGAAACACCAACCGCAATGACCGAAGGCCGGTGGCATGGAGCAAGACATCGTAGGCGCCGGGGCGCAGTGGATGCCCGATGCAGACTACGAATTCATCCAGGCTCGAGTGCCCATCCTGTGCGTCGACGTCCTTCTCTCGCCGAACGACGATCCCCGGCAGGTGGCGCTCATCCGCCGGGCGGCGCCCGATGGTGACGCGTGGTGCCTGATCGGCGGGCGAGTGCTGCGGAACGAGCCCCTTGCCGCGGCGGTGGAGCGCCATGTCGCGGCGACCCTGGGCGCCACGGTGCACGTCGACCCCTCGACGCTGGAGTTCGGGGCGGTGATCGAGTATTTCACCGAGCGTGGGGCCGGTGACTTCTATGATCCGCGCAAGCACGCGGTTGCTGTCACCTACGCGGCCGCGTGCGAGTGCACGGGCGAGCCCCAGGCTCTGGGTGAGGCTTCCGAGTTCGGCTGGTTCGACATCGACCAGCTATCCGAGGTGAATTTCGGCTTCGGGCAAGGAGAGGCCGTGGCTCGGGTGCTCAAGAACCTCGGTCGCGTCTGACCGGAGCCGGTGACGGGAACCGACGCCAGCGGGCCGGGTCCCTGCTCACCAGGTTCCCGGAAACACCAGGGGCCGCGCGGGCCGGAGAAGCTCGCCGCGTAAAGTGCGAGCATGAGTGTTTCCCGCGGCGACTCTGGTACGGGCGAGGTCACGGAGCCGGGGAAGGACAGCGAAGCTAACGGCGTCACGGCCTCGGCCATGCGCCGGGCGCTGGCCCGGGCCAGGGACGGCAAGCCGCTCGACGTGGACGAGGCGACGGTCCTGCTGCACGCCCGCGGCGAGGACCTGCAGACCCTGCTGGCCTACGCCAGCCGCACCAGAGATGCGGGCTTGCAGGCCGCCAACAGGCCAGGCGTCATCACCTACTCGCGCAAGGTCTTCATCCCGCTGACCAGGCTGTGCCGGGACCGCTGCGGCTACTGCACGTTCGCCACGGTCCCGCACCGGCTGCAGAGCATGTACCTGGAACCGGACGAGGTGCTCGCCATCGCCCGCCAGGGCGCCGAACTCGGCTGTAAGGAGGCCCTGTTCACGCTGGGCGACAAACCCGAGCAGCGATGGCACCAGGCGAAAGACTGGCTGGACGCGCACGGCTACGACGACACCCTGTCCTACGTGCGGGCGATGGCGATCCGGGTGCTCGAGGAAACCGGCCTGCTGCCGCACCTGAACCCGGGCGTGCTCAGCTGGCAGGACTTCCAGCGCCTCAAGCCGGTCGCCCCGTCCATGGGCATGATGCTGGAAACGACGGCAAGCCGCCTCTACACAGAAAAAGGCGGCCCGCACTTCGGCAGCCCGGACAAGGACCCCGCGATCAGGCTCCGGGTCCTGGAAGACGCCGGCCGCAGCAACATCCCGTTCACCACGGGCATCCTCATCGGCATCGGCGAGACCCTGGCCGAACGCGCCGAATCCGTCTTCGCCATCCGGAAGGTCGCCCGTGAGTACCAGGGCATCCAGGAAGTCATCGTGCAGAACTTCCGGGCCAAGCCGGACACCAAGATGCGCGATACCCCGGACGCCGAACTCGACGACCTGGCCGCCACGATCGCCGTGACCAGGCTCATCCTCGGCGCCAAGGCCCGCATCCAGGCGCCGCCCAACCTGGTCGGCGCGCAGTACGACCTGATCCTGCGGGCCGGCATCGACGACTGGGGCGGCGTCTCCCCGCTGACCCCGGACCACGTCAACCCGGAGCGCCCGTGGCCGGACATCGACGAGCTCGCGGACCGCACCGCCCAGGCGGGGTTCACGCTGCGCGAGCGGCTGACGATCTACCCGCCCTACCTCCGCGAGCCGTGGCTGGACCCGCGGCTGGCCCGGCACGTGGCCGCGCTGGCCGACCCGGCGACGGGCCTGGCCGCCGACGGAGCCATGCCCCGCGGCCTGCCGTGGCAGGAACCCGACGGCGGCTGGGGCGGTGACGGATCCGGCCGGACCGACCTGCACGTCACCATCGACACCACCGGCCGCACCCATGACCGCCGGGAGGACTTCGACGAGGTCTACGGGGACTGGGATGAGATAGCCGAACGGACCGGGTTGCCCGCCCTGGCCCAGTCCCCGCGCCCGGCTGCATCGGGCGCCCCGGCGGTGCCAGGCGCCCCGGCCGCACCAGGCGCCCCGGCCGCACCAGGCGCCCCGGCCGCACCAGGCGCCCCGGCCGCACCAGGCGCCCCGGCCGCACCAGGCGCCCCGGCCGTGCTGGCCGCCGGCGAGGTCGCCGCCGCGCTCCGGCAGGCCGAACGTGACCCGGCCGCCCTCACCGACGATCAGGCCGTCGCCCTGCTGTGCGCGGACGGACCCGAACTCGAGGCGCTGGCCGGCCTGGCTGACGCGCTGCGCCGCGAGGTGAAGGGTGACGACGTCACGTACGTTGTCACCCGCAACATCAACTTCACCAACGTCTGCTACACCGGCTGCCGGTTCTGCGCGTTCGCGCAGCGCCGCACCGACGCCGACGCGTACACGCTTTCGCTGCAGCAGATTGGCGACCGCGCCGCCGAAGCCTGGGACGCCGGCGCCACCGAGGTGTGCATGCAGGGCGGCATCCATCCCGACCTGCCGGGGACAGCCTATTTCGAAATCGCTTCCGAAGTCAAGCGGCGACGCCCGGACCTTCACGTACATGCGTTCTCCCCCATGGAGGTGGTGAACGGGGCCTCCAGGACCGGCCTGCCGATCAGGGAGTGGCTGTTCCGGGCCAAGGAGGCGGGCGTCAGCTCCCTGCCGGGGACGGCGGCCGAGATCCTCGACGACGACGTGCGCTGGGTGCTGACCAAGGGCAAGCTGCCTGCCTCGGTGTGGATCGAGGTGATCACCACCGCGCACGAGCTCGGCCTGCCGACCTCGGCCACGATGATGTACGGGCACGTCGACACGCCCGCGCACTGGGTCGGGCACCTGCGGGTGATCCGGTCCATCCAGGAGCGCACCGGCGGCTTCACCGAGTTCGTGCTGCTCCCGTTCATCCACGAGAACGCCCCCATCTACCTGGCCGGCCTGGCGCGGCCCGGGCCGACCCGGCGGGAGAACCGGGCCGTGCACGCGGTGTCCCGGCTGCTGCTGCACGGGGCGATCGACTCGATCCAGTGCTCCTGGGTCAAGCTCGGCGACGAGGGATGCCGCGACGTGCTCCAGGGCGGCGTCAACGACCTGGGCGGCACGCTGATGGAGGAGACCATCAGCCGGATGGCCGGCGCGGACCACGGCTCCTACAAGACGATCAGCGGGCTCCGCGCGATCGCCGAGCCGCTGGGCCGCCCGCTGCGCCAGCGCACCACCACCTACGGCGAGGCCCCGGAGGAACGGCAAGCCGCCGCGGCCGCCTCGGACGGCGTCTGCACGTCGGTCCGGAGCAAACTGCCCATCCTCAGCGCGTAAGGATGAAGTCGCCGGGGTCGCGCGGCGGGCGGGGCCTGGCCTGCTCGGCGGGGTGCCCGATGGCGATCGCGCCCATAGGGCGCCATTCCCCGGGCAACTCCATCACTTCGGCGGCTACGTCCTGGCAGAACAGGGTGCTCGAGATCCAGGCCGAGCCGAGCCCTTCGACGGCCAGCGCGATGAGCAGGTTCTGTACCGCCGCGCCCATCGCGACGACGAACATGGCCTGCTCGGCTCGGGACCGCCGCTCATCGGGGTAGTCGTGCGCCGCGTCGGCCACCAGGCAGGGCACCACGATCAGCGGCGCCTGCCTGAGCGGGTCGCCGCGCCGGATCCGGCGGGCGATCTGCTCCTCGGTGAACCCGTCGCGGCGCAGGTCGGCGATCCAGGCCTCGAGCATGGCGTCGAGCAGGGCCGTGCGGGCCCCGGCGGTGCCGAGGATCACGAACCGCCAGGGCTCGCTGTGGTGCGGCGCGGGCGCGGTCAGCGCGGTGGCGACGGCCCGGCGGACCGCGCCGGCGTCGACGGGTTCGGCGGTGAACGCGCGAATGGTCCGGCGGGCCAGCGGCACGTCCGCCGAGCCGAACCGGAACATGTCCTCGTCGGCCGGCCTGATGATGGCGCGCGCGCCCGGGCCGTCCGGCTCGGTGAGGAGCCCGGCCAGGCCGCGCACCACCGCCACAGGGACGTGCCGCGACTTGCCCTTGACCAGGTCCGCGGCGGAGGCGATCTCGTCGGCGACGGCGGCGACGGTGACCTCAAGCAGGTTGCCGAACGTGTCGGCCTCGCCGCGGTGGTCCCGCAGCGGGATCACCCCGGCGGCGCCGACGGCGTTGTCGGTCTGCCCGGCCCGCCACGGCCGGCCCATCGTGTCGGTGACGAGCACGCCCAGGCTCAGGCCGGTGCGGTGGTGCAGCGCCTTGCGGATCCGGCGGGCGGACTCGTCCGGGTCCGCGGGCAGCAGCACGACGGTCCCCGGGGCGGTGTTGGACTCGTCCACGCCGGCCGCGGCCAGGACCAGGCCGTGCCGGGTCTGCGCGATGATGGTCGGACCGCGCCGGGCGACCACCCGCACCGTCTCCGCCTCGATGGCCTGCTCGCGGGGGACGGTGACCACCCGGCCCTCGGCCTTGCTCACGATCTTGGAGGTGACCACGAGGATGTCGCCGTCGCGCAGGTCGGCGGCGTCGGCGATGAGCGCCGCCAGGTCGCTGCCCGCGGTGATCTCGGGCAGCCCGGTCACCGGGATGACGGTGACCGGCGCGCTGCCCATCATCGGCGCCGTCACCTCAGCTCCTGGGCCAGGTCCAGCGCGGCGCGGGCGATCGCCGCGGTGGCGGGCAGGTCGTGCATGTAGAGCGGGAGCGCGCGGACCTCGATCCCGGCCAGCGCCGGGTCGTCGCCGAGAATAGACAGGGCCGCCTTGTCCTGGTCGTCGACGAGCCAGCCGCCGATCAGCCCGGGGCCGTAGTGCGCGGCGACCGCGGCGGCCGAGGTGTCGACTCCGATCGCGGTCAGGCAGGCGTCGGCCATCCCGCGCACCGGCGCGCCGCCGATGATGGGCGACACGCCGACCACGGTCTTGGCCGCGACCGCGGCCCTGATGCCGGGCACGGCCAGGATGGTGCCGATGCTGACCACCGGGTTGGACGGCGGGAACAGGACCACGTCGGCCGCGCCGATGGCGTCGAGCACACCGGGGGCCGGCCGGGCCTGCGCGGCGCCGGACGCGGTGATCTCCGCCGCGGGCGTCCCGGCGTGCATGCGCACCCACCACTCCTGGAAGTGGACCACGCGCCGCTCCCCCTCGGGGGCCTGGAGCACGACGTGGGTCTCGACCGGGTCATCGGACATCGGCAGCAGCCGCACGCCGGGCTGCCACCGCCGGCAGAGCACCTCGGTGACGGCGGACAGCGGCTGGCCGTCCGCAAGCAGCTGGCTGCGCAGGATGTGGGTGGCGAAGTCCCGGTCGCCGAGCGTGAACCAGTCCGGGCTGGCGCCGTAGGCGGCGAGCTCGGCCCGGATGCTGAACGTCTCCCCGTCCCGCCCCCAGCCCTGGTCCTCGTTGATGCCGCCGCCCAGCGTGTACATCACGGTGTCCAGGTCCGGGCAGACCCGCAGGCCGAACAGCGTGATGTCGTCGCCGGTGTTCCCGATGACGGTGATCTCGGCTTCGGGCGCGGCCCGCCGCAATCCGCGGAGAAAGCGGGCGGCGCCCACGCCGCCCGCGAGCACGGTGATGCGCATAACAGTAAAGTGTGGCAGGTTCCCCGGGGCGCCACGGGTCCCGGTCCGCGGACCAGCCCGCAGGAGCGAGCGCCCTGTCCCCAGCCCGGGGCCGGGGTCGGGGCCGTCTATGCCGAGAGTGACCAATGGTGCCGGTGCGTCACAAGCGGAAGTGACGCTACGTAGTCATTGAGATTCTTTGAGTTATTTATCTCGCATCTCGGACAACGGGGGGACCATTATCACCTTTTCCGCTTGACTAGAAGCAAGACACGCGCGTGTAATTTCATTGGTGTGATTCTCGCCTTGCGGGGGAGTAGGCGAGATCGGGGGCTCCGAGTGGGGAGGAGGACGCGCTGTGACTGAGGTCATCGTCCCGCTGGCGCAGGTCTTCGTCAGTCCAGATGACGAGGACGAGCTGGGCTGGCAGGATCAGGCGCTGTGCGCGCAGACAGATCCGGAGGCGTTCTTCCCGGAAAAGGGAGGATCGACCCGGGAGGCCAAGCGAGTGTGCCGCAGCTGCGAGGTCCGGGCCGAGTGCCTGGAGTACGCGCTCGAGCACGACGAGCGGTTCGGCATCTGGGGCGGCATGTCGGAACGCGAGCGGCGCCGCCTGAAGCGCCAGGCCGTCTGAGGCTGGACCTCGGCCCGGCGGCCGGACATCGTGCGTTCACCTCACCGTGTGAGGCCGCGCTGTGTATGTTTAGTCCTGCGTGAGCGCTGGGGGCAGCCGCCCACGTAGTCCACGCGCTCTTGCCGGGCGGGTAGCCGTGCGGGGCGCCGTCGCCCAGGCCACCAGACAGGACCCTTGTCACAGAACGCAACGCACCTCCGTCACGTCGTCACCGCCGTGGTCGTGGCACACGACGCCGCCCGGCTGCTGCCGGGACTCATCCACGCGGTGCGCGAGCAGACGCATCCGGTGCAGCGCGTGGTCGGGGTGGACACCGGCAGCCGGGACCGCAGCGGGGCGGCGCTGACCGAGCTGCTCGGCCAGGACGCGGTCTTCGGCATGGAGCCGGACTCGGGTTACGGCGCCGCCGTCGCCCGCGCCCTGCAGCATCCCGTGGCCCGCAGGCCCGCAACCGGATCCCCGGGCGGCCAGGCTCCGGGGACGACAGAGTGGGTCTGGCTGCTGCACGACGACTGCGAGCCGGCCGCCGATGCCCTTGAGCAGCTGCTCGCCGCGGCCAGCCGCGGCCGGTCCGTGGCGGTCCTCGGCCCTAAGCTCAAGGACCTGTCGGACCGGCGCGTGGTGCGCGAGGCGGGCATCACCATCGACCGGGCCGGACGGCGCCTGACCGGGGTCGAGCCGGGTGAGATCGACCAGGGTCAGCACGACGGCAGCCGGGCCGTGCTGGCGGTCAGCACGGCGGGCATGCTGGTCCGCCGAGACGTCTGGGACCAGCTTGGCGGCTTCGACGCGAACCTGCCCCTGTTCCGCGACGACATCGACTTCTGCTGGCGGGCGCACGCGGCCGGCTACGAGGTCCGGGTGATCACCGACGCGGTGGTGTACCACCGCGAGCTGTCGGCCCGGCAGATCCGCAAGACGCCCGCGACCGGCGGCCATCCGCGCATGCTCGACCGGCGCAGCGCGCTGTACGTCTTCGCGGTCAACCTGCCGCTGCGGCCCATGCTCAGGGTGATGAGCGGCTGCGTCGCCGGGTCGCTGGTCCGCGCGGCCTACTTCCTCATCACCAAGCAGCAGCGCAAGGCGGCGGCTCACCTCGGCGCGGTGGCCTGGCTGCTGCGGCACCCGCTGCTGCTCTGGCGCGAGCGCCGTCGCCGCGCCGCCGACCGCAAGCACGGCTACGCGGTGCTGCGCGGCCAGCTGCCGCGCGGCCGGACGCTGGGCCGGCTGGCCGAATCAGTCGCGGGCGTGCTGACCCGCGGATCGGGCTACGACAGCGGCGGGCTGCATCACGCCGTGGTGGACGAGCCGGGGGATGACCTGCCGCTGCCCGCCACCGATTCGGTCCTCCGGCGCGTGCTCACCAGCCCGGGCGTCGTGCTGTTCGCGGGCTTGTCCGTGGTCGCGCTGGTCGCGGAGCGGTCGCTGACCGGCTCGGTGCTGTCGGGATCGGCGACGCTCGGCGGCGGGGCGCTGGTACCGGCCTGGGGCGGGGCGGGCAGCCTGTGGCATGAGTACCTGGCCGGCTACCACGACACGGGCATCGGCTCGGCCGCGAGCACGCCGGCCTACGTCGGCGTGATGGCCGCCCTGGCCACCCTGTTCGGCGGCAAACCGTGGCTGGCCACGGACGTGCTGCTGCTCGGCTGCGTGCCGCTGGCCGGCATGACCGCGTTCCTCGCCACCCGGCGCCTCACGTCTGTCCTGGCCGCGCGGATCTGGATCGCGGTCAGCTACGCCCTGCTCCCGGTGGCGACGGGAGCCGTAGCGGTCGGCCGGATCGGCACCGTGGTCGCCTTCGTGCTGCTCCCGCTGATCGGCCTCATGGTCGGCCGGGTGCTGGCCGGGACGCCGCGGGCGGCGCGCCGCGCGGCCTGGGCGGCCGGCCTGCTGACTGCTATCGCGGCGGCCTTCGTGCCGCTGGCCTGGCCGGTAGCGGTGATCGCGGCGGTCGCGGCCGCGGCGGCCTGGTCCTGGCTCGGCCTCCGGACGGTGATCAACGCCGCCATCGTCGCCGTGCTCCCCGCCGTCATCCTCATACCGTGGACCCTCCACCTGGTCACCAGCCGGTCCGCGTTCTTCGGCGAGGCGGGCCTGGCCCCGCCCGGGCTCGCCGCCAGGCTGCGCCCGGGGTCGTTGCTGCTGCTCAGCCCGGGCGGTCCCGGGCTGCCGCCGACCTGGGTCACCGCCGGTCTCGTGCTGCCCGCGTTCGGCGCGCTGCTCGCCCGTCGGCGCACTGCCCTGGTGTACGCCGGATGGGGCGTCGCGCTGTGCGGGCTGGTCATGGCCCTGGTGGTGAGCCGGGCCCGGATCACTCCGCCGCAAGGCGCCGCCGCCGTCGGCGCCTGGCCAGGCCTGGCCATCGCCATCGCCGCGGCCGGCCTGCTGCTGGCGGCCACGCCGCTGATCGAGACGGTCGGCCGCGCCCTGCGCCGTACCGGGGAGCCTGGCGCCGGGCGGTCGCCGAGGCGGCTGGGCCCAGACTGGCGCTTCCTCGCCGCCGTGGCCGGCCTGGCCGCGGCGGTCTCGACGCCGGCCCTGGCGGCCGGATACTGGCTGGCCGACGGGCTGGGCGGGCCGGTGGCCGCGGCCCGGCCGCCGATCCTGCCCGCCTTCGTGGCGGCTTCGTCGGCGGGGCCGGACCGGACCAGGACGCTGGTGCTCCGCCAGGACGCAGGAGGGGCGGACGGCGGGACGCTGTCCTATGCCGTCCTGCGCGCCGCCGATCCGGTGCCCGGCGAGCCCGAACTGGCCGAGACCGCTTCCTCCATGCACGCCCTGGAGAGCGTCGTGGCCTCGCTCACCGCCGCGGGCGGCGGCGACGCGGGCGACACCGGGCGGGCGCTGAGCGGGTTCGACATCGGTTACGTCCTGCTGCCCGCCCCGATCGACCAGGCGCTGGCGCGCCAGCTCAACGCGGCGGCCGGCCTGCAGCCGCTGACCAGGGCGCCCTCCTACGACCTATGGCAGGTTTCCGGGCCGGTGGCGCGCGTCCGCGTCCTTTCCCAGGGCGGCGCCGCCGTCCCCGTCCCCTCGGGACCGATCGGCGCGACCGCCGCCGTCGCCCCCGGCACCTCGGGCACGCTGGTGCTGGCGGAGGCCGCGGGCGGCTGGTCCGCGACCCTCGGCGGCAGGCCGCTGACGCCGCTGGCGGCGCCGGTGGACGGCTGGGCGCAGGGCTTCGTGCTCCCCGCGGGCGGCGGGCGCCTAGTCATCACGCGCAACGAGACGGCCAGGAACCTCAGCCTCGGTGGCGAGGCCGCCGCCCTGCTCGCCGCGTTCGTGCTCGCCCTGCCCGGCTCCAGGTCCTCGGTCGCGGCGCCCGCCGCCGCCGAGGCCGCCCCGGACGCCGGGGCAATCCCCGCGGCCGGGCGCCGCCGGGCCCGCGCCGAAGGCGCCCGGGGGGACCGCGCCGAAGGCGCCCGGGGGGACCGCGCCGAAGGCGCCCGGGGGGACCGCGCCGAAGGCGCCCGGGGGGACCGCGCCGAGGGGGCGCGGTCGGCCCGCCGCAAGCGGCGGCCGCAGGTGGAGCCGGCCGGGGTGAACGCCGGCGGCGCTCGCGCCGAGGACGGCGAAGAAGTCCGGGCCGGCTCCGTAGCGGCGACCGGGGCAGGCGGATCCCCGTTCGGCTCAC